>Ga0210086_1000097_pt1 | contig 53645 bp, 50 predicted proteins | sample China_Galinas_PW_3_FD_184867 | JGI IMG/M metagenome (GOLD analysis project Ga0210086, IMG submission 184867) | Wetland microbial communities from San Francisco Bay, California, USA, that impact long-term carbon sequestration - China_Galinas_PWB_D2... | ecosystem: Environmental > Aquatic > Marine...
ATGCCACCACCGCCGCAAGCGCCCAGCCGAGCACGATGTCGATGACGTAATGCTCGGCCGAGTACACGAGTGTGAACGCCATCATCAGCACGTAGGCCAACAGAACCGGACGCCATCTGCGTTGCACTCGGCTCCACAGGAACGCGGCGATCATCACCGACAGCGCGGCATGCAGCGACGGGATGGCGGCGACCATGTTCACGCTGACTTGCCCGGAGTTGACCAAGTCGCGTGCGACATGCAGGTGAAGGGTGGCAAACCCGCGGGTAGAGATCCGTTCGACGAACTCGTTCGCGCCCGGCTGGTTCGCTTGCATCGCGCCCAGCAGCCCGCCATGGGGCACACCGGCTGGCGTGCCGAACATGCAGGCCGGGTACGACGGGCCGTGCGCGACGTCGGGCCCGGTGCAGCGGGCCGCCGCCCACGGCGGTGCCGCCGGCAGCACGATGTAGATCGCCAGCGCGGTGAACGACAGCGCCACGAAGCGTGTGACGAACGCCTTCCAGTCGTTACGGTCACGCAACCACAGCACTCCGGCGACCACGTACGGGAGGATGAAAAACGACATGTACACGGTGCTGATGGAAACTTCCCACCAGGGCGGCTGGGCCTGTTTGAGACGTTCTTGCAGCCACACGGTCGGCACCGTGCCGAAGGACAGCCAGCGGTCGGCGTTGACTTGCCACTCCCACAAGGTGGGGGTCCCGACCAGTTTCGCGGCGCCCCGGCTCACGTCGTAGACCAGCAGCACCACCGCGAAGGGCAGCCAGTCCCGGATCACCATCAGCATCCTGCGGCGGCCGATACTCGCGGCGGCCAGACCGGTCGCGATGTACAGCAGCAGCAGTTCACGGTTGAACGCCACCCCGGCCGTCGCGGTCCGGTACACGATGACGACCACCCACGTCGTCACCGCGATCCGGCGGATCAGCGTGAGCCGGCGCTGCCAAGTCGCGGCTGCGTCCGCGTCCTGAAGCGTCGGCTCACGACGGCGACGCAGAAGATCGGGCAGCCGCATCAACCGTGCGGGCGCGGTCTCCGCCTCGACGCTCAACAGGTGATCCTTTCAGCCAGCCGATCCCGGCACTGCGGCCGACCAGCTCCTCGGCCACCGCATCAGAGAGTTTAAGTACTCCGAAGCGACGCGTCCGACGCTGGCTGGAAACGACTTGGTAACCGCCAGGTCAGCGCCTGTTCAGATCGTCGTCAACAGCAGCGCGCGCCCGGATTGTTCTCGGCGGCGGTGTGCCGCGCCTTCCAGTACTCGCGTTCGGTGAGGACCGGCTCGCCGGGGTGCATTCGGCGACGGTGCTCGACGTAGCGCTGGTAGTGGGTATCGCCCATCAACGTGCCGCAGTACCAACGGATTTGCCGGGCGATTCGGGCAGCACGTCCCATTGCCGTTGCACCTCCCGTTCTGTGGCCGTTGGTATCAGACCAGACGGTGCGAAGATTCGCGACGGCACTGGCTGGTCTTCGGTCAGCGCGGTACCGCCGCCGCGAATCGACCGCAGCACCATGATCACTCCTGCGGCGAACACGATGACGACGAGCACCGCGAACAGGATCGACAGCGTGCCTTGGATGAACGTGTTGCGGACGACGTCGTGTATTTGATCGACGTTCTTGGCGGTGCTGCACCGGGTCTCGCCGGCGTCGAAGGCCTGCTGACATTGGTGATGCAGCGCCCAGTACCCGACGGCGGGATCAGCCGAAAAGATCTTCTGCCACGACGCCGTCAGCGTCACCGTGAGGTCCCACAGCAGCGGAACGCCCGGTATCCACGCCCATTTGAGGTAGCCCTTCTTGACCACGACCACCGTCACCAGCGTCAGCGCGATTGCCGCGAGCAACTGGTTGGCTATGCCGAACAGCGGAAACAGCGTGTAGATACCGCCGAGCGGGTCGGTGACACCCATCAGGAGCATGCCGCCCCAGGCGGCCACGACCACCAGGCTGCACAGCCATGCTCCCGGGCGCCAGCTCGGGTTGCGGAACTTGCGCAGCGGTCGGCCGAGGTTGCCGAGCGCATCGGACAGCATGAACCGAGCGACGCGGGTGCCGGCGTCGACAGTGGTCAGGATGAACAGTGCCTCGAACATGATCGCGAAGTGGTACCAGAACGCCTGAACCTTGGGACCGCCGAACGCCTGATGCAGCACCTCCGACATGCCGATCGCCAGAGTCGGCGCGCCGCCGGTGCGGGACACGATCGAGGATTCGCCGACGGCGGTCGCGGCGTTCTTGACTTCTGCGGCGGTGATCGGGTCGCCGCCGAGGGGAAGGGTGTTGACGTATGCCGCCGCGGATTCGGCCGCGCCGCCGGTCTTGGCTTCCGGAGCGTTGAGCACGAAGTAGAGGTGCTGGTTGAGGATCGCCGCGGTGACCAGCGCCATCACGGCGACGAACGACTCGGTCAACATCCCGCCGTAGCCGATGAGCCGCATCTGGCTCTGCTTCTCCAGCATCTTCGGGGTGGTGCCCGACGCGATCAGCGAATGAAATCCCGACAGCGCTCCGCAGGCGATCGTGATGAACAGGAACGGGAACAGCGAACCGGCGAACACCGGTCCGGTGCCGCTGTGCGCGAACGCGGACACCGCCGGCGCCTCGATGACCGGCCGCGCGATCAGGATCCCGATGGCCAGCAGCGCGATCGTGCCGACCTTCATGAACGTGGACAGGTAGTCGCGCGGAGCCAGCAGGAACCACACCGGCAGCACGGACGCCGCGAAGCCGTAGACGATGATGCACAACGACAGCGTCACCTTGGACAGGGCGAACCAATGGTCGCCCCAGGCTGTTTCGGACACCCAGTTACCGGCGAGAACCGCCAGCAGCAGCAGGCCGACTCCGATCACCGTGACTTCGGAGATGCGGCCCGGCCGCAGGACGCGCAGATAAAGGCCCATGAAGATCGCGATCGGGATCGTCATCGCGATCGAGAACACCCCCCACGGGCTCTCGGCCAGCGCGTTGACGACGACGAGCGCCAGCACCGCCAGCAAGATCACCATGATGACGAGCACCGCCACGATCGCCGCCGCTCCGCCGACGGCGCCGACCTCATCTCGCACCATCTGCCCCAGCGAGCGGCCGCGGCGGCGCGTCGACACCCACAGCACGAGGTAGTCCTGCACGCACCCGGCGAACACCGCGCCGATCAGGATCCAGATGATGCCGGGCAGGTATCCCATCTGCATCGCGAGCACGGGGCCGACCAGCGGGCCGGCGCCGGCGATCGCCGCGAAGTGATGACCGAACAGCACCCGCCGGTCGGTGGGCATGTAGTCGGTCGCGTTCTCGAACATCTCGGCCGGCGTGGCCTCGTCATCGCGGGGCCGGACGATTTTCATCTCGATCAACCGGGCGTAGAAGCGGAACGCGACGACGTAGGTGCAGATCGCTGCGATCACGAACCAGACCGCATTGACGGTTTCGCCGCGGACGAACGCGATGATCGCCCACGACACCGCCCCCAGCAGCGCGATGACGCCGAAGACGATCCTGTGGCGGATGGTTATCGGCGAGCGGTCGATGACCGCGACCGGCGGCAGGTCGGGGTCGGCCCGGACGCGCGTGATGGTGCCGGCGGGTTCTTCGGTCGTCGCAGAAGCCATGCCGCAATCCTGTCAACTCTTCGCGCCGAAATTAGGTTACCTGCACGCAAAAGCCAAAAAAGCGTGCATCAGGTCTGATGTCGGCGAGCCTCAGCCGCGCTCGTACAGCTCCCGCACGGTGTCAATGGTGTCGGACTCGGCAGGGGACTTGTCGTCGCGGTAGCGGAGCACACGGGCGAACCGCAGCGCCATGCCGCCCGGATAGCGGGTCGACCCCTGCACCCCGTCGAAGGCGATCTCGACGACCTGCTCGGGGCGAAGCTTGACCAGATATCCATCGGTGCGCCCGTCGGCCAGCTCGGTGAAGCGTCGCGTCTGCCAATCCAGCATTGCGTCCGTCATGCCTTTGAACGTCTTGCCGAGCATGACGTAGCCACCGGTCTGCGGGTCGCGGGCGCCGAGATGGATATTGGACAGCTTGCCGGTGCGCCGTCCGGAGCCCCACTCGACGGCCAGCACGACAAGGTCGAGGGTGTGTACCGGTTTGACCTTCAGCCATCCGGCCCCGCGCCGGCCGGCCTCGTAGGGGGCCGTCGGCGATTTCGCCATCACGCCCTCGTGGCCCGCCGCCAGCGTCGCGTCGAGGAACCGGCCGGCTTCGTCCGGGCCCGCGGTGGCCAGCCGGTCGACCCGCTGTGTGGCCGGCGCGATCGCGTCGAGCACAGCGAGCCGCTGCACCGTCGGAAGGTCGAGGAGGTCATCACCGTCTCGGTGCAACACGTCGAAGAAGAACACCGAGAGCCGTTGCGCATCAACGGCTTCGGCACGGCCGAATCGGGACGCGGTGACCTGGAAGCGGTGCGGTCGTCCGTCGGGCCGCAGCGCGATCACCTCGCCGTCGGCGATCAGCGACGTGACGGGCAGCGCCAACGCGGCGTCGACCACCTCGGGCAGCCGCGCGGTGACGTCGTCGAGGCTGCGGGTGTAGAGCGCGACGTCGTCGCCGTCGCGGTGGATCTGCAGCCGCGCCCCGTCCAGTTTCGCTTCGAAAACCGCTGCCCCGCCCAGGCTTTCGAGCGCGTCAGCCACGTCCGTCGCCGTCTGCGCGAGCATCGGGCCGACCGGGCGCCCCACCCGCAGCGTGAAGTCGCCGAGTGCGTCGGCCCCGCCGGTCAAGGCCGCGGCGGCCACAGCGGGCAGGTCGCCGGCAAGCATCGCTGCGCGCCGTACCTCGGCAGGGGACAGGCCCGCCGCCCGCGCGACGGCGTCGGCCATCACCCCCACCAGCGCGCCCTGGCGCAGTTCACCTCGCAGCAGGCGGCGCAGAAACGTCTGCTCGACCGGCGTCGCCGCGGAGAACAGCTGGGCGACGAGCCCGGCCCGCTGCCTTTGCGATCCGGCCCCGGCCACCGCGCCGATCGCTGCGAACGCTGCGTCCACCCCCACTACCGTGAGGGTCGGCTCGTCGGCCGGGGCGGGCAGGCCGCGCAACGCGGCCCACCCCACGCCGATCTGCCGTTGGACGAGTTCGCCGGACAGCCACGACACCACCACCGCGACCTGGTGTGCGTCACCGCCGGACGCCGCATGGTCGAGCAGCCGGGCGATGCGGGCGATCTTCCCCAGGCGCGACGACTGGGCGCCGACTTCGGCCGAGGCGGCGGCCACGTCGACCAGCAACATCGGTTCAGCTTGTCATGCGGCGGTGAACACGACTGTGTGCCAACCGGTCGCACCGTCCGGCATCACCGGGGTTCGTTCGGGTGTCTGGACGGTGCCGCTGTTGTCGGTCGCGCGCACGCTGATGGTGTGCGAACCGGGGCTGGCCGCCCAGCGGTAGCTCCACAGCCGCCAGGTGTCGTTGGAGTAATTGGCGCCGAGTTCTGCTGCCCGCCAGGGCTCGTCGTCGATGCGGACCTCGACGGCGCGCACGCCGCGGCTCTGTGCCCATGCCACGCCGCCGAACGTCACCGAGCCCACCGCTACGCGTTGGCCGCTGCGCGGCACATCGATACGTGACTCGGTCTTGATCGGTGCACGGGCCGACCAGCCCAGCCGCGTCCAGTACGCCCGGGCGCGGTCGAATCGGGTCAGCTCCAGATCCGTCACCCATTTCGTCGCGGACACGTACCCGTACAAACCGGGCACCACCAGCCGTGCCGGGTAGCCGTGTTCGACCGGCAACGCCTCGCCGTTCATCGCGAACGCCAACAGCGACCCGCGCCCGTCGGTCAGCGCCTCGACCGGCGTTCCGGCGGTGAACCCGTCCACCGACGTCGACAGCACCATGTCGGCGTCGTGCTGAATCCCCACGCGGGACAGCAGATCTGACACGCGGTAGCCGCGCCACAGCGCATTGCTGATCAGGTTGCCGCCGACGGGGTTGGATACGCAGGTCAACGTCACGGCCTTTTCGACGACCTCGAACTGCTCGAGATCCTCCAAACTGTAGGTCATTTCACGGTCCACCATGCCGTGGATGCGCAGCCGCCAGTCGGTGCGGCTGACCTGTGGAGCCAGCAGTGCCGTGTCGATCCGGTAGAAGTCGGCGTTGGTTGTGACGAAGCTCGGCAGCCCAACATCTTTGGGCTGAACGCCGGCTGGTAGCGGCGGCGCCGCCTCGTGGGCCGGTGGCAGTACCGCCGCGTTGCGCTCACCGGCGACCGACTGCAGCCGACGGCTCAGGACGCCGCCGGCGACGCCGGCCAGCACACCGCCCAATAACGCCGCGAACACGGCAAGAGACGACCGGCGCGCGGCGTCGGGTTCTGAACCACGCTGCGGCCGAGCACTTTTCCTGGTGAATATGCGCAGAACAACGATTCCAGTGATGATGCCGACGACGGTGGGAATCATGTCGAGCGGCCGACCGCCGGGCCGCGACAGGATCGCCGCGCAGCCCGCGATACCCGCCACCGCGATCAGAACACTGCCGACGGGTCGTCTCGGCGTCTCGCATACCCCAGCGGCCGCCGCTAGCACGCCGATCACCACCAGGACCGCGATCGACAGGACCGTCTTGTCCGCGGTGCCGAAGGTCTGGATCGCCCACTCTTTGACCGGCCCAGGCGTGCGATCGATGACGGCTGAGCCGACAGCGTTGAGCGCGTCGGCGCCGCGGCCGAACGCCGCGGCGAGCAGCTGGGTGACCCCGACGGCGACGACGACCGCCGCGAGGCCGTTCAACGCCCGGCTCCGCATGCCGTCAACCTACTCGCGCCCTGTGCGGAAATGCCTTACCAAGGGGTGACGGGCGGCACACGTGAAATGTGCCCGACTCGGCTAGTGCGCGCGCCGCGTCATGGGGGATGCTGGTCGGGTGCCGCGATTCGGGCCGCTGCCGGGATGGGATCCGTTTCGCTCTCGCGAGCGGCTGACCGCCTTGTGGTCGTCGGCCGCGTTGCCGACCGTCACCACCGGCGCGGCGATCGCGTACCGGACGATGTTCCAGACGCTGCGCCGGCTCGTCGTGGGCCGCACCCTCACAGTGCGGAGTAACGGCGACGACCTGACCCTGACGGTGACCGAGTTCGACTTTCGCATCGAGGTCCCGGGATTGGCGGTCGGACTCCTTGGCGACATGCTGCTGGTGGCCGAGAACGTCAGCTGGCGGGAATACCAGTTCGAAGAGGCGATAGCGGTACTGAACAACGTTCATTTCCGGCCCGGCGCGACCTCCGAGGTGGTGGCCGCGCCTGTCGAGCTGTCGTTGAAGCTGCCGGCGCATGTACTCGAGGAATTGGTGGCGCACGCGTCACCGCAGTTCACCGCCCACATCGATGACGACGCAGTAGTGCGGATGCGCTGGGCTCGCCGCCCGGGGTGGGGACATCTGGAAGTCGAGATCCGCATCGTCGGCACCGCGCTGTGGCTGCAGCCGCGGGCGCTGGTGGTGGGTGGGCGGCGGATGGGCCTGCCGGCGCGGCTGCCGATCTACCCCGTGGAGTTGCCGGACTTACCGAACGGGCTGTTGGTCACCAAGGTCGATGTGCGGCCCAGCTGCGTGCTGTTGTACGGGTTGTTGCCGGAGTGGCAGATGGACCTGCCGCTGAGCCGATTGGAGGACATCGTGTCACAACTGAGCGGCCGTGCCGGGATTTTGAACCTCGCACGCACCGCACGGTTGATGTGACCCGACTGCTCCTTGCTCAGCGGGTTGGGCTGCGTAGATATATCCATCTCTGAGCTGGGCGAAATGGGTATATCGCCCGATGCGGTCCGGGCCGCCGAACCTTAGCGTCGAGGTACCGAGCCAAGGAGGTGCCATGACCACGCAACACGTCGAGACGCTCATTGTGGGCGGCGGGCAGGCAGGCCTGGCAACCGGGTACTACCTGCAGAAGTTGCAGCGCCCGTTCCTGATCGTCGACCGCAACGCCCGCGTGGGCGACAACTGGCGGCAGCACTACGACTCGTTGAAGCTCTACACCCCGGCCAAGTACAACCGGCTTCCGGGCATGCCCTTCCCGGCCGCGCATCCGTGGGTATTCCCAGGTAAGGACGAGGTTGCCGACTACCTCGAACGGTATGCCGTGCACTTCAACCTGCCGGTGCGGACCAGCACCCCGGTGGATCGGCTTGCTGCACGGGAGGGCGGCGGGTATGTCGCCACGCTGGGCAACGACTCCGTCACCTGCGACAACGTCGTCGTGGCCACCGGCACGTTCGGGCGCACTCCGTATGTCCCCGAGCTTGCCCGCCGGCTGGATCCGGGTATCCGGCAGTTGCATTCCAGCCAGTACAAGAGCCCTGGACAGCTCCAGGACGGACCGGCGCTGGTGGTCGGCGCATCGCACTCCGGTGCCGATATTGCCTACGAGCTCGCCGCCGGGCGCCACACCATCCTCGCCGGCAGGGACTGCGGCCAGATTCCGATACGGTGGGATTCTCCCGCCCTGCGCCTAGCGATGCCGGCGCTGGTTTTTGCCTGGCGGCACGTCGTGACGCGCCGGACACCCATCGGCCGCAAAGAGATGGCCGCGGTCCGTGGACACGGCGCTCCGATGGCCAGGGTCAAACGCGACGACCTCGAAAAGCGTGGGGTCGAGCGATACACCGCCCGAGTGATCGGGGTCAGCTCCGGACTACCTGAGCTGGCCGACGGTACCGTGCTCGACACACGTAACGTGGTGTGGGCCACCGGCTTTCACCAGGTTTTCGACTGGATCGATCTGCCGGTTTTCGGCGCCGACGGGTGGCCGGTCGAATACCGAGGCGTCGTCGACCGGGCGCCCGGATTGTTCTTCTGCGGCCTGAGCTTTCAGTTTTCGCACGCGTCGATGGTGTTGCCCGGCGTCGGCCGCGACGCAAAGTTCATCGCCCGGCGCATCGCTGCACGTGCTCCGATCAGGAGAGCCGCAAACGTGCCCGCGTGATTGATCCCGCGCTGCGGCGTATGGTCGATGTCAGGTGAACAGCTGTGGGAGTGGTCGAAACTCTGCTCGAGGCGCGTGAGGCCTTCGAGCGCCGCGACTGGGTAGCGACGTACCAGCGGCTGTCAGATCTGGATTCGGCCGCGCTGCGGGGAGACGATTTCGCCCGGCTCGCCGCAGCGGCATATCTCACGGGTCGCGACAACGACTGCGTCCAGGCGCTGCAGCGGGCGTATCAGGCACACCTCGACAACGGAAAGCCGCTAGCCGCGGTTCGGTGTGCGTTCTGGCTGGCTCAAACGCTGACCACAATGGGCGAATCCGCGGTCGCGGGGGGATGGCTGTCCCGCATGCAGCGCCTGCTCGACCAGACGCCCGGGCACGTGGCAGAGCAGGGGTATCTGCAGATCCTGCTGATGTTCCGGCACCTCTCACTCGGCGAGTTCTCCGAGGCGGCGGAATGCGCGGCGACCGTGACCGCCTGTGGCCGGCGATTCGACGACCCGGATCTGCTTGCGGTCGGCCTCTCCTCGCAAGGCCGGCTGGCCCTCTACCTTGGCCGCGTCCCTGACGGCCTGGCCCTTCTCGATGAGGCGATGCTGGGAATCGTCGCAGGCAGCGTGTCCACGATCTTCGCCGGTCAGGTCTACTGCTCGATGATCGAAGCCTGCCAAGAGATCTCGGACTTCTCCCGCGCTGCCGAGTGGACAATGGCGCTGACCCGCTGGTGCGATGAACAACCCGGCCTGGTGACATTCACCGGTCAGTGCGCGGTGCATCGCGGCCAGATCATGCGCGTCCGATGTTGCTATCCCGAAGCGTTGCAAGAGTTTTCGCTCGCCGTACATCGATACCTAGCAGCCGGGACGGCAGGTCCGGCCGGCGTGGCGCTGACGGAGCGGGGCGACGTCCTCCGGACCCTCGGCAACCTCGACGCCGCCGAGGAAGACTATGCGCGGGCGCGACGGCACGGTCATGAGCCGCAACCCGGGCTGGCGCTGCTCTGGCTGGAACGGGGACGAACCGACACGGCGGCGACGGCGCTGCGCCGGTTGCTGGCCGAGCCGCGCACCGAGATCGGCCGGTCGCAGCTGTTACCCGCGGCCGTGGAGATCCTGCTTGCCGCCGGCGACGTCGAGCGGGCCGACGAGCTCAGCCGGGAGCTTGCGGGCATTGCCGCCGACTTCGGCAGCGCGGCGCTCACCGCGATGGCCGGTCAGGCGGTCGGCTCTGTTGCGATGGCACAGGACGATCATGCCCGCGCCATCGTGGACCTCCGCGACGCCGCAGGCAGGTGGGCCGATCTCGAGTCGCCCTTCGAAGTGGCGCGCTGCCAGGTCTTGATCGGCAGGGCGCTGAGGGCGCTGGGCGACGAGGAGTCCGCGGTCGCCGAGTTCGAGGCCGCGTCCGGGAAGTTCGCCGAACTCGGTGCCGATCCCGCCGAGCGAGAGGCACGCCGACTGCTGCGGCCGTCCGCACCCGCGGGTCTCACCGCGCGCGAGGTCGAGGTGCTCAAGCTGGTCGCCGCCGGCAGAACCAACCCGGAGATCGCGTCCGAACTCGTCCTCAGCGAGAAGACGGTGGCCCGGCATCTGTCCAACATCTTCGCCAAGCTGCAGGTCGGGTCCCGGACGGCGGCGGCGGCGTTCGCGTTCGACCATCAGATCGTCTGATCGCTGTCGGTGCGGCCGGCGAGGTACTGCAGCAGCCGCGGGTCCGTCGAGCGTATTCGGTCGACCTCCTCGCCGCCGTCGCACTGATACAGCGCGACGATCACGGCCCTTTCCCCGCGGTGCACCACCCGCCACACCGCGCCGGCATCGGCCCACCGTTGCAGGACGGCGACGGGGTCATCCGTGGTCACGTCCGCACCGCGCAAACGCCAATGTCGCTACGTCGCAGCGAAATCCGCGTGCCACCAGCGGATCGAGCGCACCATCCGACGACATGATCGACACCTCCTCGTCGCGAGGTTTATTCGCCCTTCATTCGGCGGCTATGCGCAACAACCGTACGCTCGGCGCATGACGAACCTGCTGTTCAACCCCGATACCTATGACCCGCTGGAGTTTGATCCCGAAACGCGGCGCCAGCTGCGGGCCGTGATCGACTGGTTCGAGGCGCGCGGCAAGACGAAGCTGCTGCGGGATGACCTGGACGCGGTGTGGGTTTCGGACTTCCTGGATCTCATCGAGAGGGAACGGACCTTCGCGACGTTCCTGACGCCGTCGGAGTACGGCGTCGAAAACCCGAACAAGCGCTGGGACACCTCGCGCAACGCCGCGCTCAGCGAGATCCTCGGGTTCTACGGCCTGGCGTACTGGTACGCCGAGCAGGTCACCATCCTGGGCCTCGGACCGATCTGGCAGAGCGACAACATCAAAGCCAAGGAACGCGCTGCCGATCAACTCGAGGCCGGCGGTGTGATGGCGTTCGGCCTGTCCGAACGCGAGCACGGCGCGGACATCTACAACACCGACATGTTCCTGACGCCGGTCAGCGAGGACGGCGTCGCCTTCCGCGCGTCGGGGGAGAAGTACTACATCGGCAACGGCAATGTGGCGGGGATGGTTTCGGTGTTCTCGCGCCGTTCCGACGTCGACGGCCCCGACGGCTACGTCTGGTTCGTCGCCGACAGCGGCCACGACGCTTACGAGCTGATCGGCAACGTCGTGCACGGCCAGATGTATGTGAGCAACTTCCGGCTCAACGACTACCCGGTGCGCGAAGAGGACATCTTGTGCACTGGCCCGGACGCTTTCTCGGTGGCGCTCAACACGGTCAACGTCGGCAAGTTCAACCTGTGCACGGCCTCGATCGGCATGTGCGAGCACGCGTTCTACGAGGCGATCACACATGCGAACAACCGCATCCTGTACGGCAACCCGGTCACCGACTTCCCGCATGTGCGCGCCAGCTTCGTCGATGCCTACACCCGGCTGGTCGCGATGAAGTTGTTCAGCGACCGCGCGATCGACTATTTCCGCAGCGCGAGCCGCGATGACCGTCGATACCTGCTGTTCAACCCGGTGACCAAGGCCAAGGTCACCTCCGAAGGCGAGAAGGTGGTCGTTCTGCTGTGGGACATCCTGGCCGCCAAGGGCTTTGAGAAGAACACCTACTTCAGCGAGGTCGCCCGGCTGATCGGTGCGCTACCCAGGCTCGAGGGTACCGTCCACGTCAACGTCGCACAGATCCTGAAATTCATGCCCAACTACCTGTTCAACGCGGCCGACTATCCTGAGATCGGCACCCGCAGCGACCCCGCCGACGACGTGTTCTTCTGGGCGCAGGGCCCGGCCGGCGGCGCCTCCAAGGTGCGGTTTGCAGACTGGACCACGGTCTACGAAAAGTTCTCGGACATACCGAATGTCGGCCGCTTCTACGAGCAGGCTCGCGCGCTCAAAGAACTGCTGACCACGGCGGTACCCGACGCCGAGCAGATGCGTAACCTCGACTTCACTCTCGTCCTCGGGCATTTGTTCACCCTTGTCGTGTACGGCCAGTTGATCCTCGAGCAAGCCGGTCTGATCGGCCTGGACCGTGACGTGCTGGACCAGATCTTCGACTTCCAGGTCCGCGACTTCTCCGCGCATGCGATCGCACTGCACGGTAAGCCGAGTTCGTCTGCGCCACAGCAGGACTGGGCAATAGCGGCGGTACGCAAGCCGGCCACCGGCGCACAGCGCTTCGAGCGGGTCTGGGAGCAGGTCAAAGCCTGCGACGGCGCGTACCAGATGCGCCCGTAGGCCCCAGCTACTCGGCCGTTTGCGTCAGTTCGTCGCCCCACACCGCACGGGAGCCCGCGTCGCCGATTCTGTACACGGCTATCATCGTCGAGATCCCCACCGCCAATGTGAGCACCGCGACCAACACGTTCGTGGCTAGTCTGCGCTTCTCCGAGCGGCTCTCAATGACATGCAGCACCGCCAGCACGACCGCGACGACCACCAGCGCGACCGAGAAATAGATCATCCATTCGCCGCGTTCGGCGTGCGTGCGCAGGATCTCGCTGGGCTGGCGTTGACGGTCGAACAGCCACTGGCCGGCCTCGGTGGTCAGCGGCGTCAGCGCAGCCGTCACGAGGGCCAGGGCAAGGACCAGCCACACCAGCCGGCGGCGCGCCGCGGGCCAGATTCCGCACAGCATTTCCAGCAGCGCGGTGAGCGGCGCCAGCACCACCATCGCGTGGACGAGCAAAACGTGTGCCGGTAGGCCCGAGATAGTGGTCACCAGTGCTCCTCGCGGTCGGATGAAGCGACGACGATACCGCGCTCATCCTGGCACGAAACTGGCAGTCCGCTGGTTCAGGCGCGCTGGGTCGCAGCGCGCCCAGATCAGACTTATGACACGCTTCTGGCCATTTTGCGTGCAGGTAACCTGATTTCGCCGCGGTAAATCAGGCGCGCTGGCCGAGGACCAGCGCGGTTTCCCGGTGCAGCCGGCCGAAGTTGTAGTACGCCGCGCAGGCGCCCTCCGGGGAGACCATGCAGGTGCCGATCGGCGTTTCGGGCGTGCACGCGGTGCCGAACACCTTGCACTCCCACGGCTTGATGACGCCTTTGAGCACCTCGCCGCACTGGCATGCCTTGGGGTCGGCGACCCGCACACCGGGCATGTCGAACGTCAGCTCGGCGTCGAACTCGGCGTAGTCGCGGTGAATCTTGAGCGCGCTCTGCGATATGAAGCCAAGGCCGCGCCATTCGAAGTGCGGCCGCAGCTCGAACGTCTCGGCCATCAGCTTCAGCGCCTGCGTGTTGCCTTCAGGGCGCACCACGCGCGTGTACTGGTTCTCGACCTCGCAGCGTCCGTCGCGGATCTGCTGCAGCAGCATGTGCACCGAGGCGAGGATGTCCAGCGGCTCGAAACCCGCCACCACCATCGGCTTGCCGTACACATCGGGGACGAACCGGTACGGCCGCAAGCCCACGACGGTGGACACGTGGCCGGGACCCAGGAAGCCCGACAGCCGCAGGTCGGGGGATTCCAGGATCGCCTTGATCGGCGGGACGATCGTGACGTGGTTGCAGAAGACGCTGAAATTCTTGACGCCGAGCGCGCGGGCACGCACCAGCGTCACCGCGGTCGACGGCGCCGTGGTCTCGAAGCCGACGGCGAAGAAGACGACGTGGCGCTCGGGGTTGTCGAGGGCGACCTTGAGCGCGTCCAGCGGTGAGTACACGAATCGGACGTCCGCGCCGCGCGCCTTCGCCTCGATGAGGTTGCCCTTGGAGCCCGGCACGCGCATCATGTCGCCGAACGTCGTGAAGATGACGCCGGGCTGCTCGGCGAGCCACATCGCGTCGTCGACGCGTCCCATCGGGATGACGCACACCGGGCAGCCGGGACCGTGTACCAGCTCGACCGATTCGGGCAGCAGATGTTCGATCCCGTGGCGGTAGATGGTGTGCGTGTGACCGCCGCACACCTCCATGAACTTGAACTCGTCGCCGGCCGCGAGCTCGGTGATCGATTGGACCAGCGCCCGCGCTGCGGCCGGATCCCGGAATTCGTCGACGAACTTCATGTCAAGCCTCTCAAGCGATCTCGGATGAGTTGAATGCCTGGACCTCGTTGTCGTAGTCGGCGCCCATCTGCTGCAGCAGATCCAGCGTGATCGCCGCCTCCCGTTCGTCGATCTTGGCCATCGCAAAGCCGACGTGGACCAGCACCCAGTCACCGACCTGCAGGTTGTCGTCGGCCAGTAGTCGCACGCTGATGTTTCTGCGCACACCGTTGACGTCGACTTTCGCCAAGTACTGTTCGGCGTCGACGATGTCGACGACCTGGCCCGGTATCCCCAGACACATCAGCGTTCTCCTCTCAGCAGATCCGCGGCAGCGGGTCACCGACGAGCATGTCGACGATTCGGCTGCCGCCGAACGAAGTTCTCAGTGCCACAATGCCGTGCGGCTCGGGGACTATCTCGCCGACGATGGTCGCGTCGGCGCCCTGCGGGTGCGCGCGCAAAGCGGACACCGCCGCCTCGGCTTCGTCGGCTGCGACGATCGCGACGAACTTCCCCTCGTTCGCGACGTACAACGGGTCGATGCCGAGCATGTCGCAGGCGCCGAGGACCTGTGGCTGAACCGGCAGGCTCGCCTCGTCCAGGATCAACGCGAACGGCGAATCCTTGACGAGCTCGTTGCACACCGTTCCGACGCCGCCGCGCGTTGCGTCGCGGATCCACCGCGTCGACGGCGCGGCCTGCAGCAGCAACTCCACCAGTTCGTGCACCGGTGCGGTGTCCGATGCGATGTCCGCGTCGATGGCAAGGTCGCCGCGGGCCAGCATCACCGCCATGCCGTGTTCGCCGATGGTTCCGGACAGCACGACCCGGTCGCCCGGTTGGACGAGCTCGCGTCCCAACCGCCGGCCATCTGGGATGACGCCCACACCGGTCGTGCAGATATAGACGCCGTCGGCGGCGCCCCTGCCCACCACCTTCGTGTCGCCGGTGACGATCTGCACACCCGACCAGGCCGCTGCTTCGCTCATGTCGGCAACGATCTCGCGGAGTTCGGAAATTGGGAAACCTTCTTCGATGACGAACGCCGCCGACAGCCATTGCGGCCGCGCCCCCGACACGGCCAGGTCGTTGATCGTTCCGTGTACCGCGACATGACCGATGGAACCACCTGGAAAACGCCGCGGTGCAACGACATACGAGTCGGTGGTGAATGCCAGCCGCTCGCCGGAGGCAGTGTGCAGCGCTGCGGCGTCGCCGAGTTGTTCGAGTTCGTCGTTGCGAAACGCCTCGACGAACACCGCATCGACCAGTGCCGCCGACGATTTTCCGCCCGCGCCGTGGGCGAGCGTCACCACGTCGTCGAGCAGCCGCGGCCGGCGCTGCCGGAACTTGTCGATGCGTTCCAGCACCCGGTCTTCGCGTTCCGCGGCGCTCATTGCTTTCGTCATGAAGCGGGGACTCCGTTTCTCGGACGGGCCATGTGCTCCTGAGCCACCGACCAGAGCCGGTACCCGAGCATCGCGTGGCTTTCCTGAATGCGATGAATGCTCTGCGAGTGCACGGTGAAGCAGAAGTCGAGGTCTTCTGCCACCGCCATCCGGCCGCCGTCGTGGCCGGAGAACCCGATGGTCAACAGCCCCCGATGTTTCGCCTCGGTGATCGCGGTCATCAGGTCCTCCGAGTTGCCCGACGTCGACAACGCGATCGCCATGTCGCGGTCACGCGCGTGGGCGATGATCTGCCGCTTGAAGATCAGCTCGAATCCCACATCGTTGCCCAGCGCGGTCACCACGGCTTCGTCGGCGGCCAGTGACCACGCCGCGACCGGCCGGCCTCGTGCGGGACGGCTGAAGAGCGAGGCCAGCGTGGCGGCGTCAGTGGAACTTCCGCCGTTGCCGAATGTGTAGAGCCGTCCGCTGCGCAGAAACCGCTCGGCCATCTGCGTCCCGGCGGCGTTCAACGCATTGCCGTACTCGTCGAGCGACTCGCCTTGCAGGCGGGCACTTTCGGCGGCTTTGCCGCGGGCCGACGCGGCGAGGTCGTCGAGCAGGCTCTTGGCGTCGGTCTCCTCGGACTCGATGAACGGATACAGAAAGCCGGTGCTTTCGGTCATCGGGTCACCTCGCTGCTGTCTGCTCTTCGCGCAAGCGCTCATCGCCGTCGATGCGGGTGATGGCGGCCCCGGCGTGCACCAGCACGAGGTCGTTCGGCGCGACGTCACCGACCATCGTCACGTCCACCCATTCCTCGCCCGTTGCCGTGCGGACCAACGCGAAGCCCGCGTCGTCACTCGGCTCCACGAGTACCTCGGCGAGGCGGCCCTCGTCGCTGCAGGTGACACAGACTCCCCCGCGAGCGGGAGGTGCCCCCACCTCGGCGCATTCGTCAGACGGCGCTTTGAGCAGCCCGGCGTGTTCGAAGCACACGTGAGTGAGCTCCCACAGCAGGTGGTACATCAGCACAAACGTCCCGGTGGCCGGCACCATCGGGTCGTCGGAGTCGATCCACAGAATGTGGTTCGCGGCGCCGGCGGGCGGTCGGGGTCCCGACCCGATCCACAGGGTCAGCACACCCCACGCCGATGCGCGCCGCATCGCGTCGAGCACGGCGGGCTGGTCGGCCGAGGCCACCGCGATCAGCAGGTCGCCGGGCTGACTGGCCACCCGCGCCTGCGCCACCGGGTCGGGCTCGACGAGGGCAACCGACGGCAATGCCCGCTTGCCCATGATCACCGGATGGACGAACTCGACTGCGACGTGATGGGCGTGCGGCTCCCACTGCGGTGAGATCACCCAGAGTGTGGCGCCCGCGTAGAACCGGCGAGCCAGATCCAAGGCAGCGGCCGCCAGATCGGCAGACAGCGCCGTGTCGACGTAGGCGCCGCCCAGTTGCGCGCTAGCCGTCATTTCCGACCTCCCCTCACGGCCTCCCCCTCCCCACCAGTCTGCCCTTCTGCCGCTGTCACGAACAGGCATTCAGACCGGGCAATATTGACCAAATCCAGCGTGGCCTGCGTCGCCGACGCCAGCGCCGCGCCTTCCTCGTCGGAAAGGGTTCCGCAGACCCAGTCCCAGTGCACGGCGACCGTCGTGCCGGGCATCGGGGCAGGGGTCAGCGACAGGTCACCTTTCTTCCACGTGACGTTTTCGGTTCGGGGCTGGCCGAGGGTTATCCGGGCGCCGTCGAGCCGCAGCGGCCGTGACGTGATAACCGCGTGGTCGCCCGCCACCGACTCGACGGTCCCCCAGCGGATGCGGCAATCCTGCATCACGCCCAGAGCTGTTTCCGATGAGCCGCTTGCGCGAAGAGCAGATGGCGCAGCGTCGCGCTCCAGGAACCGTATCCAGGGGTAGACGACGAAAACGTGAAAACTGTGGTGCGCCAACACGTCCGTGGTCGCGGTCACCTCGTCCAGCAGACCGGTGACCTGGCCCTTGAACGCGACGCGCAGCCGGGCGAGCAGCTCACCGGGGTCGACCTTGCCCAGCGACGGGCCGCCCACCCAGTAACTGCGCACGACGTCCTCGTCGAGCGGGTCAGAACTCCCGACCGCGTCGGCGATTGCGGTGAGGTATGGCCACGCGCCGTCGAATTCCCTGGCGTGCTCGGCCAGTCCGCCAGCGCCACCGCTGTCCGTCGGCCCGCAGTAGCCGAGCTCGTTCGGTGGGTAGGCGTACTGGGCGAACAACGCGCGGCCCGGGGTCACGGCGGTCATCCGGAATTGCCCACCAGCAGCTGACCCAATGCGATGCCGCCATCGTTCGGCGGGACGATTCGGTGTGTGATCACGTGAAAACCTTTGTCCCGCAGGCCCTCCAGCGCCAATCTGAGCAACAGGGCGTTCTGGAACACCCCGCCGGACAGCGCAACGGTGCGCGACGAATCCGCGAGCTTGCCTGCCAGTCCCACGACGAGATCGGCGACTGCGCGATGGAAACGAGCGCCGATGACCGCCTCGCGTACACCGGCGCGCGCGTCTGCGATGACGGCCGTCAGGACCGGGGCCGGGTCGATCACGTCCTCATCGACACCGAACGCGTAAGCCGTGACGCCACAGTCGACTCCGCGGGACAGGCCCTCCAGCTCGATCGCGGCCTGCGCCTCGTACGCGACTACCTGCCGGACGCCGGCGAGCGCCGAGACGGCGTCGAACAACCGGCCCATGCTCGACGTCGGCGCGCATCCCAGACCGGTTTCCAGCTGATGGGCGAGCACCGTCCGTTCGTCCGGCGGGCAGGCTGCGACGGGCGCCAGGTCGCCGTCCCAGGCGATGCCGGCCGCCCACAGGTGTGCCAGTGCCATTCGGTACGGGCGCAGCACGCTGACGTCGCCGCCTGCCAGCGGAACATACTTCAACCGGGCCAGCCGCTGGTATCCCTTGTAGTTGGCGAGCAGCACCTCGCCGCCCCACACCGCCGCGTCGGGTCCGTAACCCGTTCCGTCGAAAGCGAATCCGATCACCTGCTGCGAACCGTCGTAGCCGTGTTCGGCCATCACCGCGGCGATGTGAGCGTGGTGGTGCTGCACCGTGCGGACCGGGAGTCCGTGGGCGTTGCGCTGCGCCCAGCCGGTCGACCGGTACATCGGGTGAGCGTCGGCGACCAGCAGGACCGGGTCGACCCCGGTCAACGCCCGCAGATGCGCTTGCGTGGAGTCGAACGCCGACAGCGTCGCCAGGTCGTCCATGTCGCCGATGTGCTGGCTGAGCCAGGCGTAGCGGCCGTCGGCAACCGCCATCGTGTTCTTCAGGTCTGCTCCGACCGCCAGGGTGGGCGGCAGCGGCACCGGCAGCGCCACCGGAAGCGGCGCATATCCCCGCGAACGGCGAATCGGTAACTCCGCGCCGTCGAGTACCCGAATCACCGAGTCGTCGCACGGAACCAGGATGGCCCGGTCGTGCAGCAGCCAGCCGTCGGCCAACTCGGCCAGCCGCGCGAGCGCATCGCCGTCGTCGTAGCAGATCGGTTCGCCACCAAGGTTTCCCGACGTCATCACCAGTAGGTTCGGGCCGGGCTCGTCGTCCTCGAGGCCGAACAGCAGCACGTGCAACGGCGTGTAGGCCACCATGATCCCGAGGTCGGGGTTACGCGGCGCGACGCAGTCGGCCACCTCGGAGTCGGCCAGCCTGGGTAACAACACGATCGGCCGCTGCGGCCCGCCCAGCACTGCTTCCGCCGGCCCATCGACCACCGTGATCCGCCGTGCCGCTGCGATGTCGGGCACCATCACCGCGAAGGGCTTGTCCCCGCGCCTCTTGCGGCGCCGCAACTCGGCCACCGCGGCCTCGTTGCGCGCGTCGCAGGCAAGGTGGTAGCCGCCGATGCCCTTCACCGCGAGCACACCGCCGTCGCGCAGCAGAGTTCGCGCGCCGCGCAACGCGTCCTCCCGGTGCGAGATGTCGCGCCCTGGTGCCACGTAGCTCAGCGTCGGCCCGCATTGCGGGCAGCACACAGGTTGGGCGTGGAAGCGGCGATCGGCCGGATCGGCGTATTCGCGTGCGCAGTCGGCGCACATCTCGAACGCCGCCATCGTGGTGGTGGCCCGGTCATAGGGTAGCGAGCCGATGATCGTGAACCGGGGGCCGCAGTTGGTGCAGTTGACGAACGGATGCCGGTAGCGCCGGTCGGCCCGGTTTCGCAACTCCGCTGCGCAGTCCGCGCACATCGCGACATCGGGGGAGGCCAGCGTGCGGCCCACGCCGGACCGTGACGTATCGGCGATAGTGAAGCCGGTACCTCCGAGCGCTGGGATTTCCTCTGCGGCAATCGATTCGACGACCGCCAGTGGCGGTGGACCGTCGCGCACCCGATGCAGGAAGTCATCGACGGCTGCGGCGTCACCCTCGACCTCGATGACCGCACCGGAGTCGTCGTTGCGCACGCAGCCAGACAGGCCGAGCGCGGCCGCGGTGGTGTACACGAAGGGCCGGAAGCCGACTCCCTGCACCACCCCCTGCACGCAGACGCGTAACCGCCGCCTACTCGTCATGGCGACACCTCGGGGTCGCGGCCGATCAGCTTCAGACCGGCCATCGCCGCGTCCGCCCCTGCGCGGTCGGTCTTTTCGACCACGAAGCCCATGTGGATGATCACCCAGTCGCCCGGCTCGAACGTTTCGTCGGGCAGCATGCCGATGTTGACCTTACGGTGCTCGCCGGCGACGTCGACGAGCGCCAGTTGCCCGCCGTAGCCCTCCAGCATGCCGACCACCTGCCCTGGAATCCCCAAGCACATGTCAGCTCCCGCCCGTCGCCGCCCGTGCCGACAACGTGGCCAGCACCTCCGCGACCGCATCCCCGGCGCCGTCGACAGCCGCGGCCACAGCCGGCGACAGGCCGATGCCTTCATCGACGTTGTCGACCTCACAGCCGACCACCACCGTGTACGGCGGCTTGCCGCCCAAGGCGGTAAGGCTGGCGAACACCGCGGCGGGGTCCATGCTGTGCGCGTCCAAAACCGGCGTCGTCAGCAGTGATTCGTGATCGGCTTCGAACACGTGCACAGTCCCCGGCGACCCCCGGCCCGGCACCGCGTCGACAAGAATCAGGGCGTCCCAGTCCTCGAGCAGGTCGTACGCCAGGTGCACGCCGCGGATGCCGTAGTCCTCAACGCGCGCACCCGTGTCGGCGAGCCGTCTACCGGCACGCCCGATCACCTCGGGGCCGAACCCGTCGTCGCCGAGGAAGATGTTTCCGATTCCCGCTACCAGAACCCGGGACGTGATGTCACTCCTGTCTCACATGCGGCGCATCTTCAAGTAACGCCGCGCATCCGGTATTGAAGTGATGCCGACTGCGACGCCGGCGAGCACCGCGGCCGCGACCACCCCCACGGCGACCCATCCCACTACGTCCATTTCAAACTCCTTTCGTCCATTTCGAACTCCTTTCGGCGAGCGGTTCAACTTCATCGGGAGCAAAGTACAGGTAGCGGCCGTACCAGTCGTGCAGGTCGGCGGCCGGGTCGTCGTCGACGACAACGGCGACATGCTGGTTTCCGTCGACATCCTCGTGCACCGAGGTCACCCGCGCGGTCTTTCCGCTGAAGAAGATGTCCTGCGCGTCAGCCCGCCGCGACGGATGCAGCCGAACGCGACTGCCGCGGGTCACTCGGATGCCGTTGACGAGGACCGCATCGATCCCGGGCTGAACGGCGGTGTCGGCCGACGGATCCCACCAGTCGACACCATCGGGAATCTCAGGGATGAGTCCGGGTTCCTCCGGCGCGTGCGGATTCCGCAGCACTCCATGCAGATTGAGCATCGCCTCGGGCGACATCGAGTCGCAGCGGTCGATGATCTGGCCGGCCAGCGGATCGGTGGCCCGCGCTTGCGCCTTCTCCTCGTCGGTCATGGTCATCACGCGAAGCGTCAGGATTTCGTCGATTTCCGTCGAGTCATACAGCGCGCCTTCGCTTTGCTCGGCGATCTCCGGGTAGTCGTACAGGATGATCGGCGAGACGAGCATCAGATCTCGCTTGCCTGGTGAGCCGGCCAGAACGGGGAAACAGCGGTGCTGGCGACACCGTGCCGCCGTGTGGACGGCCGGCGCCGGCGGGTCGAGCAGCGAGACGAACTGGCCGTCGACCGCCTCCGCGATCAGATGCGTGCCGATGAACGAGGTCGCGATCGCGTCGTCCTTGTCCCCGGGTGGGGCACCGGTGTTGCTTACCTCCATTCTGACGCGCGCGATGCCGTCGTCGAGCTGTGCCACCAGTTTGAGTTGCCCGTTGAGTTCTTTGCGACTCCGCGCCAGTCGACCGCCGTCGACGGGTTCGATGTCGGTGCCGCCGGCGACGAGCAAGGGGATCGTCTGTCCGGCTTCGAGATCCGCGACGGCGAGCGGGCGGAACGACAGTTCGTGTTCAACCGCCTCGTCCCACGTGAGCCATGTCCGGCCGGCGGCCGTCAACTCATCGACGGGCTCGAAAAGGCCGTCACCGGAGGCGCGTTCGGCGGTGCGCCGCTGCAACTGCAGGAACCGGACCACCACCCGAAGCGATGCGGTGTCCCCTTCGAGCAGGACCTCAGCGGACAGTGTGGCATCCTCACCGATGCCGCGCTCCTCCGCTCGCGGCGGCCCGAGCACGCCGAACTGCCACCGTGACTGGTTCTTTCGCGAGTTAGCCCGGTAAGGGTAGAGCAGATAGCCCTCGTAGAGCACCGCGTCGGCGATGGCGCGGACCCGGTCCCAGCAGCCGCTCACTGGACAACGTCCCGCTTCGCCGCGTCCAACAGCGACGTGACCGCGTCGTCGAACCCGAGCATGCCCCGCTGCGACTTGTAGGCCGCGAGCGCCTCAAGCGTTTCGCGGTCGAGGCGGATCCAACCGGTGTTCGGATAGTGCTGGTCCATCAGGCTCCGCCAGGCCGACACGGGCAGGTCGTATCGGTCCTCGCGGTCCCAGGGCACCTGCTTGACGGCGAAGCCTCGCTCGCCTTGGGTGAAAACCGTTCCACTGAAAAGAAATTGCAGCGGAATGGTACCGTCGCGAAGCGCGTGCATGTACTTGGCGGCGGTGACTTCGAAGTCGTACGTGCATTCCAGCGGCATCTCGACCTGGGTGGCACCTGAGAAGCCGGGCACCATCACCGCACAGTGCAGCCACACGAACGTCCGTTGGGTTGTGCTCCACCGTTCGCGGCCACCGAACAGGTCGAGCAGCCCGGCCGCTTCCTCGTCGGAATAACGGCGCCGCAACGGGTCGATCCGAACCTGGCAACGCAGCGCGATCGCGTGGACCGGGTCGTCCCCGACCGCGGCCACGCCGACCCGCGCCGTCAGCACCGGCGTCGCGGCGTACGGCTCAGGGCACACGTCGACGACGGCGAAGGTCAGGTCGGTCATGGGGGCACCACTCGACTGCGCGCGGCGACCGTCTCGAAGAACTCGGAGATGTATTCGCGGACCTGCTGGCCTCCGTCGAACCCATGCCACAGGAGCCGTAACCGGCCGACGAACTCGTAGCAGGCGTCAATCGGCACGAGATAGCACACCGGCGCGGCCGCATCCTGCTCGGGCACCCGGACGATCAACGCTTCGGTGTCATCGGCGAGCAGGTCGACCCGCGGGTCGGACTCGCGAATGTTGTTCCATGCCGCCAGATCCAGTTCGGATTCGGTGGCGCCGGCCGGACCCGGATAGAACGCGACCGTGCGGCCCAGCGCGGAATTGCGGAAGAAGAACGCGAGACCGACCGGAATCTGCAGTGCCTCCCATTCCCTACGGCCGAGCGCGAAATCCGGGAAGCTCAGGTAACGGTCCGGGACGGCTCGGTAACGCAGCTCCGCCTGCGTGTCGGTGAACAGTAGGTAGCAGCCCCGGCAGGCGCACATCAGTTGGCGACCTTCGACGTTGACAACGTGCTGGTGTTCGTCGGCGATGGGCTCGGCGCACATCTCACAGCGTTCGCCCGCCGGTTGGGGCGCGCTGCGGTTGGCCCTGATGCGGGCCAGCACGTCGTAGGCGCCGCCCACTACGCCCCCCCTTGTACCAGCGCCATCGACAGCACGCCATCGCGTTCCAGCAGCGGGACCGGCTCGAGATGCGTGTCGCTGTGGCCAGCCGGGCCGACACCGCCGTCGACACACCGCCCCGCGTGGACGACGTCGAAATGCGCGCGACAGCGAGGACAGCGCAGTACGGGTGCGTTGGATCCCATCACCTTGTGCAGCGCTGCCCCCGCGAGTGATTCGCCGCAGCTGCCGCATCGGTCGAGGTAGGCGAAGAGCGCGTCGTCGACCCGGCAGGCCATCACGACCGTGGCGTCCACCCGGAAGCCGCCCACCTCGCCCGGCGCCAAGTCGGCGACGTCGGGCACCTGATGCCAGACCGGTCTGCTGTGCCCGTTGGTATGCAGCCGGCTGAGCAAGGTGTCGGCCGGTATAACCGACGTCGATTTCGCTTCGGGGGCAACCACTTCGATCGACCCGATCTCCGGCGCGGCGGCCCGGATCGCGTCCTCGACGGCGAGCTCGAGCGTTACCGACGACGACGGGCAAGTTTTGCAACTGCCGGAGAACTGCAGTCGCACGATGCCGCCGCCGGGGCTGTCCGCGATCTCGATCAGGTGCACGTCACCGCCGTGCGAACCGAGGTACGGCCGGACGCTGTCCAGCGCATCGGACACCCGACGCGCTACATCGTGGGGATGCAGGTTGTGCACCAGCAACAAACTCGCGACCAGGTTGTCGTCGGCGAAGGCCTGCGCCAGTTCGGGGTTGGTGGCGACGGCCAACTGCATCATCCGTTCCAGGCCGGCACCGTACAGGTCGGTGACTTCACGGACCAGTAGCTCTGCACGCTCCCGTGCCGCAGGGCCGCCCGACGCGCTGGCGTCGAGCAAGGTCTGGATCCGATCGCCCGCCGTGCGCCATTGCGCTTCTTCTTCGACACCTTCCGCTCGGTCATACTGCTCCTCGCGTCCGCGGCGGCGACCGGCCATATGTCAATCCCCGGTGACGGATTGGGTGGGAGAGTGCAATCTCTCGAGCGTCTTGCCCTTGCCCAGGTACATGTGCACGCCACATGGTAGGCACGGGTCGAAGCTGCGTACCGTGCGCATGATGTCGATGCCCTTGAAATGCTCTCGGTCATTCTCCTCGAAGATGGGTTGCCCTTGCACCGCATCCTCGTACGGCCCCGGTGTGCCGTAGCTGTCGCGCGGATTGGCATTCCACGGCGTCGGTGGATACGGGTGGTAGTTCGCGATCTTGCCGTCGCGGATCACCATGTGGTGGGACAGCACACCGCGGACCGCCTCGGTGAAACCGCAGCCGATGCCCTCGTCGGGCACCTCGAACTTCTCCCACGTCTTGGTCCGGCCGGCGCGGATTTCCACCAGTGCCTTCTCGGCGAAATGCAGTGCGGCCGCCGCGGTATAAGCCTGGAAGTAGGTCCGGGCGCGGTTGCGCTCGATCGTGTTGCTGCCGTGCTGCGGCACCTTCCACTCGAATTCGACCGGTCCCTTCAGCGCGGTCTTCGGCAGGTTGATCTGCACGCTGTGGCCGGTCGACTTCAAGTAGCCGACGTCCACCAGGCCGGCCAGCGCGGTGGACCACAGCCGGGCCAGCGGCCCGCCGCCGGTGTCGAGTGCGAGATGGTCCTTGCCGTCGAACCAGCGCGGAGCCATCACCCAGCTGTAGTTGCCGTCGAAGTCACGTTTCTGCGGCTTGGGGTTGGTGTGCTGGTTCCACGGGTGCCGCCGGTCGACCGGGTTACCCAGTGGGTCGGTCTTGACGAACATCTCCTGGTCGGTCCAGTCGTCATAATAGCTGTGGCCCAATAGGATCCGGATGCCGAGGTTGATGTCTACCAGCGAGGTGGTGATGAGCTTGCCGTCCACCACGATGCCCGGCGTGACGAACATCTTGCGGCCCCAGTTCTCCATGTCCTTGTAGGCGAAGTTGCAGTGCTCGGGGTCTTGGAAGGAGCCCCAGCAGCCCAGCAGCGTGCGCCGCAGGCCGACCTTCTCGTATCCCGGCAGCGCCTCGTAGAAGAAGTCGAAGAGGTCGTCGTGCATCGGCACGACACTCTTCATGAACTCCACGTAGCGCATCAACCGCGTCATGTAGTCGGTCATCAGCTGGATCGTGGCGACCGTGCCCACACCGCCTGGATACAGCGTGGACGGGTGCACATGCCTGCCCTCCATGAGGCAGAACATCTCCCGCGTCCACCGGCTGACCTGCAGCGCCTCCCGGTAGAACTCGCCGGTGAACGGGTTGAGGGCGCGCATGATGTCGGCGATGGTGCGGTAGCCGTGCATGTCGGCGTGTGGCGCTTGGGTGTTCTCGGCCTTGGCCAACACGCCCGGGTTGGTCTCCGACACCATTTTCTCGCAGTAGTCGACCCCGACGAGGTTCTCCTGAAAGATGTTGTGGTCGAACATGTATTCCGCGGCCTCGCCGAGGTTGACGATCCACTCGGCAAGGTGCGGCGGCTGTACGCCGTACGCCATGTTCTGCGTGTAGCACGAACAGGTGGCGTGGTTGTCACCACAGATGCCGCAGATCCGGCTGGTGATGAAGTGCGCGTCGCGTGGATCCTTGCCCTTCATGAACAGTGAGTAGCCGCGGAAGATCGACGACGTGGAGTGGCATTCCACGACTTCCTTGTTCTCGAAGTCGATCTTCGTGTAGATGCCGAGGCTGCCTACGATTCTGGTGATCGGATCCCACGCCATCTCGACCAGCTGGCCGGGTTCGCGCTTCGACTGTGTCGGCTCGGGGATGATCGTTGTCATCGAACTTCTTTCTTCGTTAGCTACTGGAACAACCGGTTAGGTGTCGAATACTCGATCTCTCGGAGACACAGCCAGATCAACCCGCGCCTACCAGGTGCGGGTTGCTCCGGTTGTGAGTTTTGTGCCCGTGTGCCGCCACTTCGGTTCCTTGTCGAGCGTGCGTTCTGTGACACCCCGCAGATTGCGGATCACCTGTCCGTACACACCGACCGCCGTGGTAGACACCTTGCCGCCCGGCGGCTCGTCCATGAAGGGCATGAACTTGTCCGGGAAGCCGGGCATGGTGCAACCGATACAGATGCCGCCGACGTTCGGACAGCCGCCGATGCCGTTCATCCACCCGCGCTTCGGCACGTTGCATTTCACTACCGGGCCCCAACACCCCAGTTTCACAATGCATTTCGGTGATCCGTATTCTTCGGCGAAATCACCCTGCTCGTAATAGCCGGCCCGGTCGCACCCCTCGTGGACGGTCTGGCCGAACAGCCAGGTGGGCCGCAGCGCATCGTCGAGCGGAATGAGCGGCGCCTGCCCGGTGGCCATGTAGAGCAGATACGTCAGCGTCTCGGAGAGGTTGTCCGGTTGGATCGGGCAGCCCGGTACGCAGACGATCGGGATGTCCGCCTTGCTCTTCCAGTCCCAGCCGAGATAGTCGGGCACGCCCATTGCGCCGGTCGGGTTGCCGGCCATGGCGTGAATGCCGCCGTAGGTGGCGCAGGTGCCCACCGCCACCACCGCGGTGGCCTTCGGCGCCAGGCGGTCGAGCCATTCGCTGGTGGTCATCGGCTGACCGGTCGCGGGGTTGTTGCCGAACCCGCACCAATAACCTTCGTCGTGCAATTGCTCGTTGGGTATGGAGCCCTCGACGACGAGCACGAACGGTTCCAATTCGCCACGGTCCGCTTTGAAGAACCATTCGAGGAAGTCGTCGGCACCCCCATTGGGTCCGCACTCGAAATCGATGAGCGGCCAATGGACGGCGACCTTGGGTAGGCCGGGAAGCGCACCGAGTGCGATTTCCTCGACACTGGGTTGGGTGGCGGCAGTCAACGCCACGGAATCGCCATCACAACTCAGACCGGCATTGATCCACAGCACATGAATCAATGTTTCTTCTGCTTGGACTGCAGCCTCGGTTGGCATTTATGCAGCTCTTTCCGGGACGGGCTAAGTCCCTGCGCCACCGGAGTCGACCGTCGGCCCACTTGCGTAGCGCTAGTTTCTGGGTCTACTCCGGGCACACAGACTTGTCAACGTCCAGTTTGGCAACATCAGTTTGCGCGCGCGTCAATCCAGTCGTACCACGCGGGCATTCCTTCACCGGTCGTCGCGGACACCGAAATTAGGTCCACATCCGGGTTGATTGACCGTGCATATGACGCGCACAGATCAAGATCAAAGTCAACGTACGGAAGCAGATCCGTCTTATTGATGATCACGAGTCCGGCAGCGGCGAACATGTGTGGATACTTCAGCGGTTTGTCGACCCCTTCGGTCACCGAGATCACCACGACCTTTGTTTGCTCGCCGAGGTCGAACAGGGCGGGGCAGACCAGATTTCCGACGTTTTCGATGAACACCAGCGAGTCGGGCTCGGGCTGCAGCGTCTCCAGGGCGCGATGCGTCATCTCCGCGTCGAGGTGGCAGCCCGCACCGGTGTTGATCTGGACGACACGACAACCCGTCGCGCGAATTCGTTCGGCGTCCAACAACGTCTCCTGGTCGCCCTCGATGACTGAGACCGGCCGCCTGCTACGGACCTCGCGGATGGTGCGTTCCAGCAGCGTGGTCTTGCCGGCGCCGGGGGAGCTGGTGACGTTGAAGGCCAGAATGTTGCGTTCGGCCAACCACTTCCGGTTCCGCTCGGCCAGCTCGTCGTTCTTGGCGAGCACCTTCTGCTCGAGTGAAATCGTTTCCATGGCCGACAGGTGTTCGTGGTGGTGGCCATGTTCGTGGTCGTGGTCGTGGTCATGGTGGTGTTCACCGGCGAGGGTGATGACCGCGCCGTCGTCGCCGCATCCACAGGTAGCGCACATGTCTCAACTCACTTCCATCGAAAGGATTCGCATGTCCCGGCCGGTGAGCACCTCGACGTCGGCGCTGCCGCACGGGCACAGCAGGATCAGGTCCGACAAGCCGAACTCGCCTCCGCAGGTGCGGCACCGCGCACGGCCAGGCTGGACGTCGAGGTCAAGGCGGGCGCCTGCGGCCAGCGTGCCCTCGGTGGCCAACCCGAAGCAGAACTGCATCGAATCGGGGACCACGGCGCACAGCGCGCCGACCTGAACTCGAACACTGTGCACGCGGCGACCGGCGGCGTGTTCGCACACCGCATCCACCACACTTCGGGTGATCGCCATCTCGTGCATGTCCACCCCGTTCGCCCCGGGTGACCTCACCTTAGGACGGCACCCCGCCGGGCACAACGCAGTGTGCTCTTCGCCCGAGAGGCTCGTCGCCGCGGTCTGCTCTTCGCCCGAGAGGCTCATCGCCGCGGTCTGCTCTTCGCCCGAGAGGCTCATCGCCGATGATCGAGGCTGCCGCTTACCATCGTCCGGTGGCAGACATGCTCACCGACGACGACGCCGCCGTGCTGCGGAACTGGATCCGCGAGCAGGGGATCGGATCAGACCTAAGCGACATCACTGCGCTGGCCGGGGGCACGCAGAACATCGTGATGGGGCTGCGGGTGGACGGTCGCCGGATGGTGCTGCGCCGACCACCCGCGCACCCGCGACCGGACAGCAATAAGACGATGCTGCGAGAGATCGCAGTGCTTCGCACGCTGGCCGGCAGCGCCGTGCCACATCCCCAGTTCGTCTGCGGCTGCGAGGATCTCGACGTTCTTGGGGTGGTCTTCTACCTGATGGCACACGTTGACGGGTTCAACCCGGGCACCGAGGTGACGCAGGCCTACGTCGACAAGCCGGAGTTTCGCCACGACGTCGGGCTGGACTATGCCGCAAGCCTGGCGAAACTCGGTCAGGTGCCCTGGGAAGGCAGTCCGCTAGCCACCCTCAAACGCCCGGGATCCTTTCTGGCGCGCCAGGTCCCGCAGTTTCGCGGTTTCGTCGAGGCGTATCGCAAGCAGCCCGGCTATGCCCATGACTCGTTGCCGGGAGTCGACAAGCTCGCGGACTGGCTGGAGAACAACAGACCGCCGGACTCGCCGCCGGGAATCATGCACGGCGACGCGCATTTGAACAATGTGCTGCTGCGTCGGGACCGGCCCGAGGTGGCCGCGTTCGTCGACTGGGAGATGTGCACGGTCGGTGACCCGCTGCTGGACCTGGGCTGGATGCTGGTGTGCTGGCCGAGCGGCGCCGACCCGCTGTCCACGGGAGCGGCCCTGGCCGTTCACGGCGGATTGGCGACGCGCGCTGAACTGCTCGAGGCGTACCTGTCTGCGGGCGGTCGGCAAACCGACCATCTGCCGTGGTATCTCGCGCTGGCGTGTTTCAAGCTCGGCGCGGTGATCGAAGGAACCTGGGCGCGCTACCTGGCCGGCCAGGCCACCCGCGAGGCGGGCGAATACCTGCACGCGTCAGCCGTGCACCTGATGGAACTGGGGAACGAAATCGCTTCGGGGAGAGACCTTCTGGCCGTCAGCACGGAATGATGGAGCGGGGGTCCGTCGTGTTGTCCAGCCACTTTCCGTACGCATCGCCGCCAGCGGCCGCAACGGCTGCACACACCTGCCGCGCGGTACTCCCAGCGACCCGGTAGACGGCGTAGATCTTGTTGCCGGCGTCGTCAACCTGGCGCAACGACGGGCAGGAATAATCGGTGCGCAGGTATGACGCATCGGGCCATCGGTTCAGATATCGTTGCACCTCGCTGCGGTAGGTCGACGGATTGACCGCGTTGCCCAGCACCACAATGCCGGTGCCGTCGCAAGCCGGATAACTGATCGGTTTGGACAGACCCAAGTCGGGGCCGGTCGGCGAGCGCGGGCCCGCCGTCGTCAACGCCGCGGTCGGCGTCGTCGGCGTCGAGGAGATGGTGGTCGTCGCCTCTGTTTCGGCGGGATCCGGACCGGTGGGTCCGATGCTCGACGTGGCCGGCTCGGCCGTCGACGACGAGCCGTCTCGACTGGTCAGCCACACGCCGGTGAACACCGCTGCCGCGAGGACCAGCGCCACCAGGACGCCCGCCAGCAGGCCGACCGTCAACCTGCTGTTGGTGCGTCTTGGTTCCGGCGGCGCTTCGGGTGGCCCGGGAATGGGGAGCCGAGGAGCGGGCAGTGTCGCCGGGGCGGCCGGGCTCAGTTCGGTTGCCACCCCGCTTTGGGCGCAGGTCGCAAGAGTGCGGGCGAAATCCTGGCACCGCGCAAATCTGTGGCGGCGGTCCTTCGCAAGGGCGACGTCGAATGCGCGATCGAGGCCGGCGAGTTCCGGCCGGATGGTTGCAATGCGCGGCGGCGGCGCGGTGAGGTGGCGGCCGATGAGGACAGCGGGGTTCGACTCCTGGAACGGCGGCACCCCCGTCAGGAGGTGGAAAGCGGTACAGGCGAGCGCGTATTGGTCGGTGCGGCCGTCGACCTCTGCTCCGGTCAGTTGCTCGGGTGCGGCGTAGGCGACCGACCCGACGGTCATGTTTGTGGCTGTCAGTCCGCTGACCTCGTCCAAGCGGCGGGCCACCCCGAAATCGGCCAGCAGAATTCGATTTTCGCCGGACTTCTGCCGGGCTAGCAGGATGTTGGCGGGCTTGACGTCGCGGTGCAGCAAGCCCTCGTTGTGTGCATAGTCCAGCGCCCCGGCAACCGCGGACACTATTTCGAGCACGTCTTCGAGCGGCAGGCCGCGCGGATACCGGTCTCGGACCAATTGACCGGCGTCGGTGCCGTCCACGTAGTCCATCGAGATCCAGAGTTGGCCGTTGTATTCGCCCCGGTCATGAATGGCGACGACGTGCGGATGCCACAGTCGGGCGGCGACGTCGGCCTCGCGGTTGAACCGAATGCGAAAGTCGTGGTCAGAGGTGAAGGCTGACGGAAGGATCTTGATGGCGTCGAGCCTGGGCAGTCGCGGGTGCTGAGCCAGATAAACCTCGCCCATCCCGCCGGAGCCGAGCTTCCGCAGAATCCTGTATCCGGCGAAGACCTCGCCGTCGGCTAGCGGCATGGCCGGATGGTATCTGGGCGAAAAGAGATACGGTGTCGTCAGGGGTCCACGACATACCGAGAACGGGTGGTCAACGATGAATATCGCTTTGTCGACCGAACTGCACGCATCATTCGACGAAGCCGTCAAGAAGACACGCGACGCGCTGGCCGAGAACGGTTTCGGCGTTCTCACCGAGATCGACATGAAGTCGACGCTGAAACAGAAACTCGGCGCCGACATGGAGGACTATCTCATCCTCGGCGCATGCAACCCTCCGCTGGCGCATCAGGCCGTCGACATCGAACGCCAGATCGGACTGCTGCTGCCGTGCAACGTCGTCGTCCGGAAAGACCCAGCGGGGGGCGACACGGTCCTCGTCGAGGCGATGAACCCGAACATTCTGGTGGATGTCACCGCAAACCCAGAGCTGCAACCGGTTGCCGACGAGGTCACGAACAAGCTGCAGGCCGCAATCGATTCGCTTGCCACCAGCTAATCGCGCTTGCACCGACGGCGCAGAAGCGTTTATTGTCGGCGACGTGCCCAGGCTTCTCGTAGTAGCGCCCCGCAGCGGGGTCTGATCCAGACCGACCCCCCGCTGTGGGTCGAGCTACTACGTCGGTCATCACCCTTCGACCAGAGGACCGGCACATGACACCCCCATCAGGCACCGCCGCCACCCACGATTCACCGTCAAGTCGCCTCGGCGGCGCCCCGCTTCCCCGCGGCCTGCGCGAGGACGCCGAAAACATGGCGTGGGACACCTTCACTGCGATCTACAGCCCCAGCTCAGGACCACTACGGCTGGGCAGCTTCGAATGCATCGACGGCGACCGGCCGGCCGGCCGACTCGGCCCGCAAGCACGGATGTTCAAGGCCACCGTCGCCATCGGCGACCAGATCGAGACAGTCAACGTCCCGGCGCACGGGCCTGTGGCCGCACTGACCGCGATGTTGTTCGACCAGGGCATTCGCGTCGAGATGGTCCGCTTTCATCAGTTGCGCTCCGGTGACCACACCGCCACATTCATCCAGGGCAGCGACGGCGAGCACGTCGAATGGGCGATGGGATGGTCGGAGGACACGACGGAGTCGGTGCTGCGAGCCATCATCGCGTGCGTCAACCGGTTGATGACCCTGTCCTGGTACACCGAGATCGACGTCACGACGAAGAAGTTCACGTGGCGGCGGCGATGAGCGCTTGCGCGAAGAGCAGACAACAGCGATGAGCGCTTGCGCGAATGGTTAGCGATTCAGCGGTCGCAGCACGATCGGCATGCCGTCTTTCGGCACAGGCATGCCGCCGTAGTCCCAAATCGCCTCATACCCCGGCCGGGCAAGCTGCAGCTCATACCTGCGCAGCAGCCGGTGAATGATCGTCTTGATCTCCAGCTGGCCGAACACCATCCCGATGCACTTGTGCGCGCCACCGCCGAACGGCGTGAACGCGTAGCGGTGGCGCTTGTGCTCATTGCGCGGCTCGGTGAACCGCTCGGGATCGAACTTGAGCGGGTCCGTCCAGATCTCCGGCAGGCGATGATTCATGCCCGGATAGGCGATGACGTTGGTGCCCTTGGGTAGGTAGTAGCCCAGCAGTTCGGTGTCGCGCACCGTCTGACGCATCGCCCACTGAACCGGCGTGACGATCCGGATCGACTCGTTCATCACCAGATCGAGCGATTCCAGCTTCTCCAGCGACTCGATGTCCAGCGGGCCGTCGCCGAGCCGGTCGGATTCGTCGCGGCAACGCTGTTGCCACTCCGGGTGGGCGGCCAGGTTGTAGGCCATCGTCGTCGACGTCGACGTCGACGTGTCGTGTGCGGCCATCATCAGGAAGATCATGTGGTTGACGATGTCTTCGTCGGAGAACCGGTTTCCGTCCTCGTCCTCGGTCTGGCACAGCACGGTGAGTAGGTCGTTGCCGTCCTTGCCGCGGCGTTCCTCGACGCGGGCTTCGAAGTAGTTTTCCAGCAGTTCGCGCGCCTTCAGGCCGCGCCACCAGGTGAATGGCGGCACGCTCTTGCGGATGACGGCGTTGCCTGCCCGGGTGGTGGTGGTGAACGCCTTGTTGACCTTGGTCAGGAGCTCGCGGTCGGTGCCGGGTTCATGGCCCATGAACACCATCGAGGCGATGTCGAGCGTGAGCTCCTTCATCGCCGGGTACAGCAGAAATCGCGCGTCGTTGACCACCCAGTGGTTGGCGACGACTTGCGACGCGACTTTGTCCACTTGCTCGACATAGCCGGCCAGCCGAGGCCGGGTGAACGCCTCCTGCATGATCCGGCGGTGAAACATGTGCTCGTCGAAGTCCAGCAACATCAGCCCGCGGTGGAAGAAGGGGCCGATCACCGGGACCCAGCCCTGCTGTGAGTAGTCCTTGTTGCGGTTCGAGTAGATGGTCTGCGCGGCGTCCGGGCCCAGCGCTGCGACGCTCGGCAACATCGGCGAGTCGCCGAACACCACCGGGCCCTTCGTGTTGTAGAGGAACAACAAGTAGTCCGGGCCGCCGCGCAACAACTCGATTGTGTGGCCGATGATCGGCAGCCCTGCATCGCCCATGACCGGCTTGAGCCCACTGCCCGGCGGCGGCTCGGCGAGCTTTCTCGGCGGGAACTCAGTGCGCAGCAGCCGACGCTCGACTGCCCCCATGCCCGGGAAGTTGTTGAACGACGGGGTGAGCCGACGCTTGGCCTGACCGAGCAGGTACTCCGGTGCACTGATCGTCGCCATTCAAAAGCTCCTGAGGTCAGACGCTGTGAACGGTGTCACTCGGCTCTATCTTGACGGCCATACTTGACGGCTGTCAAGTTTGTCGCGGACGAGTGGTGATGGAACAGTGCAAGGCGTGACTGGCGATGAGCCGCTTGCGCGAAGAGCACACAGCGCAGAGCCCGCACCCCCGGCGGCGCGGCGCAGCCGCGGCGACCGCCAGCGGGAGGCTATCGTCGCGGCGGTGCGAGAATTGTTGCAGGAGCAAGCGTTTGCCGACTTGTCGGTCAGCGCGATCTCCGAGAGGGCCGGCATCGCGCGGTCGGGTTTCTACTTCTACTTCGACTCGAAGTACGACGTGCTTGCGGCGATCCTGGGCGAGGCGACGCACGAACTCGAGGAGCTGACGCACTATTTCGCGCCGCGCGGTGCCGATGAAACGCCGTCCGCGTTCGCGAAGCGGATGGTGGGTAGTGCCGTCGCGGTCTTCGCGCACAACGACCCGGTCATGACCGCGTGCAACGATGCCCGAAACACGGACGCGAAGATCCGCGACATCCTCGACCGGCAGATCGACTCGATCATCCACCAGATTGTCGGCATCGTGGAGAAAGAAATCGCTGCCGGCACAGCGCATCCGATCAGTGATGACATCCCGGCCTTGGTGCGCACCCTGGGCGCGTCCACGGCGATGATGCTGTCGGGTGACGTCACGTTTCTCGGACCGGACCGCGATGTCAGCCGTGGTGTTCGGGTACTCGAGAAGTTGTGGCTCGCCGCGCTGTGGGGCGGGTCGAGCGGCAACCGGTAGGGTCACGGCCGTGGCGCAGACGTTCGCGGACAAGCGGGTGTTCCTGACGGGCGCGGCCAGCGGTATCGGTCGGGCGACGGCGCTGAAGTTGGCGGCTCAGGGCGCGGAGCTGTACCTCACCGACCGCGACGCCGGCGGACTGGAAACGACCGTCTCTGACGTGCGCACACTCGGTGGCTCCGTGGCCGAGCATCGATCGCTGGACATCTCCGACTACGACGAGGTGGCCCGCTTCGGCGCCGACATCCACACCCGACACCGCAGCATGGACGTCGTGATGAACATCGCGGGCGTGTCGGCCTGGGGGACCGTCGAACAGCTCACCCACAAGCAGTGGAGCTCGATGGTCTCGATAAACCTGATGGGGCCCATTCACGTCATCGAAACGTTCCTGCCGCCGATGGTGGCAGCCGGCCGCGGCGGGCATCTGGTCAACGTGTCCTCGGCTGCCGGACTGGTCGCGCTGCCGTGGCACGCGGCCTACAGCGCAAGCAAATTCGGGCTGCGCGGGCTTTCGGAGGTGTTGCGGTTCGACCTCGCCCGCCATCGCATCGGGGTTTCGGTGGTGGTGCCGGGGGCCGTGAACACGCCGCTGGTGAACACCGTCGAGATCGCCGGCGTCGACCGCGAGAACCCGCGGGTGCAGCGGCTGGTCAACCGGTTTACCGGTCATGCCGTCGCGCCGGAAGTCGTCGCCGACAAGATTCTTACCGGTGTCCGCAAGAACCGGTTCCTGATTTACACGTCCAACGACATTCGCGCGCTGTATACGTTCAAGCGCGTGGCCTGGTGGCCGTACAGCGTTGCGATGCGCCGGGCCAACGACATCTTCACCCAGATGATGCCGCGAGTGTCCGAATCATCTTGAGTTCTCGTCCCTATTGAGCCCGAGAGCGTCCCGCATCGTGAAGAACAGATCGGTCTGGTCGGTGAGCCCGACGACGTTGGCGGCCGAGGGCCCAAACGCCGCTACGGATAGCTGAGCGCCGGTGTGGGTTTCCGTTTCGATATCGGGATCGGTTGAGTGCCATAGCTGATCGTCATCTCCGCGCCGTCGTTCGTCTTGAGCTTGCGGGTGAGGCCGGGGTAGACGACGTCACGGACGCGCTCGATCGGGATGTTCCTGGCGTCGGCGATTTCCTGAAGATCCTCGTTGGTGACGTTGTCGACGATCTGGCTGGTGTGCGAATGGTCGGCGGTGACGATGACGAGTGTGTTGCCATCCGCTCTGGCGAACGCCAAGGCCCGCTGCACGGCCGCGTCGAGGTCGACGGTCTCGCCGATCTGCGCGCACGGATCGGCCAGATGGTCCTGCTTGTCGATCGACGCACCCTCGACCTGGAGGAAGAACCCGTTGCCGTTCGAGTTCAGCAGATCGATGGCCTTCTGTGTCATGTCGGCGAGCGTGGGAACCTCGGGGGCGTGTTTCGGATTGTCGTAGCAGGTGACCGCGGGTTGGAGATACCCGAGACGTTCAGCCGGCTGGCCCGCCCAACGGACCGGCATATTTCCATCGGCGAATAGGCCGAGCAGCGGAGCGCTCTGATCGGCCGCTGACACCGCGTCCAATTCCGTTGTCGTGCGGACGATTTGGTATCCGCGCTCCTTCGCCTGCACTTCCAACGGTTTACCTTGGTACTGACCGGCGACCGCTGGTTGGGCGAACGTCGCGGTGCCGCCACCGAGCGTCACGTCGGGACGCGTCGCCAACAGCTGCTCGGTGATCGAGCCTCGGCCGCCGTTCTGCACCGCGTTGGTCGGACAGAGCGTTGTCGTCTCGACAGGGCCGTAGCACTTTCGCCCCGTCACATGCGAGTACAGAGCCGCGGGGGTGGCGTCCTGAATTTCGGCTGTCGTCACACTGCCGGTCGCCAACCCGCGGGCCTTGGCCAGTTCGAGGATGGTCTGCCTCGGTGTGCCGGTGACATCCACGCCGAGCGCTCCGTTGTAGGTCTTCGTACCCGTGCCCCATGCCGTTGCGGCCGCGGCGGAGTCGGTGACGTAATTCGGCGTCCCGTCCTTGTTCAGCGCGTAGTGGGTGTATTGGCCAGTCAGTGGCAACGAGTCCAGGCCCGGCAGGTTAGCGCCTGCACCCACGGCGTAATTGCGTGCGATGGTGATTTCGGAGTCGCCCATGCCGTCGCCGATGATGAGGATGACGTTGCGGGCCGTTGAGGAATTGATCGCATTGCGGATCGCCTCGGACTGATCGCCGGTTATTCGGCGGGCTCCGCCGGTATCTGTCAAATGACCCACAGCGTTGCGGCTTACAGGCTCGCCCGGTGCGGGATGTGTGATCGTCTGCGCTGCACGCCACCGCCACGCAGCCGATAGCGGCGATGGCAACGGCCTGCTGGAACCTGTTCATACGGCCAATTCAAGGCGACGTAGGTGAACGTTTCGTGACTGGCAGCCCAAAGGGTCAGTCCGGCGGCCCAAGTTCCAATCGCACGCCGAGAAGCCGAACCGGCCTGTCGAGTTCGAACAAGCCGAGTATCCGCAACGCCGCCGGCACGACGACGTCGGGGTCGATGCTCGGTTCCTCGAGCTTGCGAATCTTGGTGCGGGTGAAGAACGCCGCGTTGCGCACGGTGACCGCCACCCGGGTGACGATCCGCGACTCGGCGGTGATCTCGGCGAGCGTGCGGCGTGCCAGGTCTGCTACGGCCGAGTCCACCTCGGCGCGGTCGGTGAGGTCGGTCGGGAAGGTGACGACGTGGCTGCGCGACCGCGGAATCCAGGGTTCGGCGCTGACCGTGGCGTCCCCGCCGCCCTTGGCGAGCAACAGCAACCACAGACCTGTCGTCGGACCGAACGCAGCGGTGAGAACGTCGGCATCCGATGCCGCTAGCTGCGCGACGGTCCTGATCTCCATACCCGCGAGTCTCTTTGCGGTTTTCGGGCCGACACCCCAGAGAGCGTCGACGTCGCGGTCTGCCATCACCGCCGTCCAGTTGGCGTCGGTGAGCACGAAGATGCCGCCGGGCTTGGCGAATCCGGTGGCCACCTTCGCGCGCTGCTTGTTGTCGCTGATCCCCACCGAACACGACAGGTGGGCCTCGGCGGCAATGGTGGTGCGGACGCGCTCGGCTAGCTCGACCGGGTCATCGACGTCGGCACCCACATAAGCCTCGTCCCAGCCCCAGACCTCGACCGGATAGCCGAGCCCGCGCAACAGGTCCATCACTTGCTCGGACGCCGCGTCGTAGGCGTTCGCGTCCAACGGAAGAAACGCGGCGTCCGGGCACTTGCGTACTACCGTGCGTAGCGGCATGCCGGCGCGCACGCCGAACTCCCGGGCCGGATAGGAGGCGCACGTGACGACCTTGCGCGGTTCGGTCGGATCACCGCTGCCGCCCACAATGATTGGACGGCCCGTCAGCTCCGGGTGACGAAGCAGTTCCACCGACGCTTGGAACTGATCGAGATCGACGTGCAGGATCCAGCGCGGCGAGTTCGTCATTGCCCACACAGTTTGCGTGCGACGCTGTCCCACGCGTCGCCGAGTTCGTCGAGTGACTGGCCGAGGACTTCGCGGTAATAAGCCACACAGTCGGCGTCGAGCAACGCCAACAGCGCATCGGCCTGCGCGTCGAGATCGCCGGTGCTCCGTGCGGACTCGAGAAGCATGCGGATGTGTGCGCGGTGCAGCGTTAGCGGCGGGTTGTGTCGGGTCTGCGGATCGCGGGCGGCGTCCAGAAGCAGAGAGCGATGCTCGTCGACGAATTGCAGCCGGGCCCGTCCGTAAGCCAGGAGTCGGTCCAGCGGCGGCGCGCCAGGACCCAGCGGCGGTGGACCGAACAGGAACGCCTGCTGATCGGCCTGCTCGTCCTCGTCGAGCAGCACGAGCATCAGCCCGGACCGGCTGCCGAACCGGCGGAACAGCGTTCCCTTGCCCACGCCCGCTTCCGCGGCGACGTCGTCCATGGTCACCGCGTCGGGTCCTCGGTCGGCGATCAAGCGCCGTGCGGCATCCAGCAGCAGCCCCCGGTTGCGGGCGGCGTCCCCGCGCTCCTGCTGAGCCTGGCCGGTCACCGGCAGCGGTTGATGGGCGGCGACCATATGGCCGACTTTAGCCCAGTCGGAATGAATCGGACCATGGTCCGGTTAGCGTCTGTAAGGCTGAACTGAACTGCGAAAGGGACACGATGTCGAACATCAGCATTTTGGCGTTGGTCGGAAGCTTGCGCGCGGCTTCGGTGAACCGCCAGATCGCGGAGCTGGCCACCGAGAACGCGCCGGACGGTATTTCCGTCGCGCTCTACGAAGGGCTAGCCGACGTTCCGTTCTACAACGAAGATATCGACGGTGACGATGCGCCGGCTGCAGCGGCGAAACTGCGAGACGCGGTTGCTGAAGCTGACGGTGTGCTGGTGGTGACGCCTGAGAACAACGGCACCATCCCGGCGGTCATCAAGAATGCGATCGACTGGCTCTCGCGGCCCTACGGGCAGAGCGCCATTACCGGTAAGCCGCTGGCGGTGATCGGCGCCGCGGACGGTCGTCGTGGCGGGGTGTGGGCCCACGACGAAACGCGCAAGTCGTTCGGCATCGCCGGGGCCCGCGTCGCTGAGGGGCTCGCGATGTCGGTGTCGACCCGGGTTTTTGGCGGCAAGCACCCTCGGGACAACGCCGAGCTGGTCGACAGCCTCAATGGTGTGCTCACAAAGCTGGCCGCAGAGGTGGGCTAATAAGTTTGCTGAAGTCTAGGCCGCGGACGCGATGTTTGCGTTCGCGGCCGACTTGTCGGTGGGCGGTGGTAGACGTGGCCCCATGATCGCCACCCGACACGCCGAGCCCCTCGCGACACGCCGTGACCGATGTCACACGAGTGCTTACGACCTGGGAATTTCATCAATGTGGTTTCGAATATGTTGTATGTCCTCGGTTTGTGGGACACTAGGTGTAGTGTCCCAAAGCACCGACAGGTCCGACCCCCTTGCGGATCGGCCAGACCAAGAATCCGGTGGTGACGTGCCGGCGCCCTTGGTCCCGACCGCAGGAATGTCGAAGCCCGGCGGTCGCTGAGTACCGATGCAAGCTCGGTGCTCACGGGTGAGCAGTGTCCGTGTCAACTTTCGCTGAGGAGCCGTACCGCCGATGACCATCACCGTGTACACCAAGCCGGCATGCGTGCAGTGCAACGCCACCTACAAGGCGCTGGACAAGCAAGGCATCTCCTATGACGTGGTCGACATCAGCCTCGACACCGAGGCCCGCGACTACGTGATGGCGCTGGGCTATCTGCAGGCACCGGTCGTGGTGGCCGGCGGCGACCACTGGTCGGGTTTCCGGCCGGACCGCATCAAGGCTTTGGCGGGCGTGCTGAGCGCGTAGGCCCGAACCGCGTCATTTCCAGGAGGTATGTGGTGAGTCCGCACGGCGGGTTGGTGTACTTCTCCAGCGTCTCGGAGAACACCCACCGTTTCGTGCAGAAACTGGGGCTCGACGCCATCCGGATCCCGCTCCACGGCCGGATCCGGGTGGACGAGCCGTATGTGCTGGTGCTGCCGACCTACGGCGGCGGCCACGCCAACGGCCCTGACCCGGATCGCGGCGGGTACGTGCCCAAGCAGGTCATCGCATTCCTCAACGACGAGCACAACCGGTCGCTGCTGCGCGGGGTCATCGCGGCCGGCAACACCAACTTCGGTGCGGAGTTCTGCTACGCGGGCGACGTCGTGTCGCGCAAGTGCGCAGTGCCGTACCTGTATCGGTTCGAATTGATGGGCACCGACGAAGACGTGCAAGCGGTCTGTGCGGGCCTCGCTGATTTCTGGAAGGAACAGACGTGCCACCAACGGTCACTGCTGCAGAGCATGTAGTCACGGCCAGCGCGCCGCATCCGTCGGCGGAGACCGACTACCACGCGCTGAACGCGATGCTGAACCTGTACGACGCCGACGGCAAGATTCAGTTCGACAAGGACGTGCAGGCGGCGCATCAGTATTTCCTGGAGCACGTCAACCAGAACACGGTCTTCTTCCACGACATCGACGAGAAGCTCGACTACCTCATCCGCGAGGACTACTACGAGCGTGAGGTCCTCGACCAGTACTCGCGCAACTTCGTCAAGACGCTGCTGCACCGCGCGTACGCCAAGAAGTTTCGGTTCCCGACGTTCTTGGGCGCGTTCAAGTACTACACCTCCTACACGCTCAAGACGTTCGACGGGAAGCGGTACCTGGAGCGGTTCGAGGACCGGGTCTGCATGGTGGCGCTGACGCTGGCGGCCGGTGACACCGAGCTGGCCGAGGAACTGGTCGACGAGATCATCGACGGCCGGTTCCAGCCGGCCACCCCGACGTTCCTGAACTCCGGCAAGAAGCAACGCGGTGAGCCAGTTAGCTGCTTCCCGGGCGGAACTCCAGTGGACACTGCCGACGGGCCGAAGGCGATCGAGACCCTGCAGGCTGGTGACCAAGTGCTCTCGCACGACGGGTCCTACGCTGTAGTCGAAACCGTCGTCGAAAACGCGAATGATCAGGCGCTGGTGTCGATCTCACACTTCGGGCACAAAGAGCCGATCCGCTGCACTCCTGAGCATCCGATTCTGGTGTGGACGACGCGTGAGGTTGAGACTCTCATCGAAGGCGATGGTGCCGATCCGTTCAACGGATTCGTATGGCTGGCTGCCAAAGACATTCAGCCCACAGACTTCATCGTGACGGCAGCACCGCTCCAGCAACGCGAGCCGCGTGTCTACGACCTGATGGAACACGTCGGACCAGGTGTGTACGAATACGAAGAGGTCGACAGACTCATCCACAAGGTTAACTCTGACCTGAAGCACCGCAGCAAGCAACATCATCACATGAAATTTGTGTCGGTGAATCGCTATGTGGAGGAGTCGTACGACTTTGGGCTCATCCTCGGCTCGTACATCGCCGAGGGTCACATCTCCAAGCGATCGGCGCCGGACGGCGCGAAAATTCCAAACGGAATCCACTTCACGGTCGGCACACACGAACTCGAATACCAGCAGGAGTTGGCTGCGGCGTTCAAGCGAGTGTTCGCGGCCAATCTCTCTGTCAACCAGAGTGTCTCGGACCAGTCGGTGCGCATGGTGTGTAAAAGCAAAGTGGTGGCTTCGCTGTTCTTGTCGATCGTCGGCACCGGATATCACCTGAAGCGGTTGTCCCATGATGTCTTGACGGCCGACGAAGAGTTTCAGCGTGGCCTGTTGGCAGGGTTGTTCCGCGGGGACGGTTGCAGTACGACCGGCGGGATGACGCTCGACCTGGTGAACCCGGAACTGGTCGACCAGGTGCAGCTCCTTCTGCGCCGAGTCGGCATCATGTCCAGAGTTCGCCAATACGTGAACCAAGCCGGCAACGTGACGGGGCAGGTGTTCGTGCCCGGGCTGCCCGGCGCCAACGAGGACTTCATTTTCGACGTCGGTAAGAACCTGCACAACTACGTCGGACAGAAGGGGTCGTTACGCACGACTTACCAGGTCGTACACGGGCGGCACGTGTACGGAGTCCGCGATCTGAAACACACGCAGGATGTTCCGGAGAAGGTCTACAACCTTCACGTCGAGGGCACGCATACCTACGCGATCCGCGGCACGGTCGTACACAATTGCTTCCTCTTGCGCATCGAGGACAACATGGAGTCCATCGGGCGCTCTATCAACTCGGCGCTGCAGCTGTCCAAGCGCGGCGGCGGAGTTGCGTTGTTGCTGAGCAACATTCGTGAGCACGGCGCCCCGATCAAGAACATCGAGAACCAGAGCTCTGGCGTGATCCCGATCATGAAGCTGCTCGAGGACTCGTTCTCCTATGCCAACCAACTCGGCGCACGGCAGGGTGCCGGCGCGGTGTACCTGCACGCCCACCATCCCGACATCTACCGGTTCCTGGACACCAAGCGCGAGAACGCCGACGAGAAGATCCGCATCAAGACGCTGTCGCTGGGTGTGGTGATCCCCGACATCACGTTCGAGCTGGCGAAGAAGAACGAGGACATGTACCTGTTCTCGCCGTACGACGTGGAGCGGGTGTACGGAGTACCGTTCGCGGACATCTCGGTCACCGAGAAGTACTACGAGATGGTCGACGACGCGCGCATCCGCAAGAGCAAGATCAAGGCGCGCGAGTTCTTCCAGACGCTGGCCGAGCTGCAGTTCGAGTCGGGCTACCCCTACATCATGTTCGAAGACACGGTGAATCGGGCCAACCCGGTCGACGGCAAGATCACCCATTCGAACTTGTGCTCGGAGATCCTGCAGGTGTCGACGCCGTCGGAGTTCAACGAGGATCTGTCCTACAAGAAGGTCGGCAAGGACATCTCGTGCAACCTCGGGTCGATGAACATCGCAAGAGCGATGGACTCACCGGACTTCGCACAAACCATCGAGGTGGCGATCCGGGCGTTGACGGCGGTCAGCGATCAGACATCGATCACATCGGTGCCGTCGATCGAGCAGGGCAACAACGACTCTCACGCCATCGGCCTCGGACAGATGAACCTGCACGGGTATCTGGCCCGCGAGCGGATTCACTACGGGTCCGAAGAGGGCGTCGACTTCACGAACATCTACTTCTACACGGTGCTCTACCACGCACTGCGCGCGTCGAATCGCATTGCGATCGAACGCGGCACGCACTTCAAGGGTTTCGAGCGGTCGAAGTACGCGTCGGGGGAGTTCTTCGACCGCTACACCGAGCAGGTGTGGGAGCCGAAGACCGCCAGGGTGCGCAAGTTATTCGCCGACGCCGACATCGCCATTCCGACGCACGCCGACTGGCGGGAGCTGAAGGAGTCGGTGCGCAAGCACGGCATCTACAACCAGAATCTGCAGGCGGTGCCGCCGACCGGATCGATCTCCTACATCAACCATTCCACGTCGTCGATTCACCCGATCGTGAGCAAGATCGAGATCCGCAAGGAAGGCAAGATCGGGCGGGTTTACTACCCGGCGCCGTACATGACCAACGACAACCTCGATTTCTACGAGGACGCCTACGAGATCGGCTACGAGAAGATCATCGACACCTATGCCGCGGCCACGCAGCACGTCGATCAGGGACTGTCGTTGACGCTGTTCTTCAAGGACACGGCGACCACACGGGACGTCAACAGGGCGCAGATCTACGCCTGGCGCAAGGGAATCAAGACGCTGTACTACATCCGGCTGCGGCAGATGGCGCTGGAAGGCACCGAAGTCGAGGGTTGCGTCAGCTGCATGCTGTAGCGCCTAGTCGTACCCGTCTGCCTGCCATGGCACCCTGATCACGTTGCCCTGCCACAGCGGAGACTGCATCATCGGCGACTGGAAGAACTCGGTATGCCAGATGTCGCACGGCAGGACGTATTGCGCGGGACACCAATATTGCTTTACTGGCCCAACGCCGGTGTCCGCGTCGGCCGTAGCGGTCGTGGCAACGCAAACCCCGAAGACTAGGCCGGTGCCGACCACCAGCGTGCCGAGCCATCGGTGAGTACGTACTTTCATGCGGTACATGGTGCGACGAATAGTGGGGGTTTGGCGGCGGAACCGTTGAGATCAGGTGCACTCTCGTCAAATGCCGTCATCATTTGTGGCTGACGCCATTTGCACGACGGTCACGACCTCGGGGCCGGGGCGCACATCTCAGTACGTGTGCTGCGGGCCTTGTGCCCTCTGGTACATGCGTCTGAGCATGAAGTCGCGCACGCGGGGGTTATCGATCACCTTGATGCCCGCGTTGGCTATCGCAGGGATCCCGGCCAGCTTGTGGAAGTAGCGTCCCCGTCGGTACTCCCTGCCCCAGGCCGCTTCCATCTTCAGCGCGTAGTTCGTGAAGTCGTCGGGTCCGCCGTTCTGCAGTGCCGCGACGGCGCATTCGCCTGCGGCCAGCCCGGACTCCAGTGCCTTCGAGATTCCCGCCCCGGACGCCGGCTTGCCGGCGCCGAGTGAGTCGCCGGTGAACAGAACCCCGGGTCGCCACGGCGGCCAGGCGGTGAAACCCATCGGCAACCGCCAGGCGCGCACGCTCTTGTTCCTCTTGAGCTCTTCGATCGGCGGCAACTCCCACTCGGGCGGCAGCGTGCGCAGGAACTCGCCGAGGAACGCGGTGGCGTTGATGGCTTGCCAGTTCTTGTAGCTGTTCACGTAACCAAGGCCGATGTTGAACCGGCCGGACCCCATCGGGAAAACCCAGCCGTAGCCGGGCAGTTGATCGCCCTGAAACGCCAGCTTCAGGTAGATGTCGAGGCTGTCGGAGTCGGGACGGTTCGCGTGCACCTCCGAGCGGATCGCGATCGCAGAGTAGCCGTTGTACTCCGAATCGATCTTCAGCGCGCGCTTGATGGGGGAGTAGGCGCCGTCAGCCGCGATGACGGCATCGCCGTAGATCTTCTCGCCGCTCTTGAGGGTCACGCCGATTACCCGGCCATTGTCGTCGACGACCGGCCCGGTCACTTCGGCCGACTGGCGCACTTCGGCGCCGGTGGACTCCGCGTGCTTGAGCAGAAGGGTGTCGAGCTCGGTGCGGCTCACGGTGTGCCCATGGTCGGGCATGCCGGGGCGCTTCGGAAACGACAGCTCCCACTGGCTGGGGCTGAACACGGTCACCCGGTTGACGCGGTGAAACTTGGCTACCTCGGTTGCCAACCCCATTTTCTGCAGGTAACTGACCGCGCGGGCGGTGAGGCCGTCGCCGCACGGCTTGTCGCGCGGGAATTCGGCCTTGTCCAAGACAACAACGTTCGCGCCGGTCTGAGCGGCCTGCCACGCGGCGGCCGAACCCGACGGTCCGCCGCCCGCTATGACCAGGTCATAGTGCTGCGTCATCAGTCTCGTTTCACTAATCGGATTTCGACCCGAATAGTACCCACGACCTGTGAATCAGGCCCGTGCGGCAACATTCCACCGACGCTTCCGGGCAGGTCAGCCGCGGTGATGCGGGTAAAGTGTTGGCCGTGCGCAGACCGGCGATTCCCAGACCGGCGATCCCCAGACCCAGCGTGACCGCGGGCGCAAAGGTGGACGCCCGCAGCGAACGCTGGCGCGAGCATCGAAAGAAAGTGCGCGCGCAGATCGTCGACGCCGCGTTCCGCGCTTTGGACAAGCGCGGACCTGAGCTGTCCATCCGCGAGATCGCCGAAGAGGCCGGCACCGCCAAACCGAAGATCTACCGACACTTCACCGACAAGTCGGACCTGTTCCAGGCAATCGGCGAACGGCTGAGAGACATGCTCTCCGCGGCGATCTTCCCGTCGATCGATCTGTCCACGGACTCGACCCGCGAGATCATCCGCAGCAGCGTCGAGCACTACGTCGATCTCGTCGACCAGCATCCCAACGTGCTGCGCTTCCTCGTGCAGGGACGGTTCGTCGAGCAGTCGGCGTCGGCGATGCGCACGCTTAACAAGGGTCGCGAAATCACGCTCGCGATGGCCGACATGTTCAACAACGAACTGCGTGAGATGGAACTCGATTCCGCCGCGCTCGAACTCGCTGCGTACACGACCTTCGGCTCCGCGGCGTCGGCAACCGATTGGTGGCTCGGGCCCAACCCGGACACCCCGCGCCGGATGCCCCGGGACAAGTTCGTCGAGTACTTGACAACGATCATGCTCGGCGCGATCAATGGGACAGCCGAACTGCTCGGTATCGAGCTCGACCCCGACCGCCCGATCCACGAGGCCGTTCCGCGGACCAACCACTCCGTGGCCTGAGCAGGCTCGGTAGCGCTGCTCGCACCGGTTCCGGTTGAGGTCGTACACTGGTCGGCAGTTATCCGGTACCGGCGTTCCCAGGAAAGGACGAATCGCCATGACCGTTGCCGAGTCAACCGTGGACCGCAAGCCCGACCAGGCGCCCGTCCACACTCGCGCGCTGATCATCGGGACCGGGTTCTCCGGCCTGGGCATGGGCATCGAGCTGCAGCAGCGCGGTGTCGACTTCCTGATCCTGGAGAAGGCCGCCGACATCGGCGGCACTTGGCGCGACAACACGTACCCGGGTTGCGCTTGCGACATCCCCTCGCATCTGTACTCGTTTTCGTTCGAGCCGAAAGCGGACTGGCAGAACCTGTTCTCTTACCAGCCAGAGATCTTCGACTACCTCAATGGCGTCACCGACAAGTACGGGCTGCGCCGCTATATCGTCTTCAATTCCCTTGTCGACAGGGCACATTGGGACGACAACGAATGCCGCTGGCATGTCTTCACCGCCGACGGCCGCGAGTTCGTCGCACAGTTTCTCATTTCTTGCGTCGGTGCCCTGCACATCCCGTCGATCCCCGATTTCGAGGGACGTGACCAATTCGCTGGTCCCGCTTTCCATTCGGCGGAGTGGGACCACAACGTCGATTTGAAAGCCAAGCGCGTCGCGGTGATCGGCACGGGTGCCAGCGCGATCCAGATCGTGCCCGAGATCGTCGACACCGTCGCCGAATTACAGCTTTACCAGCGGACCCCGCCGTGGGTCGTGCCGCGCACCAACGACGAACTTCCCCCTCGCCTGCGACGGGCGCTGGAGAACATCCCAGGATTGCGACTCGCGTTGCGCGCCGGCATCTACGGCCTGCAGGAGGCGCTGGCGTTCGGCATGACCGCGCATCCGGCGATCCTGAAAATCGGTGAGCTGCTGGGCAAATGGAACATCCGGCGCAGCGTCAAGGACCGTGAGCTACGGCGGAAGCTGACTCCGCGCTACCGGATCGGGTGCAAGCGCATCCTGAACTCCAGCACCTACTACGGCGCCGTCGCCGATCCGAAGACGACGCTCGTCACGGACGGCATCGCGAGGATCACGTCGGACGGAATCGTCACCACCGACGGCACGGAGCGCAACGTCGACGTGATCATCTATGCGACCGGGTTTCACGTCTCCGACTCGTTCAAGTACGTTCAAATCAAAGGCCTCAACGGCGAGGACCTCGTCGACCGCTTCAACCGTGAAGGCCCAATTGCGCACCGCGGTACCACAATTGCGGACTTGCCCAATGCGTTCATGCTGTTGGGACCCAACACCGGGCTGGGGCACAACTCGATGGTGTACATGATCGAGTCGCAGATCCACTACGTCGCCGAGGCGGTCAAGGCCGTCGAGAAGGCCGGCGCGCAGGCGCTGGCGCCCACCCGGGAGGCGTCGGACGCGTTCAACGCCGGGCTGCAGGAAAAGCTCGGCCACTCGGTGTGGAACACCGGCGGCTGCAGCAGCTGGTATCTCGACGAACACGGCAACAACCGGGTGTTGTGGGGCGGCTACACCTGGCAGTACCGGCTGGCCACGCGGCGGCTTGATCCGAGTGAGTACAGGTTCTGGGGTGCGCATCCCTGATGCAGCTACTTGATGGACTGACGACCCGTGCGCACGACCATCAATATCTCTGACGCTCGCCTCGCGGAGGCGAACCTCCTTGCCGCCAACACGAACCGGCCCTTGGGTTGCATCGTGGACGATGCGCTGCGGCACGACGGCCGCGACACGCGACACAACATGCTGTGTTCCGCCGTCTGGACAGGCACCAGGGGTAGTGTCGGTGGCAGGCTATAAAAACGCTGTAGGAAGTCGAAACCCCCGGTAAGTGAGGTTCTGGTGAGCGATGGCATCAAGCTGATCGACCGCGTCTCCGCGATCAACTGGAACCGCGTGCAGGACGAGAAGGACGCCGAAGTCTGGGATCGGCTGACCGGGAACTTCTGGCTGCCCGAGAAGGTGCCGGTGTCCAACGACATCCCGTCCTGGAACACGCTGACGGCTGCCGAGAAGCAGCTCACGATGCGGGTGTTCACCGGGTTGACGCTGCTGGACACCATCCAGGGCACAGTCGGTGCGGTGAGCCTGATCCCCGACGCGCTCACCCCGCACGAGGAAGCGGTCTACACCAACATCGCGTTCATGGAGTCGGTGCATGCCAAGAGCTACAGCTCCATCTTCTCCACGCTGTGCTCGACGGCCGAGATCGACGACGCGTTCCGCTGGTCGGAGGAGAACCCGAACCTGCAGCGCAAGGCCGAGATCGTGATGGAGTACTACCGAGGCGACGAGCCGCTCAAGCGCAAGGTGGCCTCGACGCTGCTGGAGAGCTTCCTGTTCTATTCCGGCTTCTACCTGCCGATGTACTGGTCGTCCCGGGCGAAGCTGACCAACACCGCCGACATGATCCGGCTGATCATCCGCGACGAGGCCGTGCACGGCTACTACATCGGCTACAAGTACCAGCGCGGCCTGGCCCTCGAGGATGCCGCTAGGCAAGCGGAGTTGAAGGACTACACCTACGAGCTGCTGTTCGAGCTGTACGACAACGAGGTCGAGTACACCCAGGATCTCTACGACGGGGTCGGGCTCACCGAGGACGTCAAGAAGTTTCTGCGCTACAACGCCAACAAGGCGCTGATGAACCTCGGCTATGAGGCGTTGTTCCCGCGCGACGAAACCGACGTCAACCCGGCGATCCTGTCGGCGCTGAGCCCCAACGCCGACGAGAACCACGACTTCTTCTCCGGGTCCGGGTCCAGCTACGTGATCGGCAAGGCCGTCATCACCGAAGACGAGGACTGGAACTTCTAAGGGGCACGCTCCGGTCGGCCTGTTGCCGAAACGTGAGGCACACCGCGACAAATCCCGGCCAGATTTCGCAGGGGACCCATGCCCGCCGACAGCTGCGCGTGAACGCGCGGTGAATGAGTGACGAAGGGTGAACACGTGCGGTGGCACGCTGGTGAGGCAGACAGGACACTTGGCGAGGCGACCACCACGTCCCTGTTTCGCAGGATTGTCGATTGGTTGCGGGAGGGGTATCCGGAAGGTGTGCCCGGACGTGACCGCGTGCCGCTGCTGGCGCTGCTCCGCAACACCCCACTAACCGAGGACGAGATCAAAGAGGTGGTCCGTGAGATCACCGACGCCGCCTCGAAGGCGCCGCACCCGACGATCGAGCACGACGAAATCGCCGCGTTCATCGAAGAGCACACCCACCATGACGCCGGCGAGAAGAACATCAAGCGCGTCGCCGCCAAGCTTGCCGCTGCGGGCTGGCCACTGGCCGGAATGGGCGCCCTCGAGTAAGGCGGCCGCGGGGCGTTTCTGCGATCTCTTCGCGGTACCCGAGGTGTCGGTGGCCGGCGATATAGTCCGCCAATGAGCTCACGTCCCACGGTAAATCGACTCGTCATGTACAAGCACGGCGTGGCCTTCGTGGAGCGCAGCGGCTCCATCGACGGCGACTTCGATCTGTCATTTCGCCGTGAGGACATGAAGGACGTGCTGAAGTCACTGGCGGTCGCGGTCGTCGACGGGGACGTTTCGGTCGGTACCGTTGCCTTTGATACCCCTTCGGACCCGCGCGCGGAGCTGGAGAACCGCAACCTGCTGTTCGAATCGGGCGAGGCGCTTGTCGGCCTGCTCGACGGGCTGCGCGGACGCGCCGTGGAGGTGCACTGTGAGGATCGTCGGCACCGGGGCGAGGTGATCGGCGTCGATGAGTTCGTCGGTGGCCGCCAAACTCGTCGACTGCTCGTGCTGCGGACGGACACCGGCGTGGTCAGCCTGGTGGATCTCCGCGACGCGCAGAGCGTCGAGGTGTTGGAGGACCGCTCCCGTGATGACCTCGACTACTTCGTCGATCGATCCCGCTCGGCATCAGCGGGCGAGAATCGCACCGCAACAGTACGAATCCGCGGCCGAGCCGACGACGCACGAGTGTCCTACATCGTCCCCTCGCCGGTCTGGCGAGTGTCTTACCGGGTGATCGACGACGGTGACTCGGTCACGGTGGTGGCGATGGGAATCGTCCACAATCCGCTCGACGAAGATCTCACGGACGTTGCACTCACACTCACCACGGGACAGCCGATCTCGTTCGACATCGATCTGTACCGCGGCAAGCATGTGCAACGAACGGTCGTCGAGGAGACCGAGCGCGTTGCCGCGCCGCCGGATGCTCGCCGGAAGAAGTACCGCGCGGAATCCGGGGTGGGAAGGGAGTCCGCCGCCTATGCGATGAGCGGCGGGGCCTTCGCCGCCCCCGACGCCTACGAGGAGTCTGCCGAGGAGGTCCAAACCGACGACCGCGGCGAGCATTTCGAATATCGGCTCACCACCCCGGTTTCGCTGAAACGCGGCGGTGCGGCGATGGTTCCGCTGGTCGTCAAACCCGTCGACAACGTCCGCAGAGAACGCATCTGGCGGGACGGCTCCGAAGCGGCACCCGACATCGTGCTGGCGTTCACCAACACCACCGGCGTGGTTCTGGAGGAGGGGCCGGCGGTGGTGTACGAAGAGGGTAGCTATGCGGGAGAAGCCATGCTGCCGTTCAGCTCCCGGGGCGCCGACCTGCGGCTGGCGTTCGCCAAGGACTTGGCCGTGCGTTGTCGGCACACCACGACATACAGCACCGTCACGTCGCGCGTGCGGCTGGACCGGGAAGCGGCGATCGAAGAGCAGCGAGAGGAATTGCGCCACGTGCTGCGTGCCGAGAACGACCAAGACGAGCCGGTCGACGTGATCTTCGAGCTGCCGCTTACCGTCGGACACGCGGTCGTGCCGCAGGACGGCGTCGCCGAGGTGAGCGAGAGCGGGTCGTGGCACCGGTTGCGGGTCACGGTGCCAGGACACGGCGTGGTTGAGGCGAGTGTGCTGGAAACCTGGCCGTCGTACTGCGAAGTGGAATACGAACTGCTGTCACCCGGCCAACTCGAGGAGTGGTTGGCTGAGCGCTCACTGGACGAGGCCACGGTCGGCGCTCTGTCGGGCGTTCTCGCGGGCTGGGAGCAAGCAACCCGCATGGACGCCCAACGAGAGCAGCTGGAAGCCGAACGCAACGACATCTACACCGCGCAAAGCCGCATCGCTGAGCAGCTGAAGGTGCTCGTCTCCGACGGCCCGGAGAGCGACCTGCGGCGGCGGCATGTGCGCGAGCTGGAGCAGCTGCAGAACCAGGTCGATGAATTGGAGGGACGAATCCGGCGGTTGCGCGACGACGCGAGCACCGCGCGGGAGTCGGCCTCGGCCGGACTGCGGCAGATGATCGACGGCACGACGAGCTGATCACGCCACCGAGCGGTGGGCAGGTCCGCAGAACCGTCCTTAGTTGATCGGAGCGTTGAGCCACTTCAAGTCCGCGACGATGCCGCGCGCCGCGACGATTCCCTGCCCGGTCTGCCAGACCTCGTTGTTGACGACGAACACCCGGTTGTCACGGTTCGCCGACAGTCGCCGCCACGCGTCGCTTCGCAGAATCTGCGGAGCCCGTTCTTTGGCCGCCTGCGACGCGAACGACACATAGATGATGTCGGCGTCGGCGGCGGACAGGTCCGCCTGCCCGAGGTCGGTGGTGCCGACTTCGACGTACGGCTTGTCGGTGAACCGCTGCGATGCCGGCCGGTCGACGCCGACGTCGGCCAACACGCTGCCCGGGAAGTTGGCCGTCCCGTAGATCCGCATGGTGTTGTCGGTCAGTTGCACCACCGAGGCCTGAAAGTGCGCCGCGTCGTTGTCGGCACCGGCCCTGGCCGCGAACGCGTTGAAGCCCTCGACGAGCCCGTTGGCCGTGTCGGCGCGCGCCGTTGCGGCGCCGACCAGCCGCAGGTTGTCCTGCCACGCAGCGCCAGGCGCGCTCGTGAACACGGTCGGGGCGATCGCTGACAGGGATGGATACAGTTCCGGCGTCAACGCTTGGGACCCCAGGATCAGATCGGGGCCGGCGGCACTGATCGCGGACAGGTCGGGGTTCGACCTGGAGCCGACGCCGCGCAGGTCGTGGATGACGGCGCCGAGATAGGACGGTTGACTCGACGACCCGTCCGGCAACGCCGCGGCGACGATACGCGACTGCAATCCCAACGCACACAGCGCGTCGAGTTGGTCACCGGAGAGCACGACGATGCGCTGCGGCTCAGCCGGCACGTCGGTCTCGCCGGCGGCGTGGCGAACCAGCCGCACCGGCGGACCGGGGTCGGGTGGCGTCGGCTGCGGGGCGCACGATTCGTCGGGCCTGCGCTGGTTGCCCAGCACGCCGGCATCGGCGATCTTCGTCGTGCTCGTGATCACCGACGACTGGCCAGGGCCTGTGCCGCTCGGCGGGTTGCCGCCGCAGCCGGTCGCCAACGTCAGCACGATGGCGAGAGCTGCCGCGGCACCGCCGAGACCCGCCCTGAGCACGTGGCCGACGGTAACACCCGCCGGTCGGGCAAAGGAGTACGACAGTTTGTAGGACCGACCCCGACCGGGCAGTGGCTCGCCGTCTAGGATTTGGTTCAGCAACGTGTGCTGACTACTTGGAGGAGCTCTTGACCGCGGAAGCCCTTCCCATCGGGGGACTTGAGGCCCGTCGACCCTTTCCGGCCCGGTTGGGTCCGAAGGGCAACCTGATTTACAAGTTGATTACGACCACCGATCACAAGTTGATCGGGATCATGTACATGGTTGCCTGCATGGT
>Ga0210086_1000099_pt1 | contig 53117 bp, 47 predicted proteins | sample China_Galinas_PW_3_FD_184867 | JGI IMG/M metagenome (GOLD analysis project Ga0210086, IMG submission 184867) | Wetland microbial communities from San Francisco Bay, California, USA, that impact long-term carbon sequestration - China_Galinas_PWB_D2... | ecosystem: Environmental > Aquatic > Marine...
GCGGTGGGCCGCGGACCGGACGCACACACCTACCACGTGGAAATCGAGAATGTCGGGACGCTGGAGTCGAATTCGCCGGTGATGATCGACGATGTCGTCGTCGGCAGCGTCGGCACGATGACGGTACAGGGATGGCATGCCGACGTCGAGGTCTCGGTGCAACCGGACGTGGTTGTCCCCGCCAATGCGGTCGCCAGGGTCGGCCAGACGAGCCTGCTGGGGTCGATGCACGTGTCGCTGAATCCGCCACTGGGTGAGGCCCCGCGCGGACGACTCGAGCCGGGCTCCACGATCCCGCTGAACAAGTCGTCCAAGTATCCCTCGACGGAACAGACCCTGGCTTCGCTGTCGCTCGTGATCAACACGGGCGGACTGGCGCAGCTGGGCGACATCATCCACAACTTCAACACCGCATTGTCCGGCCGCGAGCAGGAAGTGCGCGATTTGTTGACCCGCCTCGATACGTTCGTCGGCACGCTGGATGACCAGCGCGACAACATCGTCGCGTCGATCCAGTCACTGAATCGGCTCGCTGATACATTCGCCGGGCAACGCGAGGTGCTCACCGAGGCGTTGAAAAAGATCCCGCCGGCGCTCGACGTGTTGATCCGGGAGCGTCCCCGGTTGACCACCGCGCTGGAGAAGCTGGGCGACTTCGGTGATACGGCCACCCGGCTCGTCAACGACGCGCAGGCGGATCTGGTCAGAAACCTGCAGAACCTCGAACCCACAATCCGGGCGCTCGCCGACGTCGGACCGGATCTCGCCGCGGCCATCGCGTACGCCACGCACTACCCGTTCAGCCAGGGTCTCATCGACCGAGGCGTCAGAGGCGACTACATGAACCTGTGGGCCGTGGTCGACTTCACCAGAGCGCGACTCAAGCGAACCCTGCTTCTCGGCACCCGCTGGGGTCAACCGCAAATGCCCTTGAAACCGGCACCGGGCGACCCCTGGTTCACCCAGTACACCTACAACCCTGTGGGTCTGACGCCGTCGGTACCCGATACCCCGCCGGGCGCGCCGCCGGCGCCAATTTCTCAGGCTTCAGTACCCGGGGCTCCGCCGGCGCCCGCGCCCGCGGGCGCGCCGGCACCTGACGCGGCGCCGGTGTCGGCCGAGACACCCTGGCCACCTTCGCAAATGGATGGGGACGGCTGATGCTGACCCGTTTCGTTCGAATCCAGTTGGCGATCTTCACCATCGTGGGGACCCTCGGCATCCTGGCGATGATGTTCTTCTACATGCAGGTGCCGACTCTGCTCGGCATCGGGCGGTTCACGGTCACGATGGAGCTGCCGGCCGCGGGCGGCTTGTACCGGTTTTCCAACGTCACCTACCGCGGCGTGCAGGTCGGCACGGTCACGTCGGTGGCGCTGACTCGCGACGGTGCGAAAGCGACGCTGTCCCTGAACACCTCGCCGAAGATCCCGGCGAACCTACAAGCGGAGGTGCGCAGCATCTCCGCGGTGGGCGAGCAGTACGTCGAGTTGAGACCTCGCACCGACTCGCCGCCCTATCTTCACGACGGTTCGGTGATCGCCATGCGCGACACCACCATTCCGCAAGACGTGGGCCCCATGCTCGATCAGGTCAGCGCGCTGATCGGCAGCATTCCCGAGGACAAGCTCAACGCACTGCTCGACGAGTCGTTCAAGGGCTTCAACGGGGCCGGCTACGATCTGGGGTCGCTGGCCGACTCCGCATCGACGCTGTCCGGCGACCTGAACCCAGTTGGAGACCAAACGCGGGTCCTTTACGACGACACCGGACCGCTTCTGGATACGCAGGCGCAAACCGCCGACTCGATCAGGCTGTGGTCGCGCAGCCTCGCCGGGGTCACCGAGCAACTGGTGATCAATGACCCTGAGCTGCGGACGCTGCTGCAAGACGGGCCCGGGGCGTTCGATGAGGCGTCCCGTCTGCTGGAGCAGATCAAGCCGACGCTGCCGGTGCTGCTGGCCAATCTCACCACCATCGGCACGGTCGGCGTCACGTATCACGCGTCGCTGGAGCAACTGCTGGTGTTGCTTCCGGCGTCCGTCTCGAGCACGGCGTCATATGGCAGTAGGGGCAATTCGACGGGTTTACCGCTTGGCGACTTCACTCTCGGTCTGGGTGATCCGCCGGCGTGCACCGTCGGTTTCCTGCCACCTTCGATGTGGCGAAGCCCGGCCGACACCACCACGATCGACACACCCGACGGGCTGTACTGCAAACTGCCACAGGATTCCCCGATCTCCGTCCGCGGTGCCCGTAACACCCCCTGCATGGGGTTCCCGGGCAAACGCGCGCCGACCGTCGAGCTCTGTGAGAGCGACAAGCCGTACGAACCCCTCGCCATGCGCCAGCATGCGCTTGGTCCCTACCCATTCGATCCCAACCTCGTCGGGCAGGGCGTACCGCTCGATGACCGAGTCACGTTCGGCGACAACATCTTCGCGCCGGTGGAGGGAACGCCTCTGCCCCCGGGCGTGGGGTCGCCGCCGCCACCGGGTGCGCCTCCGCCAGCCCCGCCTTCGCCTGGGGCACCGGCGGCAGAGACTCTCGCACCGGCCGCCGGAACAGCCGTGCCACCGGACGGCGCCCCACATCTGACGGCACCGCCTGGTGAGGTTGCGCCACCCGCACCCGCGCCGGAAAGTGCTGTGCCACAAGCTAGCCCGAGTTCATCCGGGATCAGCTCACCCGCGGCCGCCCCGTCGGTCGCCACGGCCCAGTACAGTCCACGCACCGGTCGGTACGTCGGCCCAGACGGCCAGCTGTATCAGCAGTCCGACCTCGTGACAGCATCGGCACCCAAGACCTGGGAGGAGATGCTGCCCAAGTAGGCGCGTCGAGCCGACTGGGTCAGGCTATCGGAACGAGCTTGAACGGCAGTCTGACTCTGAGGGTCTTGTTCCAGCCACAGGCGCCACTCGGGCCGCTCGTCTCGTCCCACCCGGACAAGACCGGAGAACTCATGTCGATGACGCCGGTCTCGTCGGACGGCCAGAACACGTATCTCTGTGTGCCGGTGGCCGAGGTGCCATCGGCGCATTTCTCCCAGTTCGGGAGTTCGCGGTCGACCCTCCACTTGTCGCCGCTACGGAAGGAGATGTCGGCCGTCCATCCTTGGTCGCTGGTGACCGTGCCGGAGCAGTCCTGGGGTGTGCTGCAGCTGGATGTTATCGTCCAGATGCTTCGGACAGTCGCCTCGTCGTGGAAGCTCTCGTTCGTCGTGGCCCACTCGCCGTTCGATGTCGCGAGGTACGCCCCGTTCAGTGCCGGGTTGTTGACATCGGCTGCGGCAGACCACATGCCGGAGGCACTCGCGGAGGCAGCTACGAGGGTCGCACCCGCGATCAAGCCGATAGAACGCACCGGTAGCTCCTCGACACCTTGCACGAAGCCGCGATGACGGCATTCTCAGATATGGAGAGTAGCAGGAGTTCGCAGTGCGGCGAGGCGGATCGCTGCAACGCTCCTACAGGGGTTCGAACTTCGCGATCAGCCAGGAATCCTTGACCTTCGTCAAGCTCACCCGCACGGTGGCCGGGGTTAACACCGGAGTTGGGTTGTCTTTGCTCAAGGATTGCTTGTTGATGAACAGCAGCACGACCGCCGAATCGGGTTTCAACTCCGCCACCCCCGCGCGAACCACGCTGGCGCTCGAGGTGATCTGCTTCTGTGTCGCCGCTGCCGACGCGATCTGCTCGGTGAACTTTGTGTAGTACGTCAAGAAGTCACCGGTCAAATAGGACTTCGCCGTCGCGATGTCGCCGGTCAGGTTCTCGGGCGTATACGACAGCAGCGCAACCGCGCCGTCTTCGGCCGCCTTCTTCGCCGAGTCTGCTGCCGCAGCATCGGTCTGTTGCTCGGGACGGTATTGAACGTAGTAGACGCCGGCAGCAAGGCCGATTGCTGCAACGACGAGCGCTGCGAGGACAATGGCACGCCATCTCGAGCGCACCTGGCGGATCCAGCGCCGGGTCCTTGTCCGCTTGCTCGTGCCCGTCGGCTCGTCGGGCCGGAGGTTTTCCGCCTCGGTTGGTGAATCGTCGTCAACTGTCACTGGACGAACTCGAAATCCGATGTCTTGAGCTGGCCGTCGTCGCGGTCGAGGCTGATGCTGATTCGCCACGACGCGGGTGGCAGCTTCTGGTTGTCCGGAGCCGTGCCTTCTGATGTCGCCGCGACCAGCACGACCGCCGAATCTCCGGATATCGATTCGATAGCGACGGATTGGACGGCGACCTTCGTGCTTACTTTCGATTCCTCGACCTGCTTGGCGATCTCCTCTGCTCCGCCTGCGTCCAACGCCTTCTTGAACCTGCCGGTGGAATTCTCGACGACGCGTTGGATGTCTTGCCTGACCGTGGCGGGATTGAGCGACATCATCGTGACAACGCCTTGCCGGGCGGCGGCCTCAAATTCCGCCGCGCGCTGCTGCTCCTGGGTGGTGACGTGGTGCTGCCACATCATGTAGCCGGTCGCCGCGAGCGAGGCGAAGATGAGCACGATGGCCACCGCGACCGCCACCGGTCTTGACGGCGGAAACCGCAGCCACTCCGGGCGCGACCGGGGGCGGCTATCGTCGCTTTCGGGTTCGCGGATCGAGGTCATCCCCGCTTGCCGGCGCAACTCCTCGGCGCGGGCACGTGCTTCCTCCGCGCGCGCCTCGGCATCCACCGCGGCAGCTTCCGCGTCATCTATCGACGCCGCATCCGCGTCGAGCACACCAGATCGACGCTTCCGCGGAGACATTGCGACCCACCTCCCCTAGCTTCTTGTATTGCCAAGGGCAGCCACACTATCACTGGCGGCTGAGGCAAATAATTTTCTACGCTCCTCGCGTCCGCGATGCTTTCCCTGCTCTTCGCGTCCGCGACCTTCTCCGAAATGACGAACTTCCTTCTCGCATGTGCAAGAGTAGCTGGGTGAAATTCGGTGCGGCAGCTGTGGCCGGTCTGTTGGCCGCCGGAGTACTTGTCACGGCACCGCCCGCGGCGGCGGGACCAACGGTGTGCGACGTTCCCGCCTGCGTTCCGGGCATCCAACCCGGCGTCGTCCTTGGTAGCTATTGCGAGAACACCACCTACTACGTGTTTGGCGTGACCGACTGGGGACGGCTGGTGTTCTGCGGCTCCCCGAGGCGATACGAGCCCAGGTGGTTCCGGTCACCGGAGATGCGCGGGATCAAGGACGAGAACACCACCTGCCAGAACTACGAGTACGAGGTGGCGCAGGCGCCGGACGGCCTCTTCCTCACATGCGTGTCGGTGAGCGGCCAAAGCCTCTGGCGGCGCGGCGACATCTAAGCCGAGCCTGGACTGCCGGGCGCCTACTTCACCGGCGTGAACTTGATGTTCAGTTTGGTCAGGCCACGCAGGATGAACGTCGGCTCATAAGCGTAGCTGCGCTGGCCGACCGGCCCGTGCTTGTCCTCGTCGACGGTGATGTCGGCCAACCGGTCCAGGATCCGTTCGATGGACACCCGACCCTCGACCCGCGCAAGTGGTGCGCCCGGGCAGGAATGGATGCCGCGGCTGAACGCGATGTGCTCGCGCACGTTCCTGCGGTCCAGCTGAAACTCGTGCGGATGCTCGAACCGGCGCGGATCACGGTTGGCGGCACCGGGACTGACCATCACCGTGGTGCCGGCGGGCACCGGGGCCTCGCCGATCGTGGTGGTCTTGCGCGCCATCCGGAACACGCTCTTGACCGGGCTTTCCATCCGCAGGCACTCCTCGATGAAGATCGGGATGCGGCTGCGGTCGTCGCGCAGCTGTTGCTGCAGCTCGGGTTGGTCGCCGAGGAATCGCAGCGCGGCACTGAGCAGCTTGGCGGTGGTCTCCTGTCCGGCACCGAACAGGAAGGTCGCGGTGCGGACCACGTCGATGACGTCGGGCGTGGACCCGTTCGGGTACTTCGCGGTAGCCAGCCCGGTCAGCACGTCGTCCTGGGGATTGCGACGGCGGTCCTCGATGTAGAAGCTGAACTTCTCGTCCGCCCACTCCAACGGGTTCGTCGCGATCGGCTCGTGATCGAGGCCCCCGATGTTCGTGCCGGGGCGCTGCGCCCCGAAGGCCTCGCGGAACTCCTCGTGGTCCTCCTCGGGGACACCGAGCAGGTCTGCGACGACGAGCAGGGAGAAGGGCCGCGCGTAGGCGGCCAGGAACTCGCACTTCCCGTCGGCGATGAATTCGTCGATGTGGCGATCGGCGAGCCGCCACATGAAGTCCTCGTTCTCCTTGAGCCGTTTGGGCGTCAACAACCGGCTCAGCAGCGACCGTGCGTCGGTGTGGTTCGGCGGATCCATCGTGACCATGTGCTCGTACATAGGGATCTCGGTGCGGTGCTCCTCGATCTGTGCACAGATGTCGTCACCTTCGGGCACGAACGGGATCGGCGTGAACGGGCCCGCGACTGCGACGCACGACGAGTACGACTCGACGTCCTTGTAGACCGCGTTCGCCGCCTCCCAGCCCGTCACCGCCAGCACGCCGTGGCTAATCGGGCAGCAGGTCGCGTTCTGGCTGCGCAGGTGATCGAAGTAGGGGTGGGGGTCCGGAATGAGCGACTGATCGGTGAAATAGTCGACCGAGTCGTAATTGGTCATGTGGTGCTGAGCCTCCTGAAGCCTCGTCCGTTGGCGACGAGCCACGTATGCTGTGCATCTGCTTAGCATGGTGGTGGATCGCGGTCAAGGTCACATGCGGGACCAGACGCTACGATCTGCGCATTTGAGCGGACATTGACGACGACGCTGGGTAAAGGGCATGGCATCGGATCGACGGATCGGGGCACCGGACGCGAAGAATCGCGGCGTGCTGCTCGATGCGGCCGAGCGGTTGATGCTCGAAGAAGGGTACGCCGCAGTGACTTCCCGTCGTCTCGCCGACCGAGCGGGTCTGAAACCACAGCTCGTGCACTATTACTTCCGGACCATGGACGACTTGTTCTTGGCCGTATTCCGGCGCCGTGCAGAACAAGGCCTGGAACTGCAGGCGCGGGCGTTGGAGTCGTCGCAACCGTTGTGGGCCTTGTGGAGGTTCAACACCCACCCGACCGCCACCCGTATGACGATGGAGTTCGCTGCGCTGGCCAACCACCGCAAGTCGTTGCGGGCCGAAATCGCCTACTACGCCGAGCGTTTCCGCAGTGAGCAGCTCAGCGTGGTGTCACGTGCGTTATCACGCTACGACGTCGACGACGAGGTGCCGCCGGTCGTGTGGTCGGTGCTGTTCACCGGCGTTTCGAGCGTGCTGGTGCTGGAACGGCAGCTGGGCATGTCGGCCGGTCATGCTGAAACCGTCGAACTCGTCGAGCGCTATCTGAGGCGCCTGGAAGGCGAGCCCCCAATTTCGCTCACCGCCCTGGAGGCCTGAGTCACCACGGACGGATCGAGCAGAGCACTCCTTTGGCACCATCCTTCGAAACCACCACCGCCCCGTCCACCGCGATTTCGCAGTGGAAATTCGGAACTCCGGGCTCGGGGCCGGTGTTCGCGATCACCATCGCCCACTGCTCCGGCTTGGCGAGGTTGAGCTCAAAAGTCCACGGCGCACCGGGGCCGAGGTCGGCTTCGATGTTCGGCATGAACTCGTACGGGTTGTGGCTCCAGTCGGCGAAGACGGCCGGCTCGTGGTCGAGGTAGTAGATCTGCGCCCAGATCGGGTTCTCGGCGGTCAGTGTGTACCTGACGTGATGCAGCGGGAGGGCGTCGTCTGAGTACGCCGGCGCCGCCGTCATGCCGCCGGCCGCCAGAAGCATCGCCCCACCCGCGCCGAGAATCATTTTGGTTGTGATCATCGCTGCCTTCGCTCTTCGCCCAAGAGGCTCATCGACGCCTCATCACTCGGTCAGCGGCCTCCCAGTGTTCGTCCCCGACCCACAGCCGTGCAAAGAAGGCTACCGCTTCGTCGGGGGTCACCCCGCCGATTACGCGTTTTATCTCGCCCGCCGGCCGATTCGCCAGCGATCGCGCGAGCGCCTGCCAGCTCTCGTCGAACGACGCTCGGGGTACCACCCGGTCCACCAGCCCGATCCGCTGCGCCTCGGCGGCGTCGAGGACCGTTCCGCTGCCCGCCAGCAGCAGGGCTTTGCCCCTGCCCACCAGCGCCGCCAGCCGCTCCGCACCACCCCAGGCCGGCATGATCTGCAGCGACACCTGGTTGAAGGCGATCTTGATATCGTCGGCGGCCACCCGGATGTCGGCGGCCACCGCCACCTCGGCGCCGCCGCCGAACGCATGGCCGTTGAGCGCGGCGATCACCGGCGCCGGGAATTCGGCGAACCGGTCGCAGATCGTGCGCATCCGCCACGCCATCGCAGACGCTTCGTCGGCGGTTCTGATCGCGGCCAGCTCTTTCAGGTCGCCGCCGGAGACGAACGCCTTGTCGCCGGCGCCCCTGATCACCAGGGCCCGGGCGTCGCCAGCGGAGTCGAGGGCGTCGAGGGCCTTCTCGAGCTCGGCCATCGTGTCCAGTGAGATCGCGTTGCGGGCCTGCGGGCGGTCGATGGTGAGGACGGCCAGCCCGTCGTCGAACTCCAAGTCCACCATCTGAGCGTTCTCCGATGCGATATTGGCATTCTCCTGCTGGGAGAATAGCATCTCCATCGTCATGATCATCGCCGGTCGAACTGTGCCTGTGCGGCCCATTCCCGCTGAGTTGGCCAAGCGCTACCAGGACGAGGGGTGGTGGACCAGCGACACTCTCGGTGACCTGCTCGCCCGGGGCTTGGCCGCCACGCCTAACGCCGCGTTCCGCGTGCATTCGCACGTGCGCCCGTGGTCGGGGACGTGCCGCGACGTCGAGCTGGTGGCGCGCAGGCTTGCCGAGGGACTGCGGGCGCGGGGAGTCGGGCCGGGTGATGTGGTGGCGTTTCAGCTGCCGAACTGGATGGAAGCCGCCGCCGTGTTCTGGGCGTCGGCCTTCCTGGGCGCGGTGACCGTGCCGATCGTGCACTTCTACGGCCGCAAAGAGCTCGGCCACATCATGAGCACCGCCCGGCCGCGGGTGTTCGTCACCGCCGAGCGGTTCGGGCGCATGGAGTTCCAGCCTGACCTCTGCGCGGATGTGCCGATCGTCGGCCTGGTGGGGGCGGACGCGGGGGCCCGGTTCGACGATCTTCTCGCCGACGAGCCGATGACGGGCACGATCGCCACCGACCCCGGCAATCCGGCGCTGATCGCGTTCACCTCCGGTACCACCAGCGACCCCAAGGGCGTCGTGCACAGTCATCAGACGATCGGCTTCGAGACTCGCCAGCTGCACGCGAACTACCCGCCCAACCGCGGGCGGCAGCTCACCGCGGCGCCGGTGGGCCATTTCATCGGCATGCTCGGCGCTTTCCTGATTCCCGTGATGGACGGCTCGCCGATCGACCTCGTCGACCACTGGGACCCGACCGAGGTGCTGGACCTGATGAAACGCGAAGGCCTGGCCATCGGTGGCGGGCCGCCGTACTTTTTCACCAGCCTGCTCGACCATCCACACTTCACCGACGAGCACCTGCAGCACATGAAGTCGGCCGGGCTCGGTGGATCCACGGTGCCCGCCGCGGTGACCCGGCGGCTCACCGACCTGGGTATCCACGTGTTCCGTTCGTACGGCAGCACCGAGCACCCGTCGGTCACGGGAACGCCGCACGACGGGCCGGAGGACAAGCGGTTGCTGACGGACGGGTGCCCGCGGGCCGGGGTGGAGATCCGGTTGGCCGACGACGGCGAGATCTTCAGCCGGGGCCCTGACCTGTGCCTGGGCTACATCGATGAAGCGATGACACGGGCGGCTTTCGACGACGAGGGCTGGTACCGCAGCGGCGACGTCGGCGTACTGGACGAGGACGGCTACCTGACGATCACCGACCGCAAGGCGGACGTCATCATCCGCGGCGGGGAGAACATCAGTGCGCTGGAAGTCGAGGAGCTCCTGCTGTCGATGCCGGCGGTCGCGGAGGCCGTGGTGGTGGGTGCCGCCGATGCGCGCCTCGGCGAGCATGCAGCGGCGATTTTGCGAATCCGCGCCGGTCATGCGATGCCGACGCTGGACGAGGTCCGCGAGCACTTCGAGCGGATAGGGATGGCCACCCAGAAATGGCCGGAGGAGCTACACGAAGTGGACGACTATCCACGGACCGCGAGCGGCAAGATCCAGAAGCAAGCCATCCGGCAGCGCATTGCCACCCAACGCGTTGCCCATCCACCAAGAGGAGAATAGGATTCTCTCAACAGGAAAGGAGTGTTCCATGGGACAGCTTTCGCATCGGGTCGACATACCGTTCCCGTTGTTCGACGCCGACAATCACCTCTACGAGACGCCAGAGGCACTGACCAAGTACCTGCCCAAGGAGTACCAGGACGTCGTTCAGTACGTCGAGGTCAACGGCCGCACCAAGATCGCCATTCGCGGTCAGATCAGCAACTACATCCCGAACCCCACCTTCTCGGTGGTCGCCAAGCCGGGCGCGTGGGAGGAGTACTTCAAGTTCGGCAATCCCGACGGCAAGAGCAGGCGCGAACTGTTCGGTGAGCCGATGAAGTCCATCCCGGCGTTCTTCGAGCCCGCTCCGCGCCTAGAGCTGATGAACGAACTGGGCGTCGACCGCTCGTTGATGTTCCCGACCCTGGCCAGCCTGATCGAGGAGAGGCTGCGCGATGATCCGGTCGCGATCCACGTCCTCATCCACGCGCTCAACCAGTGGCTCGATGAGGTCTGGGGGTTCAACTACCAGAACCGCATCTTCACCACGCCCGTCATCACGCTGCCCATCGTCGAGAAGGCCATCGAGGAACTGGACTGGGCGGTCAAGCGCGGCGCGCGCTGCATCCTGATCCGTCCCGCTCCGGTGCCAGGGTTTCGCGGCCCGCGGTCGTTCGCCCTGCCGGAGTTCGACCCGTTCTGGCAGAAGGTCGTCGAATACGACGTGCTGGTCGGGATGCACTCCAGCGACAGCGGCTACTCCCGGTACACCTCCGAGTGGGACGGCGCCGCGCAGGAGATGCTGCCGTTCCAGACCAACGCGATGTCCATCCTCAACGAGTGGCGCCCGATTCAGGATGCGGTGGCCTCGTGGGTGATTCACGGTGCGCTCTTCCGGTTCCCGAAGTTGAAGGTGGCGATCGTCGAGGCGGGATCGAAGTGGATGTTCCCGCTGCTGGACTCCATGGCCGAGGTCTACAAGAAGGCCCCCGAGGCGTTCCCCGGTAACCCGATCGAGGAGATCAAGAGCCGCATCCACGTCAGCCCGTTCTACGAAGAGGGCATCGACGATCTGATCGACCTGGTCGGCGTAGACCAGGTGCTCTTCGGCTCGGATTGGCCGCACCCGGAGGGCCTGGCGGAGCCGACCCACTATGTGACGGCGCTGGAGCATCTCTCCGTGGATGATCAGGCGAAGATCATGGGCGGCAATCTGGCCCGGCTCGTCTCGGTATGACACCTCCGGCGGAGCCGGAGATCGATCAGCCGCCGGCCGGGCCGGACATCCAAAAATGGGGGACCATCGCGGAGATGGTCCTTTCCGCCGGCGACCGCTTCGGTGACGCCGAAGCTGTCGTCGACGGGCCGTTGCGGCTGTCGTTCGTCGAGTTGACGCAGCGAATTCGTTGCGCCGCAGGTGCTTTCGCGGCGTTCGGAGTAGACATGGGCGACCGGGTGGCGGTCTGGGCGCCCAACTCGGCCGATTGGATCATCGCCGCCTTCGGGCTGCTGACCGCCGGCGGTGTGCTCGTCCCGGTCAACACCCGGTTCAAGACCGAAGAGGCCGCCGACATCATTCTTCGCAGCGGCGCCAAGGCGGTGCTCGTCGAGGAAGGCTTTCTGGACCAGGAGTTCGACGTTCCCACCGGCGTGCCTGCAATCGACCTGAAGTCGGACTTCCTTTCCAGCGGTGGGCCGTTCGAACGTCAAGTGGCCGGTACCGACGTCGCCGACATCATCTATACGTCGGGCACCACGGGCCGGCCCAAGGGCGTCATGATGAACCACGTCCAGACCCTGAGGGCATACGAGGAATGGGCGACTCTCGCAGACCTGCGCGAGGGCGACCGGTACCTGATGATCAACCCGTTCTTCCACACGTTCGGCTTGAAGGCCGGCCTCATCGCTTCGTTCCTGCGCGGAGCGACGATGCTGCCCGTCGCCGTCTTCGATGTCGACCGTGTCGTGGATCTCATTGATTCGGAACGGATCACGATGCTGCCGGGTCCGCCGACGCTGTACCACTCACTGCTCACGGTCAGCGACAAGCGCAAGCTCGCGACGTTGCGCGCAGGGGTCACCGGCGCCGCGGACATCCCCGTCGAGTTGGTCCGCCGAATACACGACGAGCTTCCGTTCCAGACGCTGATGACGGGGTATGGGCTCACCGAGGCCGGCAATGTGACGCTGTCGCGGCCCGGAGATTCCTTCGAGGATGTCGCCACCACTGCGGGGCTGCCGTGCGAGGGCGTCGAGGTGCGCATTGCCGACGACGGCGAAGTCCTGGTCCGCGGGTACAACGTCATGCAGGGCTACTTCGACGACCCCGACGCCACCGCCGCCGCGATCGACGACGACGGCTGGCTGCACACGGGCGACCTCGGCAGCCTGGACGGGGCCGGGAGACTGAGCATCGTGGGACGCAAGAAGGACATGTTCATCGTCGGCGGCTTCAATGCATACCCCGCAGAGATCGAGGGCTTCCTTCTCGAGCATCCCGCCGTCGCTCAGGCCGCTGTGATCGGCGTTGCAGACGAGCGGCTGGGTCAGGTCGGCAAGGCGTTCGTGGTGGCGAAAGGGGACATCACCGCCGACGAGCTGATCAGCTGGTCGCGCGACCGGATGGCAGGCTTCAAGGTGCCGCGATATGTCGAGGTCCTCGCCGCGTTGCCGTTGAACGCCACCGGCAAGGTGCAAAAGGACCAACTGCAGTAGGCGTCTTAGGTCGCGCTGCGTCCAACGTGCGGCCACGGCGATATTTCAGCCCCCGAATTTTCGCCCTGGCCGCACGTTCGGCGCGGACGGATTCACGACCGGCCCCCAAAGCGTCACGGAAGCGGCACTTGCCGAAAGTGGAAATACTGTTCCCGCAGATCAGCGATCATCCTATGGTGTCTCTCCGGTCCTGACATGGAAGCAGCTGGGCGCCGGATGATAACGTGGTTCTCCAAGAATCGCCGACACGCAGGAGTGCAGATGCCGACCGGACGCCGACGCCAATACGCGTCGGTGGACAATTGCCCGGTCAGCGACCGTCGGCATCGGAGTTCGGTATGAAGTTCTCATGGGCGACACCAAAAAGCCGTCTGGCCGAAGCGGTGAATCCGTGACCACTGGCGTCACCGCGAGCGCGTCGGACACCGAGCCGGACTCGCCCGCCGAAGAGTCGAGCGCTGACCTGCAGGCACGGATCGACGCCGCCGAGGCCGAAGCCGCCGAGGCCGAAGCCGCCGCCGCAGCCGCGCGTGCGCGAGTGCGGGCGCTGCGCTCGGACGACGAGGCCGCGACGGAGGCGGTCCAGGGGCAGCGACCGTGGTACCGGCGCGCTCCTGGCGTCCGCAGACCGCGATGGAGCACGGTCGCGAAGACGGTCGCCGTGCTCCTGATCGTCGGGTCCCTGACGGGCAGCGGAATCATCCTCTGGAAACACCACACCGCATCGGCGCGACACGAGCGTTCGGAGCGGTTCACCGCGGCCGCTCGAGAAGGCATCGTCGCGCTGACCTCGCTGAACTTCAATCACGCCAAGGACGACGTGCAGCGCATCATCGACAACTCCACCGGATCCTTCCGCGATGACTTCCAAGCCAGGGCCGACGACTTCGTCAAGGTGGTGGAAACCTCGAAGGTCGTCGCCCAGGGCACGGTCAAAGCGACTGCGGTGCAGTCGATGTCCGACGACTCGGCGGTCGTGCTGGTGGTCGCCGAAGAGCAGATCACCAACTCCGCCGGTGCCAAGAAAGACCCGCGGGTGTTGCGGCTCAGCGTGACGGTCACCAGGGACGGCGACCGGTTCAAGCTAGCGAAAGTCGAGTTGGTGCCGTGACCGCAGAGGAAGCACCACCGATCGAGGAGACCGCCGCCCCTGAGGCTGCGCCGAGGGCAAGGCTCGCCGGCAAGATCGTTCCCGCGGTGTGGATTGTGCTTGTCGTCGCATCAGTGTCATTGCTGGCCGTGTTGATGTACACGCAGTACCTCCCTGACCGGGAGATGAACGAATCGGCGGAGCAGTCCGCGATGGACGCGGCGACCAAAGGTGCGGTAGCTGTGCTGACGTATTCGTCGGGCAACTTCGATCGTGACGTGTCATCCGCCAGGACGTATCTGACCGGCGACTTCTTGGGTCAGTACGACACCTACATCCAGACCGCAGTGGCGCCCGTCGCCAAGCAGAAGTCGATCCAGACGACGGCTACCGTCGTGCGCAGGGCGGTGTCGGAGTTGCGCCCCGAGTCCGCGGCGGTTCTGCTCTACATCAACCAGACCACGTCGACCGCCGACAATCCGGCACCGTCGTCAGCTGCCAGCAGCGTGATGGTCAGACTCACGAAAGTCGATGGCAAGTGGCTCATTTCGTCGTTCACCCCTGTCTGAGGCAGCCGTGAGCATTTCGCTGCTGCTGGAAATGGCGTCGTCGGGCGACCCCGACCGGAAGTGTGTGGTCTCCAACGGAACGCGGCTGACGGTGGGAGAATTGAGCACTCTCGTCGACGGCGGGGCCGGCGTCATCACCGCGGCCGGGGCCGGCAGCGTCGCCTACGTCGGACCTGGCGGCGTGATGCTGCCCCTGCTGATCTTCTCCTCGGCGCGGGCCGCTCGGCCGTTCACGCCGCTGAACTACCGGCTGAGCGCCGAGGGGCTGCATGAGCTGACTGCGCGGTTGCCCGAACCGCTGGTCGTTTTCGACGACGACTACCGCGACATGGTCGAGGGCATCGGCGTGAAATCGGTCAGCGCCGCGGATTTCGTCGCCGCGGCGCGGTCGGGCGAGCCGGCAGCCGAGTTCGCCGATCCCGACGACGTCGCGATCGTGTTGTTCACATCCGGCACGACGTCGCGCCCCAAAGCGGTCGAGTTGTCGCACAACAACTTGACCAGCTACGTCATGGGCACCGTCGAATTCGCATCGGCGGAGCCGAGTGACGCCGTGTTGATCTGTGTGCCGCCGTATCACATCGCCGGTGTGAGCGCCGCGTTGTCCAACTTGTACGCCGGGCGGAAGATGGTCTATCTCACGCAGTTTGACGCCGAGGAGTGGATCCGGCTGGTGCGCGACGAAGGGGTCACCGCGGCCACCGTGGTGCCCACCATGCTCGACCGGATCGTCAGCGAGCTTCAGAAGCACCCGACGGCGCTGCCCACCCTTCGCACGCTGGCCTATGGCGGCTCGAAAGTTGCTCTGCCCCTTGTCCGTAAGGCGCTCGAGCTGATGCCCGACGTCGGATTCGTTAACGCCTACGGGTTGACCGAGACCAGCTCCACGATCGCGGTTCTGACCCCCGAGGATCATCGGATCGCGCACGGTGCCACAGACGAGGCGCTCTCCAGGCGGCTCGGATCGGTCGGCCGGCCCGTGCCGGGCATAGAAGTCCAGATTCGCGGGGACGACGGCACGGTGCTGGGACCGGACCAGCCCGGCGAGTTGTACGTCCGCGGCGACCAGGTCTCCGGAAAGTATGCCGAAATCGGCTCGGTGCTCGACGCGGACGGATGGTTCCCCACGAAGGACGTCGCCGCACTGGACAGCGCGGGTTACCTGTTCATCGTCGGACGGTCCGACGACACCATCATCCGGGGCGGCGAGAACATCGCCCCCGCCGAAGTGGAGGACGTCCTGGTCGAGCACCCGTCGGTGCGCGATGTCGCGGTGGTCGGCGTCGAGGACGCCGAGTGGGGTCAGATCATCGTGGCGGTGGTGGTTCCCGCCGATGACGCCGAACCCGACCCGGAGGAGCTGCGTGCGCACGTCCGCAGGAGCCTGCGGGGTTCTCGCACGCCCGACCGTGTCGTGTTCCGCGACGTGTTGCCGACCACCCCGACCGGAAAAGTGTTGCGGCGCGACCTCGTTGACGAACTACTGGAAAAGAAGGGACAATCATGATCAAGACGGGCACCCGGCTCAAGAGCCAGGTTTGTGACACCGAGGTCATCGTGATCAAGACCGGCGACGGACTCGACGACCTGCGCGCAGGCGGGGTTGTGATGCGTGAGATCGGCGCCGACACCGCATCGGATGCGGCCCTGGACGCGAACTTCTCCGACGGAAACGTGATGGGCAAGCGCTACGTCGACGAGACAGGGGCCGAGGTGCTGGTGACCAAAGCCGGCGCGGGAACGCTCAGTATCGGTGACACGCCGTTGAGCGTCAAAGAGGCAAAGCCGCTTCCGGCCAGTGACTAACTTCGAGGGAGCCGACACGCGCTCGCTGGTGATCGCTTCGGATTACCGCGTCCCCGATCCGGCGCGCGTGCCGAGGCTACTCGAGAAGCGCAAGCCGGCGTTGGCCGAGATCGGCGCGCATCACGTGTTCGTGCACGCGTCGACCGTTGACCCCGGGCGGGTGCTGGTGTCGATCGTCGTGCACAACCACGAGCCGATCATCGATCTGCTGCGCTCACGGGTGTTCTTCGAGTGGTTCGACGCCGTCGGGGTCGAAGACATTCCCGCGGTGTTCGCGGGCGAGCTCGTCGACGGCGTCGACCTCCTCGACGCGACAACACCTAGCCCGCCCGGTGTGGTGGTCGCGGCGATGACGTCGGTGGGCGACGTGACGACGTTGATCGAACACGTTCATCTCGCACTCGACCGCTTCAAGGCCGCAGGCATCCAGAAGACCTGGATCTTCAGAGCTTTCGACGATCCGCGCGAGGTGATGATCCTGCAGCAGATCGGCAGCGAGGACAGCGCGCGGCGATGGATCGAGCATCCGGATGCGGCTGCGGAGTGGATGGAAGGCGCCGGCATGGGTGCATACCCGCCGCTCTTCCTCGGCAGGTTGCTGCACATGATGCGCATCGATGAGAATCTCTGAGCGGGTCGCCGTCGATGTATGTGTGTCTGTGCAACGGCGTGACGAGCCAGACGGTGGCCGACGCGGTCACCCAGGGGGCGTCGACCACGAACCAAGTCGCGAAGGCCTGCGGCGCCGGTGCGGATTGCGGTCGGTGTCGGCGTACTGTTCAGGCGATTATCAAGGCGACCTTGGTGTCGCCCGAAACTCGTTGACAAGCAAGGAGGTTTGACGTGACCCACGACTACGCGCTCGACACCGGCCTGCTGATTTTGCGGCTGGCCCTAGGCCTGACCATGGCCGCGCACGGTCTGAACAAGTTCTTCGGCGGCGGGCGGATTCCCGGCACCGCGCGGTGGTTCGAAAGCATCGGGATGAAACCGGGCACGCTGCACGCACGCATCGCCGCGCTCACCGAGACATCGGCGGGGCTTGGTCTCGCCGTCGGCCTGCTGACGCCGATCCCGGCTGCGGGCTTCGTCGCGCTGATGCTCGTCGCGGCCTGGACCGTGCACCGGCCCAACGGGTTCTTCATCGTGAAGGAAGGCTGGGAGTACAACCTGGTGCTCGCGCTCAGCGCGGTCGCGGTCGCCACGATCGGCGCCGGGCGGTTCAGCTTGGACCACCTGTTGTTTCCAGACGCCGGGTGGTTGCACGGCTGGGTAGGCCTGGCGATCTCGGCGGGGTTGGGGCTGGCCGGGGGTATCGGCCAGCTGCTGATCTTCTATCGCCCGCCCGTCAAGGCGCAGAGCTAGCGATTCCGACCGGCGCGAGCGTGCGCGTTTGTCCGGGCTTGCCCGGCGTGTCGAGGTACAAACGCGCACGCTCGCGGTTAGCGCTGAGCGGCGATTGACACGTGGGCCCGCGGATGACAGAGTGCTGAGCGACTGCTCAACATTCATCGAAATGAGGTAGCGATGGCTGGCCGAGTCGAGGGCAAGGTTGCGTTCATCACCGGGGCGGCGCGCGGTCAAGGCCGCAGCCACGCGGTGCGGCTCGCGCAGGAGGGCGCCGACATCATCGCCGTCGACGTCTGCAAGCCGATCGTCGAGAACACCACGATTCCTGCGTCGACGCCCGAAGACCTCGCCGAGACCGCCGATCTGGTCAAGGGCCTCAACCGCCGCATCGTCACGGCCGAGGCCGACGTGCGCGACTACGACGCGCTGAAAGCCGCCGTGGACAGCGGTGTCGAGCAGCTCGGCCGGCTGGACATCATCGTCGCCAACGCCGGCATCGGCAACGGCGGCGACACGCTGGACCAGACCAGCGAGCACGACTGGCAGGAGATGATCGACGTCAACCTGTCAGGTGTGTGGAAGTCGGTGAAAGCCGGTGTGCCGCACATCATCGCGGGCGGGCGCGGCGGTTCCATCGTGCTGACCAGTTCGGTCGGCGGCCTCAAGGCCTACCCGCACTGCGGCAACTACGTCGCCGCCAAGCACGGCGTGGTGGGCATCATGCGCTCCTTCGCCGTCGAGCTGGGCCAGCACATGATCCGGGTCAATTCGGTGCATCCGACGCACGTCGCGACGCCGATGTTGCACAACGAGGGCACTTTCAAGATGTTCCGTTCCGACTTGGAGAACCCGGGTCCTGACGATATGGCCCCAATCTGCCAGATGTTCCATACACTTCCGATTCCGTGGGTCGAAGCCGAGGACATCAGCAACGCGGTGTTGTTCTTCGCATCCGACGAATCGCGTTACATCACCGGCGTCACCCTGCCCGTCGACGCCGGCAGTTGCCTCAAGTAGCCGTCGCCCTCGCCGTTCTGCTGGTGGCCGCGCTGTGCGGCCCGGTGGCACACGCCGACAGGAGCCACGACCCGTTTTTCAACGAGGACGAGTACACGGCGTTCTACACCCCGCCCGATCCGCTGCCCGACGGGCAGCCCGGCGACCTGGTCCGCACGGAACCTTCGCGACTCGTGCTGGAACCGTCGGGCCAACTGGGCGCGATCATGGCGACCGGAACGCGAATCATGTACCGCAGCACCGACGCTCGCGGTCGGCCCAACGCCGTCACCGGCACATACTTCGAGCCGTACAACGACTGGCCGGGCAATGGGCCGCGCCCGCTGATCGTCTACGGACCCGGCACCCAGGGCCAGGGTGACCAGTGCGCGCCGTCGCGGCAGTTCAACCAGGGCATCCACTGGTCGCCGTACGCGGACCTGGCTTTCAACTACGAGGAAATGTTCGTCTCGACGATGGTGGCGCGCGGCTTCGCGATCGTGATGACCGACTACGAGGGCCTCGGGACGCCCGGTGTGCACACCTACGTCAGCCGGGTGGCCGAGGGCAACGCGATGCTCGATGCCGCCCGCGCGGCCAAGCGGCTGCCGGACACATCGCTGCAACCCGACGGGCCGATCGCGTTCTGGGGATATTCGCAGGGCGGTGGCGCCGCAGCGTCGGCCGCCGAACTTGCGTCGCAGTACGCACCGGAGTTGAACGTCGCCGGCACGTACGCAGGTGCGCCGACCGCTGACCTCCAAGTGCTGTTCCCGTACGCCGACGGCAGCGCGCTGGTGGGCGCCATCGGGTATGCGCTGAACTCCGTCATCGCCACCTACCCGGAGCACGAGGCGGAAATCCGTGCCACGCTCACGCCCCGCGGCGAGGACATGGTCGACAAGGTCAAAGAGCAATGCGTCGCCGAGACTCTCTTCAACTTCATGTTCCGGCACCTGCAGCCGTACTTCAACAAGGACATCTACCAGCTGGTCCACGAGGAGCCGTTTCGCAGCCTGTTTGAGATGCAACGCATCGGCCGTTACGAGCCCAACGCGCCGGTGCTGATCGTCTCCAACCGCTACGACCCGCTGGTGCCGTGGACGGGCGCCAATCAGCTGGGCCGCGACTGGTGCGCGCAAGGCGCCGACGTCCAGTTCTGGACGAACGAGGAGCCGCCGTTCCTCAACAAAGCGATGGTCAACCACGCGCTGCCGATGCTGGTGGACGGAGAGCGGGCCATGCAGTGGATCGCCGACCGGTTCAACGGCGCGCCCACGACACCCAACTGCGGCGACTTCTAACTCGCGACGCGCCGAAATTGCATTTTCACAGGTGCTCCCTCGACATTCCCCTGTGAAAATGCAATTTCGGCGATCAAGACGGCGATTAAGACAGCGCCTCGGCGGCGCGGTGCACGGCCGTGACGATGCTCTGGTAACCCGTGCAGCGGCAGAAGTTCCCGGACAGGCCCTCGCGGATCTCGTCCTCGGTGGGATGCGGATTGTCGTTCAGCAAGGCGGTGATCGACATGACGAAACCCGGCGTGCAGAAACCGCATTGCAGCCCGTGGCACTCGCGCAGCGCCGACTGCACCGGTGACAACTCGCCGTCTTCTGACGCCACGCCTTCGACCGTCGTGACCTCCATGCCGTCGGCCTGCACGGCGAAGATCAGGCATGAGCGCACCGCGGCACCATCCAGCAGCACGGTGCACGCACCGCATGCGCCGTGCTCGCAACCCAGGTGCGTGCCGGTCAGCCCGCAGCGCTCGCGCAGGAAGTCGGCCAGCGTCACCCGTGGTTCGACGATGGCTTCGGCATCGTGTCCGTTGACTGACAGCCGGACCGGTCGCTCATGCATTCGTCGCCTCCCTGCTGGCCTCGGTGATCGCTTCGGTCCACGACCGCGCTACCAGTGCGGCGCCGACCCGGGTGTGGTAGTCGGCCGACCCTTGCAGGTCGGCGGGAATGTCGTCGAGGCCCGCCATTGCGAGCGTGCCGACGTCCTCGGCATCCACCTCGCCGGCCGGCCGGCCGGCGACCGCCGCTTCGGCGCCGGACGCGCGCCTGGGTGTGGACCCCAGGCCCAGTAAGCCGATCGCGCACCGCGCCACGCGGTCGTCGTCATCGAGCTCGACAGCCATCACCGCCCCCGCGATCGCGAAATCGCCGTGGCGACGGGCGAATTCCTGCACCGCAAAACCGCACCGCCCCGTCCACACGGGGAATCGGACACCGGTGAGGACTTCGTCGGGTTCCAGCGCGGTCTCCCACAGCCCGGTGAAGAATTCCGCGGCGGTAATGTGGCGCTGTCCCGACGGTGAGGCCGCTTCCATCTCGGCATCGAGCGCCAGCGCGACGGCCGGATATTCCCCAGCCGGGTCGGCGTGGGCGATGGCGCCGCCCAGCGTGCCACGGCTGCGGATCTGGAAGTGACCGATGTACGGCGTGACTCGGGTGAGAAGCGGCACCGCGGTGCAGATCTCCTGGTCTGCCCCGACGGTGGCGTCGGTGGTGCCCGCGCCGATCCACACGGTGCCGTCTCGGCGCTCGATACCTTTCAGCTCGTCCAGCCGGGATATGTCGATCAAGTGGTCGAAGAATGCCAGCCGCAGCGCCAGCATCGGCACCAGGCTCTGGCCACCGGCCAGCACCTTTGCGTCCTCGCCGAATTCGGCGAGCATCTGCGCAGCGGACCCGACGCTGTCGGGCCGGTGGTAGTCGAACGGTGCCGACTTCATGACCGTCGGCGGCCCAACGCGAAGCCGATAACGAGGCCGAGGATGAGCCCGGCCCCGACGGGCGGAATATGTCGCTTGGCCAGCGGCACCGCCACCAAGCTCAGTAGGTCGATGGCGGCTGCCTCATCCGGCTGGGCAGCCGCCGAAACCGCCTGCGGCGCAGGCGCTTCAGCATGCACCGGGGCCGCCGCGCTGGGTCGCACGTCCGTTTTCAGGCTGGCCTCCAGCCGGTCGGCGAACTGCCCGATGAGCTTGGTGGCCACATCTGAGAGCACTCCCCGGCCGAACTGCGCGGCCTTGCCCGAGATCGACAGGTCGGTGGTGAGGACACAGGAGGTGCTGTCGCCTTCGTCCTTGAGTTCGGCGGTCACCAGTGCCGCGGCGTTTCCCTGCCCCCGCGTCTCCTTGCCGTTGGCGATGATCACCGCCCGACGCGCGGATGTGTCCTTCTCCTCGAAGAACGCTTTCCCCTTGTACTGCACCGTGATCGGACCGACCTTGACCTTGACCACGCCGGTGAACTCGTCGCCGTCGACGGACAGCAGCTGCGCGCCGGGGATGCACGGTGCGACGCGCTCGACGTCGGTCAGCACCTCCCAGGCCTGGTCGACAGAAACGGGAACACGAAACTTGTTCACTAGCTCCACATTTGATCCTTACTTCGTGGCTTGGTCGATCAGGTCGACGATTGCCGACGGGCTCGCCGGCAATCGAGTCAAAGTCACACCGAGCGGTGCCAGCGCGTCGTTGATCGCGTTGATCACCGCGGGGGTGGAGCCGATCGCACCGCCTTCGCCGACGCCCTTGTAGCCGCCGACACCCGGGCCGGGAATCTCGGTGTGCCCGAACTCGATTGACGGCACTTCGGTGGCGGTGGGCAGCAGGTAGTCGACGAACGTCGACGCCAGCGGGTTGCCGTCGCCGTCGTAGGCGAAATTCTCCATCAGAGCGCCGCCGATGCCCTGCACGGTGCCGCCGGAGATCTGGCCTTCGACGACGTTGGGGTTGATCATCGGGCCGACGTCCTCGCTGACGATGTAGCGGGTCAGCTTGACGTGTCCGGTCTCGATGTCCACCTCGCACGTGCACGCGTGCGTCGCGTTGGCCCAGTGGATGGGTGCCTGCGACGTGAACCGCGCGGTCGACTCCAGCGCCGCCGACATCCCGTGCGGGAGGTGGTGCGGCTCGTAGTAGGCGCGGTAGGCGATGTCGGCGAAGGACACGCTCTTCGACGGATCATCGCGGACGCTGGCCCGTGACCCGGCCAGTTCGATGTCGGCTTCGGCCACGCCCAGTCGATGGGCTGCCATCGCGACGATCTGCTTGCACAACATCGCGCCGGCCTCGGCGACGGCGCCGGCCGTCATCGGAGCGCTGCGGCTGCCCTGGGTGCCGGCCCCGTAGGGCGTCACCGCGGTGTCACCCTGGATCGTGGCGACGTCGTCGATGTCCGCACCCAGCGCGTCGGCGGTCAGCTGCACGACCGTGGTCTCGATGCTGTTGCCGCTCGACCCGCCGTTCACGTACACGTTGACCTTGCCGGTCGGTTCCAACCGGATCGTCGCACCCTCGGTGGCGAGGTGCCCGGTCGCGGCGCCGGTGGGCTCGATGTACGCCGAGAAGCCCAGGCCGATGTAGCGACCTTCGGCCAGCGCCTCTTGCTGTTCCTTGCGGAACCCTTCATGGTCGAGGATCTTCACGGCCTGTTCGAACGTGTCGGCCGGGGCGACGTGGTCGTAGGGCATCCCGTTCGGGTTGACGTACGGCATCTCGTCGCCGCGCAGTATGTTGCGGCGGCGCAGCTCGACGGGGTCGACGCCGATCTTGCGCGCCGCGATGTCGAGAAGGATTTCCCGCGCGAGAGTTTCGTACTGCCAGGGTCCGCGGTAGGCGGCGAGCCCGGCGGTGTTGGAGAACACCGTCTTGTAGTCGAAGCTGGCTTTCGGGACGCGGTAGGGCCCCGGGAAGAACATGCCGATCGCGGCGGTGGTCAACACCGGGTACGGCGTGGGATACGCGCCCACGTCCTGGATGAAGTCGATGTCGACGGCGAGAATCTTGCCGTCGTCGTCGAGCGCCATCCTGGCGGTGCCGTCCACATGTCGTGCCTGCCCGGCCGACATCAGGTTCTCGCGACGGTCCTCGATCCATTTCAGCGCCGCAGGCACCTTGCGGGCGGCCAGCATGATGCACATGTCTTCGCGCATCGGCACGACCTTTTGGCCGAAGCCGCCGCCGGTGTCGCGCATGATGACCCGGACCCGCTGCGCGGGGATCCCGAGCAGCCGGGCGCAGAATGCCCGCAGCTCGTGCGGGGTCTGGGTGGACGCCCAGATGGTGAGTTCCTCTGCGGCCGCCGACCACTCGACGACCATGCCCCGCGTCTCGATCGGCACCGGTGCATAGATCTGCTGGTAGACGTTCGCCGAAACGACATGGGCTGCCGACTCGAACGCCTGCTCGTCCGGGGGCGCGCCCGCGAGGCCGCCGGCGACGTTGTGGTGGTAGGTGTCGTGGACCAGCACGTCGGAGGTTTCGGCCCTGGTGAAGTCGGCGATCGCGGTCAGCTGTTCGTAGTCGACGTCGACGAGCTCGGTGGCGTCCTCGGCGATGTAGCGGTTCTCGGCGACGACGAGTGCCACCGGGTCGCCGACGAACTTCGCCTCGTGTTCGGCCAGCGGGGGGCGCGGGGTGTCGGGAATGTCCCGGCCCGCGACGGCGTGCCACGCCTCCTGCACGTCGGGGTTCAGGTCGGCGGCTGTGAACACCGCGCGTACGCCGGGCAGGGCCAGCGCGGCCGACGCGTCGATGCCGGTGATGCGGGCGCGTGCGAAGGGGCTGCGCACGAAGCAGGCATGCAGCATGCCGGGCCGGGTGACGTCGTCGACGAACGTGCCGTGGCCGGTGAGCAGCCGCGAGTCCTCCACCCGAGGGACGCGCGTGCCTGAGTACCGGGTGGCGACGGTGTTCGTCATGGTTCCCGCTCCAATCCGTCGAACTTCTGCCCGTAAGCAACGCTAAGCAGTCGCTCAGCGTGAGCGTACTCGGGCCATCGCCGAGCGTGAAACCGCTGCCAGATTTCGGCCGCCCGTTCGGCCCGGTTCACGCCGGCTGCTCGTGGTGGATGCGCCCGGCGACCTCGGACAGTGGCCGGCCGCCGCCGCCCCAGCGGCGGGCGATGATTTCCGCCGCAATCGACACCGCTGTCTCCTCGGGGGTACGGGCACCAAGGTCAAGGCCGATCGGACTGGCCAGCCGGCTGAGCTCTTTCTCGGTGAGCCCGGCCTCGCGCAGCCGGTTCAGCCGGTCGTCGTGTGTCTGACGGGATCCCATCGCGCCGATGTAGCCGGCGTGCGGCAGCCGCAGCGCCACCTGCAGCACCGGCACGTCGAACTTCGGATCGTGGGTAAGCACGCAGATCGCGGTGCGGCCGTCGACGGCGCCCTGCTCCGCCTGCGCGGCAAGATACCGATCGGGCCAGTCGACGACGACCTCGTCTGCGGCGGGGAAACGTGCGCGGGTGGCAAACACCGGCCTGGCATCGCACACGGTCACCCGGTATCCGAGAAAGGTGCCCTGCCGGGCCAGGGAGGCCGCGAAGTCGATCGCGCCGAAGACCAGCATCCGGGGACGCGGCGCGTGGCTGGCCACGAATACTTCCATCCCCGCGTCCTGCCGCTGCCCGTTCGGACCGTAGGTGAGAACGGCGCTGCGGCCGGCGGACAGCAGGCCGCGAGCGTCGTCGGTCACCGCCGCATCGGCGCGGGTCGAGCCCAGTGAGCCGGCGACGTCGTCCGGTCCGATTATCAGCCTGCGGCCCAGCCATTGCGGATCGGGATGCGCGACGACGGTGGCCACCGCGATCGGCCGGTGGGCAGCGATCGCGTCGGCAACCGCCCGCAGTTGCGGGAACGCTTCCTGCGAAACGGGTTCGGCGAAGATGTCGATCTCGCCGCCGCACGTAAGGCCCACGGCGAACGCGTCGTCGGCGCTGATGCCGTAGCGCTGCAGCGTCGGGCGCCCGGTGCGCACGACCTCGTTGGCGAGTTCGTACACTGCCGCTTCCACGCAACCGCCCGACACCGAGCCGGTGACGGATCCATCGGGTGCTACCACCATCGCAGCACCCGGCGCGCGAGGGGCAGACCGGATGGTGCGGACGACCGTGGCCAGGCCGGCCGTGCGACCGGAACGCCAGATCGACATCAGTTCGTCGAGCACGTCACGCACGATCCGAGTCTAGGCGGTTGCGAGATCACTATTCTCAATCAGCGGCAACGCGATTTCCGAGTTTTAGAGGCCGCGGAACGGACACGCGAATGGAGTCAACGCAGGCGCCCGTCGCCGTCGGAGTCCTGCTGGCGGCCGGCGCAGGACGGCGCTACGGCAAGCCGAAGGTGCTCGTCGACGGGTGGCTGACGGCCGCGGTCACAGCACTTCGTGACGGTGGCTGCGACGACGTCGTCGTCGTGCTGGGTGCCGCGGTGGTACCCGTCCCTGCCGGGGTCACCACCGTGACGGCGCCGCAATGGCCTGTGGGCCTGAGCGTGTCCGTTCGCGCCGGCCTGGACCACGCCGCCCGCTTGCACGCGGACTACGCCGTGCTGCACGTCATCGACACCCCGGACGTCGGTGCAGCGGTGGTCGCCCGAGTTCTCCAGCGCGCCTTGAAATCTCGCAGCGGACTGGCCCGCGCCGCCTTCGGCGACCGGCCGGGCCACCCCGTCGTCATCGCTCGGCGCCACTGGCCCGGTGTGCTCGAAACGCTCTCCGGCGACCAGGGGGCGGGCGGTTATCTGCGCAGCGCGGACGGCGTCGAGAACGTCGAATGTTCCGACCTGGCCGGCGGTCGGGACTACGACGAACCGCCCTGAGAGGCGCCGGGCCGGAGGCGAGAACTCCCAGGCCAGACCCAGGTATTCCGGAGTAGCCTCACGAATTACCGGCACGCACCAGAACGTCAGACAGGAGCGCGAGATGGACATCGCCCGAGGAGCGGCCCGCGTCGTCACCCGAACCGCAGATGCCACCACGGCTGCCGCGGGCGCCCTTGGGGGTGCCGCGGTCAACGGAGTGATCGGCGGCGTCCACGGCACCGTTTCCGGAATCCGCAGTGGCCTCAGCAGCGGAAGCCACTCGACGTCATCGGCGGCGATCACGCTGGGCGCCCTCGGCGCGGCCGGCTTGGTCGAATGGCCGGTGCTGCTGACGGTCGGCGGTGCGGCGCTCGTCATCCACCAATTGAGCCAATCGAGCAAGCGCTCTGAAGGTCAGCCCGCCCTGGCGCCGGCCAGCAGGCCGCAGTCGTCGGGTGGCGGCCCGCGAAAGGCCGCGCCGCGCAAATCCGGGGCGTCCGGTCGTCGCACCACGAGCCGCAAGTCCTGACCGCTCAGCTGTTCTCCCGCAATGCATTCGGCCCGAGCGCCGCGCACCGCCGCGGCCGGTTCGGCCCCTGCGCGGCGCACAGCCCCATGACATGAAGGCAGACAATGACCGAAAAATCGCATCGCAAGTCTTCTCATCGCAGCGCCGCAGAACGCGTCCGCGATGCCGAAACGGTGGTCGTGTCGCTTCCGGTCGTGGGCCGTGTTCGCATCCCGCGGCCCGAGCAACTCGCCTACTACGGAGCCCTGGCCGGGCTTGCGGCGCTGGAGATCATCGACTGGCCGATTGCGCTGGCGATCGGGGCGGGCCACGCGTTGGCCAGCAATCACCACAGCAAGGTCGCACAGGAACTCGGCGAAGCGCTCGAAGACGTCTGACACCAAGGTCGTCAGCGGGCCCGGCGCTACCGGCGCACGCCGACGTCGACCATCCCCGGGACCGAGAGAGGGAACCGCCGTGACGCAAGAAGACCAGAGCGCGCCTGCGGCGGAGGACTTACCTGTTCATCCAGCCAGCGCTCACCACCGCCTCCGCCGGATGTCCGGCCGCGATCCACACGAGCAGTTCCGGTCAGCGACACCGTTGGAGTTGTTGTTCGACCTGACCTTCGTCGTCGGTTTCGGCGTTGCCGCTTCGGAATTCGCGCACACGCTGTCAGAGAACCACGTCGGGCCGGGTCTGTTCGCGTTCCTGTTGGCGACGTTTGCGGTGTGGTGGGCGTGGATCAACTTCAGCTGGTTCGCTTCCGCCTACGACACCGACGACTGGGTGTACCGGCTCACCACGATGGTGCAGATGGTCGGCGTGATCGTCTTGGCCCTGGGTCTGCCGCAGATGTTCGCCTCGCTCGACAAGAGCCACCACGTCGACATCCGCGTCATGGTCGCCGGCTACGTGGTGATGCGGGTCGCAATGGTGGCCCAGTGGTTGCGAGCCGCCAAGCAGGACCCGGTTCATCGGCGGGCGTGTTTGACCTATGCCGTCAACGTGACTGTGGCGCAGGTCGGCTGGGTGGGCCTGCTGATCGCCGACACCTCGTTGGGGATCACCCTGGTGTTCGTCTGCCTGTTGATCGGCGTCGAACTGCTCGGCCCGCTGATCGCCGAGACGCGCAAGGGCGGCACGCCCTGGCACGCCCACCACATCGCTGAACGCCACGGCCTGTTGACCATCATCGCGCTCGGCGAGGGCGTGATCGGGACCGTCGCGTCGCTGTCGGCGGTGGTGGCCGCGCAGGGCTGGAGTGTGGACGCCGGGCTCGTCGCGGTCGCCGGCATCGGGTTGACCTTCGGGATGTGGTGGACCTACTACGTGATTCCCGCGGCACCGCTACTGCACGCGCACCGGCGACGTTCGTTCACGTTCGGCTACCTGCACTTTCCGATCATCGGCGCCGTCGTGGCCACCGGCGCCGGCATGCACGCCGCCGCCTACTACATCGAGCACCACTCCAAGCTTGGGTCGGTGGCCACCGTACTGTCCGTCGCGGTTCCGGTGGCCATTTTCATCGGCGCGGTGTACCTGCTCTACTCGCTGCTGGTGCACACCCGGGACGCCTTCCACATCCTGCTGCTGGCACTGACCGCGGTGGTGCTGACGGCGTCGGTGGTGCTGGCGGCGGCGGGCCTGTCGACGCCGGTGTGCTTGCTCGTCGTCACGCTGGCACCGGTGGTCACCGTCGTGGGTTTCGAGCTGCTCGGCTACCGGCACGCGGCGGACGCGGTCAACAGCGCGGTGTCCGACGAGGCCTGACAGCGGCCTCAGGCAGGGCCGGTCAGGTTTCCCCGCCGGATGTCCTCGCGGCACTGCAGCCTGGTCTTGCCCGTCTGCGCCACGCAGACCCGCACCTGCTCCTCGATGCCCGCCGGGTACACCTCGTCCGTGGGTTCCGGTGTGGCCGACGCGGGTGCCGTCACCGTGCCGGTGTACCGCGACCAGGCGGTGTCGCCGGTCGACGCGATCTTCGAGCAGTAGGCCTGCGCGCCGGTCGACGTGACACCTGCCGCGCCCAGCGTCGCGCAGTCCGCACCGAGGAACACCACGGGCACCGTCGGCGCCGAGCTCCCGGGGGTTCCGGTTCTGTCGCGCTGTTCTGCGGTCATGTCCCGGTCCTTGTGGAACAACACGAACGCGACGGCCGAGACGCCGATGAGCAGCAGCGCGAGGATCGCCGCGACGACGACGGCCGGCCGCCGCGACGACGACGGCCGTTCCTTCACCGCGCGCTGTGGCCGCGACCGGTGCCGCGCCCTGGCTGCGGGTGCCGAGGTGGTGGCGTCGGTGGCACCGGTTTCGGCGGCCACCGAGCCGAGCCGATGCGCGAGCGCGTCGGCGAAGTCCGCGCAGGAGTCGTAGCGGTCCGCGGGCGGCTTCGAGAGCGCCTTGGAGAACACCGGGCCGAGGTCCTCGAGGGCGGGCCGGCGGGTGCCGATCGGTGGCGGGGGCGCGCTGAGGTGCTGGCTGATGACCACCGCCGGGTTGGAGTGCTGAAACAGCGGAGTGCCGGTGAGCAGGTGATAGGCGGTGGCCGCCAGCGCGTACTGGTCGGCGCGGCCGTCGAGCTGCTCGCCCATCAGCTGCTCGGGAGCGGCGTAGGCCACGGTGCCGACAGTCATGTTGGTGCCGGTCAGTCCGCTGGCGTCGTCGACCCAGCGCGCGATCCCGAAATCGGCCAACATGATGCGCTCGGCACCCGAATCCGCGTGGGAGATAAGGATGTTCGCGGGCTTGACGTCACGATGCAGCAGCTGGCGCTGATGGGCGTAGTCCAGCGCGTCGCCGACGGCGGTGATGATCCTCACCACCTCGTCCGGTGGCATGCCGTTGGGGTAGCTCTCCTGCAGCAGCCGCGCGGCGTCGGTGCCCTCGACATAGTCCATCGAGATCCAGAGCTGGCCCTCGAACTCACCGCGGTCGTGGACTCCGACGATGTGCGGGTGCCACAGCGTCGCGGCGATGTCGGCTTCTCGGTTGAACCGCTGGCGGTACTCCGCGTCCCCGGTGAACATGGTCGGCAGCACCTTGAGTGCGTCATTGCGCGGCAGTCTTGGGTGCTGGGCGAGATAAATCTCACCCATCCCCCCGGAACCCAGGTGCCGCAGGATCGTAAAGCCCGCGAAACTCTGGCCATCGGCCAACGGCATGCGCGCATCCTACAAGTCGTGCACGCATGACTTCGCACGATGCTGCCGATTGTGAGGCGCCTCGCCTCAGCCGGTGCAAGTGCCGGTGCGGGGCGTGGTCGCCCCCGCCGCCCGTGGGAAAGCGGACAGCGGCGGTGAACCTGTTCCTGGCGGACGCCGGTACCACGGAATTCAATCGGCCGCTTTCGCTGCCCCTTGCGCGGAATCGCCGATGCGAGAGAGGAATTCGCGCACCCGTTCGGGGTTCTCCAGCGTGAACCGGGCGGCGGACCGTCGATCGCCGTCCTCGGTGTGGCGCACCAGGATGCCGATACCGTCGGCTTTCACCGCATCGAATCCGTCCTCGTCAGTCAGGTCGTCGCCGATGTAGATCGGCAGCACCCCTGACGTCGCCGGCCCCGCGGCCTTGTCGATCTGCTCGCGGATCCAGGCCAGCGTGGTGCCCTTGTTCCAGTCGACGTCGGGCCGCAGTTCGACGACCTTGCGGCCGTTGGTGACTCGCAAGTGCTCGCGCCGGCCGGCACGGTGGGTGCTCGCCGCCACCTCGCCGACGTGCTCGACCGCGACGTCGCGGTAGTGCACCGCGACAGCGAATCGCTTGTGTTCCACCCTGGTTCCCTTGATGTGCGCGAGCGTGTCGCGCAGCTCGGCGGCCGCGCGCTCGAGCACCGGTACGGCCGCCGCGGCGTCGTCGTTTTGGCGGTAGCTGCCGTCGGGAGCGATCGACTCGAAGCCGTGGCTGCCCGCGTACCACAGGTTGGCAACGCCCACCCGGTCACGGATGTCGGCGAGGTCGCGGCCGGACAGGATCGCGACCGGGCACCGTTCGGCCAGTCTGGCCAGAGCCTCGGCCGCGCCGTCGACCAATTGCGCGGAGTCGGGGTCGGGGACGATGGGGGACAGCGTGCCGTCGAAGTCGAGGCAGACGGCCGGCCGGTGACCGTCGAGGAGGTGGGTGACTTCGTGATAGGAGTCGAGCGCATCTGGGATCTCCGACATCGGCCGGTCGCCGGTGCGAACTCCGACAGCGGCGAGATCGCCGACCACCACATCGGCGCCGCGCTGCAGCAACGCGGCGGCCCGTCCTTGCGGGCCGAGCCCGATCACCAACGAGAAGCCGCCGTTGCGGGCGGCGACGATTCCATCGGCGCTGTCGTCGACGACGACGGACCGTTCCGCCCGCGCGCCGATCCGCTGCGCGGCTTCCCGCAGCTGGGCCGCGTCGGCGCCGGGCTCGGCGCTCGCCGTCTCGACGCCCGCGCCGTGCAACCGCTGCGCCAATTCGGTCAATGAATCACTCTGCGGCACAACAAAAATCACCGTGTCGTGGAGCCGGGGATCGATAGTCACCTGTGTTGTGGTCACACCGAAATCCTCGCACACTAGGCGGCGTGCAACGCAGCGACCAGCGCCCGGATGTCGGCGTCAGGTACGTCGTAGCCGGGAAAGTACACGCAGACCCGCTGTGCCACGTCGGAGAACCGGCGCAGGATCTCGGCGGCGCATTCCTCCGGGGTGCCGCGCACGGCGAGCGTGGTCAGCAGGTCGTCGTCGATGAGGTCGACCATCGCGGGCACGTCCGCGCGTTTGGACAGCGCGTTGAGCCGAGGTTGAAGCTCGGCACGTCCCTCGACCTCGAGCACCGGTAGGTAGGCGGGCGTGGACCCGTAGAACGCCAGCAGCGCGCGCACGCCCTTGCTGGCCGCGTCCAGCTGGGACTCGGTCCGCCCGACCGCCGCGATCACCTGCGGGACGATGTCGAAAGCGGCCCGGCTGCGTCCCGCCCGGCGCAGACCGTCGTCGATCGCCGGCAGGGTCCGGTCGCGGAAGTGGCGAACGGAGTGAAACGGCATGACGAGTAGCCCATCGGCGACCTCGGCGGCCGCTCTGGTCATCAGCGGGCCCAGCGCACCCAGGTAGATCGGCGGAATGCCGTAGGGATTGGGCCCCGGGTTGAACGTCGGCGTCATCAGCGTGTGCCTGGTGAACTCGCCACGAAACTCCAGCCGTCGGTCGTGCTGCCAGGCCTCCAGGATGGTTCGCACCGCCAGCACCGTCTCGCGCATGCGCGCGGCAGGGCGGCTCCAGGTGCTGCCGTACCGGTTTTCGATGTGCGGCCGGATCTGCGAGCCCAGCCCGAGGCGGAACCGCCCACCGGAAAGCAGCTGCAGGTCGTAGGCCGCGTGAGCGAGGTGAAGCGGGCTGCGGGGCAACGCGATCGCCACGTTGGTCATCAGCTCCGCGCCGGTGGTGGCCGCCGCAGCGCCCAGCGGCAGGAACACGTCGTACTGGCCTTCGAACGTGAACAGGCCGTCGACGCCGGCGGCCGCTAACTCCCGAGCGCGCTCGGCGGCCCGGTCCGGGCGCCCGTCGAGCTGCACGTGCACAAACACCGGCCGCACCCTACCGCCGAGCAGACGCAAACTCGCACGCGGAGGGTCCCGCGAGTGCGAGTTGGTGTCTGCTCGCGGTGGGTGAAAAGTGATGCGATTGTTACGGCTGGTGTTGACGTTAAAGATGGGGCATTTGTCGTACCCTGTGCCTCGTGTCGATTACCCGGCGCGATCTGTTCAGACTGGCTGCCGCCGCTCCGGCGGTCGTCGCCGTCGGCGGAGCCATGAGCACGGTCGCGTCGACGCTGTTAGCGCCGCCCGCCTCGGCGGCGCCGCTGGGCGTGCTGCTGGACTATGCCGCAGGCGTGATCAGCGCAGCCGACATCCGGGCGTCGGGCGCGGTCGGGGCGATCCGGTACGTCTCGGACCGCCGCCCGGGCGGTGACTGGATGAAGGGCAAGCCCATTGAGCTGGCCGAAGCCCGCGACCTCTACCACAACAGGCTGAAGATCGTGTCCTGCTACCAGTTCGGTAAGCAGGACACCGCGGACTGGCTGGGAGGGCAGGCGGCAGGCGTGCGACACGCGCAGCGGGGCTGGCAGCTGCACGTCGCAGCCGGCGGTCCCTATGCCGCGCCGATCTACGCGTCGATCGACGACGATCCCACACCCGACCAGTACCGCCAGCTGGTGGCTCCGTACCTGCGCGGCTGGGAATCGGTGCTGGGACACCAGCGCGTCGGCGTGTACGCGAATGCGCCGACGATCGAGTGGGCGCTCCGCGACGGCCTGGGCGCCTACTACTGGCAGCACAATTGGGGATCGAAAGGTGTGGTGCACCCGGCCGCGCACCTGCACCAGGTGGAGATCGACAAGCGCAGCGTCAGCGGCGTCGGCGTGGACGTCAACCACATCCTCAAGCCGAACTTCGGTCAGTGGGATTAACTGCGAGCCGCTGCGGACGTGAGGAGCGCAACAACATCCGCTTCATCTAACGGCTCAGCAAACTTTTTCCGAATCCCTCAGTGAACAATTGTCGACTGATTGCCCAATCGAGGGTTTGCCCGGCTTCGAGTAACGAGCGCGATCGGCGAAAAAAGTCTACATAACGATTTGATAACAATCATGCTGTGAACAGCGCTGTTGTAGCTACTCGACCGTAACCACCGGCACGCAGCAGGTTTGTCGCGCAGCCGGGAAGGGCGGATTCAGCCGGTTGTTATCGAGGCGGTGGTTACTAATGCGTAGAACTCGTCAGTAACCATTCCTGCGGTCGGGTGAGGCGAATTTCTTATGCCACTCTTACTGCAGCAGCGGGCGAGTTGGTTCGCGGCGGGCGCTCGCCCGGCGCGACGCGGCGGCCGGCCTCGCTGGGGATTCGACGGGGAATCGCAACACCCTTCGCGGCGCAGCGCGAGGACACGAGAGACACGAGTAGAAGCTCAGGAGACGCCAAAACGTGACGATCTACGAAAACGACTGGGGTCCCCCCGCGGAGCGAGGGGCGAGGCCCCCCGGCGGAGCGAGCGGAGCGCCAGCTGGCCGCGACGGCGATTCCCCGAAGCCCGCGCCCGGCCCCCATGCCCTCGTAGATCGTCTCAGCGCCGGCGAGCCGTACGCGGTCGCGTTCGGCGGGCAGGGCAGCGGATGGCTGGAGAACCTCGAAGAGCTGGTGTCCTCCGCAGGCATCGAAGACGAGCTCGCCACCGTCGTCGGCGAGGCCGAGGTGATGCTCGCGCCGATCGCCGACGAGCTGGTCATCCCGCGGCCCATCGGCTTTGAGCCGCTGCGCTGGGTACGGGCCCACGCCGCCGGCGAGCCGGTTCCCAGCACCAAGCATCTGACGTCCGCCGCTATCTCGATGCCCGGCATTCTGCTGACCCAGCTCGCCGCGATTCGCACGCTGACACGTCAGGGAATGGACTTCACCGCCACTCCACCGATCGCCTATGCTGGGCATTCCCAAGGCGTACTGGCCGTCGAGTCGCTGTATTCGCGGGGTGCCCGCGACGCGGAACTGATGGTGCTGATCCAGCTCATCGGCGCCGCCTGCACGCTGGTCGCGCGGCGACGCGGCATTTGTGCGCTGGGCGACCGCCCGCCGATGGTGTCGGTCACCAACGCCGACCCCGAGCGGATCCGAGAACTGCTCGACGAGTTCGCCACCGATGTCCGCACCGTGGCACCGCCGACGTTGTCGATCCGCAACGGCCGCTGCTCGTCGGTCATCACCGGCAGCCCCGAGCAGCTGGCCCGTTTCGAGCTGTACTGCCAGCAGATCGCCGATGCCGAGGCCGCCCAGCGCAAGAACAAGCTGCGCGGCGGCGCCGTGTTCGGCCCGACGTTCGAGCCGGTGGCTGTCGAGGTGGGTTTCCACACCCCGCGGCTGTCCGAGGGCGTGACGATGATCGACCGGTGGGCCGAGAAGATCGGCCTGGACGCGGAACTGGCGCACGAGATGGCCGAGTCCATTCTGGTGCGTCAGGTGGACTGGGTCGACGAGGTGGAGACGCTGCACGAGGCCGGAGCGCGCTGGATTCTCGACCTCGGCCCCAGCGACATCCTGACCCGCCTCACCGCGCCGGTGATCCGCGGCCTCGGCGTCGGCATCGTGCCGGCGGCGACCCGCGGCGGGCAGCGCAACCTGTTCACGGTGGGCGCCGTCCCGGAGGTGGCGCAGCCATGGTCCAGCTACGCACCGAGCGTGGTCAGCCTGCCCGACGGTTTCGGGAAGAGCGTCGCGAAGCTGTCGACGAAGTTCACCCGCCTCACCGGGCGTTCGCCGATTTTGCTGGCCGGGATGACGCCGACGACCGTCGACGCCGAGATCGTCGCCGCGGCAGCCAATGCCGGGCACTGGGCCGAACTGGCCGGCGGGGGCCAGGTCACCGAAGAGATCTTCACCAGGCGCATCGAGGAGCTCAACACGCTGCTCGAACCGGGCCGCGCGATCCAGTTCAACTCGCTGTTCCTCGACCCGTACTTGTGGAAGCTGCAGGTCGGCGGTAAGCGGCTGGTGCAGAAGGCGCGCCAGTCGGGCGCGCCGATCGACGGTGTCGTCGTCTCCGCCGGGATCCCCGACCTGGAAGAGGCCGTCGAACTCATCGACGAGCTCAACGGCGTCGGCATCACCCACGTCGTGTTCAAGCCGGGCACGGTCGAGCAGATCCGCTCGGTGATCCGGATCGCCACCGAGGTGCCCACCAAGCCGGTGATCGCTCACATCGAGGGCGGCCGCGCCGGCGGTCACCATTCCTGGGAAGACCTCGACGACCTTCTTCTGGCGACCTACTCAGAACTGCGGGCGCGGTCGAACATCACGGTGTGTGTCGGCGGTGGCATCGGCACGCCCGAGCGGGCCGCGGAGTACCTCACCGGCACGTGGGCGACGCAGCATGGCTACCCGCTGATGCCGGTTGACGGCATCCTGGTCGGCACGGCGGCGATGGCGACCAAGGAGTCGACCACCTCGCCGCAGGTCAAGCAGATGCTCGTGGCCACTCGAGGTACCGACCAGTGGATCGGCGCCGGAAAAGCCCAGGGCGGCATGGCATCTAGCCGCAGCCAGCTGGGCGCCGACATCCACGAGATCGACAACACCGCGTCGCGCTGCGGTCGTCTGCTCGACGAGGTGGCCGGAGATGCGGAAGCGGTCGCGGCACGACGCGGGGAAATCATCGCCGCGATGGCCGACACCGCCAAGCCCTATTTCGGCGACGTCGGTGAGATGACCTACAGGCAGTGGCTGCGTCGGTACGTCGAACTGACTATCGGAGAAGGTGATTCGGCCCACTCTGCAGCGCCGGGCAGCCCGTGGCTGGCCGACACCTGGCGGGACCGGTTTGAGCAGATGCTCAAGCGCGCCGAGGCTCGCTTGCACCCCGAGGATTTCGGGCCGATCGAGACGCTGTTCTGCGACGAGGCGCTGCTGGAGCGGCCGGATGACGCGATCGCCGCGCTGCTGGCCCGCTATCCCGACGCCGAGACGATTCAGCTGCACCCCGCGGACGTGCCGTTCTTCGCCCAGCTGTGCAAGACGCCGGGCAAGCCGGTCAACTTCGTCCCCGTCATCGACAAGGACGTGCGCCGGTGGTGGCGCAGCGACTCGCTGTGGCAGGCCCACGACCCGCGCTACGGCGCCGAGGCCGTGTGCATCATTCCGGGCACCGCATCGGTGGCCGGTATCACCCGCATCGACGAACCCGTCGGGGAACTGCTCGACCGGTTCGAGCGGGCTGCGATCGACGAGGTGCTGGCCACCGGGGCGCAGCCACCGGCCGTCATCTCGCGGCGACAGGTCTGCACCGACGTGACGGGCCCGCTCGCCGTGGTGCTGGACGCACCCGATGTCATGTGGGCGGGCCGGATGGCCACCAACCCCGTGCATCGCATCGCCGACCCGTCGGACTGGCAGGCACACGAAAGCAGAAGCGCGACTGACCCTTCCACCGGTGCGCGGCTGGAGGTCGCCTCCGACGACCAGGTGGTGCTTTCCGTTCCGCTGTCGGGCACCTGGATCGAGATTCCGTTGACGCTGCCGGATGTCGTCCGCGACGGCGGCGCGCCGCTGGTGTCGGTCGACGACGCGTCGACCGCCATGTCGGCGGTGCTCGCGATCGCGGCCGGTGTCGCCGGACCCGACTTCATGCCCACCGTCGAGGGCGGCACGGCGCGGATCACCGTCGCGTGGCAGCCCGAAGAGGTCGCCGACCACACCGGTGTCACGGCCACGTTCGGGGCCCCGCTGGCGCCAACGCTGACCGTGGTGCCCGACGCGGTCGTCGGCCGCTGCTGGCCGGCGATTTTCGCGGCCATCGGCGCTGCCACCACCGGCTCGGGTTTCCCGGTCGTCGAAGGCCTGCTCAGCCTCGTCCATCTCGACCACGCCGCGCATCTGCACACCACGCTGCCGACCGAGTCGGCCGAATTGACCGTCACTGCAACTGCTTCCGAGGCCACCGACACCGACGTCGGGCGCGTGGTCCCGGTTTCGGTCACGGTGACGACCGCTGACGGCACCGTGCTGGCGACGCTGCAGGAACGCTTCGCGATCCGCGGGCGCACCGGCGCAGCGCAGCTCACCGATCCCGTGCGGGCCGGCGGAGCCGTCTCGGCCAACGCGACCGACACGCCCCGTCGTCGTCGCCGTGACGTCGTGGTCGCCGCGCCCACCGACATGCGTCCGTTCGCCGTTGTCTCTGGTGATCACAACCCCATCCACACCGATCGCGCGGCAGCACTGCTGGCCGGGCTGAAAACTCCGATCGTGCACGGGATGTGGCTGTCGGCGGCGGCGCAGCATGTCGCCACCGCCACCGACGGGCAGGCCCGGCCGCCGGCCCGGTTGATCGGGTGGACCGCGCGGTTCCTCGGCATGGTCGAGCCTGGCGATGAGATCGAGTTCCGCGTCGACCGGGTCGGAATCGACCAGGGCGCAGAGGTTTTGGAGGTCGCCGCCCGCGTGGGGCCGGATCTCGTCATGTCGGCGACGGCGCGGCTGGCCGCTCCCAAGACCGTGTACGCGTTCCCGGGTCAGGGCATCCAGCACAAGGGCATGGGGATGGAGGTCCGGGCGCGCAGCAAGGCTGCCCGCAAAGTGTGGGACACCGCCGACAGGTTCACCCGGGACACGCTGGGTTTTTCTGTGCTGCATTTGGTTCGCGACAACCCGACCAGCCTGATCGCAGCCGGCGTGCACTACCAGCACCCCGAAGGCGTGCTGTACCTGACGCAGTTCACGCAGGTCGCGATGGCGACCGTCGCGGCGGCGCAGGTTGCCGAGATGCGCGAACAGGGCGCGTTCGTGGAAGACGCGATCGCATGCGGGCATTCGGTCGGCGAGTACACCGCACTGGCATGTGTCAGCGGGGTGTACGAGCTCGAGGGGCTGCTGGAGGTGGTGTTTCATCGCGGCAGCAAGATGCACGACATCGTGCCGCGCGACGAGCTGGGCCGGTCCAACTACCGGCTGGCCGCCATCCGCCCGTCGCAGATCGACCTGGCCGACGCCGACGTGCCGGACTTCATCGACGAAATATCCGAGCGCACAGGTGAATTCCTGCAGATCGTGAACTACAACCTGCGGGGGTCGCAGTACGCGATCGCCGGGACGGTGCACGGACTGGAGGCATTGGAGGCCGAGGTCGACCGGCGTCGCGAAGTCAGCGGCGGAAAGCGGTCCTTCATTCTGGTGCCCGGCATCGACGTGCCATTTCACTCGTCGGTGCTGCGGGTCGGGGTGCCCGAGTTCCGGCGCTCGCTGGAGCGGGTCATGCCGCGCGACAGCGATCCCGCGCTGATCGTCGGGCGCTACGTCCCGAACCTGGTGCCCCGGCCGTTCTCCCTGGACCGCGACTTCATCCAGGAGATTCGCGACCTGGTGCCGGCCGAGCCGCTCGACGAGATCCTCGCCGACTACGACACCTGGCGAAACGAGCGCCCGCGCGAGTTGCTTCGCAAGGTCGTCATCGAGTTGCTGGCCTGGCAGTTCGCCAGTCCTGTGCGCTGGATCGAAACACAGGACCTGCTGTTCACCGAGGAGGCCGCGGGCGGGCTCGGCGTCGAGCGGTTCGTCGAGATCGGCGTGAAGTCGGCCCCGACGGTGTCGGGCCTGGCGTCCAACACGTTGAAGCTGACCGAATACGCCCACAGCACAGTGGAAGTGCTCAACTCCGAGCGCGACGCGTCGGTGCTGTTCGCCACCGACACCGATCCGGAGCCCGAGCATGAGGCCGAGGAGGCGTTCGAGAGCGCGGTTGCCGCAACCGATTCTGCTCCGGCGCCCGCACCGGCGCCCGTCGCGCCTACCGGCGCTCCGCGGCCGGACGACATCGGGTTCGATGCCTCTGACGCCACCCTGGCGCTGATCGCGCTGTCGGCGAAGATGCGGATGGACCAGATCGAAACACTGGACTCGATCGAGTCGATCACCGACGGCGCGTCGTCGCGACGCAACCAGCTGCTCGTCGACCTGGGCTCGGAGCTGAACCTCGGAGCCATCGACGGCGCTGCGGAGGCCGACCTGTCGAGCCTCAAGTCGCAGGTGACCAAACTGGCCCGCACCTACAAACCGTTCGGACCGGTGCTCTCCGACGCGATCAACGACCAGCTACACAGCGTGCTCGGCCCGTCCGGCAAGCGGCCGGGCTACATCGCCGAGCGCGTCCGCAAGACGTGGGAGCTCGGCGACGGCTGGGCCAAGCACGTCACCGTCGAGGCCGCACTGGGCACCCGCGAAGGTCACAGCGTGCGCGGCGGTGATCTCGGGGGCCTGCACGACGGCGCCCTGACCGACGTGGCATCCGTCGACAAGGTGATCGACGCGGCGGTGGCCGCCGTGGCTGCCCGCCGGGGCGTCGCGGTCACCCTGCCGTCGGCCGGCGGCGACGGTGGCGCGACCGTGGACGCAACAGCGCTCGCCGAGTTCACCGACCAGATCACCGGACGCAGCGGCGTGCTCGCCAACGCGGCCCGGCTGGTACTCAACCAACTCGGGCTCGATGATCCGGTCACCACGGCGCCGAGCGCCACCGACGCGGAACTGATCGACCTGGTGAGCGCCGAGCTCGGGTCGGATTGGCCGCGGCTCGTCGCGCCCGTGTTCGACGCGCGCAAGGCCGTGGTGTTCGACGACCGCTGGGCAAGCGCCCGCGAGGATCTGGTCAAGATCTGGTTGATGGACGACGATGACGTCAACGCCGACTGGCTGGAGCTCGCCGAGCGGTTCGAGGGCGCCGGGCACGCCGTCGGCACGCAGGCCACATGGTGGCAGGGCAAGGCGCTGGCCGCCGGACGCAACCTGCACGCGTCGCTGTTCGCACGTGCCGCGGCGGGCGCGGAGAACCCGGGCAAGGGCCGCTACAGCGACGACGTCGCGGTGGTGACCGGGGCGTCGAAGGGGTCGATCGCAGCGTCGGTGGTCGCGCAGCTGCTCGACGGCGGTGCGACGGTGATCGCGACGACGTCCAAGCTCGACGACGACCGGCTGGCGTTCTACCGCACCCTGTACCGCGACAACGCCCGGTTCGGCGCCGCGCTGTGGGTGTTGCCGGCCAACATGGCGTCGTATTCCGACATCGACGCGCTGGTCTCGTGGATCGGCAGCGAACAGACGGAAAACCTTGGCCCGCAGTCAATTCACGTCAAGGACGCGCAGACGCCGACGCTGCTGTTCCCGTTCGCGGCGCCGCGCGTGGCGGGCGATCTCTCCGAGGCCGGCGCCCGCTCCGAGATGGAGATGAAGGTGCTGCTCTGGGCGGTGCAGCGGCTGATCGGCGGATTGTCGGCGATCGGCGCCGAGCGCGACATCGCGTCCCGGGTGCACGTGGTGCTGCCCGGCTCGCCGAACCGCGGCATGTTCGGCGGCGACGGCGCCTACGGCGAAGCCAAGTCCGCACTCGACGCGGTCGTCTCGCGGTGGAAGGCCGAGACGTCGTGGGCGCACCGAGTGTCGTTGGTACACGCGCTGATTGGCTGGACCCGCGGCACGGGCTTGATGGGGCACAACGACGCCATCGTCGATGCGGTCGAACAGGCGGGTGTCACCACGTATTCCACCGACAAGATGGCCGCGATGCTGCTGGCGCTGTGCGACCCGGAGTCGCGGGTGGCCGCATCCATGCAGCCGCTGCACGCCGACCTGACCGGCGGCCTGGGCGATGCCCAGCTCGACATGGCCGAGCTGGCGGCGAAGGCCCGCGAGGAATTGGCAAGCGAGCCGACGGATTCCGCGGACGAGTCGGCCGCCATCGCCGCGCTGCCGTCGCCGCCGCGCGGGTACACGTCGGCGCCGCCACCGGTGTGGGCCGACCTCGACGTCGATCCGGCCGACCTGGTCGTCATCGTCGGCGGCGCCGAGCTCGGACCCTACGGTTCGTCGCGCACGCGTTACGAGATGGAGGTCGAGGGCGAGCTGTCGGCCGCCGGGGTCCTCGAGCTTGCGTGGACGACGGGGCTGGTCAAATGGGAGGACGACCCGAACCCGGGCTGGTACGACATGCAAACCGGTGAGCTCGTCGACGAATCCGAGTTGGTCGAGCGCTATCACGACGCGGTCGTCGAGCGCACCGGCATCCGCGAATTCGTCGACGACGGCGTGCTTCCCGGCGACCACGCCTCTCCGCTGCTGGTGTCGGTGTTCCTCGACAAGGACTTCAGCTTCGTCGTGTCGTCGGAGGCCGAGGCACGGTCGTTCGAGCAGTTCGATCCCGCGCACACGGTCGCCACGCCGGTGCCCGAGAGCACCGACTGGCAGGTCACCCGCAAGGCGGGCACCGAGATTCGGGTGCCGCGCAAGACGAAGCTGTCCCGCTCCGTGGGCGCGCAGATCCCGACCGGCTTCGACCCGACCGTGTTCGGCATCAGCGCCGACATGGTCAACTCGATCGACCGGGTGGCGCTGTGGAACGTCGTCGCGACCGTCGACGCGTTTTTGTCCGCTGGGTTCACGCCCACCGAGCTGATGCGGTGGGTGCACCCGAGTCTGGTCGCCAGCACGCAGGGCACCGGCATCGGCGGACTGTCGTCGATGCAGACGATGTTCCACGGCAACCTGCTCGGCGTTGCCAAACCGAACGACATCCTGCAGGAAGTGCTGCCCAATGTCGTTGCCGCGCACGTGATTCAGAGTTATGTGGGCAGCTACGGGGCGATGATCCACCCGGTCGCGGCCTGCGCCACCGCCGCGGTGTCGGTGGAGGAAGGCGTCGACAAGATTCGCCTCGGCAAGGCCGAGCTGGTGGTGGCCGGCGGTTTCGACGACCTGACGCTGGAGGCGATCATCGGGTTCGGTGACATGGCGGCCACCGCCGACACCGAGATGATGCGGGCACGCGGCATCAGCGACGCGCGGTTCTCGCGCGCCAACGACCGTCGTCGTCTCGGGTTCGTCGAAGCGCAGGGCGGCGGGACGATCCTGCTGGCCCGCGGCGATCTCGCAGTCAGGATGGGCCTGCCGGTGCTGGCCGTGGTGGCGTACGCGCAGAGCTTCGGTGACGGGGTGCACACGTCGATCCCGGCGCCCGGCTTGGGTGCGCTGGGCGCCGGCCGTGGCGGCAAGCAGTCGGTTCTGGCGCGCTCGCTGGCCAAACTCGGTGTCGGCGCCGACGACATCGCGGTGGTCTCCAAACACGACACGTCGACGCTGGCCAACGACCCGAACGAGACCGAGCTGCACGAAAGATTGGCGGCCGCACTGGGTCGTTCGGATGGCGCACCGCTGTTCGTGGTGAGCCAGAAGAGCCTCACCGGCCACGCCAAGGGCGGTGCCGCCGCATTCCAGATCATGGGGCTGTGCCAGGTCCTGCGCGATGGGGTGGTGCCGCCGAACCGCAGCCTGGACTGCGTCGACGACGAGATGGCCGGCTCGGCGCACTTCGTCTGGCCGCGTGAGACGCTGCGACTGGGGGAGAAGTTCCCGCTGAAGGCGGGCCTGGTGACAAGTCTCGGTTTCGGTCACGTGTCGGGGCTGGTCGCCCTGGTGCATCCGCAGGCGCTGCTGGCGGCACTTCCCGAGGACGAGCGTGCTGCGTACAAGAACCACGCCGACGCGCGGGTGATGGCCGGGCAACGGCGGCTGGCGTCGGCGATCGCCGGCGGGCGGCCGCTCTACGAGCGTCCTGCCGACCGCCGGTTCGACCACGACGGCTCGGAGAAGCGGCAGGAGGCAGAGATGCTGCTGGACCCGGCGTCGCGTCTCGGCGACGGCGATGTCTACGGGCGATGAGCCGCTTGCGCGAAGAGAAGATGGCCTGAGCTAGCGTTCGGTCATGGCGATAGTCGGGCTGGGGATCGACCTCGTCTTCATCCCCGACTTCGCCGAGCAGGTCGACCAGCCCGGCACCGTGTTCGCGGAGACGTTCACCCCTGGTGAGCGGCGCGACGCCGCCGACAAGAGTTCGTCGGCGGCGCGGCATCTGGCCGCGCGGTGGGCGGCCAAGGAAGCCGTGATCAAAGCATGGTCGGGGTCGCGATTCGCGCAGCGGCCGGTGCTGCCCGAGGGAATTCACCGCGACATCGAGGTCGTCACCGACATGTGGGGCCGGCCGCGGGTGCGGCTGTCCGGCGCGATCGCCGAGCATCTGGCCGACATCGCCATCCACGTGTCGCTGACGCATGAGGGCGACACCGCGGCCGCGGTCGCGGTCTTGGAGTCCCCTTGAGCGACCCTTACGCGCGACCGTGCGTTTTTGTACGGCGACATGCCGCGATATGTGAGCAGACTGCGCACGCTCGCGATCCTCGAGCGTGCAACTACGCTCGCGCTCATGAGTAATCTGGTGCAACGCGTCCGTGATGTGCTGCCCTCGGTACGCCGCGACCTGGAAGACCTGGTGCGCATCGAGTCGGTGTGGGCCGACCCCGCGCGGCGCACCGAGGTGCAGCGCAGCGCACGGGCGGTCGCAAACCTGTTGTCAGCGGCAGGGTTCGGCGACGTGGAGATCGTCGCCGCGGACGGCGCCCCTGCGGTCATCGCGCGTCACCCCGGCCCGACCGGCGCGCCGACGGTGCTGCTGTACGCCCACCACGACGTGCAACCCGAAGGGGACCACGGCCAGTGGTCCTCTCCGCCGTTCGAGCCGACGGAGCGTGGTGGCCGGCTCTACGGACGCGGCACTGCTGACGACAAAGCCGGAATTGCAACGCATTTGGCGGCGTTCCGAGCGCACGACGGCAACCCGCCGGTGGGTGTGACGGTGTTCGTCGAGGGCGAGGAGGAGTCGGGATCCCCGTCGCTGCACCGGTTGCTCGACGCGCACCGGAACAAGCTGGCGGCCGACGTGATCGTGCTCGCCGACTCGATGAACTGGAGCACCATCGTGCCGGCGCTCACGGTGTCACTGCGCGGGCTTGCCGACTGCGTCGTCGAGGTCGCGACGCTCGATCACGGCCTGCACTCGGGAATGTGGGGCGGCGTGGTGCCGGACACGCTGATGGTCTTGACACGACTGCTCGCAAGCCTGCACGACGACGACGGCAACGTCGCGGTCGCCGGTCTGCATGCGGGCAGCGCCGCGGAGTTGGACTACCCGCCGGAGCAGGTGCGCGAGGAAACCGGGCTACTCGACGGCGTGCGCCAGATCGGCAGCGGCGCCGTGACGCAGAGGCTTTGGGCCATGCCGGCGATCACCGTCATCGGCATCGACACCACCCCGATCGGCCAGTCGTCGAACACGTTGATCCCGCGGGCGCGTGCCAAGGTGAGCATGCGCGTCCCGCCGGGCGGCGACGCGACGGCACACCTCGAGGCGCTCACCCGCCATCTGCACGAGCATGCGCCGTGGGGAGCGCACGTGACCGTCACGCCGGGCGACATCGGCCAGCCGTACTCGATCGACGCCACCGGCCCGGTCTACGACGCCGTGCGAGCGGCGTTCCGCGAAGCCTGGGGCGCCGAGCCCGTCGACATGGGCGTAGGCGGAACCATTCCGTTCATCGCCACGTTCGCCGACGCCTTCCCTTCCGCCAACATATTGGTGACCGGTGTGGAAGACCCTGCGACACAAGCGCATAGCGTCAACGAGAGCCTCGATCTCGGGGTGCTCGAACGCGCTGCGGCGGCCGAAGCGCTGCTGTTGGCGAAGCTGGGTTAGGCTTGGGGTTAGGCTTGGGCTAGACGGAGAGGTCGCGACGGAGCTTGTCGACGTGGCCCGTCGCCTTGACGTTGTACTGCGCCAGCTTGATCTTGCCGTCCTCGCCGACCACGAACGTCGACCGGATCACACCCTGCACGGTCTTGCCGTACATCTTCTTCTCGCCGTATGCGCCCCACTCGGCCAAGACGTTGCGGTCGGGATCCGACAGCAACGGAAACGTCAAGCCTTCGGTATCGCGGAACTTGGCGAGCTTGGCGGGTTTGTCGGGGGAGATGCCGACGACGTCCAGCCCCGCCTTGTTCAGCTCGCGCAGGCTGTCGCGGAAGTCGCACGCCTGCTTGGTGCACCCGGGCGTCGACGCGGCGGGGTAGAAGTACACGATCACTTTCCGGCCGCGGTAGTCGGCCAGCGACACGGTGTTCCCGTCGGCATCCTCCAGGCTGAACGCGGGCGCCTCGGCGCCCACTTCGAGTCGCGTCGTCGCGGTCATACCTTCCCTTCGTCGCTACCGGTGCGTCGGGTTTTGCCCAGCTGATCTAGGGTAGTGCCGCAAGGCAGCAACCTTCACGTGCGGAGGACATTGTGGCGGACCGGGACCCCGAAGTCATCAAGCAGGAGATCGACCGAACCCGCGACGAACTGGCTGCCACCGTCGACACCCTGACCGAGCGCGCGCATCCGCGCCGCCTTGCCAACGACCTCAAGGTCGCCGCAATCACGTTCATCAAGAAGCCACCCGTGACGTTCGCGTTGATCGGCGTCGGGGCGCTAACCGTGGTGGTGGTGATTCACCGGATCCGCAACCGCTGACGCGGCCCGCTCCTACTTGCCCTCATTCGCGCGGCGACGCCACCAGCCGCCGAAGAGAATGGAGCGAAAGGGCAGACTGCCCACTCGGCCCACCCGGTTGCAGGAGTGAACCGTCGCGGGCATTTGCGTATACCGCCGGGACGATTGCTTAGCAATGACCGAGGCGATACGAGGACCGAACGGCTCCGGACTCTGTGGGCGGCTCCCTGACACCGGTGAAACCTCGTTTCCGCTCGGGCCTGTTGGCAATTGCGCATCAGCCGTCACACCAGCTAACCGATGTCAGCGAGCCTGCGGGCTGAAGCTCCAACAATCAGGCAAACTATCATTAATAGCTGAAATTGCAAGCCGCGGGCCGCCGGGGCATTCTGGGCCAGCGCGTACACGGGGCCGACGAGGCCCGCGCACGTTGACGTTTTCGCAGTCGTCGAATCCCACGCTGACCCCCGGCTAAATTTCCCGGTATGGCTGAGGCGGTGACGGCGGAGGCGCCGGAGCTCACCACACTGCGGATTCTGCGGCAGGACTGGGTCAATCTGTCGTTCCTGCACTGGGCCGTCGCGCCGGCGAGCATCGCGCACCTGTACCCGCCCGGTACCGAGCCCGACGTCTTCGAGGGCCACAGTTACGTGGGCATGGTGCCGTTCCGCATGGACAACACCGGCTTGGCGCGCGGCCCGGTACTGCTCCGAAGTTTTCTGGAGACGAATATCCGGCTGTATTCGGTCGACGGCACCGGCCGGCGCGGCGTCGTCTTCCTCAGCCTCGACGCGAACCGGCTCGATGTGGTCGCCGCCGCCAGGACCGTATTCGGCCTGCCCTATCGCTGGGCCCGGATGAGCCATCGGCGCGACGGTGGCCGGCACGTCTACATGTCGAACCTGCGCTGGCCAGGCGTCACAGCCGCAAGCGCCGTCGACATCCAAGTCGGAGACGCGTTGAAACCCGGCCCGCTCGAGCACTTCTTGACGGCCCGCTGGGGCTTGCACGTGGCGCGCGCCGGGCGCACGTGGTACCTGCCCAACGGGCACCCGCCGTGGGGGCTGCGGACAGCCGAGTTGATCGGCTTTCGCGACGACGGTCTGTTGGCATCGGTAGGGCTCGGCGACCTCGGCAGCCGCCGCCCGGATCACGTGGTTTTCAGCGACGGCGTGCCGGCCCGGTTCGCCCTGCCGGTGCGGGCAACGACATCGCGACGTCCGACAGGCTGAGTTACCGCACCCCGACAAGAGGTGGAGACGGGATTCGAACCCGTGTACCCGGCTTTGCAGGCCGTTGCCTCGCCACTCGGCCACTCCACCGCTTTAGACCGCTCCAGCCGCGTGTCAGGCCAGTGCGAGGAAAAGCTTCTCCAACTCGGCCTCGTTCATCGGGTTGCTTCCCTTTTCCCCTTTGCCCGTGGCGCATTCGCGCAGTCCGGTCGCGACGATCTTGAATCCGGCGCGGTCCAGCGCGCGTGAAACCGCGGCGAGCTGGGTAACCACGTCCTTGCAGTCGCGGCCCTGCTCGATCATGGAGATCACGCCCGCCAATTGGCCCTGCGCGCGGCGCAGCCGATTGAGCACTGCGGCAACACTGTCTTCGTCACCAACCATGATGGGTCCCTTCGTGTGTCTTCTGTCCAATCTTACCCGCGGGGGTATCCCGATCGGTTACATCGTGGCGACGCCGACCTGCCGGCGAGCGATCAGTCGCCGCATCGGGCAGTGCGTGGTTCGGGTACACGCCACGTACACCCCTGCTGCCACAAGGGTCAGGCCGGCTGCCGCCGCCCCGATGGCGGGGGTGGTCTCCTTGGCCAGGATCACCGAAGCCATCAGCAGGACAAACCAGCCGAAGAGCCTTCGCAGCGCATTCGGATCGACCAGGGCGACCAGGCGTCCGCCGACGATCGCGCCGGCCACAGCGGCACCGCTGACCATGGCGGCCAGTCGCCAGTCGATGTGCTCGGTGCTCAAATGCCCGGCCAGCCCGGCGAAGGACTGCATCGCGATCACGACCAGTGAAGTGCCCACGGCGGCGGGCATCGGCAGGCCGGCGAGGATGGCGAGCGCGGGAACCAGCAGAAAGCCTCCGCCGGCGCCGACGAGACCGCTCACTACACCCACGCCGATGCCCAACGCCATGATCTTGAGCAACGGCAGCCGGTGGCCGGCGCTGGGCCCGGCGGTGTTCTTGCGACCGCGCAGCATCGCAATCGCGGCGGCGATCATGATGACCGCAAACGAGACCATCAGGACGGTTCCCGGGACGAACCCGGCCAACCGTCCGCCGCCGTAAGCACCGGCCATTGCCGCCACGCCGAAGATCGCCGCGATGCGCCACTGCACCCGGCCTGCTCGTGCATGGGTGATCGCCCCGACCGTGCCGGTGACACCGACCACCAGCAGCGACGTCGCGATCGCTTGCCGAGGCTCCATGCCCGCCACGTACGCCAGCAGCGGCACCGTCAGGATTGAGCCGCCACCACCCAGCAGGCCCAGCGAGATGCCGACGAACACCGCCAGCACAACGGTCAACGCGGTCATCGTGATCAGCTCGCCATGGCCGGCTCGGCCGGACACCCGGTCAATTCGGCGACGACGCCCGGTAAGTCACGTTCCGCGGGGGTTCGCACGTCGAGAATGCGCGGCGGCGCAGGGGAGTTCAGCAACTCCTGCAAGCCTGCGGAATCGATCGTCGCGGCCCTCGATGTGGTCATGACGTTCCTTTCGGTAGCGGCCGGCGGAGTCCTTGACACAGATACCACCCGGGGTATATTGAGACCAATCGTACGCATCCCCCCATCGATAGCAACCACTCCGGAATATACCCCTATGGGTATTTGTAATATGTACTGGTGCCCCTACGAAAGGACGACGGCGATGAAGTTCATCCAGCACTACCTGGACTGTCTGTCACATGCCTCCTACCTGATCGGAGACGAGACAACAGGGCGGGCTGTCGTGATCGACCCGCAGCGTGACGTGGCCGAATATCTGGCCGACGCCAAGGAATTCGGTTTCACGATCGAACTCGTCATCGAGACACACTTCCACGCCGACTTCCTGTCCGGCCACCTCGAACTTGCCGACGCGACGGGGGCGAAGATCGTCTACTCATCTGTGGCGCAGCCCGAGTTCGACTACACGGGAGTCGACGACGGCGAGCGCTACTCCCTGGGCGAGGTGACGCTTGAATTCCGCCACACCCCCGGGCATACGCCCGAGTCGCTGTCGATCGTGGTCTACGAGCACGCCGACGACGAAGTCCCGTACGGCGTCCTGACCGGCGACACGCTCTTCATCGGCGACGTGGGCCGTCCCGACCTGCTGGCATCGATCGGCTTCACGCGAGATGAGCTCGCCGACAAGCTGTATGACTCACTGCACAACAAGTTGATGACGCTGCCGGACGCGACCCGGGTTTACCCCGCCCACGGTGCGGGCTCGGCGTGCGGCAAGAACCTTTCGACCGACCTGTGGTCGACGATGGGAGACCAGAAGGCGACGAATTATGCTCTGCGGGCCCCCGACAAGCCGACGTTCGTCGAGCTGGTCACCGAGGGGCAGCCGCCCGCGCCGGGCTACTTCGTCTTCGACGCAATACTCAACCGCAAGAACCGCGAGCTTCTCGACGAGACGGCGATGCCGCCGGCCATGACATATGAGCAGGTGCTGGACGCGATTGATCGTGGTGCCATGCTGGTCGACGGGCGCAGCCCGGAGGACTTCGCCCTGGGCCACCTGCGCCACGCCATCAACATCGGGCTCGAGGGCCGCTACGCGCCGTTCGCCGGTTCGGTGCTCCCGCCCCACGTCGACGTCGTGCTGTTCACCGAACCCGGCCACGAGTTGGAGGGTAAGAATCGGCTGGCCCGTATCGGATTTGACCGGGTGATCGGCTACCTCGGCGAGCCCGACAAGGTGATGTTCGAGCACCAAGGCGACGTTCAGCGCGGATCGCGGCTGACGGCCAAGGCGTTTGACGAGCGGGCAGCGGAGATCGCCGATCTTCAGATCATCGACGTGCGCAACCCGGGGGAGGCTGAAGCGGGTGTGATTCCGAATGCGATCAACATCCCGGTGGGTGAGCTTCCTGACCGGGTCGGCGAACTCGACGCCAGCCGACCGACCGTCGTGTACTGCGCCGGCGGGTACCGGTCGTCGGTCGCGGCGAGCCTGCTCCGCGAACGCGGTTTCGCCGACGTGAGCGACATCCTTGGCGGCTACACCGCCTGGGACGAAGCCGTCCAGAACGCGTGACCGGATCTGAGGAAGGGAACACCATGAGCACCGCGAACACCGCGAAGCACCAGATCGTCATCGTCGGCGGGGGCACGGCCGGCATCACGGTCGCGTCCCGCCTGCTGCGCAAGGGCTACACCGACGTCGCCGTCGTCGAGCCGTCGGAGAGCCACTACTACCACCCGCTGTGGACCCTTGTCGGTGGTGGCCAGGTCAAGGCATCGTCGACCGAGCGGCCCGAGGCCTCGGTGATGCCCAAGGGCGCCACGTGGATCAAGAACACCGCCTCGGCGTTCGACCCGGACAACAACACGATCACGTGCGCCGACGGCGCGACGTACGAGTACGACGTGCTGGTGGTGTGTCCGGGCATTCAACTCGACTGGAACCGCACCGACGGTCTCGAGGAGACGCTCGGCAGGGACGGGGTGTCGTCGAACTACCGGTTCGACCTCGCCCCGCGCACTTGGGATTTCATCCGGTCCATGCGTTCGGGCACCGCGGTCTTCACCATGCCCTCCGGGCCGATCAAGTGCGCCGGCGCGCCACAGAAGATCGCATACCTTGCCAGCGACCACTGGCGAAAAGAGGGCGTCCTGAACAACATTGACGTCCATCTCGTGGTGCCGACTCCCCGGCTGTTCGGAGTTCCAGCGATTGCAGATAGCCTCGACAGAATTGCCGCCGACTACGGCATCACCGTGCACACCAACACAGAGATGACGGCCGTCGACGCGCAGGGACACAAGGTTTCGCTCACCAGTGTCGGTGCAGGCGGCACCGACACGCTGCTGTCCTATGACGTGCTGCATGCGGTCCCGCACCAGTCGGCGCCGGACTGGGTCAAGACCAGCCCGCTGTCGACCGGTGATGCCAACGGCTACGTCGAGATCGACAAGCACACGATGCAGCATGTGCGTTACCCGAACGTGTTCAGTCTCGGCGACGCCGGGTCATCGCCGAACTCCAAGACCGGTGCCGCCGTGCGCAAACAGGCCCCGGTCGTCGTCGAGAACATCGACTCGTTCCTGAAAACTCAGCCGCTGCAGGCCGGCTACGACGGTTACGCGTCATGCCCGATCGTCACGTCATCGCACGCGATGCTGCTGGCCGAGTTCGACTACGACTTCAACCTGACGCCGTCGGTCCCGCTGCTGGACCCGACGAAGCCGCACCGGGCGTACTGGTATCTGAAGAAGTACGGCCTACCGTTCATGTACTGGAACCTGATGCTCAAAGGACTCTCCTGAGACGCCGTGCTGAGCTTAAACACGCTGGTATCAAACGTATTCGATTGGAGGCATCCCTGAACACCAAGAATCTCACGATGGACGATTTCGAGTCGACGATCCTCGAGAACCGGATCGTGTTGGTCGACTTCTGGGCGTCGTGGTGCGGACCCTGCCGCGCCTTCGCGCCGGTCTTCGACCGCTCGGCGCAGGCACATCCCGACATCGTCCACGCCAAAGTCGACACCGAAGCCGAACGAGATCTCGCCGCCGCGGTCGAGATTCGCTCCATTCCCACGATCATGGCGTTCCGCGAAGGCGTGCTGGTGTACAGCGCTCCCGGGGCCATGCCGCCGGCTGTCCTCGAGGACCTCATCGAAAAAGTCACGAATCTCGACATGGACCAGGTCCGCGACAAGATCGCCGACCGCAAAGCGGCGACACGGTAACGGCGCGAGGAGGAGGAAATCATGTGTTACCCGGTGCAGTGCCCCAAGTGCGGCAAGACCGGCTGGGACGGTTGCGGCCAGCATGTTGACAGCGTGATGAGGTCGGTGCCTGCGTCGCAGCGCTGCACCTGCAGCGAGCCGGCCCATGATTCACGCGCGGTCGAAGAGTCCCGACGGTTGTTCCGCCGGTGGCGGTAGCTGCCTGCCGCGGTCCGTCCTGATCCAGTGATCGCGCACAGCTCTCACGTGAAAAGTGCGGCGATATGTCGCGACGAATGAGTACTGTACATACGTAGTACATACAGAGATGTTTGACGTTTGACCGGTTTGTATGTACGTTGTGCATACGCTATCAGTGAGGCAATCATGAGCACGGAGGCCATCACCACGAAAACCACCCGTGACCAGCGCTTAAACTTCCGCGCCAGTGTTCAGCAGCAGCTGCTGATCCGTCGAGCCGCAGCGGCCACAGACAGCACGGTCACAGACTTCATCCTGGGCAGCGTTCTGGAGAACGCCGAGCGGGTCCTTGCCGACCGCAAGTGGTTCGTCGCTAGCGAAGAGCAATGGGCCGACTTCCAAGCGCTGCTCGACGCGCCGTTGCCGCCCACGCCAAAGCTTGATCTACTTCTGCGGCGCGAGAGTCCATTCGCCGAGAGCGATTGACCTCGACCGTTGCCAGAGGACGACCAAACAACGCCATGTAAGCCGGAGAAACTCACCAGGGCCCACGACCGCGCCGGATTCGAGTCGGGTGCGGCAGAACTCGATGAGTGGCTCCAGAAGTACAGCTGGCAAAATCAGCGCGCCAACAACGCGACCACCTACGTCACTACGTGTGATGGTCGCGTTGCTGGCTATTACGCGATTACAGTCGCGGGCTACGAACGCAACGCGGCTCCGGAAGCGATCGCCAAGAAGGCTCCGGAGACCGTTCCATGCTTCCTGCTGGCCAGGCTGGCAATCGATCTCGAATGGCAAGGCCGTGGCCTTGGGTGGGGCCTGCTGCGCGACGCGATGCACCGAGTCCTCATCTTGTCACAATCAGTGGCCGCGCCGGCTCTGCTCGTACACGCGCGCGATGACACAGCCCGCGCGTTCTATCTTCACCACTCGGAGTTCCTTCAATCGCCGGTCGACCCGCTTCACCTTTTCTTACCGATGAAAGCAATTGCCGCAGCATTCGAAAGTCTCACGGATTGAGTCTTGTCATCACCTGGGATGACCAATCAGTCAGAGACGTCCGAGTTACGTCCAGAGAAGTGGTGTCCGGGGCAGCGTAAAGGCCTTTTCGGGGTCTTGAACGCAGATCCGTTACACCAGCAAGAGATCCGGCTTTGCCGAAATCCTGCTTCAGCTTTGGCCTCGGTGCGCCGTCAGGGTTTCGAACCCCGGACCCGCTGATTAAGAGTCAGCTGCTCTACCAACTGAGCTAACGGCGCGTCGACAGGCGACGATAACAGGCTAACGCGCGCCGGCGAAAGCTGGCACCCG
>Ga0210086_1000100_pt1 | contig 52665 bp, 48 predicted proteins | sample China_Galinas_PW_3_FD_184867 | JGI IMG/M metagenome (GOLD analysis project Ga0210086, IMG submission 184867) | Wetland microbial communities from San Francisco Bay, California, USA, that impact long-term carbon sequestration - China_Galinas_PWB_D2... | ecosystem: Environmental > Aquatic > Marine...
ACTCGTACGATGATCCTTCACTGGGGCCTCCATCCACATCTGTGGCTCTACCGGCCAGGACCTGATTCCTGACAGGCAACCCACGTTCACATGTGGCGAGGCCCCAGCCTCCCCATACCGTCTAGTCACCCACGGGTGGCTGGTCCGCAGTCACGTCGAGGCGCAGGAAGAACGACACGTCGTACAACCCGAGAGTCCGCCGCAACCGCGCCGGTATCAGCGGCGCTACCTCCGAATACGCGACGATCGCCGGTGCCGTGACCGAGAATCGCCTGCCCTTGTGGTCCACGGTGCACCCGCCCGCGGTCAGCACATTGGCACACCAGTCCACGCCGGTGCCGTAGGGAAGCGGGATGTAGAACTGGTCGCCGACCGCGTGGATGAGAACCGGGGTGGCATAGGCCCTTCCCGAGACCCGGCCCACATGGTGCACCACCGAGGCATACCAGTGCTTCGAGCCCGCCAGGCGCATCATCGCCGGGTTGAGGACCGCCCTGTTGAAGCGACGGACGGCGTCGATGCCGGGCCGCCACCGCCCGCGGAAGATCACGACGAGGACGGCCTCCAGCGCAGCCAACACCAGCACTGCACGGCAAAGGCTGCCCACGACCCGCAACAAGCACCGGCCCACCCCCCACGACGCCCGATCATCCCCGATGGCCTTCATCGCCGCCCGCCTCTCCCTGGTCTGGCATTTTCCCGACCCTACAGACGATCATGGGCGACGCGCTGCGTCACGGGCAGGGCATTTGGTCGTCGGACGGGGACCGGAGGTCGGTGTTCGGCATGGTCAAGACCCACCCGTTTTCCCGGGCTGTGCTGGAACACAACCGGCCGATTGCGCGACTATTGAGTCGTGGATTGTGACGTCGCCCGCGAGGCGCTGTCGGCCCGGGTCGACGGAGAACGGGAGCCCGTTCCCGTCCCGCGCGTCGATGAGCACCTCACCGACTGCGGTTCCTGCCGGGACTGGTATGCGCAGGCAGTGGAACAGACGCAGCTGCTGAGGCGGCTCGCCGGCCGCTCACAGGTCGCATCCGTCCCGGCACCGCGGGAACGCTCGGCGTCCTCGTCACGCTGGCGAACGCTGTCGACGGCGACCTGGCAGCGCTGGGCACTCGCTGTGGTCGGCGTCGCCCAGATTGCAGTGGCCACCGCTCAGGGACTGGGCGCCAGCATGGGAATGCCCACCGATGGGCACGGCGTGGTCACGGGCGGCCACCTGCTCAACGAGTCGACCGCTTGGTCGGTCGCACTGGGAGTGACGATGCTGGTCGCAGCATTGCTGCCGGCCGCCGCCGCGGGACTGGCCGCGGTGTTGGCGGTGTTCACCGTCGTCCTCGCGGGTTATGTCGTCAGCGACGCCGCTTCCGGAGCGGTGACCGTTGCCCGGATTGCGAGCCATCTGCCGGTACTGGTCGGCACGGCGCTGGCGCTACTCGTCTGGCGGAGCGCCCGCTCACACGGTCCCGAACCGAGTTCGGGCGCCGCCGAGGGACCCGACGAGATCGCCCTACCGGGCAATGCCACACGAGGACGCCGTCGCGGACACCTCCACCCGACGGACGGCGCGGCTTGACCCACAATTGACGAGGGCAGAACCCACTGGGTTTCGGCGACCGATTGGCTGAGCACATGCAGCGCTGACGACAGACCCTCGAAACAGGTACCTGAGGCGGGCCGCTGCCTCTGCCGGTCACACCGCTATCGGCCAGCACCCCTTGCCGATTCCAGCCGCGACAGCGCACCGTCCAAGCTGGACCGCAGAGTGGCAGCCTCAGTAGGCAACAGGACCTCGCTGAGCGTCGCCCGAATCGCCCTCACGTACACCGGGGCCACCTTGCGGCAAACAGTACGTCCTGCATCGGTCAACTGGGCATAGGACGAGCGCCGGTCATTCGGATTCCGAACCCGTTCCACCAGGCCGGCCCCTTCCAGCTCAGGGGGTCGCATCTGCGTGTATGCCCACTCGCTTCACGCTGTCCAAGCGCGACCGTCGCCGCCGGACTAGAGCATCACACCGAACATGATCGCCATGCCGGCCGCCATCATCGCCTGGGAGAGCGCGCCGAGCCGGCCGTGCGACAACTCGTCCGTACTGGCCCGCCGCGAAAGAAACGCGCGGTAGATCCAGAACAATGCGGCGGCCGCAAAACCGAGGGTCCATATCCAGTCGATCACATCGATCCACGCCGGATATCCCGCCGACATGTCCATTCCCGGCATACCCGACGTATCGGTGCCCGCCATACCGGATCCGGGCATGTCCGCCCCCGGCACGGGCATGCCCGCGTGGCCGGAATGGTGGCCATGTGCCGAACCATCACCCGAGCCTGCGGACTGCCCGGGCAGCACACGGCCGTTCATCACCGCGTACATCCACGCCATGGCCAGCATCATCAGGCCGTGATACCCATCGGCAACCCGGTGACGGGCCCCGATCGGGGTCGCGGCGATCACGGCGAACCACACCGCGGCGAGCAGGAAGAACACCATCGGACCGGTCGTGGGCAGTTCCGCGCCCCGCGGCCAGGCCATGACACCCATCGCCACCGCCATCACCAGGTGCAGTGAATTGCCCACAATGTCCACCCAGCGATGGCGACGGGTGAACATCGCGTAGACGATCTCCAGGGCGCTCAGCGCGAACAGGATGGTGACGAGCCAGCGCAGGGTCAGGTCGGCGATCACCTCGCCACCCCGAGCCCCGCCTGATCACCGCACAAGCCACCGCGGCCGCACCGCCGGTCAGGCGGTGCATCCCCGGGAGCGGGTTCGGGACATCCTTGCGGCGGTGTGCGACTCACAGGCGGTACTTTCTGCGTTCGAGGGGTATCAACCCAGGGACTGGTCCGTGTCATAGGTCGATCGATGATGACAATAAGTTCCCACCGCCGGGGCTTCGCTACGACAGGCAGTCGTAGACTGGCATCCTGAAGTTCGCTGGGTGTGGAAGGCGACGACAACGACGACGACAGTGAAGTCCAGCCAAGCAGGCACGGGGCCCGCCCGTCGGGTCTCGCTGCTTGCTGGCTGCGCAGCCGCGGTGGCCGCATTGGCCACCTACGCGGCGGTCTCCGGACAGCGACGCTTCCTCGCGACCGGCGACTCGTTCCCGGGGATGCCCACGAGCATCGCGGAAGTCGTCGGATACTTCACCGCCACACTGTCCGCCGCCCTCGTCATGGGTGCGCTGGTCTACGTCGTGACGACGGCGTACCCCGATGACAACGGTGTCCTCGACGCCGGGTCATTCCGGCTGCACCTGTTCGCCGAGCGGATATCGGTGCTGTGGCTGGTATCGGCGGCAGCGATGGTGGTGATCCAGGCCGCCAACGATTCCGGCCTCCCGGTGTCCCGGCTGATCCGGACCGGGGCGATCGGCGATGCCCTCGGCGCCTCCGAGATGGCACGCGGCTGGGTCGCGGTCACCATTTTCGTCGCCGTGATCGCGGTGGTGCTGCGGCTCACCGTGCGCTGGGTCTGGCACTTCGTGCTCCTCATTCCGGCGTTCATCGGCGTCGTCGCCGTGCCCGTGACCGGCAACGCGGGACAAGGGCCCGATCACGACTACGCCACCAGCGCGGTGATCGTGTTCGCGGTCGCGGTGGCGGTGCTCGCCGGAGTGAAGGCGAGCGCGGTCCTGGCTCCGCCCGGCGAACAACTGCGCCGACGAGTCTTGATCATCGAGGTGATCAGCGGCGCCGTGGCGGTGCTGTACGGCGCCCTGCTGCTGTATCTGATGCTGACCCCGACCACGCCCTTCGATTCCGACTACGGGCGGCTCGGCATCGTCGCGGCCGCCGCGCTGATCGGCGTCTGGCTCGGCGACCTCGTGATCCTGCTCAGATCGCGAACCGCACCGCTTGGGCGCAGCGCCGGAGCCTCGCTGGCAGGTGCGCTGGCGATGGTCGGCGCGGTGGCGGCGATCTCGGCGATGGCGGTCCAGACCGCTCCCCGGTTCCTGGTACACCAATTCACCGCCTGGGATGTCTTCCTGGGCTACGAGCTGCCCGACCCGCCGTCCGTCGTGCGGTTGTTGACGGTCTGGCGCTTCGACACCTTCATCGGGGCCGGGGCACTGGCGCTGACCGCGCTCTACGTCGCCGGCGTCATCCGGTTACGGCGGCGCGGCGACGCCTGGCCGCAGGGGCGCACGGCGGCCTGGGTGGCCGGCTGCCTGATCTTGGTGTTCGTCACCGGCTCGGGGGTGCGGGCCTACGGATCGGCGATGTTCAGCGTGCACATGGCCGAGCACATGACGCTCAACATGTTCATCCCGGTGTTCCTCGTGCTGGGCGCCCCGATCACGCTCGCACTTCGGGCGCTGCCGACCGCGGGCCACGATCAGCCGCCGGGACCGCGGGAATGGCTGGTCTGGCTGGTGCACTCACCGGTGACGAAGTTCATCGCCCACCCGGTGACAGCGTTCATCCTGTTCGTCGCCTCCCTCTACATCGTGTACTTCACGCCCGTGTTCGACACCCTGGTCCGATACCACTGGGGCCACGAGTTCATGGCCGTGCACTTCCTGATCACGGGATACCTGTTCTTCTGGGGAATCATCGGCGTCGATCCCGGCCCGCGCCGGCTGCCGTTCCCCGGCCGGCTGGGCCTGCTGTTCGCGGTGATGCCTTTCCACGCCTTCTTCGGCATCGCCACCATGACGATGACGTCGACCATCGGCGGCACCTACTACGGCTACGTCAACCTTCCCTGGCTGTCGAGCATCGCCAGCGACCAAAACCTGGGTGGCGCGATCACCTGGGGCTCAAGCGAACTGCCCGTCGTCGTGGTCGTCGTGGCACTGGTTGCGCAGTGGGCACGCCAAGACCGTCGCGCCGCCACCCGCGCCGACCGGCATGCCGAAGCCAGCTACGGCGACGACGAGCTCGACGCATACAACGCCATGCTCAAGGAGCTCTCCCGGACCCGGCGCTGACCTGCAGCGCCTTCCCGGCGGCTGGCCGGGAACCGACTGAGCCGTTGCCGCGACCAATACCCCGAAGCGGTCTCAACCGCTCCGTGTGGGTTGTGTCCCAAGGCATTCAACGAAAGGGCTCTCGATGGGGAAAATGCTGCGCCTGACGGCTACCGGAGTGATCGCGGCGACCGCCGCAATCGGCCTGGCACCACCGGCGTCGGCCCACGTCCATGTCACCGCCAACGATGCGACGCAGGGCGGCTACGGGGTCCTGACATTCCGCGTGCCCACCGAGTCCGACACAGCCTCGACGACCGACGTGCTCGTGACCTTCCCTGACGACGAGCCCATCGTCTCGGTCGCCACCCAGCCCAAACCGGGCTGGACGGCAACCGTCACCAGAAAGAAGCTGGCCACCCCGCTGACCGACGATGACGGCAACCCGATCACCGACTACGTGTCCGGTGTCGAGTGGAAGGCCGACAATCCGCAGTCCGGCATCCCGCCGCATGAATTCGACGAGTTCAACGTCTCGGCGGGCCCGTTGCCCAAGGAGGAGACGATCTACTTCCCGGCGAACCAGACCTACAGCGACGGCACGGTCGTCGAATGGAACGAGACGACCGCCGTGGGCCAGCCCGAGCCCGACCATCCGGCCCCCATGCTGATGCTGGCTGCCGGCGTGGATCAGCCGGCCGCAGGACCGGCGACCACCGGCAACGCCGCCGCTACCGCAGCAACGAACACCGCGCCGGCGTGGCCGGGCATCACTGCGTTGGTCGTCGCGGTTATCGCCGTGCTGCTCGGTGTCGCCAACCTCGCCCTGCTGCGCCGCAGGAGTTCGTGAGCCACCACGCCATAACAAACCCACCTGCATTCGCAGATCACACCGGCCGCGGGCAGTGGCGGCATGCGTTGTGCCCGCCTCCGAGCGACAACAGCGAGTTCGGAGCCGTAGTGGCGAAGCTCGGGACCGCAGCGGTGAGCCTGTCGCTCAGAGTCGCTCAGAGGCGGGCACAACCTTTGGTGGTTGGGTGCAGTAACGGATGTGACGAGCTGGGAACGATCGGCACTGCCACCACGCCCCCGGGTGCCGGGGCATCGGCCGTGGCCCACGAGATCCGGGCGCATCTAGCGCACGACGGAGTAGTCACCCTCTTCGGCCAGGGCCGCCTGGATCTGTTCCGGGGTCAGTTCGGTGCCGGCCTCGACCCGAACGGTCGAGGGCCCATCGGTGGCCAGCTCGACATCGACGGCGCCCACCGACGGCAACGCGGACAGCGCCGCACTGACGACTCTCACGCAGCTCTGGCAGTGCAATCCGGTGACGGCGAAGGTCTGCAGTGACACGGCGGCCCTTTCAGGTAGCGGAAACGGGGGACGACGAGCGCCCGGCTCCTTCGAGGTCGCCGCCGAGGCCGGCATTGCGCAGCCGCAGGCTGTTCGAGACCACGAAGAACGACGAGAACGCCATCGCCGCACCCGCAATGAGCGGATTGAGAAGTCCCGCCGCCGCGATCGGTATCGCGGCGATGTTGTAGCCGAAGGCCCAGATCATGTTGATCCTGATGGTCCGCATCGTCGCGCGAGCGAGATCGAGGGCCTGCGGCACGATGTCGAGGTTGTCGCGCACCAGGATGATGTCGGCCGCTCCGATCGCCACGTCGGTGCCTCGTCCGATCGCCAGCCCCAGGTCCGCCGACGCCAGCGCCGGGCCGTCGTTGATGCCGTCGCCGACCATCGCGACGACCCGGCCGCGGCCGCGCAGCTGCTCGATGACGTCGACCTTGCCTTCGGGAAGGACCTCGGCGATCACCTCGTCGATGCCGACCTGCGCCGCCACCGCCCCGGCCGCAGCGGCATTGTCACCGGTGAGGACAACGGTTTTCAATCCGCGCCGGTGCAGTGCCGCCACCGCGCCGGCTGCGGAGTCCTTGACGGCGTCGGCGACCGCGATCGCGCCACAGACGACCCCGTCAACGGCCACGTAGACCACTGTCTCGCCACGGCCCTCGCCATCCCGGCGCGCCAGCTCGACAGCGGCGGGCACCGACGACCCCCGCGATACCCAGGACGGGCGGCCCACCGCCACCCGGCGATCGTCCACCGTCCCGGTGACACCCCGCCCGGCCGCCGCGCAGAAGTCGCTGACCGGCCTGCGCTCGGCACTGGCCGTCAGGATCGCCGTCGCCACAGCGTGTTCGGAAGCGGCCTCGACTGCGGCGGCCAGCGCCAGCACCTCATCGGGCTCCCACCCGTCGGCGGTGACCGCGGTCACCGCGAGGTGCCCGGTGGTCAATGTGCCGGTCTTGTCGAACACGACGGTGTCGACCCCGCGGATCGTCTCCAGCGCCCGGTAGCCCTTCAGGAAAATGCCCAGCTGGGCGCCGCGGCCCGAGGCCACCATCATCGCCGTCGGCGTGGCCAGCCCCAGGGCGCACGGGCAGGCGATCACCAGTACCGCCAGAGCGGCGGAGAACGCGTGGTCAGCGCCCGCACCGGCCAGCAGCCACGCCGCCGCGGTCAGCCCCGCGATCACGAACACCACCGGGACGAAGACCCCGGCGATGCGGTCGGCCAGCCGTTGCGCGTCGGCCTTCTGTGCCTGCGCCTCCTCCACGAGGCGCACCATGCCCGCGAACTTGGTGTCCGCGCCGACCGCCGCCGCCTCGACGATGAGCCGGCCGTCGAGCACGACGGTGCCGCCGATCACGCTGGCGCCCGGGTGTGCGCGCACCGGTTTGGCCTCCCCGGTCATCGCACTCATGTCGATGGCCGCATTGCCGTCGGTCACCAGGCCGTCGGCGGCGATGGTTTCCCCGGGCCGGACGACGAACCGCTGCTGTTCTTTGAGTTCGTCGGCGGGGATCACCATCTCCTCGCCGCCGGGCAGCAGCACGGTGACGTTCTTGGCGCTCAGTGCGGCCAGCGCCCGCAGCGCACTGCCCGCCTTGGACTTCGCCCGGGCCTCGAAATACCTGCCGGCCAGGACGAACACCGTGACCCCGGCAGCCACCTCCAGATAGATCGCATCGCTGGCCAGCAGCGCCTGCCAGACGCCATGGGTCTCACGCGGGCCATTGCCCGCGAAGATCGTCGACATCGACCACACTGTGGCCGCGGTGATGCCCACCGAGATCAGCGTCTCCATCGACGCGGTGCCGTGCCGGGCGTTGCGCAATGCGACGCGGTGGAACGGCCAGGCGGCCCACGTCACGATCGGGCCCGCCAGCGCCGTCAGCACCCATCCCCACCCGGCGAATCGCGTACTGGGCACGACGGCGAACATCACCGACAGATCGGACAGCGGCACGAACAGCACCGCCGCCACCAGCAGCCGCCGCAGCAGTCTCCGCGCGTTCGCCTCGTCCGGGTCGGCCTGGTCGACGGGCAGGTATGCCCGCGGTGCCGCCTCATATCCGGCCCGGCGCACCACCTCGCAGAGGTTGTCGGTGCCGACCGCGTCGGGGGCGTCGATGGTGGCCACCCGGGTCGCGAAGTTCACCGACGCGTGGACACCCTGAACCTTGTTGAGCTTGGTCTCCACCCGCGCCGCGCACGCGGCGCACGACATCCCCGACACGTCGAGTTCGACCCGCCGGAGCTGCTGTGCGTCCGTGCCATCCGCGACGATTGCCGTCATCGTCCTCCTCGTCAGCTACCCGACTGGTCGGGTAGCCGTACCTTCCGGTTCCCGGCGGGAAATGATTCACCGCGCGTACGACCACCAAGCTACTCGGGCGATGTCGCCACCCAGGCGGCGACGTCAGGGCAACACGGGCACGCCGAGCACCGCATTGTCGCCCTCGTCACACTTCCCGTCGGGTGGGTTCCACCCCGCCTTCGCGACAGGTACGCCGACGAGCCCACCCCGAATGACACCGCAGGACACTGTCGGCCCGGGGATTCGGCCCGGGGACGAGGTGACACACCCGATCGCCTAGTGTGACTGTCCGTGGGAGCCCGCGGCGACGACGACGAAGTGACCAGGCTGGCGCTGGCCGCCGGACGGGGCGACTCCGCCGCCCTCGAGAAGTTCATCAAGGCGACCGAACGCGACGTTTGGCGCACCGTCGCCTTTCTCGGCGATCCCGGCAACGCCGACGATCTCACCCAGGAGACCTTTCTGCGCGCCCTGGGGTCGCTACCCAGGTTCACCGGCCGGTCCTCAGCGCGCACATGGTTGCTGTCCATCGCACGTAGGGCCGTGGTCGACCAGATCCGCCGCAATCAGGCCAGGCCGCGCACCAGTTCCGGCGTCGATGTCGACCAGGTGCTCGACACCCGGCATACCTCGGGCCGCTTCGAGGACATCATCGAAATCCGGATGCTGCTCGACGGCCTGGACACCGACCGTCGTGACGCCCTGATGCTGACCCAGGTACTCGGGCTGTCCTACGCCGAAGCCGCCGAGGTCTGCGGATGCCCGGTGGGTACCATCCGTTCCCGCGTGGCCCGTGCCCGCGACGACCTGATCAACGCGGCCAATCGCGACGATCAGGCAGGCTGAGCGCACACCGATGGAGGCGGAACCTTCTGACCCCTCAGCGCGACCAATGGTCATGCCCGGTGATGACAGCGCACACATGAAATCGATGCTGCGACGCATCGGACGACGGGTGTTCGACGACGTCCGGATGACAAGGCGCACAAGGATATTCGCGGGAACAGCGGTAGCCGCGCTGACCGCCGCCGCGGCGACCGGCTGGGTCGCGGGGGTCCACTCCGGATGGATTTCGCGCGTGGCGATCACTCTGTACCTACTGACGTGTGCCATCTCGTCGGTGGCCCTCTATCGGCGCCGCTTCCGCTGGTGCTGCGCGTCGACCTACGTCGGTGCGGTGTCGACCGTGGCGGGGCTCGGCGTCGTGTGGTGGCATCAGACCGCCCCGCCCGCACTGTCCGCGGGTCCCGCGGCCTGGATGGTGGTCGGATTCGTCGCCTGCGCCACGCTGACCGTGACCTGGCTCAGCGTGATCCTCACCCCGTTGGAGCGTTCCCAGCCCGACATGCGCCTGGCATCTGCTGCCGGGACCGACTGAGCGCCCGGTCAATCCAGGAAGCCGTGCAATAGCAGGGCCGACCCGGCGACGTGGGCCCGCATCGCCGCCGCGGCGGCCTCGGGGTCACCGGCCAGGATCGCGATGACGATCGCCTCATGCTGTTCGTCGGAGTGGACAATGTTTCGGCGCAGCAACGGAATCTGGTCGAGAAGGGCATTGAGTCGCATCCGGTTCTCGGCGACCAGGGGAACCAGCGACGGCGATCCGGCGGCCTCGGCGATCGCCAGATGCAGCCGCGAGTCCAGCCGCCGGTAGTCGTCGGCGGCGGCGTCACGCACATCGGTCAGCCGCGACCACAGACCCTCGCGCTCGGCTGCGGTCAACGTGCGGGCGGCCGCCATCCGGGCAGCGCCCACTTCGAGGATCTCGCGTAGCCGCAACGCGTCGTCGATCTCGGCGCGGTTCACCCGAACCACGCCGTCGGACGGCGCCGGCAGCTCCTCGGCCAGGAAGGTGCCCCCGTAGCGGCCGCGCCGTGACACCAGGTAGCCGGCCTCCGACAGTGACTTGATCGCCTCTCGGACGGTATCCCGGCTGACCCCCAGCCTGGCGGCCAGCTCACGTTCGGGCGGCAGTGAGTCACCCGGTGCCAGCACGCCGAGCCGGATGGTCTGTAGCAGCCGACCCACGGTGTCCTCGAATGCGTTTCCGGGGCGCACGGGGCGAAGCAGCGCCTCGCTGGCCAGGGCCGGATCAGCGGCCAACTCCTCGGTCGCGCCACTTTCTTCTTCACGCGGGGAGCCCGACCGGTCTGCCCAGCCCTCCGGAACCACCGACATCGGCAGACCTCCTACAGCGGCGTGACGTATGCCGAGCTGATGCCGCCGTCGACCAGGAAGCTCGAGCCGGTGATGAACGAGGCATCGTCACTGGCCAGGAAGGCCACGGCGGCGGCCAGCTCCTCGGCCTCGGCGAAGCGGCCCAGCGGGATGTGCACCAGTCGCCGGGCCGCGCGCTCCGGGTCCTTGGCGAACAGCTCCTGCAACAGCGGGGTGTTCACCGGGCCGGGGCACAGCGCATTGACCCGAATCCCCTGCCGCGCGAACTGAACTCCGAGTTCTCGCGACATCGCCAGCACTCCACCCTTGGAGGCGGTGTAGGAGATCTGGGACGTCGCCGAACCCATCACCGCGACGAACGAAGCGGTGTTGATGATCGAGCCCTTCTGCGCAGGCACCATGTGGCGCAGCGCAGCCCGACAGCACAGATACACCGACTTGAGATTGATGTCCTGCACGCGCTGCCAGGCCGGCAGCTCGGTGTTCTCGATCAGGTCGTCGTCTGGCGGTGAGATACCGGCGTTGTTGAATGCGATGTCCACCGAGCCGTGGGTACCGGCGGCGGTGTCGAACAGATTGTTGACCGCGACCTCGTCGGAGACATCGACCTGGACGAACGTTCCGCCGAGCTCGTCGGCGACGGCCTTGCCGGTCGTCGGGTCGATGTCGCCGACGACGATGGTGGCACCCTCGGCCCGCATGCGCCTGGCCGCCGCCAGGCCGATACCGCTCGCCCCGCCGGTGATGACGGCGACCCGGCCGGCCAGACGCTGGGTGAGATCCACTTTGGGAACGGTCATTCAGCTTCTCCGATCGCGAAAAAGACGTTCTTGGTTTCGGTGAAATGCAGTGGGGCGTCGGGCCCGAGTTCGCGGCCCAGTCCGGAATGCTTGAACCCGCCGAAGGGCGTGTTGTAGCGGACCGACGAGTGCGAGTTCACACTGAGGTTTCCCGACTCGACCGCGCGCGACACCCGCAGGGCACGGGAGAGGTTGTCGGTCCAGATCGAGCCCGACAGACCGTATTCGCTGTCGTTGGCCAGCGCGATCGCGTCGGCCTCGTCCTCGAACGAAAGGACGGTGACGACCGGCCCGAAGATCTCCTCGGTGACGGTGCGGTCGGCGCGGCCGGGGGTGAGCACGGTCGGCGGGAACCAGAACCCGGGCCCGCCGGGCGCCGAACCGCGGAAGGCCACCGGCGCGCCGTCGGGGACGTAGGCGGACACCGACTCGAAGTGCTTGCGGGAGACCAGCGGGCCCATTTCGGTGCCGCGCACCTGGGGATCGCCGACGGCCACGCCTTTGACGGCGGGTTCGAGGAGCTCCATGAACCGGTCGAAGACACTGCGCTGCACCAGGATCCGGCTGCGTGCACAACAGTCCTGGCCGGCATTGTCGAAGACCCCGTAGGGTGCGGTCGCTGCCGCACGTTCCAGATCGCAGTCGGCGAAGACGATGTTGGCGCTCTTGCCGCCGAGTTCCAGCGTCACTCGCTTGACCTGTGCGGCCGCCCCGGCCATCACCTTCCTGCCTACCGCGGTGGAGCCGGTGAACACGATCTTGCGGACGTCGGGGTGGCTGATGAACCGCTCCCCGACCACCACGCCCTTGCCGGGCAGCACCTGGAACAGGCCCGGAGGCAAGCCCGATTCGACGGCGAGCTCGCCGAGCCGCATCGAGGTCAGCGGTGTCCACTCTGCGGGCTTGAGCACGACGGCGTTACCGGCGGCCAGTGCGGGGGCGAAGGCCCACGCCGCGATCGGCATCGGGAAGTTCCACGGCGTGATCACACCGATGACACCCATCGGCTCGTTGAACGTCACATCGAGGCCGCCCGCGACCGGAATCTGCTCGCCCGACAACCGCTCCGGAGTTGCGGAGTAGAACTGCAGGACATCGCGGACGTGGCCGGCCTCCCACTCGGCAGCCGAGATGGGGTGCCCGGCGTTCGCGACCTCCAGCGCCGCGAGCTCCGCGACGTGGCTCTCGACCGTCGCGGCGAAGGCGCGCAGTGCGGCCGCTCGCTCGGCAGGCGCCTTGGCCGCCCAGGCCTTCTGGGCGACCTTGGCCCGGGCGACCGCGTCGTCGACTGCCGCGACGTCGGTGAGTTCGACGGTGCGCAGCACCTGCTCGGTTGCCGGATTGATCAGTTCGGTCGTGCTCATATCCGGTTTGCTCCGCTCCCGCAGTCCGGAACCCGAAGGTTCGCTCTTTCCGCCGCATGTACCCGCGCTGCCTGGACCACGCCGGCGAACAACCGCAGATCGTCGAGGGTCTCCTCGGGATGCCATTGCACGGCCAGCACGAAGTCGTGGCCCGGCATCTCGACCGCTTCGATCACTCCCTCGCTGTCGTGGGCGCTGACCACCAGCCCGTCGCCGAGCCGGTCGATGGCCTGGTGGTGGTAGCACTCGGCGGCCGAACTCTCGCCGATCAGCCCGGCCAGCTTGCTGCCCTCGACGGTGCGCACGGTCGAGGTGTAGAAGACCGCGTCGCCCTGCTGGTGACGGCTGTGCCCCAGGATGTCGGGCAGGTGCTGGTGCAGGGTGCCACCCAAGGCGACGTTGAGCACCTGCGCACCGCGGCAGATGCCGAGGACCGGCATCCGGCGCCGAAGCGCGGCGGCCAGCAGCGCGAACTCCCAGGCGTCGCGGTCGCGGGCGGGCTCGTCGGTAGTCGGATGCGGATCGTGGCCGTAGACGGCGGGGTCGATGTCCTTTCCGCCGGTGATCACCAGTCCGTCGACCCCGTCGAGCACCCGTGCGGCGATCTCGGCGTCGACGGGTTGCGGGGGCAGCAATGTCGCGATGCCGCCGGCCAGGGTGACGCCTTCGACGTAGATGCCGGGCAGGAAGCTCGCGTGCACGTCCCACACGCCCGTCCGGGCCTGCTGAAGGTAGGTGGTCAGGCCGATGACTGGCCGAACAGACGCAATTGTCTCCGACACGCCGGTGTCGGAGACACTTTTGCGTCTGCTCGCCTGGGAACTAGAGCCGCTCAAAGCCGCGCACCCTCTCCCAGTCGGTGACCGCGGCGTTGAACGCCGCCAGTTCGACTCGGGCGTTGTTGAGGTAGTGCTCGACGACCTCGCCGCCGAACGCCTCGCGGGCCAGGGCCGACGCCCCGAACAGTTCGGCCGCCTCGGACAGAGTGGTCGGCAACCGCAGCGCCCCACTGTTGTAGGCGTTGCCCTCGTAGGCGTCGGGCAGTTCCAGGGCATTGTCGATCCCGTACAGCCCGCCGGCGATCAACGCAGCAACGGCCAGGTACTGGTTGACGTCACCGCCCGGGGCGCGGCACTCCATCCGCATGGAATGGCCATGGCCCACCACCCGCAGCGCGCAGGTGCGGTTGTCCAGACCCCAGGCGATCGCGGTCGGGGCGAAGCTGCCTTCGACGAATCGTTTGTAGGAGTTGATGTTCGGCGCATAGAACAGCGTCAGCTCACGCAGCGTGGCCAGCTGGCCGGCGACGAAGCTGCGGAACATCGGCGACATGCCCAGCGGCTCGTCCGGATCGGCAAACACCGCACTGCCGTCCTGCCCGCGAAACGAGATATGGATATGGCAGCTGTTGCCTTCTCGCTCATCGAATTTCGCCATGAACGTGAGGCTCTTACCGTGCTGGTCGGCGATCTCCTTGGCGCCGTTCTTGTAGATCGTGTGATTGTCGCAGGTAACCAGGGCATCGTCGTAGCGGAAGGCGATCTCCTGCTGACCGAAGTTGCACTCGCCCTTGACGCCTTCGCAGTACATCCCGGCACCGTCCATGCCCAGCCGGATGTCGCGCAGCAGCGGCTCCAGCCGGGTCGAGGCGTGAATGGCGTAATCGACGTTGTAGTCGGTCGACTTCTTCATCCCCCGGTATCCGGCAGCCCAGGCGTCCCGGTAGGTGTCGTCGAACACCATGAACTCCAGCTCGGTGCCGACGAATGCGCCCAGGCCCCGTTCGGCGAGCCGATCCAGCTGCGTGCGCAGGATATTGCGCGGCGCCGCGACCACCGGGCCTCCGTCGATCCACGACAGGTCGGCCATCACCAGGGCGGTGCCCGGCAGCCACGGAACGCGGCGCAGGGTGGTGAAGTCGGGGGTCATGACCATGTCGCCGTAGCCGGAGTCCCAACTCGACATCGCGTATCCGTCGACGGTGTTCATGTCGACGTCGACGGCCAACAAGTAGTTGCAGCACTCGGCGCCGTGGGCGGCAACCTCATCGACGAACAGCCTGGCGGCCACGCGCTTGCCGGTCAGCCGGCCCTGCATGTCGGCGAAGGCCACGATCACCGTGTCGATCTCGCCGGCAGCCACCAGGCTCTCCAGCTCGGCCTGCACCATCAGCCCTGGGCGTGACCGTTGGCTCATCGAATGCCCTCCCTTCGATCGGCGACGGGACATGCCGAAAAGTCAACCATTGGAAGACGGTCACCTTCGGCCGGTGCCTTCAGGATTAACACGATTGTCACTCCAAAGGTAGGACAACAGACCTTTGGCATTCTATTGTCCCTAGGCATGAGCGCGCCGTCCTCGCAGGTCCGCCTGCGCCATCTACCCGTTAGGAGCCACCACAATGGCCGATGAGCAGATGAAGGCCGGGGGTGTCACCTACACCCAAGCCGGCGAAGGCTACTTCGAGAAACGAACCCTGCTGCGCACCGCCGGCTTCTGGGGCCTCTGGGGCATCGGGGTCGCGGCGGTTATCTCCGGCGACTTCTCCGGCTGGAACTTCGGCATCGGCGCAGCCGGCTGGGGTGGGCTGGGCATCGCCGCCATCGCCATCATCGTCATGTACTTCGGCATGCTGTTCTCAATCGGCGAGATGTCGGCGGCCATGCCCCACACCGGCGGCGCGTATTCCTTCGCGCGGGCGGCGATGGGACCGTGGGGCGGGTTCATCACCGGCTTCGCCGAGTCCATCGAATACGTGTTCACCACCGGTGTGGTCGTCTACTTCTCCGCCAGCTACGCCGACGCGGTCACCAGCGACCTGTTCGGGCTGTCGCTGCCCGGGTGGGTGTGGTGGATCATCCTCTACGCCATCTTCGTCGGACTCAACTCGTGGGGCGCGGAGGTCTCGTTCAAGTTCGCCATCGTCGTCGCCGTGATCTCGGTGGGCATCCTGGTGCTGTTCGGGGTGCTGGCCATCGCCAACGGTGCGATCGACTTCAGCAAGCTGCTCGACATCGAGCCCGACTCCGCGGCCGCGGGCGCAAGCACGTTCCTGCCGTTCGGCATCATGGGTGTGTTGTACGCGCTGCCCTTCGCCATGTGGTTCTTCCTGGGCATCGAAGAGCTGCCGCTGGCCGCCGAGGAGGCGCACAACCCCAGCAAGGACATCCCGAAAGCCGGTATCTGGGGCATGATCTCGCTGGTCGCCTGCGCGGCGATCGTGTACTTCCTCAATCCCGCGGTAACCGGCGCAGACGCGCTCGGCTCCTCCGACGAACCACTGCTGGACGGCTTCCGGGCGTTCCTGCCCTCCGGTTGGGCGGCGATCCTGTCGGCATTCGCGCTGATCGGCCTGCTCGCCAGCCTGCAGGGCATCATGTATGCCTACGGACGCAACCTGTACTCACTGAGCCGGGCCGGCTACTACCCCAAGGCGCTGTCGCTGACCGGCAGCCGCCAGACACCGTATGTCGCACTGATCACCGGCGCGGCGATCGGATTCGTCGCGCTGGTGATCGTGAACCTCAACGAGGGCGCCGGCGCCGTCGTGCTCAACATCGCGGTATGGGGAGCGGTGCTGGCCTACATGCTGCAGATGGCCTCGTTCGTCCTGCTGCGCCGCAAGTTCCCCAAGGCCCGGCGGCCGTGGGTGAGCCCCACCGGGAACTGGGGTGCGATCGTGGCATTCATCATCGCCGCGGTCACGTTCATCGCCGTGCTGATCAACCCCGACTACCGCAACGCGGTCATCGCCATCGTGATCTTCTACATCGTCGGACTGCTGATCTTCGGCTTCTACGGCCGCCACCGCCTGGTGCTGTCCCCGGAGGAGGAGTACGCAGTCACCGGTGGCCTGCACGGATACGACCCGGCGTCGGAAGGCCTCGGGGGAACCATCGAGGACGAGATCCTCAGGGGGCATACCGACTAGCTGTTCTCCTCCTCGGACCCGGCAGGGCCCCGCGCCCCTCGTGCCATACGGCCGAGGGGCGCGGTTTTGTCCCCGCCACCTCGACTCTTACCCGCCGCCACGGGCCGAGGTCCCGGCTCAGCAATGAATACAAGCTGCGCTCCGGCGGGCATACGGGTAGGGTCGAGCCGATGTGTGGAGCGACCGGTGAGGTCCGTCTCGACAACCAGAAGCCGGACGTTGCGGCGGTGGCGGCGATGGCGAAGACCATGGCGCCACGGGGACCCGACGCTGCCGGGGTGTGGTCACAGGGCCGCGTGGCCTTCGGTCATCGTCGGCTGAAGATCATCGATCTCTCTGAGGCCGGCGCCCAGCCCATGGTTGACTCCGAGCTCGGGCTCAGCATCTGCTGGAACGGCTGCATCTACAACTACGAGGCCCTGCGCGACGAGCTGGCCGGCCACGGCTACCGGTTCTTCTCGCACAGCGACACCGAGGTGTTGCTCAAGGCCTACCACCACTGGGGTGACGAATTCGTCGGCCACCTGCACGGCATGTTCGCCTTCGCCATCGCCGAACGCGACAGCGGGCGGGTGCTGCTCGGCCGCGACCGGCTGGGCATCAAGCCGATGTACGTCACCGAAGACACACACCGCATCCGCTTCGCGTCCACGCTGCCCGCGCTGCTGGCCGGCGGCGGCATCGACACCCGCATCGACCCGGTCGCGCTGCACCACTACCTGACCTTCCACTCGGTGGTTCCCCCGCCGTTGACGATCCTGCGCGGTGTGCAGAAGCTGCCACCGGCGTCGCTGCTGGCCATCGAACCCGACGGCGCCCGCAAGATGACGACCTATTGGACTCCCGACTTCACCCGCCACGCCGACCGCGCCGATTGGACCGAAAAGGACTGGGAGGAAGCGGTTCTGGATGCGCTGCGCACCGCCGTAGAGCGCCGGCTGGTCGCCGACGTGCCGGTCGGCTGCCTATTGTCCGGCGGCGTGGACTCCAGCCTGATCGTCGGCCTGCTCGCCGAGGCGGGGCAGACCGGACTAAAGACGTTCTCGATCGGCTTCGAGTCGGTCGGCGGCGTCAAGGGCGACGAGTTCGCCTACTCCGACATCGTGGCGAAGCGCTTCGAGACCGACCACCACCAGATCCGCATCGACACCACACGCATGTTGCCCGCTCTCCACGGCGCGATCGGCGCGATGAGCGAGCCCATGGTCAGCCACGACTGCGTCGCCTTCTACCTGCTCAGCGAAGAGGTAGCCAAGCACGTCAAGGTGGTGCAGTCGGGCCAGGGCGCCGACGAGGTGTTCGCCGGCTACCACTGGTATCCCCCGATGGGCCAACCGGCGGCCGCATCGCTGGCGGGGGCGGTGGATGCCTATCGGGCCGCCTTCTTCGACCGCGATGCCGCCGACGTCGCCGCGCTGGCCTCGCCCGGGATGGTGTCCGAGACCGATCCGAGCCGGGTGTTCGTCACCGAGCACTTCGCGCGGGCCGGCGCGGAGACCGGAATCGACCGCGCACTGCGGCTGGACACCACCGTGATGCTGGTGGACGACCCGGTCAAACGTGTCGACAACATGACCATGGCGTGGGGTCTGGAGGGCCGGGTGCCGTTCCTCGACCACGAGCTGGTCGAACTGGCGGCCACCTGCCCACCGCAGCTCAAGACTGCCCAGGGTGGCAAGGGCGTGCTGAAAGAGGCTGCGCGGCGAGTGATTCCGGCGGAGGTCATCGATCGGCCGAAGGGCTACTTCCCCGTTCCCGCCCTCACGCACCTGGAGGGGCCGTACCTGAACCTGGTCCGCGACGCGCTGTACGCCCCGGAAGCCAAGGAACGCGGCCTGTTCCGGCCCGACGCCGCCGAGCGGCTACTCGCCGATCCCAACGGCCGACTGACTCCCCTGCGCGGGAACGAACTGTGGCAGATCGCACTGCTGGAACTGTGGCTGCAACGTCACGGCATCAACGGAGCACCCGCATGAGCACCCTGATGCCCGACGAAGAGCATCCCGAGGCGATAACCCTCGGCCTGCATGACGCCTATCCCCCGCGTCTGGACACCACGATGGCCGAAGACGTGGTGCTCGACCTGGGGTGGGGGCGGTTGATCTTCGGGCAGACCTTCGCCGACGCCGACAAGCTGGCCGAAGTTCTGCGCGGCGAGGAGCCCGGCCGCCGCGACATCTGCTTCTACCCGCGCGAACCGCACGTGCTGGTGGCCCGCTTCCCCAACGAGCTGTTCATCGACCCCAGCCACACCTACCGGCTGCGCTTCGACGGGGAGGATCTCCACACCGCTGCGCACGGCGTGACCCTGCGCCCGCTGCAGAGCCGGGCCGAGGCCGATGCGATGAATCGCGTCTACGTGCGGTGTTCGATGGTGCCCGCCCCGGTCGACGTGATCTGGGACAACCACCTCCACTCCGATGTGGTGACCTACCTGGTCGCCGTGCGCGATCAGGACGGAGCGATCATCGGCACGGTCACCGGGGTGGATCACTACCGCCTGTTCAACGATCCCGAGCACGGCTCCAGCCTGTGGACGCTGGCCGTCGACCCGACGGCCGGACTACCCGGCATCGGCGAGGCGCTCACCCGGGCCCTGGCCGCGCACTTCCGCAGCAGCGGTCGCGCCTACATGGACCTGTCGGTGGTGCACAACAACGCCGCGGCCATCGGGCTCTACGAGAAGCTCGGCTTCAAACGGGTACCGGTTCTGGCGATCAAGCGCAAGAACGCCATCAACGAGCCGCTGTTCAACCCCGCTCCCCGCGACACCGTCGACGACCTCAACCCGTATGCCCGGATCATCGCCGACGAGGCGCTGCGCCGCGGCATCTACGTCGAGGTGCTCGACGCCGAGACCGGGGAGATGCGGCTGACATACGGCGGCCGCAGCGTGGTCACCCGCGAGTCGTTGTCGGAGTTCACATCCGCGGTCGCGATGAGCCGCTGCGACGACAAGCGCCGCACCCGCCGGATCGCCATTGAGGCAGGTATCTCGGTGGCGCGTGGCCGGTTGGCCACCTTCGACGAACAGGACCACGCGTTCCTGGCCGAGGTCGGCGAGGTCGTCGTCAAACCGATCCACGGGGAGCAGGGCAAGGGCATCACCGTCGGTGTCACCGATCCGCACGAACTCGATGCCGCGCTGATCAGGGCCCACCAGCACTGCCCGGAGGTGCTGATCGAGCAGCGCGCACAAGGCGACGATCTGCGCCTGGTGGTCATCGACGGGAAAATGGTCGCGGCCGCGCTGCGGCGGCCCCCCGAGATCATCGGCACCGGCACGCACACCGTGCGGGAGCTGATCGAGGCGCAGAGCCGGCGCCGCGCGGCGGCCACCGGCGGTGAGTCCCGCATCCCGATCGACGAGGTCACCGAGGCTACCGTGGCCGAGGCCGGATGGTCGTTCGGCGACGTGCTACCCGAAGGCGTCACGCTACGGGTCCGCCGGACCGCCAATCTGCATCAGGGCGGCACGATCCACGACGTGACGGCCGAGGTCCATCCGGAACTGTCCCGGGTGGCCGTCGACCTCGCCGAGGCCATCGGCATCCCGGTCACCGGAATCGATCTCCTGGTGCCCGACGTCAAGGGCAAGGACTACGTGTTCATCGAGGCCAACGAGCGGCCCGGGTTGGCCAACCACGAACCTCAGCCGACGGCGGTGGCGTTCGTCGACTTCCTGTTCCCCGGCCACCCCGGCCTGCCGCAGGCGTGGACCCCGGAGGAACCCCGGAAGGACTGACGTCACCAGGTGCTGGTGCGCAACACGATCTCGGCGGCCAGCTGCGCCGTCGACTCACTGGCGTTTCGCCGACCGATGAACTCCACCAACCGGAAGTCGCTGTAGACATAGCGCTGGCTGGCCCGCGCGATGGTGCGGGCCGTCGGCGTGCTGACCAGCGCCGTGGTGTTCATCTCCACCGGTGGGCAATCTTCGTCGCGAACCTCGCCGTCCTGGTCGGGCACCCGCGGATGGCCACGGTCGATGACGACCAGACCGGTAAACCGGTCGAACCTCGTCGCGGCCAACTCCCAGGCGAGTTCGGCACCGGCGCGGTCACCGACGAGCACGCCCCAGCGCACGTCGAGGGCATCGAGAATGCCCACGATGGCCTTGGGGTGCAGCCGCGGATCGGCTCCGATGACGACCGTCCGGACTGACGCCGTGTGTAAGCGCTGGCACACCGCGTCATAGGCGGCGGCCGGGTGCTGGGCCGCGCCCAGCATGACGACGAAGGGTCCCTTCTCCGGGCCTGCCGTGCTGACCGGAACTCCGAACCCGTCGACAGTCACCATCGTCGAAGACATTTCGCCACGCTACTCCGAACACGACTGCTGGCGTGCGGTTTCCGCGCTGTCTCTCAGGCCCCCCTCAGGTCGACCGCATCTTCGCGGCCTGCGTCGCCACGACATCCAAGAACGTCTGCGGCAGTGACGCTTTGACGTCGATGGTGGGATTGGGGGTGGGAAAGGCGATGCCGAACATGGACATACTTCCCACATTCTGGAAGGCCATGTAGACGCTGCTCGGATCCCCGTTCAGCTGCATCGTCTGCTGGTAGGCCAACGCGCCCTCGTCGACGCCCGTAAGTCTGGTGGTGGTGATCGGGATGCCCTCGGCGAAGGGATCGAAGAAGGCCTCGAACCTTTCGCAGCGGTTGGCCACCGCTTCGAGCTTGCCCATATCGAGATGCCAGGACAGCACCGTCATCAGGATGCGTGCCCCGTTGTAGGACACCGCATATTTGGTGGCGCTGCCGGGGCCACGCTCGGCCGACTGCGCGATCACGTTGGTCAGCGCGTTGGCACAACCCTCCGGTTTCGACAACATCGACGGCGGGCTACCGGCCCCGTCGGGCTGGCCGGGCACGTCGTGGATGCGGTCGTAGTGCACCCCGGGCGGAAAGTCGGCGGCGTTGAGCGCGACTTTTTGCAGAGTGGCGCCCGTCCACGTCGCGCTGCCCGCGATCGTGTTGGCACAACCGGCGAGTAGCACTGCCACCGCGCCGATCAACATCCCCCGACCCACCATGACCACCAGGCTACCGATGCAGCGTCGTGCTGACTGTCGGATGCACCGGCTGCTCATCGTCCAACAGGGCCAGCACGGCGTCGATGTCGAGGTGGGCGGCCATCAGGTCGGCCATCACGTCGAGCTGGGCGTCGCGGCGCCCGGTCACGCTGACCTCGCTCGCGACGCTGAACCCGTGCCGGCCGGCGGCCGCGGCGGCATCCGCGAGCCAGCGTCGCCGGAAGTCGTCGTTGTCCAGCAGACCGTGCCAGTGGGTGCCGTACACGGCATCGCGGCAGTAGCCCTGGGTGTTGCCATCGGCCTCGAACCAGCCCTCTTCGGCGCACCGGACCACCTGCCCGTGGCGGATTTCGTAGCCGTGCAGGGGGCTCTGCCAGCGCCGCAGTTGTTTGTCGGGGCCGAACTCGATGTCGGCGTCGAGCAGGCCCAGGCCGGCGACGGTGCCACTATTGGTCTCGACGGTGTCGTCGATGCGCCGGCACAGCATCTGGAAGCCGCCGCAGATACCCAGCACGACCCGCCCCGACCGGGTGTGTGCCACGACGGCGTCGGCCAGCCCTTGCTCGTGCAGCCACTGCAGGTCTGCGATCGTGGCCTTGCTGCCGGGGATCACGACGACGTCGACATCGGCGAGTTCGGCGGGATCGGTGACCCACCGCACCAGCACGCCCGGCTCGCAGGCCAGTGCTTCGACGTCGGTGGAGTTGGAGATCCGCGGCAGCCGGATCGCGGCCACCCGCAACCACTGCGCCCCGCGCGGCGGGGCGGGAACACCGACGATCTGGCGGGCCACCACCGACACCGAGTCCTCGGCGTCCAGCCACAGCTCATCGCTGTGGGGCACGACGCCGTAGGTCGGGCGTCCGGTGAGCGCTGCGAGCTGATCGAGCCCCGGCTGCAGCAACGCCGGGTCGCCGCGGAACTTGTTGACGATGTACCCCGCGATGAGCGCCTGGTCCTGCGGCGACAGCACCGCGACGGTGCCGAACAGATGGGCGAGCAGTCCGCCGCGGTCGATGTCGCCCACGATCACCACGGGGAGATTCGCTGCCCGCGCCAGCCCCATGTTCGCCAGATCTGTTGCCCGCAAGTTGATTTCGGCGGGCGATCCGGCTCCCTCGCAGATCACCACGTCGAAGTCGGCCCGTAGACCGTCCAGCTCCTCGACGACCACGGCGGCGAGCCGGTCGCGATGCGCGATGTAGTCGGCCGCCCCCACGAAACCGACCGGCCTGCCACGCACCACCAGTTGTGAGGTGCGGTCGCTGCCCGGCTTAAGCAGCACGGGATTGAACCGCACGCTGGGCGGCAGGCCGGCCGCCCAGGCCTGCATGCCCTGGGCGCGGCCGATCTCTCCCCCGTCGACGGCGACCACCGAGTTGTTGCTCATGTTCTGCGCCTTGAACGGCGCCACCCGGATTCCCTTGCGCGCCAGCAACCGGCACAGACCGGCCACCACCATCGACTTGCCGGCATCGGAGGTGGTGCCGGCGACCAGCAGGGCCCCGCTCACCGTGCCGCCCCTACGCCGTCGCCGAGTGTGAACCCATGGCGAGATTCCGGCCGAAAAGGCGCCGAGGGTTCACACTCGCGCACGGCTGCCCGGTCACGGCAGGGTCAGTATCTCGGCGCCGTCCTCGGTGACCACCAAGGTGTGCTCGAACTGGGCGGTCCACTTCCGGTCCTTGGTGGCCACCGTCCAGCCGTCGTCCCAGATCTCGTAGTCCAGCGCACCGAGGTTGATCATCGGTTCGATGGTGAACGTCATCCCGGGTTCCAGAACCGTGTCGACGCCGGGCTCGTCGTAGTGCAGCACCACCAGGCCGCTGTGGAAGGTGGTGCCGATCCCGTGCCCGGTGAAGTCGCGAACGACGGTGTAACCGAAGCGATTCGCATACGATTCGATGACCCGGCCCACCACCGAGAGCGCGCGACCGGGCTTGACCGCCTTGATGGCACGCATCGTCGCCTCGTGTGTGCGCTCGACCAGCAGCCGGTGTTCGTCGCTGACGTCACCGGCCGGGAAGGTGGCGTTGGTGTCGCCGTGCACACCGTGGATGTAGGCGGTCACGTCGATATTGACGATGTCACCGTCCTCGACGACGGTCGAGTCGGGGATGCCGTGGCAGATGATCTCGTTGAGCGACGTGCAGCACGACTTCGGATACCCCTTGTAGCCCAGCGTGGACGGGTAGGCGCCGTGGTCAACCATGTACTCGTGTGCGATGCGGTCGAGTTCGTCGGTCGTCACACCGGGCGCCACCGCCTTGCCGGCTTCGGCCAGCGCGCCGGCCGCGATCCGCCCCGCGATCCGCATCTTCTCGATGACCTCGGGAGTCTGGACCCAGGGTTCGGTGCCCTCGCGCGCGGTCGCCTTGCCGACGTACTCGGGGCGTTCGATCGATTTGGGAACCGGCAGGGTCGGCGAGACCACACCGGCACGAAGGGCACTGCGAACTGGCATGTCTAAAGACTAACGGCGACGCAGCAGTGGCCGCTTGGGGCCGCGGACGTTTACCGAGCCCAGCACCACCCGCCCGGTGAGCACCAGGTGCGGTGTGCCCTCGGCCGGCGCGTCCTTGCGGCGGTCGCGTGCGCTGCCCGCGTAGACAGTGACATCGTCGATGGAGGCGCTGGCACCTTCGGGCAGGCGCAGCTCCAGGGAGCCTCTGACCATGTCGAGCTCGATCACCACCACCGGACCCGCGAAACGGGCGCCGGTCAGGTCCAGACTGACCGAGCCCATCCGGCGCACCAGCGCCAGCCGGGTCGGCACGGTCCACTGGCCGCGGCGTTTGAGCGAACCCAACCAGCCCCGGAGCTCGACCCGGTCGGCCGCCGAGGCGACGATGGCGCCCGGCCCGGGCAGGTCGTCGACCAGCACGTCGAGATCGGTGCGCATCCGCGCCGTCGACACCGCCGCCGAACGCTCCTCGAACTCGCCGATGTCGATCAACCCGAGCGCCACGGCGTTGTGCAGCCGCCGCAACGTCCCGTTGCGGTCGGCATCGGAGACCCGCATCGCGGGCGTGTGCTTGAGTCCGGTCATGGCCATTCCACGGTACCCCCTCGCCGAAACCGGCAAACCGGCGCGAAGGTGCGAGTAGATCCCGCCTGAACGTCGGGTTCGGCACCGCTGGACTACCCTGTTGGCGTGTCTGGTCTCCCGCGACGTGTCGTGCTGATCGGGGCCGCCGCCGGCCCACTGGCCGCCTGCGGCGGGCGCACCGAACAGCCGACCAGGCCACCGGCGCCTCCCGCCCCGGGCCAGGTCCTGGCCACCACCGCCGAGGTCCCGGTCGGGTCCGGCACGGTCGTCGACGACACCGTCGTGACGCAGCCCGCACCGGGGGTCTTCCACGGTTTCGTCGCCCGGTGCACGCACGCGGGATGCCTGCTCACCAACGTCGTCGACGGCGCCATCGTGTGCCCCTGCCACGGCAGCAGGTTCAACCTCGACGGTGAGGTGACCCGCGGCCCCGCGGTTGCGCCACTGAAGCCCGCCGCGGTCACGGTGCGGGGGAACTCGATCCTCGCGGGGTGACGTCAGTCCAGATAACCCGCGGGCAGCTCGTCAAGCATCATCCGCACCATCCGGACGGCGTATTCCGAACTGCCGCCCCCGACGATCAGCGCCGCGAAGGCCAGGTCGCCCCGGTAGCCGGCGAACCAGGCATGTGAGCCACCGACGAACTCGGCCTCACCGGTCTTGCCGTGCACATCGCCGGAACCGGCGATGTCCTTGGCCGTACCGTTGGTGACCACCAGTCGCATCATCGACCGCAACCCGTCGAGCATCGCGGAGCTGATCGGCGGATGTTCGCCGGTCTCGGTGGTCTGGCTGCCCGCGATCAGCCGCGGTGTGGGGGTCTTGCCCGCGGCGACCGTCGCGGCCGCCAGGGCCATCCCGAACGGGCTGACCAGGACCTTGCCCTGGCCGAAGCCGTCCTCGGTGCGTTCGGCGAGGTTGACGGTCGGGGGTACCGAGCCGGTCACGGTGGTGATGCCGTCGACCATGTAGTCGGGACCGATGCCGTACTGGGACGCCGCCACGGTCAGCGCGGTCGGCGGCATCCGGCTGGCCAGCTCGGCGAACGTGGTGTTGCACGAGTTGGCGAACGCCTTGGCCATCGGGACGGTGCCGAGGTCGAACTTGTCGTAGTTGGGGATCGTGCGGTTGCCGATGTCGATCTCGCCCGGGCAGCCGAGCAGGGTGTTGGGGGTGGCCATCTGGCGCTCGATGGCCGCACCCGCGGTGACGATCTTGAAGGTCGACCCGGGTGGGTAGAGCCCGGTGGTCGCCACCGGCCCGTCGACATCGGCCGCCACGTTCTGCGCCACGGCCAGGATGTCACCGGTCGACGGCTTGATGGCCACGATCATGGCCTTGCGTCCCTGGGTGTCGACGGCGTGCTGGGCCGCGTTCTGCACCGCGCGGTCCAGCGTGATCGAGATCGACGGTGCCGGTTTGGGCGACACCTCGTTCAGCACGTCGACCTCGGCCCCGTTCTGGTTGACGCTGACCACCCGCCAGCCGGCCTGCCCGTCCAGCTCGTCGATCACGGACTTCTTGACCTGGTTGATGATGGCCGGCGCGAAGTTGTCGTCGGTGGGGAGCAGGTCGGCCTGCGGCGTGACCACGATGCCCGGCAGACCGTCGAGCACGGGGGCGACCTTGTCACGGTCGGACGGCCGCAGGGTGATCAGGTCCAGCGGCGTGGTCGACGAACTGGCCTGCTCGGCCAGCCGCTGCGGGTCGAGGGTGTCATCGAAGGGCCGCAGCGTGTTGACAACCACCCGTGCCGTCGGCATCAGAGCGCGGCCGGCCTTGGCCGCGTCCAGCTGATAGTGGTAGAGGTTGCCGGGCACCAGCACGTCGGTGCCGCCCAGCTCGTTGACGGAGGCCCGCGGAGGCGGGTCGGCGCGCAGGGCAAAGGTCTGGTGTTCGCCGAGTTTGGGGTGCAGGCCGGTCGCGCTCCAGCGCACCTCCCACCGGCCCTCGTTGCGGATCATGTTGAGCACGCCGTCGTAGGTCCAGGTCCGCTTCTTGGGCAGCTGCCAGGTGTAGCGGTAGTTCACGCTGCCGGTGTCCTCGGTGTAGCGCGAGCCGAGGACCTGCACGTCCAGGTGGGTTGCCTGCAGTCCGGCCCATGCCTCGTTGAGCGCGGCCTGGGCGTCGGCGGGCCGATCGCTCAGTTGGGCGGCCCCTGCGGTGTCGCCCTTGGCCAGTTTGGCGAAGAACTGTTCAGCGGCGGGCGCCGGTCCGTTGGGGCGCGGGGTGCAGGCAGGAAGTACGACGACCATGGTCAGGACCGTCAGACTGGACAGGATGGTTGTGACTCGTGATGCCATTGAGTCAAATGTTATTGGTGGTACGCCTGGAACTGGTGGCGCCACACCGTGATCAAACTGTCACCCTCCTGGGCGACCAGCGGTCAGGAAACGGCCGCCAGGGAGTACTCCTTCGCCCAGGCGACCTCCATCGTGGCACCCGCACTGATGTCGGAGCCCACGGCATCGAGCTGGATGCACAAGTGCATGGGGCCCGGCGGGAAGGTGGAGGTGTCGGTGGTGTGGAAAAACGGGACGCCATCGACATAGGTCGTGATCTCCGCGGGCGTCCACAGCACGGCGTAGGTGTGCCACTGGGTCGCGTCGATGGGCACGGTCGCACCCGTCTGCAGGTTGCTCGATGAGTAGTGCAGGACGGTGTTGACGGCCTGCCGTGTGGGATCGTTCCAGATCTCCATGAAGTCGATCTCGCCGCCGGTAGGCCAGTTCTCTGCGTCTGGCCAGAGCAGCAGAACGGGATCGTAGTTGGCCGCACCCTCCGGCGCCCGGACACGCACCTCCCAGGCGCCGTACGTCTGGCCCGGCCCCCAGGCGATCCCCGCGTCGTTCCGGTTCGCATCGCCGGTGATGGTCATCACACCACCGGTGAAAGAGATTGCGTCAGGCGTGCGATTCCCGTGCTGAGTGGTGCCCGAGTAGACCCACCAGTCCGACAGGACCGACGAATCGGTGAAGTAGGCACTACGACTCGGCTCTCCCCACGAACCGGTGCCGGTAGGCGTACCGGTACCGGCGCCAGGACTCCCGCCCACGGGCGCGGCACCCCCCACCCGAGTCGCAACGGTGGCCGTCGACCCCCAGCCGGGGACCAGAAGGCCGATGAGGCCGTGAATGTGGAAGCCACTCTGCGCGTCACTGACGGTGGTCTTGAACAGGTCCGTGCTTCCGTCCTGCACGAAGTCCGGCCCGGGCGCGTAGGTGAAGTAGCCGTTGTCGTCGATCACCGCGGAGCCGCCGCCCACCGGGGAGGTGACGGTGTAGGTCAATGCATCACCGTCGGGGTCTGTGCCGATCACCCTGCCGGAGATCGTGCCATCAGAGTTGACGACATTGTCCGATGCGTTGTAGGTGACGGTCGGGGTTCTGTTGAAGAAGGTGACCTGTATCTGCCGGAAGATCGCGTTCAGAATGGTGGCCGGCGTGGGAGGCGCTGACGAACCGTTGGCGGTCGAGGCACTGGCGATCGGCGTGGTCTGTTCTGCCGACGACGCTGCCGCCGGAGCAGCTCCAGTAACCGCAACCGGTGCCGACGCTGCCGTCTTCACCGAGGACTCGGGCGTCGTCACCGCCGGTGCAGCCGATCGGACAAGCCTCGCGGACTTGCGCTGGAGCCCACCGGTACCCGGCCGTGCGCGCGCGGCACCCGAGGCCCCGGTAGGCACGTTCGACAACGATCGGTTCACCTTGCTGCTCGGCCTGGCCCGGTCGAGACGAGCGGATCGGGCCGAACCCACCGATTGCGATCCCGTCACCGCTCTCCTCGATCGGCCGGCCGAAACCGCCGCCGCGGACTTGGCGCCGTCAGAAGCGTGAGCCGATCCCCCAGAGTCGGATCGAGAGGAGGATGCCGACGCGGAATCTCCTTCTGCCCAGGCGATTCCGCAACCGCAGGCGATCGCGCCGCCGATTCCGAAGGCTGTCACCAACCCTGCGAACCGACTCGTGCGGGCCGCCGCCTCAAGAACGTCGGCCGCTCGGGAATTGTCTGTACGCCAATTGATCCCCACCGCATCCCCCGATGCCACAGCCACAACAAGCTGCGCCCCATGACCGGCGGCGGCCCCCCGTGGCCCCCCTATAGGTTCCGCGAAATACTATTCCGCTCAATGCAATACAGTAGAAGAACTGCGTCCGGGTCCGGGCGGAATTGGTGAGAATTTAATGTCGGCAACGACAAGAATTCGTTCTCAATCCTTGACGACAATTGAGGCGTAGGATTGTTCGCCGCCGAACGCTCAGTCCAGCAGTACTGTCGCGAAGGTGCCCACCTCGGTGAACCCGACCCGGGCGTACGCCGCGCGCGCGACGGTGTTGTAACTGTTGACGTACAGGCTCGCGATGCGCCCACTCTTGACCACGGCCGCGGCCACCGCCGCGGTTCCGGCCGTACCCAGCCCGTGGCCACGCCATTGCGGATGCACCCAGACTCCCTGGATCTGGCCCACCACCGGAGACTGCGATCCCACCTCCGCCTTGAACACCACCTCGCCGCGCTCGAACCGGGCGAAGGCCCGACCGGCAGCGATCAGGCTGGCCACCCGCCGTCGGTAGCCGCGACCACCGTCGCCGATCCGCGGGTCCACACCCACCTCGCCGATGAACATGTCCACCGCGGCGACCAGGTAGGCGTCGAGTTCGTCGACCCGCACCCGGCGCACAGCCGGGTCGGTCGCGCAGGCCGGCGGCGCACCGAGCGCCATCAGCGGCTGGCGGTCGCGCACATCCCGCGCCGGGCCCCACGCATGCTGCAAGCGCTGCCACATCGGCAGCACCAGCTCGGCCCGACCGACCAGCGACGAGCAGCGCCGGGCGGAGCTCATCGCCTTGTCCGCGAAGGCACGCAGGTCGGCCTGGCCACCACGTAGCGGAATCAGATTGGCCCCGGCATAACACAGCGAATCCTCGGCGCGCCGACGCGTCCAGAGCTCCCCACCGATGGCCTGGGGCTCGACACCATTGTCGGCCACCCGGGCGGCCACCATACATGCGCCGACGGGATCTTCGGCGAGCACCCGTCCCACCGCGGCTACGTCGCGCACCACCGACACCCGGCGCTCGTCGACCAAGCGAAAAAGTGGTGGAGCCGACATGGGCGTTCTTTCTGCGGTGCTCACCTGCGCGATGACGCCCTCAGCTTACGGTCACCACCGGGGAACCGCCGGCAGATGCGTCCATGCCGCGCTGCTGCTCGGCAATGCGCATTGCCTCTTCGATCAGCGTCTCGACGATCTTGGCCTCGGGCACGGTCTTGATCACCTCGCCCTTGACGAAGATCTGCCCCTTGCCGTTGCCCGACGCCACGCCCAGATCGGCTTCGCGCGCCTCGCCGGGCCCGTTGACCACGCAGCCCATCACCGCCACGCGCAGTGGCACATCCAGTCCGTCCAGGCCGGCGGACACCTCGTTGGCCAGCGTGTAGACGTCGACCTGCGCGCGGCCACACGACGGGCAGGACACGATCTCCAGCGAGCGGGGCCGCAGGTTGAGCGACTCCAGGATCTGGTTTCCGACCTTCACCTCCTCGACGGGGGGTGCCGACAGGGAGACCCGGATGGTGTCGCCGATGCCGCGGGACAGCAACGCACCGAAGGCGACGGCGGACTTGATGGTGCCCTGGAATGCGGGTCCGGCCTCGGTGACGCCGAGATGCAGCGGGTAATCGCACTTGTCGGCCAGCATCTCGTAGGCGGCGACCATCACGACCGGGTCGTTGTGCTTGACGCTGATCTTGATGTTGCCGAAGCCGTGTTCCTCGAACAGCGAGGCTTCCCACAGCGCGGACTCGACCAGCGCCTCGGGGGTGGCCTTGCCGTACTTCTCCATGAACCGTTTGTCCAGCGAGCCCGCGTTGACGCCGATCCGGATCGGGATACCGGCATCGCCGGCCGCCTTGGCGACCTCGGCCACCCGGCCGTCGAATTCCTTGATGTTGCCCGGGTTGACCCGAACAGCCGCGCACCCCGCGGCGATGGCGGCGAAGATGTACTTCGGCTGGAAGTGGATGTCGGCGATCACCGGAAGGTTGCTGTGCCGCACGATTTCAGCCAGCGCGTCGGCGTCCTCCTGCCGCGGGCAGGCCACCCGGACGATGTCGCAGCCCGCGGCGGTCAGCTGCGCGATCTGCTGCAGGGTGGCGTTGACGTCGTGGGTCTTGGTCGTGCACATCGACTGCACCGAGACCGGGTAGTCGCTGCCCACACCGACGTCGCGGACCATGAGTTGACGGGTCTTGCGGCGCGGTGCAAGGACGGGTGCGGGCGGCGCCGGCATGCCCAGACCAGTGGACATCAGGAGTCTCCTACTGGAACAACCTGATCGGATTGACCAGGTCTGCGGTTACGGTCAGCAGCATGTAGCCGACCACTATGACGAGGATCGCGTAGGTGGCCGGCATCAGCTTCAGGTAGTTCACCGGCGCCGCGGCGACCTTGCCGCGCACCGAACGGACCGTGTTGCGGAGCTTCTCGAAAACGGCGATCGCGATGTGGCCGCCGTCGAAGGGCAGCAGCGGCACCAGGTTGATTGCACCGAGGACGAAGTTCAGCTGGGCCAGGAAGAACCAGAACGCCACCCACAGGCCGGCCTCGACGGTGTCGCCGCCGATGATGCTGGCGCCGACAACGCTGATCGGGGTCTCGGGGTCGCGCTGTCCGCCCCCGATGGCGTGCACCAGTGCACCGACCTTGGTCGGGATCGCCGCCATCGACTTGCCCAGCTCGACGGCCAGGTCGCCGGTGAACAAGAAGGTCCCGGGGATCGCCGTCAGCACGTTGTACTGCGTCGGACCGAACTGGGCGGCGACTACGCCGATCGCACCGACCTCGGTGGGAGCCCTGGTGTCGCTGCCGGCCTTGGCAACCCAGCGCTGGGTGGGGGCGACATCGACGACGGCGGTGAACTCGCTGGTCTTGCCGTCCTGGGTGCGTTCGATGAGCAGCGGCGTCGGGCCCGAGGACTTCTGCACGGCGCTGACCAGATCGTCGAAGTTCTTCACCGGGGTGGTGCCCACCTTGACCACCACATCGTCGGCCTTGATGCCGGCCAGCGCCGCCGGGCCCGGCCCGGTGCACTCGCCAAGCTGGCCTTTGGTGACTTCCGGCGCCACACAGGCGGTTTCGCCCACCACGGCGGTGGTCGGCGGGTGCAGGTTGGGCAACCCCCAGACGACGGCGATCGAGTAGATCAACACCAGGCCGATGAGGAAGTTCATGCCCGGTCCGGCGAAGAGCACCGCGACGCGCTTCCAGGTCTTCTGCTTGTACATCGCGTAGGGCTGCTCGTCGGGTTCGAGCTCCTCGACCGAGGTCATACCGGCGATGTCGCAGAACCCGCCCAGCGGGACGGCCTTGACGCCGTACTCGGTGGAGCCCAGCTTGTTGCGCCGAAACGTCGACCACAGGGTGGGTCCGAAGCCCACGAAATAGCGCCGCACCTTCATCCCGGTGACGCGCGCCACCCACATGTGGCCGCATTCGTGCAGTGCCACCGAGACCAGGATGGCGAGCGCGAACAGCGCGATGCCGATAACGAACATCATCGGATTGAGGCAACCTCCTGTGCAACGGCGTCGCGGGCGCGTTGCCGGGCCCATCGCTGCGCGTCAAGTACTTCTTCCACGGTAGCGGGTTCGGCGGCCCACTGGTCGGCGGCGTGCAGGACATGGCTGATTGTTCGCACAATGGTGCCGAACCGTATCCGACCGTGCAGGAAGGCCTCGGCGGCCTCTTCGTTGGCGGCGTTGTAGACCGCGGTCATGCAGCCACCGGCCTGTCCGGCGTGCCGGGCCAGGTCGACGGCCGGGAACACCGAGGCATCCAGCGGCTCGAACTCCCAGCTGGAGGCGGTCGTGAAGTCGCAGGCCGCGGCCGCTCCCGCGACTCGGTCCGGCCAGCCCAGCGCCAGCGAGATCGGCAGCTTCATGTCCGGCGGGCTGGCCTGCGCGAGCGTCGAGCCGTCGACGAACGTCACCATCGAGTGCACGATCGACTGCGGGTGGACCACCACCTCGATCCGGTCATACGGGATGCCGAACAGCAGGTGTGTCTCGATGAGTTCCAGGCCCTTGTTGACCAGCGTTGCCGAGTTCAGCGTGTTCATCGGGCCCATGTTCCAGGTGGGATGGGCCCCGGCCTGCTCGGGTGTGACCGATTCGAGGTCGGCGGCCGACCAGCCGCGGAACGGCCCGCCGGAAGCGGTCAACACGAGCTTGGCGACCTCCTCGGCGGTGCCGCCGCGCAGGCACTGGGCCAGCGCCGAGTGTTCGGAGTCGACGGGCACGATCTGCCCCGGTGCAGCCGCCTTGAGCACCAGCGGCCCACCGGCCACCAGCGACTCCTTGTTGGCCAACGCCAGCCGCGCCCCACTGGCCAGGGCCGCCAGCGTCGGGTGCAGGCCCAACGCCCCGACCAGGGCGTTGAGGACGACGTCGGCTCGGGTGTTCTCCACCAGCCTGGTGACGGCATCGGGTCCGCTGTAGGTGACCTCGCCGACCTTTTCGGCGGCGGCCGGGTCGGCGACGGCGATGTTGGTCACCGAGGTCTGCGCGCGCTGTCTGGCCAACAGATCGGCGTTGGCGCCCCCGGCCGCGAGTCCGACGATCTCGAAGCGGTCCGGGTTCTCGACAATGACCTCCAGCGCCTGGGTACCGATCGAACCCGTGCTGCCCAGGATCAGGACCTTCAGCCGGTTGGCGGAGCTCACCACCCCATTGTGCCGCCTGGGATCGGATGGCCCCGTGAGCAGACACAGAATCGCACGATTTGACCGCAAATCGTGCGATTCTGTGTCTGCTCACGCCGCGCCCTGCGTCGGGAATCGCTCGATCCAGTGCCGGGCGATGTCGACCCGACGCGTGATCCACACCTTGTCGTGGGCTTGCACGTGGTCGAGGAAGCGCTCCAGGGCCGCGGTGCGCGCCGGGCGCCCGGCCAGGCGGCAATGCAGTCCGATCGACATCATTTTCGGTGCGCCGGATGTACCCTCGGCGTAGAGGACGTCGAATGCGTCGCGCAGATGAGCGAAAAACTGCTCCCCGGAGGGAAATCCGCCGGGGACGGCGTATCTCATGTCATTGGTGTCCAGCGCATACGGCACCACGAGGTGGTCCTTGCCGGCCACCCGCGTCCAATACGGCAGGTCGTCGGCGTAGGAGTCGGAGTCATAGAGGAAACCCCCGTGCTCGACGACCAGCCGTCGGGTTTGCGGCGAGTCGCGTCCGGTGTACCAGCCCAGCGGCGCGACACCGGTGAGTTCGGTGATCAGGTCGACGGCCTGCACCATGTGCTCGCGTTCGGTCCGGGGCTCGACGAGCTGATAGCTCATCCAGCGCAGCCCGTGGCAGGCGATCTCGTCGCCACGGGCGGTGAAGGCGGCGACGGCTTCGGGGTTGCGGGCCAGCGCCATCGCCACCCCGAAGATCGTCAGCGGTAGGTTGCGGCCGTCGAAGACCCGCAGCAGCCGCCACAGACCGGCTCGCGACCCGTATTCGTAGAGCGACTCCATGCTCATGTGCCGATTCGGAAAGGGTTGGGCAGTAACGATTTCAGATAGAAATGTCTCAGACTCCGGGTCGCCGTGCAGCACGTTCTTCTCGGCACCCTCCTCGTAGTTCAACACGAACTGAACCGCGATGTTGGCCCCGCCCGGCCAGTGCGGATGCGGCGGATTCTGGCCGTAGCCGACCATGTCGCGCGGATACTCGGCCGCACTGGGTGTCGAACTCATGGCCTGCATTCTGACAGGAGCGCTGGCCTGCAGCCTCCTTCGACGACAAGAGCGGTGAGATCCCGGACAGGGCCGCGGCGTTTCACAGAACGGCTACGCGGACTCGCGCTCAGCGCCGAGCTTCGCCTTGATCTGTTCTCTCAGCAGATACTTCTGCACCTTGCCGCTCGCCGTGCGGGGCAACTCCGGAAGGATTACCAGGCGCTCGGGCAGCTTCTGCTTAGCTATGCCGCGCTCGTCGAGGAATCTCGCCAGCTCGCCCAGCGCCGGCTCACCAGTAGCGGGCACCACGAACGCGCAGACCCGCTCCGTCAGTACCGGGTCGGGCATGGCGACGACGGCGACGTCGGCCACCATCGGATGCTCGAGCAGGAGATCCTCGATCTCCTTCACGCTCAGATTCTCGCCGCCGCGGACGATGATGTCTTTCAACCGGCCGGCAATGGTCAGGTAGCCATTCGGATCGACCGAACCCAGATCGCCCGTACGGAACCATCCATCCGATGTCCAGCAGCTCGACGCCAGGTCGGCATCGAGGTAGCCGAGGAACTGTTCGGGGCCCCGAACCAGTAGCTCACCGACGGCGCCCGGTCCGAGATCCCGGCCGTCGGCATCCACGACGCGCACTTCCGATACCCCGATCGGCCGACCGTCCGTAGCGGCCCGCTTGTCGGGGTCGTCGGCGAACCCGCCGGAGGAAACCGTGGGATGCTCGGTGGAGCCGTACACGCGGACGACGCAACATTCCAGGCGGTTCGTCGCGTCGCGGATGAGTTGTGGTGGAACGTCGGCACCTCCACAGGCGAACACCCGCATCGTCAACCGTCCGCCGGGTGGGTCAGGCTGTCCGATCAGGCCGTGAAGAAACGGTGTGGCCCCGACTGTGAAACTGGCGCCATGACGGTTGATGAGTTCCGCGGCCACTGCTGGGTCCCACACGTCCTGCAGCACAACCGGACAGCCCAGCAACGCTGGCAGATGGATGCCGTAGAGAATGCCCGTGATGTGGGTCAGGGGTGATGGCATGAACACCGTGTCGTGGGCAGTCAGGCCGAACAACCGCACGATGCTGCGCAGCTCGTGGTCCATCGTATTATGGCTGTGTACTGCGCCTTTCGGTTGTGCAGTTGTCCCAGACGTGTAGAGAAGAAGGACGGGATCGTCCCCCGATCGACACTCCACTTCGGCTCCGTCTGCGCCCGGATCGGCGTCGAGCAGGTCTTCAAACGGCAGGAACTCACCCTTCGATCCTCGGACCACGATCGTGTGGTCCAGGTCCGGCAGACTCAGTTCGGTCACCATCGCCGGGTAGTCGAAGTCGCGGAAGAGCTCCGGCACGATCACCACTTTGGACCTGGCCTGCGCGAGGATGAACTGGACCTCGCGGTGACGGTATATCGGCACGATCGGGTTGCTGACCGCGCCGAGACGAATCACCGCGTGATGGATTACAGATGCCTCCAACCAGTTCGGCAGTATCCACGAGACGACATCACCGGCTTGCACGCCGAGTCGGCGCAGTCCCGCGGTGACCGCCACAACGCGATCCCAGATCTCGCCATAGCAGGTCTCCACCCCGCCATCGACGACCGCCGTGTGGTTCCTCTTCCGGGCAGCAGAGTCAGCCAGGTAAGAGTCCAGGAGCACCCCACGCCATAGACCCGTAGCCCGGTAAGCCTCCGCCAGAGGTGATGTGAGGTGGCGCCATCGGTCAGCCGTCATAGGTGTGCCGAGAACCAAGCCGCCGCCTCGGTAGCGGCCAACTCCAGCCGCGAGAGGTCGCTGTAGAGCGTCATGTGCGACGTGTCGCCCACGACAACGAGCTTCTTCTGCGCCACCGGGATGAGGTTGTACACTTCGATCTCTTTGTCCCACTGCGTGATGTCGTCATGATCGGCGACGATCATCAGCGTTGGCGTGTTCAGGATGCGCTCCAGGTACGGGTAGACGCTGTAGTTGATCAGGTTCTCGGCGGATGCGATCGTGTTCCAATGCTCGTGCGCCGGTGCCGACTTCGCTTTCAGATCGTCGAAAACCGGTCGTACCTCGGGGAAAGGCCACACTGTCAAGCCGTCCTTGGGATGGCCCGACATGACCATCGTGCCGTACTCACCGGTGCGGGCCCGCTTGCGCCGATCCTCCAGTATGCATGCCTCCAACTCGCGGAACATCAGGGCGCCATGACAATTCTTCATTGTGGTGTAGCCGTCCACGACGGCAATATTGGACACGATGCACTTCACGCGAGGATCCGTCGCTCCCACAGCCAGCACATGCCCCCCGCTGTAGGAGATGCCCCAGATGCCGATCCGATCGCTGTCGATCTCCTCGAGGGACTCCAGGTAGGTGATGGCGTTCTTATAATCCTCCTGCTGATCCTCGGGTACCAAGTGTTGGCGGGGCATTCCGGTGCTCCCACCGAAGCGTCGGTAATCGAAGATCAGGCAGGCGTACCCGGCCTCCACGAAGTACTTGGCGTATTCCGGCTGTATGAGTTCCTTGACATAGCACCAGCCTCCCGCCATCACCACGGCGGGCAGCGGACTCGGCGCCGCGTCGGGGGTCAACAGCAGAGCTTCGATGACGTCGTCACCGCTCTTGAACGTGACTGTCTGCTTCACGGGGGCTCCTCGGTTGTGGCGGGCTGCGCCGAGTATCGGGTTGTGTTGAGGCGTGTCTGACGCTAGGGAGGTCAGCGGATCGGCGAATCGTGCGGGGACACAAAGTGGCCGGATTCGTTTGTGAGGTCATGAACAGTTGTTGGGATCAGTGGGCCGTGAATCCACCGTCGACGGTGATCACCGACCCGGTCATGTAGGAAGACTCCTCGGACGCCAGGAACACGACCGCCCGGGCGATGTCCTCCGGCGAACCGAGGCGTCCCGCGGGGATCTGGGCCGCCAGGGCGGCCATCGCTTCACCGGGCACCTCCGCCGCGAAGGACCGCGTCATGGGCGTGTCGATCATCCCCGGAGCGATGGCGTTGGCGCGAACACCGGTCGCGGCGTACTCGACGGCGAGCACCCGGGTGAGGGCAATGAGCCCGCCCTTGCTGGCCGCATATGCCGGCATTCCGGGGACACCGACGAGGGCTTGCCCCGATGCCATGTTCACGATCGAACCGGCCCCGGCGGCAGTGAGAGCAGGAAGTGCCGCCTGGACGGTGGTGAACGCACCGGTCAAATTGACCGCGAGCACTCGGTCCCAATCCTCTCGGGGATACTGTCCCGTCGGCGCGATCACGCCCGTGATACCTGCGACATTGCACAAAACGTGCAGCCCGCCGAACTCATCCTGCGCGCGCGCCACCGCCTGCTCGATGGCGAGTCGGTCCGTGACGTCGGCCTGCACGGCGACCACGCCGGGCCCGGGGTCCTGGACGCCGACGGCATCCACCGCCACCACCTGCCCACCTTCGGCGACGAACGCCCGGGTGATCGCCTGCCCGATGCCGGAGGCCGCTCCGGTCACCAGTCCGATACGGCCTTCGAGCCGCCCGCCCATGTGTGTCCTTCCGGTTGATCTCGACAGATTGGCTCGAACCTATGGCGGGACCAATGGGCGGGCATTTCGCCGACGACATAAGGAAACGGCCATTGTCTTGTGTGCATCACAATGGACCCGGCTAGGTTGGAGGCCGAAGAGATGGCGTGCAAGGGAGCAGGCATGGTGGCGGACACCTCAGCAACCGCTGTGCTGGATGAGACGGTCGCATGGCTCAATGGCGGGCTCGAACTGGCATTGGCGGTTGGTCGGTTCAGCAAACCGAGCGAGGTGTTCGCGACGCTGGCGCAGGTTGCGCGCGACCTGGTCGGGTACGGCAGTAGCGCGGTCCTCATGATCGATCCTCGCGGCAACCTTCGGAGCAGCGGATGGTCGGGACCGGGGCGGCAGCTGATGTGTGTGCTCAACGATCGCCAGCCGCTCTCCGTCACCGATACGGGTGAACCCATGGCTCCAGCAGTGCGTGCTCTTCGAACCGGCACAAGCGTCTGGGTACCGGACCTGCACGAGGATTCGGGCTGCGCCGCCCAGGTATCTGCATTTGCCGCCGAGGGGCTAAGCGCGGCCGTCTCGGTGCCTCTCGAAGCAAACAACGAGCAGTTGGGTGTCCTCGAGTGCTACTTCCCGCCCGGACGGCAACCGTGTGCAGACAAACTGGCCCTACTCGAGCGGCTCGCCAGAGTCGGCGGTGTCGCGATCGACTTGGTGCTGCGGCGATACCAGGCCGAGCAACGCATACTCGACCTGGAGGCGACCAACCGCACGTTGAGTCGCCAGGTCGACTCACGCGAGCAGGTGCAAACCACCGACGCCCGCCTCATGGAGGTCCTCTTCGAGGAGCAATCACTCGACGGATTGGCTCGGGTCCTGGCGACGCGGCTCGAGTGCGCCGCGATCGTGGAGGAAGTCGGTCAGGTGCAGCCGCACACCGCAACAGCGGGGTGCGAGTTGTTGCCGCTTTCCCCCGAGGCCATCGCAGACGGCGCGGTCACCATGCGCGGTCAGCGCCCCCACCCCTCCGGCCGAGCCACGCTGATCAGCAGTGATCCAACCACCAACATGCCAAGCGGATTGGCCGTCCCGTCCCTGCTCGCCGGCGAACTCACCGGCTGGGTATCGACCTACCGACTCCGCTCGTTCGATCACCACGAGCGTCAGATAGTGGAGCGAGCTGCTCTGGTGATGGCCGCACTCGCACAGCGCCAACGCGCCGAACGCGAAGTGGAGTGGCGGCTGTCCCGGGAGTTCTTCGACCAGGTTCTCGACATCCGTGCTGATACCGACATCAGCACGGTTGTGGAGCGCGGGCTCAGTCTCGGGGTGGATCTGCGCCGGCCAAACATCATCGTGATCTTCAAGATCGAGCCGGATGCGGGCCACGATCCCGGCCGCGCCGCGCACTCCAGCGCTCGCAACACACGTCTGATCACCGCCGTACAGCGCTTTGTCGACATGTCCCCGGCTCACGCCATCGCCGTCGCACGCGCCGACCACGTCGTGGTCATTCACCCCGCTGACGAAAGCGATGCGGTCGACGAGCTGATCGTCAGGCTCCAGGACCAGATGCGCGCCGTTCGTGCGATCGACAGTCTCGCCACGGTTGTGTCCACCGTGTGCCGGGAACCGGCCGACTACGAACCGAACTACCGCGCAGCGCTGACCGCACTGTCGCTGAAAAAGGCCGGCTCGCAGAATGGCGTCGTCCGGGTGCCCGATCTCGGCGTGTACGCGCTCCTGCTCAACGCGCGCCGGCCCGACGAACTTGCAGCCTTCGCCGCGGACACGACGGCGAGCCTGCGGAAATACGATGCCGAGAACGGGACAGAACTCCTCAAGACTCTCCGTGTCTACCTCGAGGAGCGCGGCAAGCTCGCCCCCACCGCGGCCCGCCTGTTCGTCCACGCCAATACCGTCAGCTACCGCTTGAATCGCGTCAGCGAGATCACCGGCGGCCACCCCAACGACCTCGACTTCGCCCTACGATTCGAGCTCGCCTTCATGATCGAGCAACTGGCGGGGACTGCGGCGGTCGTCTAGACGGTTTCGGATTGGCGCCGGCACCAGACACACGGCGCCGGTCTTGTCGACAAGTCCAACGCCGACAGCCTGGGAGGTTCCTACGCTGAGTCGCGCAAGGTCCAGGCGGCAAGTGGTGCGCCGCACGCTCGGCGGCGAGGAGAATCGTGTCCCCCGCCAACAGCTCATTGGCAAAGCCGGGATCCTCTTCTTCGCCGACACCACAAGGACTGCAGCCGTGAGCAGGGTGACGTCCGTCTGCCCGGAGATGGCTCCGCCCGGCTGGCAGCTCTACGTCGCCAGCGCCGTTCCGGTCCCTGCCGTGCAGGACTTCGACGAGAACGCCGAACGCGCGCTGGTGATCGCCGAACTGACCAGACAGCTCAAAGGATTCGACCAGGCTCGTCTCATCTCGGCGCCACTGGAATGGCCGGTGCTGGTCTTGCCGGGCAAGGAGCTCGACTCCGCGACACCCATTGCGAACCTCTGGAATGTCGGCGACGCGACCAGAGCCTTCGTAGATATCGGAATGCAGGGTGCGGCCGCCAGCGGAATGCACGTGGTCGATCTCGTATGGGCCGCCCGCAGACAACAACAACAGCACCCCGTTGAGTGATCCTTGGCCCATCGCCCAAGCGGGAACGACGAGCTTTGTGTCGTTTCACGAAAGGTGCTGAATCTCCCGCTAATACGTTGATCACGTCGCGTTGCGCACCTGAACAACCGGCGGCGGGAGGGAGTCCACTAGGGTGACTGACACCATCGCCAGCCCGATCGGTCCGACATCGCCATCGGGGCCACCACGCACCAATCGCCACGTGCCGGGCGAGCCCGGGATCTGGATCCTGCTGTTCGGCGACATGGCGGTGTTCGCCGTGTTGTTCGTGGTGTACCTGTATCGGCGCGGCGAGAACCGGGAGTTGTTCGCACAATCCCAGGACACGCTGAACCGCACGTTCGGGGCGCTGAACACCCTGGTGCTGTTGACCAGTTCCCTGCTCGTGGTGTTCGCAGTGCATGCAGTGCGCAGTGAACGATGGCGTCACCTGGCATCGCGGCTCACCGTGGCGGGCATCGCCGTCGGGTCGTGCTTCGTCATCATCAAGGTCGTCGAGTACCACGACAAGATCGCGACCGGAATCACGCCGAGCAGCAACGAGTTCTACATGTACTACTACGTACTGACCGGTCTGCATCTGGCACATGTGATCGTGGGTCTCGGCGTGTTGCTGGCGCTGTCCAGGGTTGCGGCCCGACCCGAGCCCAGCCGCACGCACATCGCGTTGTTCGAAGGCGGCGGCTGCTTCTGGCACATGGTCGATCTGTTGTGGATCGTCATCTTCCCACTGCTGTTCTTGGTGCGGTGACCATGGCGACCTTGGTGCGGACGAACGCCTCGGCGGCCTGGTTGGTGCTCACCGCCCTCACCGTTGTGTCGTGGGCGTTGGGCACACGGCACGGTTTCGGCACCGCCGGGCACGTCCCGGCCAGCGTGCTGATCTTCGTCGTCGCAGTGTTCAAGATCCGGTTGGTTGGGCTCTACTTCATGGAATTGCGATCCGCGCCGCGAGCACTGCGAAGGGTATTCGAGGGCTACTGCGTCGCGCTGTTCGGATTGCTGACCGGGATGTACATACTCGCCTGAACACACAGGCGCACATGCATACACGAACACAACGAAAGGTGGGGATTCACAGATGAATCGGACCGTTCACAAATTCTGTGCGTGGAGTGGCACGCTGAGTCTGGTCGTGTTCCTGATCGGATTCGTCCTGATCGCCGGATTCGTACCTAACCAGTCGCCCATGCACACCGCGGCCGAGACCGCCCGCTACATCATCGACAACCGCACCGGCATCAGGTGGGGAATGATCGTGTCGATGCTGGCGGCGACCCTTCTGATGAGTTACACGACCTCGATGGCCATCCACATGCGCCGGATCGAGGGCCGGTTCCCGGCGCTGGCCCTGATCCAGTTCGGAATGGGCGCGATCTTCGTACTGGAGTTCATCTATCTCATCTTCTTCTGGCAGACAGCGACATTCCGGGTGGACCGGTCACCCGAACTGATTCAGTTGCTCAACGACATGTCGTGGATCCCGTTCGTGGGACTCACATCGACAGCGGTGGCCCAGGTGGGCTGCTTCGGCATCGCGGTGCTCCTGGACAAGCGCGAGCGACCGATCTTCCCGCGGTGGCTCGGGTACTACAACCTGTGGGTAGCGCTGATGTTCACGCCGGGTACATTCAATGTCTTCTTCAAGGACGGGCCGTTGGCATGGAACGGAATCCTCGCCTGGTACCTGCCGCTGGTGGTGTTCGCGATCTGGCTGGTCATCAACCCGATCTACCTGTCCAGGGCCGTCGACACCATGGAGATGGACGAACCAGACCGTGCGAGTGTACGTCTCGGCACGGACGACGGGTCGGTCTCGACGGAGGTCGGCCGGCTTCGCGCCGACGTCGATCAGCTACTGGCGCGCGCCGGTAGGTAAGCGACCAATCGCGACAAACGACATCGCCGAGAAGGGATCTGCAGATACTGCCCAACACGACGTCTGAACCGGCGCCGCCACATCACGAGCGCCCGATCGCACCCCGGCAGCGAACGAGCCCGCCGGTGAAATGGTGGGCCGCTCTCGGTGCACTGGTTGTTGTGTTCGAGATCGTGATTCTGGCCCGTTGGGTCAGCGGCCCCCTCTTCGAGCCGGTGCCGGTGGGCCCCAGCGAGGTGCCGACCTACATGAAGGTCGCGATCATCTTCTTCGAAGTCACCTGCATACCAGTGGCATTGACGTGCATCTACTTCCTGGTCGTCAAGCCATGGCGGCGCGATGGCAAGCTCAGCGTCGACGGTGCACTGACGATCGCTTTCGCAACGCTGTGGTTCCAGGACCCGCTGTCGGCCTACAGCGGCCACTGGTTCACATACAATTCGTGGGCGCTCAACTTCGGTTCCTGGGTCAACAGCATCCCTTATGCGACGGGCAAAGCTGCGCCGGGCGCCATGGTGGTGGAACCGATCCTGATCATGCCCGGGGTGTACGTGTGGACGTTCGTACTCACGATGTTCCTCGGAGCGTGGGTGATGCGGTCCGCACGCAACCGGTGGCCGCAGGTGGGTTCGGTGACGCTCGCGATGGCCTGTCTCGTCGTGATGTGGGTGTTCGACACCATCTTCGAGGGTGTGATCTTCATGCCCTTGGGAATCTGGGAGTACCCCGGTGGGCACTTCAATATCTTCGCCGGACGGTATTTCCAGTTCCCGCTCACCGAGGCGCTGACCGCGGGTTCGCTGATGGCGGCGATTGCCATTCTGCGTTTCTTCAAGAACGACCGCGGCGAGACCCTGGCCGACAGAGGACTCGAGTCGCTGAAGGTGTCAGACCGGCGCAAGAGCGTGCTGCGGACGTTGGCGATGATCGGCGCTGTGCAGACCTTGATGTTCGTGCTCTACAACGTGCCCAATACCTGGACCGCCACCCGCAGCGGTGAGTGGCCTGCCGACCTTCAGCAGAGGTCCTATCTCACCAACGGCATCTGCGGCGAGGGCACCGACCAGATGTGCCCGGGGCCGGCGGTCCCGCAGTTCCGCAACAACAACCGCGATCCAGAGGGCGGTTCGGCCCACCTGGATCCGGGAGGCGACCTCGTGGTTCCTCCCAATACGGTGTTGCCTCCGCCGGTTCCCGTTCCAGACCGGTGGGTAGGGCCGGGCGCCGGCAGTTCAGCGCCTGCGCGGGCCGACCGTGTTATGAAGCGTTCCGATCCGCTCGATCGTGGCCGCCACGACATCCCCGGGCTCGAGATATCTTCCGGTGGCGTGCCCGATCCCGGCCGGGCTCCCGGTGAAGAGCAGGTCACCACAGGCGATGCCCGATCGTGAATCCAAGTAGCTCAACAATGCCGCTATGTCCCAGACCATCTCGCTGGTCCTGGCATGTTGGCGAACCTCGCCGTTCACGGACAAGCTCATTTCGAGGTCCGGTTGACCGAGCCCGATTTCGTCGCGTGTGACAATCCACGGACCCACCGGGCTGGTGTATTTGAGCGACTTCGCAGAGAAGACGTCCATTCCCGTGACAGACTTCGCGAACTGCAGATCGCGTGCCGATACATCGTTGCCGACCGTGAAGCCGAGCACACCGGCCCACGGATCGTCCTCGTCAAGTGCCGTCGCGCCCATTACAGCCACGAGTTCGACCTCGTAGTCAAGGCAGTTGGTCACCTCTGGATACCGGATCTGCTCGTCCGGTCCGATCACCGAGCTGGCGGCCTTCAGGAAGACGGTCGGGCTGGTTGGGTGATCGAGGCCCAGTTCGTCGAGGTGTTTGCCGTAGTTGGCGCCACCGGCGTAGACCGCCCCGCCGGGCTCGAGCGGAGCCACCATCGTCACCGACCCGATCGGCACAGGATCGCCGGTGGCGCCGTCCAGTGCATCCGGGTCAGCACACAGCGCAGGGGCCCAATCGCGGAATCCGCCGGAGATCGGGACCACCGAATTGTCACCGAGATCGACGATCGCCCAGAAGTACGTCTGACCGTCACGACATCGAGCGAGCTTCACACCAGAAGAAGCTACGGCCACAACTTCGAGCCGCGACTGTCATTGCGCACAGGGTGAGGCCGCGGAGGTTGTTGATAACCATAGTCGCGCCGGCGCACGGCGTATCTACGCTGGGCAGCGTATTCCGTCGATACGTGAGAGGTGAGCCGTGTCAGGAGAACCGACGCCAACTCCGGGGCTGGAAGTATCCGTCGACCGTGGCCGGTGCTGTGGCTACGCGGTATGCATGGGAGTTTGCCCCGAAGTCTTCGACCTCGACGACGACGGTCTGGCCCGTGTTCTCCTCGACGAGGTTCCACCAGAGCTGGAGGAGAAGGTTCGGTTCGCCGAGATGTCCTGTCCGGAAGCGGCCATCAAGGTTTGCGCGACCGCCGGCGTCGAGGCTGACCGCGCATGACGACCGAGCTCTCCGACACCGACGTCGTCGTGATCGGCGCGGGCCACAACGGACTCGTCGCGGCCTGTTATCTCGCCGGCGCCGGCCACCGGGTGCAGGTGGTTGAGTCGTCGGAACGAATCGGGGGCATGACCAGTTCGGGAGCGCTCATTCCCGAGGCGCCTGAGCATGTCATCCATCCCTGCGCGGTGGACATGATCTTCATCAACACCACCGATATCGTCTCCGATCTCGGGCTGGCCGAGGTCGGCCTTCGTACGATCTCCGTCGACCCTTCGTATGCATATCTGCATCCCGACGGCGCGTCAATCGCGTTTTGGCGCGATGCGGAACGGACCGCACGAGACATCGACCGATTCTCTCGCAAGGATGGCAAAGCCTACCGGGAACTGGTCCGCTCCCTTGACACCCTGCTGGGCATAGCCTTGCCGCTGATGGCGGCTGATCCCGTCCGGCCGACGATCCGCGCCCTCGGAAGGGCGCTGCTCGGGGGTGCGCGACACCCCAAGGCGGTGCGCGGTCTGCTGCCGGTGATCACGAGCCCCGCCGCGGCCACCGTGTACGAACGTTTCGAGAACCCCGTCGTTCGCGGGGCGCTGCTGTCTCTCGCCGGTGGTGGCGGCCCGGTAGCCGATGAAGGCAGCGGTCTCGGTCATCTCATGCTCGCCTTGCTTCACCGGGTCGGTGTCGTACGGCCGATCGGTGGAATGCAGAAACTCAGCGACGCGTTGGCAGCGCGATTGGTGAAGTCGGGTGGATCGATCCGAACCGCCTCCCCGGTCCGTGAGATTGTCGTCGACGACGGGGTCGCGCGTGGTGTCGTACTCGATGACGGCACCCGGATACGGGCGCAATCCGTTGTCGCGACGTGCGATCCTTTCCGGGCGCTACACGAGCTCGTCGCGCCCAAGGCGATCGACGAATCGGTTCGCGCCCGAGTCCGTTGCATTCCATCCAATCCCCACGGCGCTGCACCGTCCGTCCTTGACCTCGCGATCGGCGGCGATGTCGGACTGCAGAAGCGGTTCCGCAGGCCCGACGGGGTCGATATCAGGCCTGCAGCCCTGCTACTGGGGACACAGGAAGCCGTCGAGGACTCCTACGCGTCGTCCGCCCGTGGCGAGTTTCCCTCGGATCCGTTGATCTGGGCGGCGATTACCACCGCAGCGGACCCGTCTCAGGCACCTTTCGGCCAGGACTCCCTCTATCTCTACGTCGCAGCAACCCCGGTGGCGCCGCTGGGTGGCTGGAATCAGATTCGCTCGGCAGCCGAGAAGCAGATCCACGCCAAGGCCGACCAGTATTTCGACGGACTCGATGCCGAGCTCGGCCGCTGGTTCGAGACACCAGAAGAGTTATCGGATCGGCTCGGCGTCCGCAATGGCAACGTCTTCCACGTCGATCTCAACCTCACCCGTGTCGGCCCGATGCGCCCGGCATGGGGTCTGGCCGGGGGCCGCACCCCCGTCGCTGGTCTGTTCCTGGGTTCCGCGGGAAGCGCCCCCGGCCCTGGCGTCTTCGGCGGCCCAGGCCAGATCGCCGCACAACGTGCGATGACCTACCTCCACGACCGCTCGAGGCCCTAGCCTGTTGCGTGGCAGCACCTTTGATCCCTTCGGTCATACTCGGACGCGGCTGCGTCGGCTGGGTAGAACGCTCAGCTCCAACGTGGGACGCGGCGGCGGTGCCAGTTCCACGCGATCCTCGAGGAGCCGGCGCAACGGCCCGGTGAGCCGTGCGGCGGTCAGCTCACCATCAGCCGGGATGAGAAGACGCCCATTGTGATCACGCTTGCCGATCACTCTCGGAGCGTCGGGGCGCCCATACAGGAAGTCTTTCACCTGGAGCTCGACAAACGACAGCTTGTCCTCTACCACGAGCACACAATCGATACCACTGGCGAGCCGGAGCAGGTTTGTCGAACCGAGCGGATAAGGCATCCCAACCCGCAGGATGCGGATGCCCGCGCGCATCAACACCGCCTCGGTGAGTCTTAGCTCGGCCAAGGCCTGACGCAACGCGTCGTAGGCGGTACCGACGGCGACCACTCCCAGCCACGCCTCTCGCGGATTCACTTCAATCCGGTCGATGTCGTTGGCCGCGTTGAACGCTTCCACCATCGCCCACCTGGGACCGTAAAAGTCAGCTTCGGCCAGGACACTGTCGGGAGGTGCGGCCGGGACGCGCCGCCGATACGTCCACGGCATTCCGTTCCATTCGAGCGAAGGCACGCCGATGGCGAAGTCGGCGAAGTCCCGATCGAAAGTCCAGATCCCGTCGGCGACGTCGGTGACCAACTTGATCGCAGGCCAGCAACCGGAGACCGACGTCGTCGAGGATCTGGCGGCCATCCCCCAGGTGCTGGAAGTTCATGCGGTCACCGGTCGAGAAGACCTGCTCGTCCGAGTCGCCACAACAGACCTGGCCGGACTCCAGCAGCTCATCGAGCGCATCGTCGCGATCACCGGAGTCGTGCACTCGACGATAACCGTGACCCTCACGACACCGCTGCCGTACCGCGCTGTGCCGCTGTTGCAGGACATGACCCGCGATGCCGGCTGGGGCCGGTCGGCGCCGGGAACCGCCAACGACATCAGCGGTCCGGGCGCCGGGCAGTAACAGGCGCCGCGGGCGCTGCGATCAGTCGGCACCGCCCTCGAGGATCGCCGGAGACTATCCGGCGATCCTCTCTTGGCCACCCGGCCAGGGGGTCTGGGTCAGGAGCCAATCGATGCCGACCGAGTTTGGGAGATTTCACGAGCGCTGAAGCTCGGCCCTGCGACTACCTTCGCGGAACACGAGTGTCGCAGCCCACACGGGGTGGGAGCTTGGGTAGAGGTGGGTGTTGGCAATGCAGGTCCCGATCGATCGTGGCCCGCGGGATTCGGCTTTTCAGGAGCCCCCGCGGTGATCTCAGCCACCACCACTATTCAGCGACCGTTCCGCGGCGTCGGAGGGTTCTTCGCACTCTCGCTCGACACTTTCGTCGCGATCGTCCGCCCACCGTTTGCGTGGCGTGAGTTCCTACTGCAGGCCTGGTTTGTCGCGCGTGTGTCGATCGTGCCGACACTGCTGCTGGCGATCCCGTTCACGGTGCTGGCAACCTTCACCTTCAACCTGTTGTTTATCGAGTTCGGCGCGGGCGACTTCTCCGGCTCCGGATCGGCACTGGCATGTGTCACCGAAGTCGGCCCGGTGGTGACTGTGCTGGTCATCGCCGGAGCGGCGTCGACCGCCATGTGCGCCGATCTCGGCGCCCGCACCATCCGGGAGGAACTCGACGCGCTACGGGTCCTCGGAATCAATCCCGTACAAGCACTGATCGCTCCTCGCGTCGCAGCGGCGGCGCTCATCGCATTCCTGCTCAACTCACTGGTGACGGTCGTCGGGCTCGCCGGCGGCTTCGCCTTCTCCGTCTTCTTCCAGCACGTCACCCCAGGGGCATTCGCCGCCGGACTGACCCTCCTCGTCGACGCCTCCGACGTCGTGATCTCCTTGATCAAGGCGACCCTGTTCGGCCTGGCAGCCAGTTTGATCGCCTGCTACAAGGGAATCACGGTCGGCGGTGGCCCGGCCGGCGTCGGTAACGCGGTGAACGAGACGGTGGTCTTCGCGTTCGTCGCACTGTTCGTCATCAACGTGCTGGTCACCGCTATCGGTGTAAAGGCCACGATGTGACCGATGTCGCGACCGCGCCGCTTCCTCGCCTGAGACGGATAGTGCGCCGCTGGGCCAGTGGATGGAACCGGGTCGGCACGCAGACCCAATTCTATGTTGACACCCTCCGCGGAATCGGGGCCGCATTCACTCACTACAAGACCGAGATTATCCGCCTATTGGCCCAGATGAGCTTGGGCACAGGCGCATTGGCAGTCATCGGAGGAACAGTGGTCATCGTCGGGTTCCTCACCCTGTCGACCGGGGCGCTGATCGCAGTCCAGGGCTACAACCAGCTGGCAGGTATCGGCGTGGAGGCCCTGACCGGCTTCGTCTCGGCCTACCTGAATGTCCGGCTGATCGCCCCGATCACCGCAGGCGTGGCGCTGGCAGCCACGATCGGCGCCGCCGCGACCGCACAACTGGGAGCGATGCGGATCAGCGAGGAAATCGACGCCCTCGAAGTCATGGCGATTCGATCGGTCGCCTACACGGCATCGACTCGCGTCATTTCCGGGATCATCGTCGTGATACCGCTCTACTGCATCGCCGTGCTCATGTCGTTCCTCGCCGCCCGGGTCGGCACGACGTATGTCTACGGCCAGTCGACCGGCGTCTACGACCACTACTTCAATACCTTCTTGAACCCGATCGACCTCATGTGGTCGTTCGCCCAGGCCATCGTCATGGCAATCGTCATCATGCTGGTGCACACCTACTACGGCTACACGGCGTCGGGCGGACCGGTCGGCGTCGGCGAAGCCGTCGGACGTGCAGTGCGAACATCGCTGATCGCGGCATCCTTTGTCACGTTGTTGGTGTCGCTTGCGGTATTCGGCCAAGCCGGCGTGCACCTGGCAGGTTAGGGAATGACGACCGGCAACCACGAACGCCGCATACACCCAGCCTGGTGGACCGGGTTCCTCATCGCTTTCATCGGCGCAATCACCAGCCTCTCGCTGCTGCTGTTCAACGGGTCCCTGCGTCCTTCCATCCCGGTCACCCTCACATCGGACCGAGCGGGTCTGGTGATGGAGAACGGCGCACGGGTCAAGATGCGCGGCGTCCAGGTGGGGCAGGTCGCCGCCGTCGAAGGCGGCCAAGGATCGGTGCGCCTCAAGCTGGAGATCTATCCCGGCCAGGCCCAATACATCCCCGCCAACGTGCAGGCCGAGATCAGGGCAACAACATTGTTCGGCGCCAAGTACGTCGATCTCATCGCTCCACCCGAACCCAGTCCGAAACGACTGACTGCCGGATCGGTCATCCACTCCCGCAACGTGACAACGGAAGTCAACACCGTATTCCAACAGCTCACCAACGTGCTGCACAGAATCGCGCCCGAGAAGCTCAACGCGGTGTTGAGCGCACTGAGCGAGGGGCTGCGAGGCCAAGGCAGGCAACTCGGGCAGGCGATCTCCGACGGCAACCAGGTCCTGCTCGCGATCAACCCCCGCAACGAGGCCATACGCGCAGACTGGCTCGCGCTGACCGGCTTCGCCGACACCTACGGTGCCGCAGCTCATGACATCACCACCACACTAGACGCAGCGAGCACCGTCGGCAGGACGATCACCGACCAGTCCACGAACCTGGATTCGTTGTTGACGAGCGTGATCGGATTCTCGCAGAGCGGGATAGATCTCCTGTCGGGTAACAAAGACAACCTGGTCAACGCAATCAACACCGCCCAACCGACCACGAGCCTGCTGATGAAGTACAACCCCGAACTAACCTGCATGTTGCTCGGCGGGAAGAAGGTACTGGACGACGGATTCCGGGACGTCGTGGGCGGGGCGGACGGCAAGTCGATCATCCTGGATGCGGCGCTCATGCTCGGCGACGACCCCTATCGGTATCCAGACAATCTGCCGATCATAGGCGCCAAGGGCGGCCCCGGAGGCAAGCCGGGTTGTGGCTCGCTGCCCGACGTTTGGGCCAACTGGCCACAGCGTCAACTCATCACCAACACCGGTTGGGGAACCGGAGTCGACCTGAGACCCAATCCCGGCATCGGCTTCCCCGGGTACGCCAACTACTTCCCTGTCACCCGCGCCGTGCCCGAACCCCCGAGCATTCGGAACCAGGGCGGACCGGCGCCGGGACCCATCCCCTACCCTGGCGCGCCGCCCTACGGGGCGCCCCTATACGGACCCGACGGCGCACCGTTGTATCCCGGGGTCCCCCCGGGACCACCCTCCGGACCGCCACGCGATCCCGGCAACCCCCCGGGCACAGAACCTTTCGTCGTCCCCAACCCGGCACAACAGCAGCCCACCCCTGCACCCCTGGCACCATGACGACCCACCTTGCGGATATGACACCGAAAGGAGCGCTGTGAAAAACACCCTGGGCAGTGCACTCTGGCGTCTCGGCGTCTTCGTGATCGTGTGTCTTGCAGGCATGTTCGCCCTATTCGCCGTCTTCTCGCAACTGCGTTTCGACTCAACCCAGCCTTACAACGCGGACTTCACCAGCGTCTCCGGGCTCAAAGTGGGCGACTTCGTGCGCATCGCAGGAGTCGAGGTCGGCAAGGTCAAAGCGGTCACGATCAAACGCGACAACACCGCGCTCGTTCGATTCAACACCGACGACTCCGTGACTCTCACCGAAGGCAGCAGAGCCGTCATCCGCTACGCCGACCTGATCGGCGGCCGATACCTCGCTCTCGAGGAAGGCGCCGGCGACACTCGCAGGCTGCGCCCCGGGCAAACGATCCCGATCTCGCAGACCTCGCCAGCACTGGACCTCGATGCGGTCATCGGAGGCTTTCGACCACTTTTCCGGGCCCTGGACCCCGATCAGGTCAACGCATTGACCGGCCAACTTGTTGCCGCCCTCCAGGGCCAGGCAAAGGCCTTCGGCTCGTTCTTCGCCCAAACCGCGAGCTTGACGAACGCCCTCGCAGATCGCGACCAGTTGATCGGAGAGGTGATCGTCAACCTCAACACCGTGCTGGGCTCACTCGGCGACCAGAGCACCGAATTCGCCAAGGCAGTGGACTCACTCAGCCAAGTGGTCGAGACACTCGCGCACCGCAGGCAAGACATCGGCAATGCGGTGTCGACTATGGACCAGGCGGCCGGGTCGATCGCGGATCTGCTCACCGCCGCGCGCCCGCCGTTGCAGAAGGTCGTCACCGAATTGGACCGCACTACCGGAATCGTCGTCGCCGACCACGACTATGTGGACAACCTCCTCAACACACTGCCCGATGCCTACCGGCTTCTGGGACGCCAGGGGCTGTACGGAGACTACTTCGCTTTCTATCTCTGCGACCTCGTCCTGAAGCTCAACGGAAAGGGCGGCCAGCCCGTCTACGTCAAAGTAGCCGGCCAGGACACAGGTAGGTGCACACCGCAATGAGGTCCTTCCAGGAACGCAACCCCGCGATCATCGGCGTCATCGGGGTTGTTCTCACCGTCGGTCTCGTGATCGTCGCCTTCAACTACGACAGGTTGCCTTTCTTCGACAAGAGCAACCGCTACACCGCCTATTTCTCCGAGGCCGGCGGGCTCACACCAGGCGCAGAGGTGCAGGTCGCGGGATTCGGTGTCGGGAAGGTCGAGGGCGTCGCCCTCGACGGTCCCAAAGTCCTGGTCACCTTCGATGTGAATCGAGACATCCTGCTCGGAGCACAGACGGAGGCAGCCGTGAAGACCAAGAGTGTGCTCGGGGCGAAGATCCTGGAAGTGGTTCCCCGGGGTGACGAGCCGCTGAGGGGAACAATACCGATCGAGCGGACCCGGCCGGCCTACCAGCTTCCCGACGCCCTCGGCGACTTGACGGCCGCCATCAGCGGTCTGAAGACCGACCAGATATCCACCGCCCTA
>Ga0210086_1000102_pt1 | contig 52647 bp, 39 predicted proteins | sample China_Galinas_PW_3_FD_184867 | JGI IMG/M metagenome (GOLD analysis project Ga0210086, IMG submission 184867) | Wetland microbial communities from San Francisco Bay, California, USA, that impact long-term carbon sequestration - China_Galinas_PWB_D2... | ecosystem: Environmental > Aquatic > Marine...
CCTCGCCGGCGACCCCGCCGCGTCCGGTCCGCCACGCGAGCGCGGCCCTTCCCGTGCTGAGCGTCCTGGCACTCGCCGGTCTGCTCGTGGCCGGTGGCGGCGCGGCCCGAAGCCAGGCGCCAGCGCCTACGGCGAGCCAAGCGCCCGCGGCCACTCGAGAGCCCGCGGCCACTCAAGCGCCTGCGGCCACCCAAGCGCCCGCGGCCACCCAAGCGCCCGCTGCGATCCGAGAGCCCGCCGCGGCCCCGCGCGCCGGGCTCTACGTCGGACCGGTCTCCTGTGCCCAGGAGGCCTGCCACGGCGCCACCCGCCCGCGCAAGGTCTTCGGCGTCGCCCAGAACGAGTTCTACGTCTGGCTGAACCAGGGTCCCCACGCCCGGGCGGTCAAGAAGCTCTTCGACGATCGCTCCCGGGCGATCGCGACCAACCTCGGCCTGCCCGCGCCGCCGTCCGAGAGCGCCGTCTGCCTCTCCTGCCACGCCACGGCGCCGCCGGCCGACCTGCGGGCGGGGCCGATCGACGTGCTCGACGGCGTCTCGTGCGAGAGCTGCCACGGCCCGGCCTCCGGCTGGCGGGACGGCCACACCGCCGAGGACTGGAGCCACCGCGACTCGATCGCGGCGGGCATGAACGATCTCGAAGACCCCGCCGCCCGCGCCACGGTCTGTCTCGGCTGCCACCTGGGCCAGACCGGCCGGGTGGTCGACCACGACCTGATCGCCGCCGGCCACCCGGCGCTCCGCTTCGAGCTGGACAACTTCAGCCAGGACATGCCGCCCCACTGGTTGCCGTACGCGGACCGTCCGGCCCCCGCTCGGTCAACCCGGCCGCCGCGCCCGACCGAAGGCGTGCGCGCCTGGGCGACGGGCCAGGCGGTGGCACTCCAGCGCGCGGCCGAGGAGCTCGCCCGCCGGGCGCGCGGTGAGGACGGGGGCACCCACTGGCCCGACTTTTCCTGGATGAGCTGCGGCTCTTGCCACCGGGAGCTGCCGTCCACCTCCGCGCCGCCACCCCGTCCGGAAGCCGAGCGGACCTACCGGGCGCGGGTCGGGCTGCCGCCGTGGAGCCCGGGGCGCTGGATGGTCCTGCGGCTGCTGCTCGCGCGCCATGCACCGGATGCAGTGGCCGGCCTGGACGAGCGGGTGCGGACCCTGGCGCACCAGGTGTCACGGATCGCCACGCCACGCGCTGAGGTGGCCGCGTCCGCCGAGGCGCTCGCGCGGAGCCTGGACGGGATCCCGGAGCGGCTCGACGCCGTCGAGTGGGACGAGGCGGAGATCCGCCGCACCCTGCGGGATCTGACCGCCGAGCGCGCCCGCCTGGCCGCCGTCGCCGGTGCCGACGAGCGGCTGGCGGAGCAGGTGGTCCTGGGCGCCTACAGCCTGTCCAGTGCCCTGATCGAGCGGGACGAGCGCGCCCTGAACGAGTCCCTGGTCGACGCCCTCCTCGCCCTGGAAAAGACCCTCCGGGAGACCCATCGGGTCGACCCGGACCGCTTCAGCGACCTCCTGGCGGAGATCGAGAAGGAGGTGCGCTGACTCCTTCCCTCCGTCCTCCCACCCCTCCGGGTGGCAACTGATTTCCAGGAGGAGCGACCATCATGAGACACAGCACTCCCATCGCATGTCTCGCCCTCGCCACGACGGCGCTCGCGGTGGCGGGCGGAGCCCGGCTCGCCGGGCAGCAGCCGCCGTCCGGCCCGGAAGACCGCCTGCTCGCACGCCTCCAAGCCTCCGACCGGGCGGCCGGCGACCTGTTTGCCTGCGCCCTGTCGCTGTCGGGCGGGACGCTCCTGGCCGGCTCGCTGCTCGACGACGACCGGGGCTCGGCGTCCGGCGCGGCCTACGTCTTCGATCTCGGGCCCGACGGCTGGTCCCAGAGCGCCAAGCTCTTCGGAGCGGACACGGCGGCAGGGGACGAGCTCGGGTTCTCGGTCGACCTGGCGGGCGATCGCGCCCTGATCGGCGCGCCGCTCGCCGGGGGCGGCGGCGCCGCCTACCTCTTCGATCGCGTCGGCGGCGTCGACGGCGCTTGGCGCCAGACGGCCCGGTGGGACGGCGGCGAGGGCGGTGCCGACTTCGGCTCCGCGGTGGCGTTCGCACCGGGATGGGCGTTGGTTGGGGCGCCGCTGGCGGATGCCGGCGGGCGTCCTGACAGCGGTGCCGTGTACGCCTTCCCGCTCAGAGGCGGGTCGCCGGTGCGGCTGGAGGCCCCCGAGCCCCGGGCCGGCGCCGGGCTCGGCTGGGCCGTCGCCGGTACGGACGAGGTCGTGGCGGCCGGCGCGCCCTGGTCCGATCGCCCGCTCACCGGCGCCGGAATGGTCGCCCTCTTCGCCACGGGGCCGAACGGCTTCCGCCCCCTCGGCGAGGTCACCGCACCGGACGCCGATCCGTTCGACGCCTTCGGCTACGCCATCGACGTCGCCGGCGATCTGCTGGTGGTCGGCGCGCCGCTCGACGACGACCGGGGTCCGAGCGCCGGCGCGGTCTACCTGTTCCGTCTGCGGGACGGCCGGGCGGTGCTCGAGACGAAGATCCCGGGGACCGTTCCCGGCGATCAATACGGCACCACGGTGGCGGTCTCCGCCGACGGCCGGCGGTTCGCGGTCGGCGCCCGCCGGGGAGACGGCGCGGCCGGTGCGGACGTGGGGTACGTCGACGTCTTCGACCGCGTGGGCGGGCACTGGGAGAGCGACCTCCGCATCCAGCCGGGCGCGGCACGCGCGGGCGACGAGGTGGGGATCGACGTCTCCCTCTCCGGTTCCGGCGTCGCGGTGGGGGCGTACAAGGACGACGGCGGCGGGACCGACGCCGGCGCGGCGTACGTGCTCACCCCGACGGCGGACCTGGCGCTCACCAAGCGCCTCGTGAGCCCGGCGGCCGGGGGGCCGCCGCCGGCGCCGGGGGAGGAGGTGGTCTTCGCCGTCGCGGTGGAGAACCGGGGGCCGGACGACGCGCTCGGCGCCCGGGTCCTCGACGCACCGCCCGAGGGGGTGGAGGACGTGACCTGGATCTGCGCCGCGGAACCCGGTGCCCGGTGCACGGCCGCCGGCGAAGGGGCTCTCGACGACACGGTGGACCTGCCCGCCGGGGCTACCCTGACCTACACGGTCACCGGCACCGTTTCCCAGGGAGCGGCGGGAGAGCTGGTCAACCTGGCGTCGGTGGACGGGCCGCCGGGGATTTTCGACCCGACGTCGGGCAACGGCGCGGACGAGGCGGAGGTCCCGGTCGGGCCGCCCCGTGCCGACCTGGCGCTGGCCATCCGGTTCGTCTCCGACGCGGCCGTGCCCGGCCTGCGCGTCGACCACGAAGTCGAGATCGACAACCTGGGACCGAGCGACGCACCGACCCTCGGGCTCCTCCGGGGTGGCCTCGCGGCGGCCTTCCTGGACCCGGTCTGGACCTGTACGACGGAGGGGAGCGCGGTCTGTGTGCTCACCCCGAATGACCCGGCGGAGGTCGGCCACTTCACCCTGCCCGCCGGTACGGGGGTCGTCTTCCATCTCGACTCCCTGGTCGACCCGGGGGCCCGCGGCGGCCTCCTGTTGGCGGGAGACCTGGGCCCCCTGAGCGGCCTCGACCCGAACCCCGGCAACAACTCCGCGTCGGTGAGGACGCCGCTCGAGCCGCTGACCGACCTGGCGGTGACCCTGGCTCCCGCGCCAGTGGTGCCGGTCCCGGTGACCAGCGGACCGGGGCCGACCGCCGAGCAGCTCGGGGCAACGCGACAGGGAGCCGGACAAGGAGCCGGACAGAGACCAGGACAAGGAGGGAAGGCGATCGAGCTCCCTCCGGGTGGGGCGGCGACCTACACGGTCCGGGTGACCAACGACGGTCCAAGCCACGCCTTCGGCGCTCGGGTGGTGGCGGCCGTCCCGCCGGGCCTGGACGGAGCCGGCTGGTCCTGCACGGCGAGCGGCGGCGCACGCTGCTCGCCGGCCGGCGGCGGTGCCCTCGCCGATCGGGTGGACCTCCCGGTGGGCTCCGAAGTGGAGTACTCCTTCTCGGTCCTCGCGGCAACAGGCTTCCTCGGTCCGAAACCTCTGGAGGTCTCGGTGGCGCCGGCGCCGGCGTTCTCGGACCCGGATCCGTCCAACAACCGGGCCCGGGATGGGGGGCCTCTCCTCCTGCCGACGGACCTCGCCCTCACGGTGGAGGCCCAGGGGAGCTTCGTGGAGGGGAGCGTGGTGACTTACGAGATCCTGGTGGCGAACGGTCTGACCGTCGACTTCCCGGACCTCCCCGGCGACGAGGTAACCCTGCCGCTGCCGGCGGCGCTCGATCCGGTCGACGTGACGGCGGACGTGGGGGAGGCCAGGATCGTCTCGCCTACCTCGGTTGCCTGGACCGGGCCGCTCGATGCCGGGGAGGTTGTGGCGATCCGGCTCGAATCGAGGATCAAGCAACAAACCCGAGGCATGACGGTCTCGACCCAGGCCCTGCTCGACCTGGAGGACGCGGGGTACCTGCTCGAGAGCTCGCCGCCCGGCGCCCTGCAGTCGGGGCCCACGACCTTCGTCGTGCGCGAGCCGCTGGGCATTCCCACCGTCTCGCCCTGGGGCCTGGCGCTCCTCGGCCTGCTGCTCGCCGGAAGCGCCCTCTCCTTCCTGCGGCAACGGAGGACCTCATGAACGAGTGCACTGTCGTTCCCGATCCGGTCAGGTCACCGCCCACGCTCCGGACGCTGACCCTCGTCCTGGTCTCTTGCCTCGCCTGGTTGCCGGCCGTGATGACGTCGCCGGCCCTGGCGGCGGAGGGTGGGGTGGGGGCGTCCCCGGCAGCCCGGCCGGCGCCTGCCGCCGACGCCCGCCTGGCCTTCACCGACGGCATCCTGGCCTTCTACGACAAGCACTGGGAGGAGGCGCGGACGCACTTCGAGGAGGCCGTCCGGCTGGCGCCGGAGGACGGCACCGCGCGCTACTGGCTGGGGGTCACTTACCTGAACCTGGGGCGGCCGGCCGACGCCGTGCGGGAGATCGAGGCCAGCCTGCGGGCGCACGATCCGCCCCGGGTCGATCCGGCGGAAGTGCGCTCCCGGCTGGCCGAGGCGAAGGCGCGGGCGCGAGGGGTAGGGGCCGAGGGGGCGGAGGCCGCCCTGGTGCCGGCGCCGCGCTGGGGCGGCGGCTTCGCCGTCTTGCCCGAGACGCCGCGCTTCGACGGCCGGCTCTACCTGGGGATCGGCACGGACTCGAACCCCTACCTGATGCCGGACGGGCTGGTCCTGGTGACGCCGGGCGGCACGGTGCTCGACGGCGCGGAGTCGGACACGGTGCACCTGGCCGATGTCCGCCTGGCCGGTCAGTGGGTGGACGAGGCGGCCGGCCGGACCGCGGGCGTGGTGGTCCGGGGCAGCCAGAGCGCCCACGACCAGTTCGACGAGCTCGACCTGCGTCGCCTGGGAGTGGTCGGGCAGCTCGCCCTGGGGAAGGACCCGCTCGGCTATCTGACCGGGCCGCTGGGCTACGCGCGGGTGCCGTTCGGCGAGAGCCGCTGGGCGCTCCTGGTCCAGGCGGGCGCGTCCAAGGACTGGCTGAACGGTGAGGGGTTCTCCGACCAGCGCGCCGGTGCCGTGACGGGGTTGCTCAACGAGGCTGGCAGCAGCCGGGGCTCTCATCGGATCGGGGGGCAGACCCGCCTGGCGGTCTCCTACCGGGACACGAGCTTCGATGCTGACCGGGGCGGCGCGGCCGGGGAGATCCTCGACCGGGGGGGCGAGGAGATCGGCGCCACGCTCGGCCAGTACCTCTTCTTCGCCCGGCGCAACCGCTACCTTCGCCTCAGCGTCGGCGCGTTCGACCGCAACGCGGGCGCCGCCTACGACGCCTCGTCGGTCGTGGCCGACGGCGAGCTTTCGCTGCCGCTCGCCGCCCGCGTCACCCTCTACCTGTCCGGAGCCTGGCGCACCGACGACTACGACGAATCGGTGTCGAACCCGTTCGCGCCGGCGGGTGAGCCCCGGCAGGACGACGAGCTCCGCCTGGGTGGGTCGCTGGTGGTCCGGGCGATGGCGCGGCTCTTCGTCTCCGGGCGCGTCACCTGGATCGACCACCAGATCGACCTCCCCGGGGGCTTCGGCACCCCCGACCTCTCCTACGACCGCACCGTCGCCACGGTCGGACTCTCCTGGATCTTCTAGAGGAACCGCCATGCTCCAGACCCACGGACCGAGAGACCCCTCTGCTTCCGCCTCGCCCCGCCACTCCGGTCGTTCCGGCCCGTCCGGCTTGACCGTGGCGCTCCTCTTCGTCGTCGCCGCCCTGGCGCCGGCGGCCATCCTGTGCCGGCCGACCTCGGCCCAAGAGGGGGCCCAAGAGCGGGTCCATGAGGAGGTGGGCCGCATGGCCGACCTGGCGGGAGACGTCGAAGGCACGCCGCCCGGCGGCACCCGCGCGGCCCTGCACCAGGGGGACGGCATCCTCCTCGGGCACCTGGTGGAGACCGCCCGGGACGCCTGGGCGCTGATGCGCTTCACCCCCCACGGCGACTTGCGGCTCGGCCAGGAGACGCGGATCACCGTCGATCAGTCGACCATCGACCAGGCGAACCGGACCAGCCGTTCGGTGCTCTCCCTCCTCGTGGGCAGGATCGAGCTCGCCCTGGGCAGCCTGTTCCGGGGCGAGGTGACGGTGGAGACGCCGACCGCCGACCTCGGCATCAAGGGGACCGTGCTGCGGGTGCTGGTGGATGCCTCCGGGCGCACTCTGGTGGCGGTGCTCGAGGGGACGGTCGAGGTGACCTCGAAGGCGGGCGGGACGGTCCTCGTCCACGCCGGATCGTTCTCGATCGTCGACCCGGAGGCGCCGCCGCTGCCGCCGGCGCCGTTCGATCCCTCGGCCGGGACGCTGTCGCCGTCGGCCGGCGGGCCGGACTTCGCCGTGCCGGGGGAGGGCACCTTCAGCGAGACGCCGCTGATCGAGGACGGCCAGACCGACCTGCCGCGCGAGCCGCCCCGTCGCGATCAGTTGGACCAGGGGGACCCGACCGGCGGCAACGGTTCCGGGGGGTCGACCGGCGGGGGGCGATGAGCTGGGCCTTGATCAAGTCGATCGGACCAATCTGGTCGGACCGTCCGGGTGAGCTCGCCGGGCGGCCGGCGTCGGCCGGCCGGGGCGCGGAGCGCCGAGGGCGGGCGGCGTGACGGTGCGCCGGCGGAGCCTCGCGGTCAGCCTGGCGATCGGCGCCGGTGCGTCCCTGTTGGTCCTCGGGATCCTCTGGACCGGTGCTCTCGCCCCGGTGGAAGGGTTCGCCGTTGACTGGATGCAGCGGCAACGGGGAGCACGGCCGGTCGATCCCCGGATCGTGGTCTGCGCCATCGACCGGGAGTCGGTCGACCGCTACGGCCGCTGGCCCTGGCCTCGGAGCCTGATGGCGCGGCTGGTCGACCGGCTCTCGGACGCGGGAGCGAAGACGATTGCCTTCGACGTGGTCTTCTCCGAGGCGTCGCGTCATCAGGCGGATGAGAACGGGGAGGGCGGCTTCGACCTGCGCGGTGAGGACCGGGAGCTCGAGGCCGCGATCGAGCGCGCCGGAAACGTCGTCCTGGCGTACTTCTTCGAGAGCGAGAGATCGACCGTGTCCGATCGGCCGGCCCCGCCGTCGGGGACCGTTCCCGCGCTGGGCTCGGCACCGGAAGCCGATCGCGGCAGCCCGGGCAACATCCTGTCCGCCCAGTTCAATCTGGTCTTCGGCGGGGCGGAGACGTTCCCGCTGCCGGAGTACCCGTCGGTCGAGCCGAACCTGGACTTCTTGGCTGGCGTCGCCGCCTCCCAGGGCTTCATCACCAACCAGCGGGAGTCGGGGGTCTCCCGCCGCCAGGGGCTCGCCGCCCGGTACCGGGGCGCGGTCTTCCCGGCGCTGCCGCTCCGCGCGGTGGCGACCTTCCTCGGCGAGGACCTGACCCTGACCCACGACGGCGTCCTGCCGCGGATCCTGGTGGGAGAGCGGCCGGTCGAGACCGACGGCACCGGCCGCTTGTGGCTGTCCTGGCCGGGGCCGGCGGCGAGCTTCACCGTCCTGCCGATCCACCGGGTGCTGGACGGGGCCGTCGAGTCGAAGGCGCTCGCCGGCAAGCTCGTCTTCGTCGGCGCCACCGAGTCCGGCATCGGCGACTACACTGCCACGCCGTTCGGGGTGGAGGCGCCCGGCGTGCTGGTGCAGGCGGCCACCGCGGACAACCTCCTGTCCGGACGGTTTCTGAAGGAGGCCGGTGCGCCGCGGCTGCTGTCGCTCCTGGCGCTCTGCCTGCTCGGACCGCTGGCGGCGTTCCTGGTCGCCTGGGTCGAGAACCGCTGGCTCGGGTCGGCGGCGGCGATCGCCCTGGTCTTCGGCTGGCCGGCGCTCTGCTTCCTCGCCTTCGTGACCCGCGGCTGGCACCTGGAGATCGTGGCGCCGTTCCTGGCCGGCGGGCTGGCGCTGCTGGTGTCGTTCAGCGTACAGGTGGGGATCATCGACGCCCGGGCCCGCTTCATCCGCAAGACCTTCGAGCGCTTCGTCTCCCAGGCGGTGGTCGAGGAGATGCTCCTCCACCCGGAGCGGGTCCGCCTCGGCGGCGAGCGCCGGGAGATGACGGTTCTGTTCTGCGACATCCGCGGGTTCACGTCGATCTCCGAACGGCTCGACTCGGAGGCGGTCACCGATCTGCTCAACCGGTTCTTCACCCCGATGACCCGGCTGGTGGTGGAGGCGGGCGGTACGCTGGACAAGTACATGGGCGACGCCCTGATGGCCTTCTTCGGTGCGCCCGTGGCCCAGCCGGACCACGCCGCGCGCGCCTGCCGGGCGGCGCTCGCCATGGCCAGTGAGCTGGGCAGGCTGAACGAGCTCTGGCGGGCCGAGGGCCGGCTGCCCGACGGGGCGTCGCTGGGCATCGGCATCGGCGTCAACTCCGGGCCGATGTCGGTCGGCAACATGGGCTCCGAGCAGGTCTTCGACTACACGGTGATCGGCGACAACGTCAACCTCGGGTCACGGGTCGAAGGGCTCAACAAGCTCTACGGCACCGGGATCCTGGTCACCGGTGCCACGGTCGAGGCCGCCGGCCCGGGCTTCCTCGTCCGCGAGCTCGACCGGGTGCGGGTCAAGGGCAAGAGCAAGGCGGTGGCGCTGTTCGAGCTGCTCGCCACGGTCCCCGCGCCCGCGGAGGACGAGGAACGGGTCAGTGCCTACGCCGCGGCGCTCGCCCTCTACCGCGGCCGGCGCTTCGCCGAGGCCGAGGCCGCGTTCCACGAGCTCGACGGCGGGTGCCCGGCCGGCGATCCGGCGGCGGCCGTCCTCGCCGCGCGCTGCCACCGCCTGGAGCTCCACGGTGTGGCCGCCGACTGGGAGCCGGTCGAGACCCTGACCTCGAAGTAGGCGGGCCGCGGCAGGGGAGGCGCGGGCGCCTCGACGCGTCCCGCGCGGGCAGTTAGACTGGCAAGCACTCCCGGCAACCCCAACCCATCCGCGTACAGCGTAACGGAGAGTTTTCGATGGCCGAGCCAGTCACCAGCCAGAAGGCACCCGCCAAGAAGCCTGCCACGACCAAGAAGCCGTCCATCCAGAAGTACGACGTGGAGGTCGTGGAGGTCGTTCAGGAGACCCACGACACGGTCACCATCTACTTCGAGCAGCTAGACAAGAGCCAGGGTCCCTGGGAGTACCAGGCCGGGCAGTTCTGCACCGTCCGCCCCCACGAGTTTCCGGCGCTCCAGCAGCTCATCGGCTACTTCGAGGACGTCAAGGGCAAGCGCGAGCCGGCGCGGGCCTACTCCCTCGCCAGCGCGCCCCACGAGCCGTACGTCGGCATCACCGTCAAGGAGGAGGAGTACTGGTCCGGCGAGACCAAGTACCCGCCGCTCCTCTCCCCCTACCTGGTCCACTGCGTCCGGACGGGCGACCGGTTCGAGATCCAGGGTTACGGCGGGCCGTACACCTTCCCCGACGACCTCGAGGAGCGGGCGAGCCAGATCGTCCACCTGGTCTCGGGCTCCGGCTCCGTGCCCAACTTCGGCCTCACCAAGCACGCCCTCCACCTGGGGCTCGGCGTGCGCCACACCTGGATCTACGGCAACAAGACCTGGAAGGACGTGATCTACCAGGAGGCGCTCGACCGGATCGTCGCCGAGAATCCGGGCAAGGTGGAGGTCGTCCACCGGATCACCCGCGAAGACGACCCCACCGTCCATGGGCCGAACGTCCAGAAGGGCCGGGTGACCCGGGACCTGATCGAGCAGATGGTGCCCGACTTCGAGCGCGCCGAGTTCTACTGCTGCGGCGCCGGCATCACCAAGTGGGATCGCCTCAAGGCGAAGGAGACCGGCACCGAGCCCGCGCCCAAGTTCCTCGAAGGCGTCCTCGGCATCCTGGACGAGATCGGCGTCGACGGAGACCGGATCCACAAGGAAAGCTGGTAACGGCTCAGCCTCAAAGCGGTCCGCGCGGCACCTCGCCGGCTTCGATCGCCGCCGTCTGCTCCTCGTCGAACGGTGGGTCGAACAGGCTCGCCGTCCCCTGGCGGGAGCGGAAGTAGACGAAGATGTAGCGCATCCGGTCGGGGAGCGCCGCCCAGTCCCGGGCCGCCGATCCGGCGGCGATCGGCCGGTGGAGCCCCACCCGGGAGAGCGCCAGCGCCGCCAGGGCGCGCAGCCGGTCCTTGAGCGGCAGGCCCGCGAGCCGGGTGGGATATGCCCCGAAGCGCTCGAGCGTGCCGGTGAGCACGCGGTCGTCCAGCCGTGCCAGGAGCGTCGGGTAGAGCGCCGCCCCCCGCGGCGCCGGCACGTCCTCGCCCAGCTCGAGCACCTCGTCCGGGATCGGCAGACGCATCAGGAGGCGGGTCGAGATCCGCCGCGCGACCTCTTCCGCCTCCTCGCCGATCGGCGTGAGGAAGCGGTCGATCGCCGCCTGCGCCTCCGGGCTCTCCCCGAGGATCTTCTGCCCGAGGCGTTGGGCCAGGGCGTCGCGCATCCGGTTGACGACGATCTCCGCCACCGGTGCCGCGAGGGCGCCGGCGATGTGGCTCTGAAGGCGGGTCTGCTCGTGGAGGCCGCCGAGGGCGTTGCCGAGCAGCACCAGCTCCGCCTTGCGCTTGGCATCGGCCTCGAACCGGGCGGCGTAGTAGGCGCGCATGGAGTCGCGCAGCAGGTCCTGGCCGCCCTGGGGTCGGCTCACCAGGCGGTCGGCTCCACCGTCCTCCGGCCCCGTGTCCCCGACCGGATCGGTGCCGGCCGTGTCGATCCGGTCCGGCCGGGCCTCCCCCGGGCGGAGTCGCTCCAGGAACCGCTCGAACCTCTCGGGGTCCGGCTCCGGGTGGCTCGCCAGCTCCTCGAGCAGCGCCGCGAACAGCCCGCCCAGCTCGTCGAACACCGTCCGGTTGCCTTCGCGGATGAACCGCCCGACGGCGTCGACCGCGGAGAGGATCGGCTCCAGGTCGTCGGCGCTCTCTGGAGCCGCGGAGGCGCCCGGGTCTCCGTCCAGGTCGTGGAGCGCCCGGTGGAGGGCGTGGAGGTGGCGGTGCACGCGGCCCTTCGCCTCGAGCAGACGGCGGAACGCCTCGTGGAGCTCCTCCTCGCGGATGAAGGTGCCGGCGGTCTTCGATGCCCAGGTGGCGTAGGTGCACCAGTTGGCGTTCTCGGCGCCGAGGGCGCCGGCGAGCTGGTCCGAGAGGCGGTGGTAGGCGAGGGTGATCCGGAGGTTGCGCAGGACCGGCCGGTCGTCCATGGCGACGATCCGGCGGACCTCCTCGGGGGTCACGGCCGGGGCCGCCGGCGACGCGCCCGATCCGCCCTGCCGCCGCGCCTCGCGGGCGAGCGCCCGGGCGATTCCCTTGAGCGCGTCCTCCCCGGCCTTGTGGAAGAACGGTGCCAGCAGGAAGTTGTCCAGGGCGAACGGTCCGCGGAGCGAGAGGTACGCGTCGTAGGTCAGCCGGCTGGCGCCGGACCCGGCCGGCTCGACGGTGATCCGGTCCCGGTAGCGGAACAGGAAGGTCCGGCCCTCGAAGGTCGCCTCGCCCGATCCGTCGGCGGGTGCGGTCGGGGTGGCCGGCTCGGACGGAGTGGGTCCCTCGGACGGGGGATCGAAGGCGGTGATCTCGTACGGCAGCGCCACCTCCTTGAGCAGCAGGCGGCTCACCAGTCGGAAGCGGGTGCCGGTGCCGATCGGCCCTTCGGTGAGCTTCTCGGCGCGCTCGACCCGCGGGTCCCAGCGGGCCGTGTTGCGGAAGTCGGTGACGAAGGTGAACGCCTGCGCGGCGGGGAGGGAGACGTCGATCGACGATCGGTACCGCGGCATCGGTCACCTCCTGTGAATCCATGTCCCGGTCGGGCAGGGCGGACTGACGTCTGCGCCCGCGCGACCCGTCGCGGGGGGCGTTCAGATCCCGCCGCCCGCGTCGAACCGTTCCTCCTTGACCCGGCTCTGGGTGATGACGCTTCCCGGCGGCACGTCGCGGGTCAGCCAGACGTTGCCGCCGATCACCGAGCCGCGGCCGATGGTCACGCGGCCCAGGATCGTCGCCCCGGAGTAGACGATCACGTCGTCCTCGACGATCGGGTGGCGGGCGATGCCCTTGATCGGCCGGCCCTCGTCGTCCAGGGGGAAGCTCTTCGCCCCCAGGGTCACGCCCTGGTAGATCCGCACCCGGTCGCCGATCCGGCAGGTCTCGCCGATCACCACGCCGGTGCCGTGATCGATGAAAAAGCTCTCCCCGAGCTCTGCGCCCGGGTGGATGTCGATGCCGGTGCGGCTGTGGGCCTCCTCGCTCCAGATCCGGGCGAGCAGCGGGATCTCGAGCCGGTAGAGCTCATGGGCCAGCCGGTGGCTGGTCACCGCCAGCATGCCCGGGTAGGAGAGGATGATCTCGTCGTGGCTTCGCGCCGCCGGGTCGCCCTCGTAGGCGGCCTGGACGTCCGCCAGGAGCAGGCGACGGACCTCCGGCAGCCGGGAGAGGAACTCGCCGGTGGCCTGGACGGCGCGCGCGCTCGCTTCGGTCGCGTCGTACCCCTCCTCCAGGACCAGGACCCGCCGCACCTGCTCCTGGAGGGTGTGGGTCACCCGGTCGAGTCCCGTGCCGATGTAGTGGCGGAGCGCCTCGCCGCTCAGGTCCCACTCGCTGAGATACCCGGGGAAGAGCACCGCGCGGAGCGCCTCGACCGTGTCGATGAGTTGGGAGTGGGACGGCAGCAAGTAGCGCGTCCGGCCGCCCCCCGGCGCCGCATGGGGCGAGGCGCAGAGGGCGTCGACCACCTCGTCGAGGGAGGCGTGGCCCCGCTCGGGCATCAGCCGTCCTCGCCGGCGAAGAGCGGGGTGGACAGATAGCGCTCGCCGGTGTCTGGCAGGATCACGAGCACCAGCTTTCCCGCGAGCTCCGGGCGGCCGGCCACCTGGATCGCCGCCCACGCCGCCGCGCCGGAGGAGATCCCGACCAGGATGCCCTCCTCCTTGGCCAGCCGGCGGGTGATGACCGTGGCGTCCTCCGCCGTCACCTGGATCACCTCGTCGATCACCGTGGTGTCCAGCACCCCCGGAATGAACCCCGCGCCGATCCCCTGGATCGGGTGCGGTCCGGGGGAGCCACCGGAGAGCACCGGGGACGCGGCCGGCTCCACCGCCACCACCTGGAGTGAAGGCTTGCGCTGCTTGAGCTCCTGGCCCACGCCGGTGATCGTGCCGCCGGTGCCGACCCCGGCCACGATCACGTCCACCTGGCCGTCGGTGGCGGACCAGATCTCCTCCGCCGTGGTCTCCCGGTGGATCGCCGGGTTGGCCGGGTTCTCGAACTGCTGGAGCATGACGTAGCCGCGGGTCGCGGCCAGCTCCCGGGCCTTCTCCACCGCGCCGCTCATGCCGCCGCTACCCGGCGTCAGCACCACCTCCGCCCCCAGGGCCGCCAGGAGCTGGCGCCGCTCCATGCTCATGGTCTCCGGCATGGTCAACACCAGCCGGTAGCCCCGGGCCGCGCAGACGAACGCCAGCCCGATTCCGGTGTTGCCGGAGGTCGGCTCCACCAGCGTCGCCCCCGGACCCAGCCGCCCCTTCCGCTCCGCCGCCTCCACCATCGACAAGGCGATCCGGTCCTTCACGCTGCCACAGGGGTTGAACGACTCCAGCTTCGCCACCACCTCCGCGCCCGTTTCCTCCGAAAACCGGCGCAGACGGACCAGCGGCGTGCGACCCACCAGACGGGTGATGTCCTCCGCGATGCGCATGACCACCTCCGTTGCCTGAGGCGATTCTACAGCGCGGCGGAGGGCGCGTCAGCGTTGGGTCAAGAGGTGGATCGGGCGCCGGTCTCCGCCCCCTTCGCCTGAGGTACTCTCACGTTGCAATCTCGAATTTGCGGAGAGTCCATGGCCGGAAGCTACTACGATGTCTTCATCTCCTACGCCCGGGCAGATGCCCCGGAGTGGGTGCAGACGCTGGCGGAGAACCTCCATCGGAAGGGGTTCGAGGTCTTCTGGGACGGCTGGGAGATCGGCCCCGGCGACGTGCTGGTCCACGAGCTGGACCGGGGCCTCCTCGCCAGTCGCAACGGCGTCCTGGTGGTGACCAAGAGCGCCTTCGAGCGGCCGTTCGTTCGGGCCGAGTACGCGGCCATGATGACCCGGGCGATCGAGGGCCGGCAGCGGCTGATCCCGGTGCTCCTGGACGACGTGGAGCTGCCGCCGCTCCTGGCGAGCCGGGTGTGGATCGATTTCCGCGGTGCCGACGGGCCGGAGTACGAGCACAAGGTCGACGAGCTGGCCCGGGCGCTCCGCGGCGAGACGCTCCAGCGTCCGGCGCGGGACGGAGAGACGGCGCCGCCCCCCGGGACCGGCTTCCGGGCTGAGGGTGTCCTCCGGCGGACGCTCCGGATCGCCCCGGATCGGGTCGCGTTGCTGGAGGGCGATGAGCTGATCGCGGAGCACGCGCCCAAGCCCCTCGATCACGCCCTGGAGCAGACGATCTGGACCCTCCGCCGGGCGCGGCGCCGGCGGATCCCCGAGGGCTCGCACGTCCACCGGCGGGGCCAGGTGGAGGTGGCTGCGGAGCCTGCGGCACCGCTGCAGGAAGCGTCCCTGGCGGCCGGCGCTGCCCTCGCCCGGACCTTCCTCGATGGCGCGGCCGGCGGGGCGCTCCGGGAGGTCGTCACCCAGGCCGAAGGCCAGAACGCGCCGCTCGAGCTGGGGCTGGAGATCGAGGACGGAACCCTCCGCGCCCTGCCCTGGGAGACCCTGCGGCTGCCGGCCAAAGTGTCTGATCAGGGAGCGTCCGATCGGGGAGCGGCCGATCCGTCCGCCGGGTCGGCGGCGACCGCGCCCCTCGCCCTCCACCCGCGGGTCCGCCTCCACCGGGTCCACGCGGCCGACGGCCCGGCGCCCGGCATCCAGATCCCCGGGCCGCTCCGCATCCTGGTCGCCATCGGTAGCCCCGAAGCGCTCAACCGGCGGGGCGAGCTGCTCGACCATGAGCGCGAGCTCTCCCAGATCCTCGACGCCGTCGGCACGGCGCGCCGGGCGAAGGCCCACGTCCAGATCCTCCACCGGGGCACCGTCCGCGCCATCCGCCAAGCCCTGGAGACCGAGCGCTACCACGTGCTCCACCTCTCCTGCCACGCCGGCCCCGGAGTGCTGCTGCTCGAAACCGACGACGGCGAGGAAGACCGGGTCACCGCCGAGCGGTTCTGGCAGGAGGCTCTCCCGGACGGCCGCGGCGTCCCGCTGGTGGTCCTCGCCGGCTGCGCCACCGCCCTCGACGTGCGGAGGAGTCGGTCCGAAGAGGGCACCGGAGACGCGGAGGTGGAGTCGGCCGATGAGAAGGAGAGTCCGGCAGGTTCGGCCGAAGGTGAAGAGCTCCTCCCCGGCCTCGCCGCCCAGCTCCTCGACCACGGCGTCCCCGCGGTCCTCGCCATGCAGGCGCCGGTGAGCGATCCCTACGCCACCCAGCTCGCGACGCACCTCTACCGGGGCCTGGCCACGCACCAGGAGCCGGCGCCCCTCGCCGTCCTGGCCGCGGCCCGGCGCGCGACCGAGCGCTGGCGCCTGGAGCAGGAGGCGGCCTCGCCGAAACACCAGCTCGCCGAGTGGGCGACTCCCGCCCTCTACCTCCGGGGCACGCCCCAGCGGCTCTACGACCCGGCCGCACCCTTCGCGGAGATCGAGGAGGCTCCCGAGGCCCGGTTCGCGCCCGGCGTCGTGGTGCGCACGGTCGGCGACTTCGTCGGCCGCCGCCGGGAAGAGCGCCTGGTGCTGCGGACGCTGCGCGGTGCCAAGAAGGCCGGCGTTCTCCTCCGCGGCATGGGCGGCGTCGGCAAGAGCACCCTGGCGGCCGAGGTCCTGACCCGGCTGGTGGAAGAGGGCCGGCTCGTGGTCTCGCTGACCGGGGAGGTCGCACCGGAGACGGTGATCGAGCAGGTGGGCAGCGAGCTTCTCGGTGTCGCCCATGCGCAGAAGGCGCCCGAGGACCATCCCCTCCGCCAGCTCGCCACCGTGCTCCAGCGGCCGGACCTCGACTGGACGGACCGCTTCGAGCTCCTGGACCGGGCCGCCCTGGGCCAGCTCCCGTTGGTCCTCCTGCTCGACAACTTCGAGAGCAATCTTCACGACCCGGACGAAGAGGGCGTCTGGTCGGTCGAGAACCCCCAGCTCGCCGCCCTCCTCGTCCGCTGGCTCACCAACCCGGGCAAGAGCCGCCTCGCCTTCACCTCCCGCCACCCCTTCACCCTCCCGGACCAGGCCCACCGCCGGCTCGAAGACCACCACCTCGGCCCCCTCACCCCGGCCGAGACCCGCAAGCTCCTCTGGCGCCTCGACGCCCTCGACGCCCTGTCCGTCGAAGACCAGCAGCGCGCCTACGAGGCCGTCGGCGGCCACCCCCGCGCCCTCGAATACCTGGACGCCCTGCTCCGCGGCGGCGAAGCCAAGTTCGACGACGTCACCCTCCGCCTGGAGAAGAACCTGAAGAGCGAGGGCGTCGACCGCCCGGACGTCTGGATCAAGGACCGCGTCGCCGGCGACCTCGACCGCGCCCTCGCCGAGACCGTCACCGCCGCCTCCGCCGACGTCCTCCTCAGCGACCTCCTCCGCCTCGCGGACCGTGACCCCCTCGCCCGCAAGCTCCTCCTCGGTGCTTCCGTCTACCGCCTTCCAGTCGACTGGATCGCCCTGGCCTGGCAGGTGTCCGAAGAGCTGGAAGATCCGGAGGACCCCGCATGGACCGAGCTGAGCCGACAACTCAACCAGCGGGCGCGCGAGCGACAAGAGCAGGGTAAACAGATCTCCGCCGACAACCCACTGCAGAGCCTGGGCTTCTCGGACAAGGAGATCCAGGCGTACAACGAAGGCATCAGAAAACGTGCGACGCCACCACTCCGGCTACCCGACGGAATCGCCGATGCCTACGACCTCCTCGAACGCCTCGGCCTGCTCACTCCAGTGCCGGTCGGCGACACCGCGCTCTACCAGGTCCATCGCTGGACCGCCACCGCCCTCGAAGAGGACGCGGGCGCGGAGGCCCTGGCCGAAGCCCACCACCGCGCCGCCCGGCACTGGCGGTGGCGGTTCGACCGTATCCCCCAGCGGCGCCAGGCCGCCATCGACCAGCTCCTCGAAGCCCGCCGCCACCACCACGCGGCCGGCGAGATCGACGAGGCTGTCGAAGTGACCGAGTGGATCTGCCTTCAGCTCGACAACTGGGGAGCCTACGGCCGTGAAGAGCAGCTCTGCCGCGAGGTGCTCACCTGGGTGCCCGCGCGGTCAAGGCAGGCCGCCACCTTCCAGCATGGGCTAGGCATAGTGGCGTACAGGCGTGGTTCGTACGACGAAGCGCTGGATTGGTACCGGCAGTCTCTGGCGATCAAGGAAGAGCTGGAGGACCGTTCAGGGATGGCGATCTCGTACCACCAGTTGGGGCTGGTGGCCGAGAAGCGCGGCTCGTACGACGAGGCGCTGGCTTGGTACCGGCAGTCTCTGGCGATCTTCGAGGAGCTGGGGAACCGTTCGGGGATGGCGAGCTCGTTCCACCAGTTGGGGATGGTGGCGGAGGAGCGCGGCTCGTACGACGAGGCGCTGGCTTGGTACCGGCAGTCTCTGGCGATCTTCGAGGAGCTGGGGAACCGCTCGGGGATGGCGAGCTCGTACCACCAGTTGGGGAGGGTGGCCGAAGCGCGTGGTTCGTACGACGAGGCGCTGGCTTGGTACCGGAGGTCTCTTGCAATCTTTTGGGAACTCGGGCAGCGATCGGAGATGGCGAGCTCGTACCAGGCGTTGGGAAACGTGTCGTTTCGGCAAGGTTCGTACAAGGAGGCGTTGGATTGGTACCGGAAGTCTCTGGCGATCTTCGAGGAGCTGGGGAACCGCTCGGGGATGGCGGATTCGTATTACCAGTTGGGGATGGTGGCGCAGAAGCGTGGTTCGTACGATGAGGCGCTGGCTTGGTACCGGCAGTCTCTGGCGATCTTCGAGGAGCTGGGGAACCGCTCGGGGATGGCGGGCTCGCTCGGCCAGATCGGGGTGTTGCTGACCGAGACCGGCGAGCCTGAGCAGGCAGTCCCCTGGAACCTGCGCTCGCTGGCCATCCGGCTCGAGATCGGAGTCCCGGAGATCCGGATCAATCTCCACTGGCTCACCCGCCAGCGGGAGGCGCTCGGGGAGGAGCGGTTCGCCGAGATCGTCCGGGAGCATGTGAGCGAGGAGTCGGCCGAGAACCTGTTCCGGATGCTCGCCGAGTTTGCCGAGGGGGAAGCAGGCGAGGAAGACTGAGCGGAGGTCCCTCCTCAGCCCACGCCGTACCGCTCGCGAAGGATCTCCAGGTGGTGGCGCACGTGGCCGGCGGTGATGAAGGCGAGCGCGCGGACGGAGACGGGGTGGCCGTTGGCGGTGCCCACCCGCTGCCAGGCTTCGTCGTCCAGGTGGCGGATGAGAGGAAGGGTGGCCGCGCGGACCGCGAGGAGCTCGTCGACCAGCGACGCCAGCGGCCGGTCGTCGAACCCGGCCCGCTCCATCGAGCCGTTTTCGTCGAACCCCGGCAGCTCGACCGCGTTCCCGCGGGCGATCGACAGCGCCCGATAGGTGAACAGCCGCTCCGCATCGGCCATGTGCCCGAACACCTCCCGCACGCTCCATTTCCCGGGCGCGTAGCGGAACCCTTCCCGCTCGGCCGTCACCGACGCCGCCACCCGCCGGATCACGTCCGGCTGGCCTTCCAGCACCGCCAGCACGTCCGCCTCCGGCACCTGGGCGACGTAGCCAGCGTAGAAGGGGGCGTATTCGGACTCGCGGGGGCGCTCGGACGGGGTGGGCTGGCTCATGGGATCGTCTCCTCGCCGCGGCCGGGCCGCGGGGTCGTCAGGCTCTTGGGAGCGTCAGGGCGTCAAGGGTCAAGGCGTCCAAATTCATGGAAGATCGGCCTCCAGGCGGAGGCTCCGGATGCTGAGGCGGACCTGCCGGTCGGTCTGGACGAAGAGCACCGGGCCGACCTCGTTGAGGGTCGCCTGGAGCGGCAGGTCGAGGGTCAGGTGGATCGGCTGCCCCGGGGAGAGTGGCCGGGGCGCGGTCTGGCCGAGGACGATGCCGTAGCGGGGCGAGGCCAGGGCCAGGCGGGCGGAGGCGGTGGCCGCGGGGCCGGCTCCGGCGCCGGACTCCCCTCCTGAGACCGCCTCGACGGTGGCTTCGAGGTGCACCCGGCTGCCCCGGGGAACGTAGATCTGCGGGCCGACCAGGTCCTCGGGCCCTTCTGTGGTCGGCGCGACCACCGCTTCGAAGCTGCCGTCGGCTGTGGGTGTCAGCTCGTCCGAGAGCGTTCCCGCGGCCACCTGGTCGGCCATGCCGGCCCGGAGCGTGGGCGGCGTCTGGGACCGGTCGACCTCGAGCTTCCTGACCTGGACTCCCGGTTTGGTCCCCTCGGGCGCCGGTGCGGCGGAGATCTCTGCACGGCGCACTCGGACGGAGAGGTCGCCGGGGATCAGGACGTTGAAGTAGCCGCGGGCGTCGAAGCCTGTGAGCGGCTCGGCGGTGACCAGGTGGAGGGAGATCCGGATGCGGTCCCCCGGGGCGACCACCGGCAGCTCGGAGACCCAGAGCGGCGCCGTCCGGCTCGGCTTGGCGCGCGGCCCCGACCCCCCTGCCCGTTGCTCAGGCACCTGGTGGACCAGGTCGGTGCGCAGGTGCGCCCAGCCGCTGGTGCCTTCGATCTCCAGGTCGAGGTCGAAGTCGAGGGCCGTGTGCGCTGGAATGGCGATCGACTGCCCCATGAACAGCCGGTGGCCGCCGACCTCGTGGGGCACCTTCCAGACCGTCTGGGCGTGGAGCGGCAGCGTCCAACGCCGGGACGGCTCCGCCGGGCTCGAGCGTGCCGCGGCGACCGTCCGGGCGAGCGTCGTAGCGAGGGCAGCCTCGGGCGCCGCCGCCGGTCCGGGGTGGAATGGGTCGTGGGGATCGAACGGACGCTCTTCGCAGCTCTGCCCGGAGCCGTCGCAGACCAGCAACCGGCCGGGTGGGAAGAAGCCGTAGGTGCGGTCCAGGTAGGTGTTGCCGAAGAAGAGCGGCCGCGGCGGATGGCGGCGCAAGGCGCTCCGGCCGCCGAGGACCGTGGCCTCGGCCCCGGCATGGGCCCCGGCATCGGACGCTCCGGGCGCCGCGCCGACCGCGTCCAGGATCGTCGCCGCCACGTCCCGCTGCGCCGCCGGGGTCTCGAGCAGCAGGCTCCGCTCGTCCGGGTAGCGCAGCAGCAGCAGGCCGAGGTTCTGACTGAGCGCCTGGGTCCACTCGTCCCCTTCGAGGGCGCCGGCGGACTCGTCGTTGGTGATCACCAGCAGGGTGTCGTCCAGGAGGCCGGCGGCGCCGAGCTGGTCGACGAATTGGCCGACCGCGCGGTCGAGGGTGTGCATGGCGTTGGCCAGGGTCGGCTCCCCCTGGGGCACGGTGTAGGGGTGGTGGGTGCCGACGGTCAGCAGGGTCAGGAACCAGGGCGGGCCACCCTGCCGGCGCTTCTCCTGGAGCCCCGCGGCCAGCTCCGCCGCCTGCTCCAGGAAGGCGCGATCGTCCACTCCCCAGGGGGTCCGCCGGTAGGCCCGCTCCAGGCTCTCGTCGCCGCCCACCTGCTGGAAGCCGACGGCCGCCATCGCCCGATCCTTGACCATGAAGCTGAGGGGCGCCGCTTGCTGGAAGATGGTCCGGTAGCCGGCGTGCTCGAACGCCACCGGCAGGCAGGGCAGGTGCTCGCCGCTCCGCGCCAGACGGGTGAGCTTCGCCTCGCCCGAGCCGAGGTCGGGGAGGCGCCCGCAGAGCAGGGCCCAGAGGCCCCGGTTGGTCTGGCGCTGGTGGCTGAAGAGCGTTCGCACCGCCACGGACCGGTCGACGAGCCCGTCGAGGGTGGGGAGCGACAGGCCGACGTCCTCGCCGCCGGTCAGGCCGAGCCGCGGCAGGTAGGTGCCGGAGACCCCTTCCATGACCAGGAGCAGCACGTTCGGCCGGTCGGGCAGGACCGGCACCAGGCGCTCGCCGCTCAGGTCCATGTGCGCTGTCTGGGCGGCGGGGGTCTCCGCACCGGCCGGAGCGGCCACCGAGCGACCCAGGCGGGCCAGCTCGGACAGGACGAAGTGCCCGTCGCGCCAGGAGTGCGGCCCCGGGAGGAGCAACACGACGGTCGACAGGACCAGGCCGGCGGCGGCCAGGGGCACCAGCAGCCGGCGGCGGGCCCGGGGCAGCAGGAAGCCTGCGAGGGTGCCGAGCAGGACGAGGCCGAGGCCCGGCACCAGGGTGGTCGGCTCGAGCGCCGAGCCGAACAGGAACTCCGGGTCGCGCAGGTAGCCGGCGTAGCGCAGGCTCAACGGGCCACCGAGGACGGTCACGTGCTCGAGCTGAGCCCAGTGGGCGAGACCCCAGAGGGTGCCGGCCGCCGTCCGCAGCCAGCGCGCCGGCAGGGCCGCGATGAGGGCCGCCGCGACGGCGCCGACGCCCAGGTCGGCGGCGATGCCCGCGAGGTCGCCCCAGCCGGCGGTCAGATCGCGCCGCCCGAGGGCCAGAAACCGTGTCGCCAGGGGGACGGCGAGGAGGGCGGCGATGCCGAGGAGCAGCCGCCGGGAACGGAGCGACGGGGTGGCCTCGGACATGGCGCGATTGTTCCACAGAGGGAGCTTGCCGGTCGCTTGCCGGCACCTGGCCAGCACCTTGGCGGCTCCCGGGCCGGAGCTATACTTCCGCCAATCGATGAACGCCATTCGCTTGACCGTCCAACGGACGGCTCCCGACCGGGCGTCGGGCCACTGTGTGGTCGAGGTCGACGACCCGAAGCTCCTGGGCCACGAGGCGGAGCTCACCCTGACCCTGCGGGTCGAGGTCCTGGACAGCCGTCCGATCCACGGGGAGCGCGAGCTGTTCCAGACCAAGTTCACCCTGGAGCGGCCGCGGATGGAGATTCCCCTGCCGCCCGAGGCCCTGCGCTGCTACACCTACCGGGGCGCGGAGATCGCGCTCGAAGTCCAGGCCGCGCTCAAGGTGGACGACAGCTTGCTGTTCGACACCAAGGCGTCGGAGGAGCAGACGCTGACCGTTCCGGACAGGCCCGCCCTGCGGACCGATGCCAAGGAGCTGATCGAGCCGGACGACGCCTTCGACTTCCTGACCAACTTCCAGGCGATCCCGGTCAAGAACCGGGGGATCGTGGCGGTGCTGGCGGCAATCGCCTTCGTCATCATCGCCGCCAACACCCTGCTCGGCATTCACGACCAGCTCACTCCCGAGGGCCAGACCTACTTCTACTCCCACCGGGACAGCGACGGCGACTCCCAGTCGCCGCTGTTCAACTCCCTGGCCGGGAGCGGCGTCGCCGGTGCCCTGGTCTGGGCCGCCATGCGCCGCCAGCTCCGCAAGTACATGACCTTCGCGCTGACCTTCCAGGGGCCAATCAACCGCTTCTCCGTCGTGCCGGCCGGCAGCCTGGTTACCGGCGTCGCCCGCGTCGACCTGGAGCGGATCACCGTGCGGGTGGTCGCCGCCAACCGGGAGAAGGGCCAGTACAGGCGCGGCTCCGGCTCCAACGTGCGGACCGTCTCCTTCTCGAAGCCGGTGCGGGCGGTCAAGCTCTACGAGAAGCACATCCGCCACCTGCCCGCCGGCGTGCCGATCGAGGGCTCTCTGGACGGCGAGGTCCGGTTCACGCCGATGTTCGCCGCCCTCTACCCGCCGCTCGAAGCGGACAAGCACCACGGCATGGAGGTGGTCTGGGAGGTCCAGCTCCTGCACCCGGAGCTCATCGACCAGGAGCTGGCCGGTGAGACGGCGTCGCTGCGTTACGAGGACTTCCTGGAGGCGTGAGCGGGCCGGCGCAGCGCCTCGAACCTTCCGACAACCTGTCCGAGGCGCCGTTCGACGACGCGTTGGGGCTTTCCGCGCGCTCCCTCACCGGAGTCGACCTGGTCAGCTTCCACGGCCGGAGTGGCAGCGGCAAGTCGACCGCCATCCGCTTCCTGCTCGAGCGACACCCGGACCTTCAGGCCGAGAACAGGGCGGCGCGGAGCGTCGAGGTCACCATCTTCGACGACCTGCTCACCCCGCGCCAGGTCCTCGACATCCTCCACGCCCTCCGCCAAGGCCACCGCGTCCTCGCCGCCTGCCACTTCCCCCGCCGCTGGCTCGCCCCCCTCCGCCTCCGCTGGCGGGTCGTCTCCTTCGACCTGGATGCCCACCCGGAGAAGATCGCGCGCTGGCTCACCGCCCGCGGCATCGCCCACACCCCCGAAGCCGTGACCTGCTTCTGCCACCACTTCGGCGCCAACTACACCGACGCCGCCATCCTCCTCGAACGCTCCCCCGGCACCACCTTCGATCAAGCCCTCAGCCGCTTCCTCCGCGAATGCCGGATCGAGTGATCCCTACTCGCCCTCGACCACGACCCGCAGCCCCACGTACTCCGCCCCCGGCTCCCCCCCGTCCCCCCGCGCATCGGTCGACCGGTCCGCGCTCGGCCCGACCGGCTTGCCAGCGCCGTCCTCGCCCACCGCCCACTCAGCCGCGTTGCCGTCCAGATCGAACACCGCCTTGCCGTCCGGCGTCGCCTTCGCTCCCGGCAGGCTTCCCACGGGCAGGAGCAGCGGCGGCGCCCCTGTGGAAGCGCCGACCTTCTCTTCGAGCGCCTGGCGGATCGCCGCGGCGTCGTCCGGGTTCGGCGTGTAGCCGGCCCACCGGTCGAGGGTGTTGCCGCCCTTCCCGGCCGAACCGGCGGCCTTCGCCAGCTCCTCGGCCTCCTCGACCGTCGGCAGCCGGAACGCCCGCCCCGTGGTCCGGGCCAGCCACTCCGCGTACTCCTTGGCGCGCTCGAACGAGACCCCGGTCACCGGCAGGTTCTCCTCGCCCGGAGCCACCGTCGCGCTCGGGTCGAACGCCGCCCACTGGGCGCGGGTCACCTCGAAGCGGCCGACGGTCCGGCCGGCGAAGGGGACCGTCTCCGGCACCAAGGCGCCGTCCTTCGTGACCCCGACCGCGCCGTCCGTGGCCGCGGCACCCGCCCGGTCCATCAGCCCCGCGAGCAGCGTGCCCGGCCGGACCGCTTCGATCTCCTCCTTCGCCGCGTCGGGCGCGAAGATGTAGCGGTCCAGCCAGTCCAGGTCCTCCTGCATCTTGCGCCGCTGGTCGGAGATCTTGCGTAGCCCGTGGGGCTCGCCGGGGAAGATCACCAGCCGCGCCGGCGCCTTGTCGATCTGCTGGAGGGCGCGGAACAGGCTCCAGCTCTGGTGGGGCGGCACGTTCGTGTCCTTGGTGCCGGTGTAGATGATGGTCGGCGTCGTCACCTCGGTCAGCCGGAAGAAGGGGGATTTCTCCAGGTAGGTCTGGGTCGCCTCCCACGGCGGACCGCCGAAGTAGTAGTTGTCGAACGAGGCGCCGAAGGCGACGTTCGCCCAGTCGCTGATCCACTCCACGTCCGCCGCGCCCACGGACGCCGCCTTGAACCGGTTCGTCCGGGTGATCAGATCGGCGGTCAGGATGCCGCCGTTCGACCAGCCGATCGAGGCCAGCCGGTCCGGGTCGGCGAGCCCCTGGGCGATCACCCAGTCGACCCCGGCCAGCAGATCCGGAGTCTCGAGCTCGTAGTAGTGGCCCTGGATCGACTCCACCCAGTCCAGGCCGTAGCCGGTGCTGCCGTGGTAGTTCACCTGGAGGACGAACGCGCCCCGCTGGCGCCAGAGGAGGGAGGGCGCCGGCCAGCGCTGGTCCCAGGCGTCCCGGTCGCGGGAGGCGGGGCCGCCGTGGATGTCCAGGAAGAGCGGCGCCGGGGCGCCGCCCTCGGTCCAGTCGAGCGGGTAGTAGAGCAGCCCTTCCACGGTGTCGCCGCGGGCGCCGGTGAAGTGGACCACCTCGACCCGGCCCTTCGGCTTGTCGGCGAACGACTTGTTGAGCTCGCTGATCTGGACCGGCGCGCCGAGCTTGGATGCGGCGAGCGGCGCGGCGTAGAGCTGGGGCGGCTCGGTGGCCGCCGATTGCTGGTAGATGAGGGTCGCGCCGTCGGGCTCGGCCAGGAGGCCGTCCAGGGTGCCGCCCTGCTCGGTGCTGAGCTCCGTCTTCGTCCAGCCTCCGCCGCGCCGGTCGATCCGCACCAGCCGATCGCGCACGCCGTCGGCCAGGAGCGCCACCACGCCGCCTGGCACCGCGTCGTAGCCCCGTCCGAGGCCACGGTCCCAGCCCAGGTCGACCCGCTCGGTCGCGCCGCTCGTTAGGTCATAGTGGTACAGGCGCGAGACGGTCGCGTTGCGGTAGCGCGGGTCGGTGGTGAACTCGTCGACGAAGTAGAAGCCGCCGCCGCCCGGCTGCCAGCGGATCGCGGACGGCAGCAGCTTGTGGCCGTCGAACGGCTCGGTGAACAGGGTCTCTGCCGCGCCCGAGGTGAGGTCGACCAGCCGGGTCACCGGCGGCACCTTCGAATCGAACTGGTAGGAGAGGCTCTGCTGGGCGGTGACCACCGCCCGGCGGCCGTCCGGCGCCACCGCCAGCGAGTCGATCCAGTCTTCGTTGCCGGTCACGCGGGTGACCTTGCCGCCCGGCTCCGCCGCCACCCGGTACAGACGCACCGGCGGCGTGTGGTCGGCGTCGTCCACCACCTGGGCCTCGTCGTGGTGCTTCTTGCGCTCGAGCTCCCAGGCCGATTTCGCCTCCGGCGCCGCGACCACCAGCGTCTCGGCGTCGATCCAGCCGAACGCGCTGACCGGCCGGTCGAAGTGGGTCGCCGCGAAGGCCTCGCCGCCGCCGGTGGGGATGATCCAGACCTGGTTGCCCTCGACCTCGTCCTCCTCTGCGCCCGGGATCTTGCGCTCGGACAGGAAGGCGATGGCGTGGCCGTCCGGGGCGAAGGCCGGGTCGGACATGCGGTCGCGGCCGCGGGTGAGCTGGATCGACGCCGGCTTCGCACCGGACGCGGCAGAGAGGCGGGTCAGCCAGAGGTTGCCGACCCGCTTTTCGACCTTGTCCACGGTCTCGACGGTGGTGCGGATCCACGCGATCGCGTGGCCGTCCCGCGAGGCGGCGACCCCGTCGACGGTCTCCGTGTGGAGGATGTCGTCGATCGTCCAGGTGGGGCCGGCGGCGGCGCGGGTGGCGGTGGTGGAGATCATGGACAGGAGGCAGAGGGCGAGGCCGATCGGCAGGAGCGACCTGCCGGGCGTGGTGGCGGACCGGACGGCGCGGCGCGGGCTCATGGCGTGTCGTGGTCCGGTGGCTAGACGCCGGTGCTCCCGGTCTTGCGGAACAGGATGGCGACGCCGTCCGGGTCGTGGGTTTCGAACATCTCCTCGCCTTCGGCGTCGGTCGTCATGCCGCCCGGGATGTTCTGTTGGCGGAAGATCAGCTCGTCATAGGTCTTGCGCGGCGACGGCACCTCGAAGGCCAACTCCATCTCGTGGTACGGGCCGCGGAACTCGAACAGGTCGTCGTCCTCGTGGCGGGGGCGCCCCGGCTTCCGGCCCAGGATCTCGATGACGGCCGGGCCGGCCTGGTAGCGGGTGCCCAGGAGGTCTTCGTCCTCCCAGGATCCGATGCGTGGCAGGGCGAGGGTCTCGCTGTAGAACTGGCAGGTGCGCTCGTACTCTCGGGCTCTCAGCGTCACACGGAACTGGTCGATCTCCATGGTGCTCTCCTGGTTCGGCTTGCGTGGAAGGCCGCCGCTCTCCAGCGCTACGCCCCGGGGTTCTGTGCGGGGCGGTCCGAGGTCGTCTCGACAGCTCGGACGGGGCGCCGGGCGGACGGATGCGAGCGTCAAAGCATTACCATACTCCGCCGTCCCGGGGAAGGCCCGGTGCGCCGGCGGGGCCGGTCGCCGGGAGCGGTCCGGGCGATGGTATCCTCCCCGCCGTGAGTCGCCGGACCTGTCGCGCGCTTTTGCTCCCCGCCATGCTGCTTCTGCTCGCCGCAGGAGCGGCCGGGGCGCGGGCCCAGGAGCCCGCCCGGTCGGAGCCCTCAGCGCCGGATCAGTCTTCAGCCCAGGCGAATCAGCCGGCGACGCCACCGGAGGCGAGCTCACCGGACCAGGCGGCCGAGGCCCCGCCCGTGCCGACGTACCCGTCGGTCGAAGAGGGCGCGCGCGAGCAGGACCCGCACTTCGCCGGCGCGGTCGACGTGCCGGAGCCGGCCATCGGTCAGCTCGATCTGAGCGGGCCGGCGCGGACCACGGACAAGGGCCCGCTCTTCCCTCTGCGCCAGATCGTCGACAAGCTGGGCGGCAAGCTGGTGGAGCTGGATGCCAGCGTCACGCTGGTGCTGGACGGCTCCGAGGTGATCGTCGGACCGGGCAACCCGGTGATGATCGTCGGCCACGAGATCATCCACCTCTCCCAGGCACCGATCCAGGGCGAGCCCCTCCGCGAGGGGCTGCTCGTACCGCTCGACTTCCTGCACCAGAGCTACGGCCGGTTCACCGACTACGAGATCGACTGGTCGGCCGCCACCCAGCGGCTGACCGCCGTCCGCCGGCAGCCGCAGACGCTGCCGGTGAACGTCGACGTGGTCCATCTCCAGGGGGTCTCGACGGTCGTCCTCCAGTTCCCGGTTCGCTTCGAGTACCGGCTGGTGGAGCATGACGAGGACGTCGACGTCCGGCCGCTGCGCGACCGCCTGGAGCCGGCGCCGGGGCAGACCCGGGTGCGGGACCCGCTGGTGCGCGCCGTGCGGGTGACGGCCGACCGGGTGCACCTGGACCTGGCGGCGGGTACCACGGCGCAGAGCTACACCCTCCAGAACCCGTTCCGGCTGGTGTTCGACGTGGTGCGGGGGAGCGACGAGCCGGAGCCGTCCGGATCGGCCGAGGAGCTGCCCGAGGCGCCGAAGCCGCCGACGCCGAGCCACGGTCTGCGGACGATCGTCATCGATCCCGGGCACGGCGGCGACGAGAGCGGCGCGGTCGGGCCGAGCGGCCTGCTGGAGAAGGACCTGACGCTCCAGATCGCCCGCACCTTGCGTGACCGGCTGCGCCAACGGCTGCCGGTCAAGGTGGTGCTGACCCGTGACGACGACTCCCACCTGCCGCTCGACACCCGCTCGGCGATCGCCAACCAGAACAAGGCGGATCTGTTCATCTCGATCCACCTCAACTCCTACCTGGGGGCGGAGGCGCGGGGTGCGGAGACCTACTTTCTGTCCATGGAGGCGAGCGACTCCCGGGCGGCGCAGACCGCCGAGCTCGAGAATGCGGGCGGGTCGGGCGACGACGACGAGGCGCTCTACGACCTGCAGCTCATCCTCTGGGATCTGGCCCAGAGCTACCACCTGGCGGCGAGCCAGCGGGTGGCCAACCTGATCCAGGAGGAGCTCAACGGCGCTCTCGGTCTGCGCGACCGCGGGGTCAAGCAGGCTCCCTTCCGGGTGCTGATGGGGGCTTCCATGCCGGCGGTGCTGGTCGAGCTCGGCTTCCTGAGCAACCCGGAGGAGGAGACCAAGCTGCGCGATCCCGCCTACCGCGGGCAGCTCGTCGACGCCCTGGTGCGCGCGATCAGCCGCTTCCGCGCCGAGGTGGCGGTCTCCGACGGTCGCTTGACCACCGAGCCCCCCACTCCGGGAGAGCCTTCTGCCTCTGATCGACCCTCGCCTGCCGGCCAACCACCGGCCCAGGCGCCGGACCGGTCCGCCGGCCACGGCCCGGCCGCACCCGGTCCCCACGGAGTGCCCGGGCGGTGAGCGCGCGCCGCTGGATGGTGGTGGTCGCCGGGGTGGTGCTGGCGGCCGTGCTCGCCCTGCTGTGGTGGCTGTTCGTGCCGCGTGGGGCGGCGCCGCCCGAAGAGCAGCCCGGGGTCGAGGCGCCGGAGGTCGGCGAGCCGGTGGCGTTCACCCTCTACTTCCCCGGTCGCTGGGGCCGACTCGAACAGGAAGAGCGTGCGCTGGCGGTGGGCGACGAGCCGCGCGGCCGGGCCCGGGCGCTGGTCCTCGCCCTGCTGGACGGGCCCCGGACCCGGGGACTGTACCGGCCGTTCCCCGAGGCGGTGGGACTGCTCGACATCTACCTGGGGCCGGACGGCGTGGCCTACGTCGACCTGGGCGGGCAGGACCTGCCCGATCCGCCGTCCAGCGGCTCGCTCGAGGAGATGGTCCGGGTCTACAGCGTGGTCGAGACCCTCACCGCCAACCTGCCGGAGATCCAACGGGTCGCCTTGCTGTGGAACGGCGTCCAGCGCGAGACCTTCTCCGGCCACCTGGACACCTCCCGGCCGCTCGGACCGAAGGAGGACCTCCTGTCGCCGGCCGCTCGCCGGGCGCGAGCCGACTGAGATGGTCGTCGGCGACGTGGCGGTGGAGCCGCGCATCGAGGTCGAGCCGTCCGAGCGCACCGCCCGGTCGAGCCTGCCGATCGGCGTCTTCGATTCGGGAGTCGGCGGCCTCACCGTGGTCGCGGCGCTCCGCCGGCGCCTGCCCCGGGAGTCGATCATCTACCTGGGAGACACGGCACGTCTGCCCTACGGCACCAAGTCGCCGGAGACGGTGCTCCGCTACACCCGGAGCATGATCGCCTTCTTGACCGCACGGAACGTCAAGGCCGTGGTGGTCGCCTGCAACACCGCCTCGTCGCTGGCGGTGCCCCACCTGCGCCCGGCCAACGATCGGGCGCCCGGCGGGCGCCTGCTGTGGGGCGTCATCGAGTCCGGCGCCGAGCGGGCCGCGGCGGCGAGCGCCGGCCGGGTGGGGGTGATCGCCACCGAGTCGACCACCAGCTCCGGTGCCTACCCGGCGGCCCTCGGTCGGCTGCGGCCGGAGCTCGAGGTGCTGTCCCGCGCCTGTCCGCTGTTCGTGCCGCTGGTCGAGGAGGGATGGATGGACGATCCGGTGGCGGTGCAGGTGGCGGAGCGCTATCTGGCGCCGCTGCTTGCGGCGCAGGTCGACACCTTGCTCCTGGGCTGTACCCACTACCCCCTGCTGATGCCGGTCCTCTCCCGGGTGGCGGGGCCGGGGGTCACGCTGATCGACTCGGCGTCAGCGGTCGCCGAACGGGTCGCCCGGGACCTGGCGGCGGCCGGCTTGCTGGCGTCGGCGACCGGCGGGCCGGGGCGCCTGCAGGCGTTCGTCACCGACGTGGCGGAGCATTTCGGGCGCCTGGCGGAGACCATTCTGGGGGAGCCGGTGCCGCTCGATCTGGTCGACGTGGTCGAGGGCCGCTGAGGCGGTCGGCAGCACCCACCGCGGGTCTGTACAATCCGGCCCATGTCAGACCCCAGGCGAGACGCATCGCAACGCCCCGGCGGCCGGGCCGCCGATTCCCTGCGCACGGTCCGGATCGAGACCGGGGCGCAGAAATACGCCGAAGGATCGGCTCTCATCTCGTGCGGCGACACCCGGGTGCTGGTGGCGGCGAGCGTCGAGCGCCGGGTGCCTCCTTTTCTGCGCGACACCGGCCAGGGCTGGGTGACCGGCGAGTACTCCATGCTCCCCCGGGCCACCCACACTCGCTCTTCCCGCGAGGTCTCGCGCGGCCGCCCGTCGGGCCGGACCGCGGAGATCCAGCGCCTGATCGGCCGGAGCCTGCGCTCCGTGGCCGACCTCTCGGCCCTCGGCGAGCACACCATCACCGTCGACTGCGACGTGTTGCAGGCGGACGGCGGCACCCGGACCGCGGCGATCACCGGCGCCTACGTGGCGCTCGCCCAGGCGGTGGCGGGCATGGTCCTGACCGGCGACATCGCCCGCTGGCCGCTCACCGCCCAGGTGGCCGCGGTGTCGGTGGGGGTCGTCCGCGACACGCCGGTGCTCGACCTGGAGTACGTGGAGGACTCGGAGGCGGCGGTCGACATGAACGTGGTCGGCACGCCCGGCGGCCGGCTGATCGAGATCCAGGGGACCGGCGAGCAGCGGACCTTCAGCCGGGGCGAGATGGACCGCCTGATCGACCTGGCGCTCGGCGGTATCGAGCAGCTCGGTGCCATCCAGCGCGAGGTTCTAGCGCCGACCATGGCGGAGGTGGAGGCGGCCCTGGGCAAGGCGGACCGGACGCCGGCCGCGCCGAAGCCGGAGGCGGACATGTGGGGAAGGCCGTAGTCCCGGCGGGGCTACGGCTTTCAGCCTCTTAGCTGCCGGCGGCGATGACCTTGCCTTTGAGGGCGATGTCGATCGTCTTCTGGAGCGGCAGGTTGGTCTCGATCTCCAGCTGGCCGGTGAACTCGCCCTGGGCCATCTTCGGCGTCGGCGTCAGGATGACCTTGTACTGCTCGCCCTCCTTGATCGGCTGGACCTCGACGTCGAGACCGGGCACGGTGCTGTGGTAGCTCCCGAGCTCGAGCGGAGTTGAGCCGAACCTCCGGACCAGCACCCCCCAGCTCTGGCCCTTCGACGGGTCCACGTCGCCGAAGCGAACGTCCGGGGGCGTCACGCCGATGACCGGACGGACGAACCCGGAGACGGGGATCCTGAGCTCGGCCTGCTGCGGGTCGTTGGTCTTGACGATCACGTACTCGGCGATCGGCCCGGTCGGGGCACTCTTGTCGACCTGAACGTCGACGATCCACTGGCGGCCGGGGAGGTCCGCCTCGCGCTCGTCGGCGCTCGCCTCATGGAACGAGACCTCGACGTACGGCTTCGGGCTGTCGACGCCGAGGACCTGGAGGTCGTCGAACTCTTCGGCCCACACCACCTGCTCGGCGTGCTCGTCCTTCTCGCCGTGGACCAGGGAGGTGAACCGCGCGTAGCCGGGGCGCGCGCTGAGGAACGGCCGGACGTCCGACTTGACGGTGAGCTGCAGCCGCGGGGACGCCGGATCGTTGGTGAAGACGTTGATCGTCTTGGCGATCGGTCCGGTCATGTGGCTCGTGTCCACACGGGCGGTGACCGTCCCGGAGCCGCCCGGCGGGACGGTCTTGTCGAAGTCGGCGACCGTGCAGCCGCAGGTCGGCTGGACCCGGGTGATCTCGAGCGGCGTGTTCCCTTCGTTGCGGATCGTGAACGCGGCCTCGACCTTCCCCCCGCTGGGGACCGTCCCCTTGTCGATGATCGGCTGGTCGACGACGGCTTTCGGGCCGCTCGTCGTCTTCGATGCGCCGGCGGCCTGGTCGGGGTTGTCCGCCCGGGCGGCGACCGCTGGCAGGACGGCGACGAGAAGTGTCAGAATGCCTAGCCGCAGATGACGTGTCATGAGCTCGCTCTCCTTGTGATGGTCCGTTCCGCGCCGCCGGCAGACCGTCTCGCCTTCGCTCCGCAGGGAGCCGGGCCGGGCGTGATCTTCGGGCGTGATCGATGTTCCTCTAAACGTCGCCACCGGTGAAGAATTCCTCTCCCCAGGGCGCTCCGGATCGGCGCCGGAGCGCACCGGATGGGCCGCTTTCCGCCGCTTCGAAGCCCTCTCCGTTGACCATCCACCTGGTCGCCATCGGTGGCACGGGGATGGCGCCGCTGGCCTGCCTCCTCGAGGAGCGGGGGCATCGCGTGCAGGGCTCGGACGGCCCCCTCTATCCTCCCATGTCGACGCTCCTCGAGGGAGCGGGCATCCGCCCCGCGGTCGGCTACGACCCGGCCCACCTGGAGCCGCCGCCGGACCTGGTGGTGATGGGCAACGCGGTGCGCCGGGACAACCCGGAGGCGCTGGCGGCGGAACGGCTGCGGGAGGCCGGGCGGCTCGAGATCCTGTCGATGCCCGAGGCGCTCTGGCGTTTCTTCCTTGCCGGGCGCTACCGGGTGGTGGCAGCCGGGACCCACGGCAAGACCACGACCACCTCCATGGCCGCGTGGGTCTGGACCTCCTGCGGGGCGGATCCTTCCTATCTCATCGGCGGCCTGCCGAAGGACCTGCCCGGGAGCTTCCGCGACGGCGCGGGCGGCGACTTCCTGATCGAGGGCGACGAGTACAACGCGGCCTACTTCGACCGGGGCCCGAAGTTCCTCCACTACCGGCCGAACACGCTGATTCTGACCAGCGCCGAGTACGACCACGCCGACCTCTACCCGAGCCACGACGCCCTGCTGGCGGCGTACGGCCGGTTGATCGACCTGGTGCCGGAGGACGGGCTGTTGGTGGCGTGTGGAGACGACCCGTTCGCACGCCGCCTGGCGGAGGCCGCCCGTTGCCCCGCGGTGCTCTACGGGCTGGAGCCCGCGGGTGCTCCCGCCGGCGCCTGGTCCGGCCGGCCCGGTGGGCGCTCGGAAGCGCGCTCCGGCCTGCGCGAGGTCCGCCCGCTGGAGCCGGTCGAGGCGACGGAAGCGGGCAGCCGGCTGGTGCTGGCGGCGGATCCCTGGGCGCCGGCGGCGCCGGGTGGCGAGCCGGTGGAGGTGCGCCTCGCCGTTCCCGGGCGGCACAACGCCGCCAACGCGCTGGCGGTCTGGCTCGCGGCGCGCCACCGGAGGTTGCCGGCGGATGGGGTGGCCGCGGCCCTGGGCCGGTTCCACGGCGTGGCGCGGCGGCTCGACGAGCTGGGAACCGCGGACGGGGTGACGGTGATCGACGACTTCGCCCATCATCCGACGGCGGTCGAGGCCTCGCTCGGCGCCCTCCGGCGCCGCTATCCCGGCCGGCGCCTGGTGGCCCTGTTCGAGCCGCGCAGCCTCACCGCCGGTCGGATCTTCCTGCGCGCGGCCTACGAGCGGGCCTTCCGCGGTGCCGACCGGGTGCTGTTCGCCCCGGTGTACCACGCCGCCCGTCTGCGGCCGGAGGAGCGGATCGATTTCGGCGAGCTCGCGGCCGCGCTGACGGCGGGTGGAGTGGTCGCGGCGGCCTGTGACAGCCTGGACGAGCTGCGGGCGCGGGCGATCGACGAGTCGCAGCCCGGGGACGTCCTGGTGACCATGTCCTCGGGCAGCTTCCACGGCATGCCCGGGGCGCTCCTCGCAGCGCTCCGGGACCGCTCGGCGATCCGGGGGAGTGCCGGCAAATCCTAGAAACCGCTCAGGTTGTCAGCTCCTTGACCCTCTGGTACCATATCGCCGCTTTTCGATTTTCCTCGGCGCCCGCGCAGCGATGAACTATCCAGGCAATCCTTCCCTCGGCGACGAGGTCCGCCAACGCATCCTGGCGACGTTTGAGCAAAGCCTCGAGCTGGCCGAGACCGGCCGGTCCCAGGAGGCTTCTCTGGGGTGTGACTTCATCCTGGAGCTCGACCCCCAGTTCAAGCCGGCCCAGGTGCTCAAGGAACGGCTCTCCGCGGGTGACGGGCAGTCGCTCGACGACCTGCGCGTCCACGTCTCCGGCGGAGCGGACGCTGAGGAGGACGGCGGGGGCGACCTGCTCGACCTGGAGAGCCTGGATCTTGGAGGGCCGGACGACGGGCCTGAGCCGGGCGCGGTCGACGCAGCCCCGGTCGACCCCCACGCCGCGCTGGCGGCGGAGCTCGAACGGCTCCTCGCGGCGCGCGACTTCCAGGCGGTGCTGGACCGGGCCGGCGAGCAGCGCGAGCTGGTGATGGCCGACGCCGACCTCCAGAAGACCGCTCAGATTGCGCAGTCCCGGCTCGAGGCTCAGCCGTACGTGGAGAGCTTCCTCAAGGAGGCCGGCGCGGCGCTCCGGACCGGCGACGGCGAGCGGGCGGACGAGGCGCTGGCCAAGGCACGGTCCCTGGACGCGTCCCATCCCCTGATCGGCGAGCTGGAGACGGCGCGGCGGCAGGCCGACGAGCCGGGCGCGGCTGCGGCTGCTGCTGCGGCTGCTGCTGCGGCGCCCGGGGCGACCGAGGGGGACGGGGAGGCCGTGTTCGAGCTTGGGCCGGATGACTCGTCCCTCGATCTGCGGCTCGACGAAGAGGACGAGGTCGGCCTGGGTTCCGCCGGCGACGAGGACGAGGACCTGTTCGCCGGTTTCGAGATCCCGGAGCAGATCCCCGGGGAGGAGGCCGCCGCCCCGGCTCCGCCAGCGGCTGCGCCCGCCCCGCCCGTCGAGGCGCCGGCCGCTCCCGCCGCGGCACCGGCCGCTCCGTCCCCACCGGCCGCCGCGGCGTCCGCACCGCTCGATTCGGCTGGTGGTGCCGGTAGCGGCGGGGGGGGAGAGAGCGACGACCGGATCTCCCAGCTCCTCGACGAAGGGCAGGAGGCGGTCGACCGGGGCGACTACCAGACGGCCATCGACGCCTGGTCGCGGATCTTCCTGATCGACGTGGACCACGAGGAGGCGGCGCGCCGGATCGAGGATGCGCGGCGGCTCAAGGCGGAGCGCGAGCGCGAGGTCGAGGAGGTGTTCCACGACGGCCTGGACGCCCTCGAGCGCGGCGAGCGGGACGAGGCCCGCGCGCGGTTCGAGAAGGTGCTCGAGGTCCAGCCGAACCACCTGGCGGCCCGCGAATACCTGCAGCAGATCGAATCAGGCGGCCCGGTGACCGGGCCGAGCCCGGGCCTGGACGAGACGACGGCGGGCGCGGCCGCCGACCTCACCAGCTTCGACCTCTCGGATCTGTCGGCCGGTGAAGGCGCGGAGTCGAGCGAGCCGCTCAAGGAGGAGATCCTGGTCCCGCCCGCCCCGGGAGAGGTGCCCTCCGAGAGTGCCGCGGGTGCCACAGACAAGGGCGGCGCGGCCACGCGGCGCCGCGTGGCCGCCGGGGCCAGCTCGGGGCGTCGCATGTTCCTGCTGATCGGTGGTGCGGTGCTCGTGTTGGTGGTGGTCGCGTCCTGGTTCGTCCTGCAGAACAAAGAGAAGTTCTTCCCCAACTCGACGACCGAAGAGACCACCCAGAAGGCTCCGGAGAGGCAGGGGCCGAGCGTCGTCGAGCGCGCGCGCAAGCTGCACGAGAAGGGCAACACGGCCATGGCCCTGGGGCAGCTCAAGCGCATCCGCCCGGACCAGGCGGAGTACAAGGAAGCCCAGAAGCTGATCGCCGAGTGGGAGAAGCCAGAGGAACCGACCAAGGGCGAGGAGGCGCCGCCGGCCGTTTCGCCGGAGGATCTCGCCCGGCGCAGCGCGTTCCTCGACCAGGCGAAGGCGGCGTTCGGCCAGCGAGAGTACCTCCAGGCCCTGGAGCTGTTCGCCAAGGCGCGGGACATCGCGCCGCTCGAGGGCGAGAACCTGGACAGCTTCCAGCAGGCGGCCCAGAAGCTCGAGCCGCTCAAGAAGCAGATCGAGCTGTTCCGGGAGGGCGAGTACGAGATGATCATGCCGGAGCTGTGGCGCCTCCTGGAGGAGGACCCGGCCAACCGGGACGCCCGGCGCCTGCTGGTGAACAGCTACTACAACCGGGGCGTCCGCGAGCTCCAGCGGGGCGACGCTTCCCGCGCCGCCGCCGAGTTCCAGGAGGCGCTGTCCCTGGCGCCCGACGACGAGGAGCTCCAGCGCCACTACCTGTTCGCCAAGACCTACGAGCACCGGTCCAAGGACCTCCTCTACCGGATCTACGTCAAGTACCTGCCCTTCCGCTGACATGAGCCGACGCCGGAACCGGAGAGAGGAACCGACCCTCTTCGACTTGCCGCTGGACGGCCCATCCGACGAGAGCGAGGGCAGAGCGCCTGCGGCCTCTGAAGCCGATCCCGCGGCGGGCCCGGAAGCTCCCGCGGTGGAGGACGCGCAGGACGAAGGGCCCCGGTTGCCGCTCGAGGCGCCGGCCCGGGAACCGCGCGTCGTGCCGCCGGCCCGTCCTCCCGCCACGCCCGCGCCAGGCGGCCGGATCGAGCCAGAGCCGCGCGCGGCGCCGCCGGCGTCTGCCGAGGCGCACGCGGTGCCGCTCTCGGTGCGGTGGCTGGCCGGCCTCGCCGACCTGGCCGTGCACCTCGCCCTGGCCATCACCCTGCTCTTCGGAGCCCGCCTGCTCGGTGTCCGTGCCGGATTGAATGACTGGGTGCCGATCGGGTTCTTCCTGCTGGTCTTCTCGTTCTTCTACTCGGTCTTGCCGCTGGCGTTCTGGGGTCAGACGCCGGGGATGGCGTGGGCCGGGGTGGCGGCGCGGGCACGGTTCGGCGAGAGCCTGACCTTCCCGCAGACCGCTCTGCGCTGGGTCGGGAGCCTGCTGACCGTCGCCCTGCTGGGGCTACCGATCCTGCTGGCGGTCGGCGGCCGGCGTTCGTTCAGCGACCGGCTGAGCGACTCGGACACGGTGCTACTGGAATGACTGGATCGCTCCTCTAAACCCCCCGACCCCTCGATCCCCTTCCCGCCCTCGCGGGGGGAAGGGGACGCCTCCTTCCGAGACCATTACACCTCCTTTACGCTCTCCCCCGGTAGCGGAACACGCCCCAGGCCATCCACAGGCAGCCGCCGGCGGCGCCGGCCGCGAACGCCGTGAACGGCGGCGCGCCGGGCCACAGGGAGGCGGCGCCGCCGAGTTGGAAGAGCACGCCGGCGGTGCGCATCGGTGGGAACGCCAGGCCGCCGAGGGTGAAGAAGGAGTGTCCCAGGAGCAGCAGCCAGAGCCCCGGCAGCAGGCTGGCCGCGCCAGCCCAGACGAGCGCCGCGGACAGTCCCAGGCCGACCAGCGACAGGTTGCCCTGGACGCGAAGGGCCCATGCGGCGAGCGGGGAGCGGCCGCCGAACCCGCCCCGGCGGCGCACGGCGGTGAGCTCGACCACACCGCCGAGCAGGATGGCGCCCGACCACAGGAGGAGGGCGCCCGAGGGGCCGAAGCGGGGCAGCACGGCCGGGGTCGTCAGGGCGGCTGCGGGCAGCACGCATGCCCACGAGAGCCAGACCAGGGCGCTCGAGAGGAACGGCCGCGCGGCGATCTCGAAGCTCCGCCGGACGGCGCCCAGGTCCTGCGCTCCGGCGGCGTCGTCCGCGCCGTCGGGCGGGGTGAACAGAGGGTCGTATTCCGAGGCCACGATCGGCGTGATCATCTCACGGGTAGTCGGTTTCGGCGGTCGTGCGGAGCCAGGTTGACCCCCTCTGGACCCCGTGGTATGTTCCCGGCGGCTTCGGATTCGCCCGACCGGAACGCTGGGGGTGTCCGAGGTCGTTCTGCGTACTCGATGTAGCGAATGCTGACGCATCGCGAGTAGAAACCCCAAGTCCTCACGACGAGTCGAGCGTTTCCATGAACCTATTTCCGGACGCCAGTCTGCTGGTGATCATGGGAATCTTCTGGATTCTCTACTGGATCCTGAGGGTCTTCCTGTTCTCGCCGGTCCAGGAGATCCTGCGCGAGCGCCGTGAGAGCGTGGAGACGGCGCGCGCGGAGCACGAAGCCGCCATGGCCCGGACCGAGGCCAAGATCGACGCCGAGCGCCACCGGCTGACGGAAGCGCGCGTCGAGGCGGCGGCGAAGCGGGACGCCCTCCGCAAGGAGGCGGAAGAGGCGCGGCGCCAGGCCCTGGAGGAGACGCGCGAGGAGACGGAGCGCCGTCTCGCCGAGGCCCAGGAGGAGCTCGAAGGGATCGTCGCCAAGGAGCGTGGCGTCCTGGAGTCCGAGGCGCACTCGCTCGCCGGCAGGATGGCGGACAAGCTGCTGGAGAAGAGCGCATGACCCGGCCACGCCGTTCGTTCCGTCGGGTCGTGGTCTTCGCCGGGGCGGCCCTGTTCCTGGTCGCCGCGCTTCCGGCGGCGGCATCCGAGGATCCGTTCGAGCCCTGGCTCGGCCTGCCGTCCTGGATCTGGATGCTGGCCAACCTGTTCATCTTCTTCGGCATCCTCGGCTACATCCTGGGGCCGCCGATCACCAAGTTCCTGGAGGACCGGGCCCGGGGCATCCGCGAGGAGCTCGACGAGGCGCGCGAGCGGCGCGCCCAGGCATCCAACCTCCAGGCGTCGCTCGGTCCGAAGATCGCCGAGCTCGAGGCACAGATCGACGAGATCCTGGAGCGTGCCGGCCACGACGGCCAGCACGAGCACGACGAGATCCTGGCCCAGGCCGAGCGTGAGAAGGAGCGGTTGCTCGCCCAGGCCGACGGCGAGATCCAGCATCGCGTGGACATGGCGCGCCAGGAGCTCAAGGACTTCACCGCCGGGTTGGCGGCGGACCTTGCCCGCGAGCGGCTCGAGAGCGAGCTCGGACCGGCCGAGCGCCGGAAGGTCCTGCTGCGCAACCTCGACCGGCTCGAACGGGAGGCGTCATGATCCGCAGGTTCGCACGGCCGTACGCCCTGGCGGTGCTCGGGAGCGCGGGCTCGCTCGACGAGGCGCAAACCGTTCGCGACCAGGTGCGCCGGTTCCGCGACGCCATGGAGGCGGTTCCGGCGCTCGCCAAGATGACGGCGAACCCGGCGCTCCCGATGGCGGCCAAGCGGTCCGTGGTTCAGAAGGTCGCGGCGCACCTGGAGATTCGCGAGTTGGCGGAGAAGCTTCTGCTCCTGCTGCTCGAGAACTACCGCCTCCAGCATCTGCCCGCGGTGCTCGAGGCCCTCGAAACCGAGGTCAATCGCCGGCTCGGCGTGGCCACGGCCAAGGTGACCACGGCGCAGCCGATCGAGGACCAGGAGGCCACCAGGCTCCGCGAGGTTCTCGGACGGATGCTCGACCGCGAGGTGCACCTCGAGCTGGCCGTCGATCCGGACCTGATCGCAGGATTCCGGGCACGCGTGGGGAGCACCCTGTACGACGCCAGTCTGCGCGGGCAGCTCGATCGGCTGACCCAGCGGCTGGCAGAGGCCTGATCCCGGGTTCGCACCGCGACCCGGAGCCCGGCCGAGCACGGCCGGTGGGAGGCGAGCGGTCCGACGCGGACGGGGAACGACAAGAAACTCGTGACACCACGGCGGGAGGAGCCCGTCGCAAGGAGTGGCGTTTCTATGCAGATCAAGGCAGACGAGATCACCGCGATCCTGGAGCGTGAGCTCTCGGGCTACGAGGCGGACGTCGACGTCGCCGAAGTCGGCTCCGTCCTGAGCGTCGGTGACGGCATCGCCCGTATCTACGGTCTCGAGAAGGCCATGGCCAACGAGCTGCTGGCCTTCCCGAACGACGTCTACGGCCTTGCCCTGAACCTCGAAGAGGATCAGATCGGCGCCGTGCTGATGGGCGAAACCCGTCTCGTCGAAGAGGGGGACGAGGTGCGCCGCACGGGGCGGATCATCGAGGTGCCGGTGGGCCCGGAGCTGATCGGCCGCGTGGTCGACCCGCTGGGCCGCCCGGTCGACGGCAAGGGTCCGATCGAGGCTGCCGACCACTATCCGGTCGAGCGCATCGCCCCCAGCGTGGTCGAGCGTCAGCCGGTGAAGGAGCCGATGCAGACCGGCCTCAAGGCGATCGACGCCATGATCCCGATCGGCCGCGGCCAGCGCGAGCTGATCATCGGCGACCGCCAGACCGGCAAGACCGCGGTGGCGGTGGACGCGATCATCAACCAGAAGGAAACCGACGTCGTCTGCATCTACGTCGCCATCGGCCAGAAGCGCTCGACCGTCGCCCAGGTGGTCAAGACGCTCGAGGAGAACGGTGCCATGGAGCACACGGTGGTGGTCTCCGCGTCCGCCTCCGAGCCCGCGCCGCTCCAGTATCTGGCGCCCTACGCCGGTTGCGCCATCGGCGAGTACTTCATGCACCAGGGCGGCCACGCGCTGGTGATCTACGACGACCTCTCGAAGCAGGCCGCTGCTTACCGTGAGATGTCGCTCCTGCTCCGCCGGCCGCCGGGCCGCGAGGCGTACCCGGGCGACGTCTTCTACCTGCACTCCCGTCTGCTCGAGCGGGCGGCCAAGCTCTCGGACGCCAAGGGCGCCGGCTCGCTCACCGCGCTGCCGATCATCGAGACCCAGGCGGGCGACGTCTCGGCCTACATCCCGACCAACGTGATCTCGATCACCGACGGCCAGATCTTCCTCGAGAGCGACCTCTTCTACTCCGGCGTCCGGCCGGCCATCAACGTCGGCATCTCGGTCTCCCGTGTCGGTGGCTCCGCCCAGATCAAGGCGATGAAGAAGATCGCCGGCACCCTGCGTCTCGACCTCGCCCAGTTCCGCGAGCTCGAGGCCTTCGCCCAGTTCGGCAGCGACCTGGACAAGTCGACCCAGGCCCAGCTCGCCCGCGGCCGGCGCCTGGTGGAGGTCCTCAAGCAGGGGCAGTACGAGCCGCTGTCAGTGGAGCTTCAGGTGCTGTCGATCATCGCCGGCACCCAGGGCATCCTCGATCCGCTCGAGACCTCCCACGTGCGGCCGTACGAGCTGGAGATGCACCGCATGTTCCGGGACGAGCACCCCGAGGTGCTGACCGAGATCCGCGAGAAGAAGGAGATCTCCGGCGAGCTCCAGGAGACGATCCTGTCGGTGATGCGCGAGGTGCGCGAGGACTACCTGGCGCGCAAGCCGGAGGCGAACGCGACGAAGGCGGCCTGACGGCCCTCCCCTGAGTCGATCGAGCGAACCGAGCGAGTTCAGGACACGCGATGGCGAACCTTCACGACATCAAGCGGCGGATCCGCTCCGTCAAGAGCACGCAGAAGCTCACCAAGGCCATGAAGATGGTCTCCGCGGCGAAGCTTCGGCGGAGCCAGGACCGGATCCTCGCCACCCGCCCCTATGCGCTCGAGCTGGCCAAGGTCACGGGCAAGCTGGCGCAGGCCGCGCGCCATCCGGACCGGGAGCCGGCGGCGGACGAGCGGCTGGACGAGCTCCTCGACGCAGAGACCGAGGTCGACATCGACGAGGAGCTCGAGGCCGGCCCGGGCGAGGATTCCCCCGGTCCGGACTCGACCTCGAGCGAGGGCAAGGCCCATCCGCTCCTCCAGCGGCGCCCGGAGAACAAGATCCTGCTCGCGGTGGTGACGGGAGACCGCGGGTTGGCCGGGCCGTTCAACGCCAACGTCCACCGGCTCGCCCAGCAGGCGATCAAGCGCTGGGAGAACGTCGAGCTTCTGCTCCTGGGCAAGAAGGGGGCGGACTTCTTCGGCCGCCGGAGCACCCCCGTCCGGGCGTCCTACCGGGAGCTCTTCACCGAGGTCACCTACGCGCAGGCGCAGGAGATCGCCCGCGACATCTCGGATGCCTATGCCGCGGAGGAGTACGACGCGGTCTACGTGATCTACAACCAGTTCCGGTCGATCATGCAGCAGGAGCTGACCGAAGAGCGCCTGCTGCCGATCCCGGTGGACGAGTCCGACGAGGATGCCGAGATCGGCGTTCCCGGCGGCGACTACATCTACGAGCCCTCCCCGGAGGGCATCCTGACCGAGATCCTCCCCCGGTACCTCGAATTCCAGGTCTACCGTGTGCTGCTCGAGTCCCAGGCGGCCGAGCACGCCGCCCGGATGACCGCCATGGAGTCCGCGACCAAGAACGCCGGGGAGATGATCGACAAGTTGACCCTCTCCTACAACCGGGCACGCCAGGCCGCCATCACCACCGAGCTGATCGAGGTGGTCTCCGGCGCCAACGCCCTCGAAGGTTGAGCCGCGCCCCGAGGAATCGAGTGGCGAACCGCTGAAAGGTGGAGCAGCAGTGAGCGACAAGAACAACGACAAGCGCAACGTGGGCAAGGTGGTCCAGGTCATCGGGCCGGTCCTCGACGTGGAGTTCCATCCGGAGCAGATGCCCGAGATCCTCAACGCGGTCGAGGTCAAGGACCCGGGTGAGGAGACCGGCGTGCCGATCGACCTGGTGGCGGAGGTGGCCCAGCACCTGGGCGAGAACCATGTGCGATGCGTCGCCATGTCTCCCACCGACGGCGTCGTGCGTGGCATGGAGGCCGTGGATACCGGCCAGCCAATAGCGACCCCCGTGGGCAAGGCGACCCTCGGCCGCATCCTCTCCGTCACCGGCAAGCCGGTGGATGGCCTGGGTCCCGTCGAGGCGGACGAGCACTGGCCGATCCACCGCGGCGCTCCGCCGTTCGACGAGCAGTCGACCGAGACCGAGATGTTCGAGACCGGCATCAAGGTGGTCGACCTGCTGGAGCCCTACACCCGCGGCGGCAAGACCGGCCTGTTCGGCGGCGCCGGCGTTGGCAAGACGGTGCTCATCCAGGAGCTGATCAACAACGTCGCCCTCCAGCACGGCGGCTACTCCGTGTTCGCCGGCGTCGGCGAGCGGACCCGCGAGGGCAACGACCTGCTGCGCGAGATGGTCGAGGCCAAGATCATCAACTTCGGCCAGAGCTTCTACGAGCACCTGGAGGCGACCGGCGAGTTCGACATGTCCAAGGTGGATACCGGCACCCTGGACGAGAGCAAGGTGGCCCTGATCTACGGCCAGATGACCGAGCCGCCGGGCGCCCGCCTGCGGGTCGGCCTGACCGGGGTGACCGTCGCCGAGTACTTCCGCGACACCCAGGGCCAGGACGTGCTGCTGTTCATCGACAACATCTTCCGCTTCACCCAGGCGGGCTCCGAGGTCTCCGCGCTCCTCGGCCGGATGCCGTCGGCCGTCGGCTACCAGCCGAACCTCGCCTCCGAGATGGGTGCTCTTCAGGAGCGCATCACCTCGACGCGGAAGGGCTCGATCACCTCGGTGCAGGCGATCTACGTGCCCGCCGACGACCTCACCGACCCGGCGCCGGCGACGGCCTTCGCCCACCTGGACGCCACCACGGTGCTGTCGCGGCAGATCTCCGAGCTCGGCATCTACCCGGCGGTCGATCCACTGGACTCGACCTCGAAGATCCTCGACCCGCGGATCGTCGGCGAGGAGCACTACGCCGTCGCTCGCGAGGTCCAGACCATCCTGCAGCGCTACAAGGACCTCCAGGACATCATCGCCATCCTGGGCATCGACGAGCTGTCCGAGGATGACAAGCTGACCGTCTCCCGGGCGCGGAAGATCCAGCGCTTCCTCTCCCAGCCGTTCTTCGTCGCCCAGCAGTTCACCGGCCTCGAGGGGCGCTACGTCAAGGTGGCCGACACCATCGAGGGCTTCCAGCGGATCATCGCCGGCGAGCTCGACGAGTACCCGGAGCGGGCGTTCCTCTACAAGGGGACGATCGACGAGGTCATCGAGCACGGGCGCAAGCTCCTCGACGAGGCTTCCCAGGCTGCCTGAGCATCTCCCGGGCTAGACGCGCGAATCGATGAGGTGAACCCGTGGCGGACGAGACGACCGGAACCGGCAAGCTCCGACTGATCCTGGTGGCCCACGACCGCCAGCTCCTGGACGTGGAGTGCGACGCGGTGACCGTGCCCGGCAGGGAGGGTGCCCTGGGCATCCTCCCCGGCCACACGCCGCTGATGGCCATGCTGAAGGTGGGCGAGGTGGCGTACAGCGACGGCAAGATCGATCACTGGGTGGCACTCCACGAGGGGTTCGTGGAGGTCAATGACGACGTGGTGACGGTGCTCACCGAGTCGGCGGAGCTGCCCGAGGAGATCGATCTGGAGGCCGCCAAGGAGGAAGCGACGCTGGCCGAGAAGGAGCTCCAGGTCGCGGAGTCGGCGGACTGGATGCAGGCCCAGGCACGCCTCGAGATGGCGCTGGCCCGGATCAGTGTGGCGAGCCGGGTGACGAAGGAAGACCTCCGGCCGCGGTAAGCTAGATCGTTGCTGAACGCGCCGGCTGGACGGACGGGGGCAACCCCGTCCGTTGTGCGTTCAGGGGAGAGGGACGCTCGGTACGACGCCTACTTGAGGACCGGCAATGCCTCTTCCAGCTCCAGCGCGCTGACCACCTCTTGGACTGCCTGGTGGCACCCCTCGAGACCGGAGATGAAGCCCTCCTCCGGGAGGTCCGTGGGGACGGCGATGTCCCTGCGGACCAACTCGCTCTGACGGTGGGCGAGATCTTCCAGCGTGGTCGCTTCGAGAATCTTCTCGACCGCCTGCTTGACCTCGAGCAGGAGCTCGCGGATCACGCAGTGGTCGGTTCCCACCTCGATCTTGCACGGCAGCGAGAGGATGTGATCGACCGATGTGGTCTGCCCCTCGAGCGTCAGCAAGATGTCCCGGATCGAGATCTCGGAGGCGGCCCGCGCCAGGCTGTGCCCGCCCTGGGGACCCCGGTTCGAGTGGATCAGGTGGTTCTTCGATAGGAGCGCGAGGATCTGGCGCAGGTACGGCTCCGGGATGCCCTGATGCTGGGCCACTTCGTGGCTCGTCACCGTACCCTGTGCCTCGTTCATCGCGAGGTAGAGCATGGCCCGAATGCCGTATTCGCCCTTGGTCGAGATCTTCATAAAGCTCCTCCAGTCGCGAGTGACCGTAGCATGCGCAAGTCCTTTCCACACCGCTATTTTGGGTAGGTAGCGGCACGCCCCCTCAGGTCGGGGTCGGGCGGGGAGCAAGAAGGGGCGCAAGTGCGGCGAGAGAGCGCACCACCAGCGGCTCGGCGGCGCCTTCGCCCGCGGGCCGCGGCGCCGCGGCGTGCGATCCCTTCCGGTCGACCAGCACGGCTCTCATGCCGAGGGCGAGCGCTCCTTCGACGTCTTCGCGCGGCCGGTCGCCGGCGTGGGCGGCGGCCGTGGGGGGCACGTCCAGCCGCGCCAGGGCCGCCTCGAAGATTCGCCGGTCCGGCTTCTCGTAGCCGACAGCCGTCGAATAGACGACCGCGTCGAGGAGCGGCGCCAGCCCCAGCCCGTCGACCACCCGCTCCAGACGGTCGTCCCAGTTGCTGACCACGGCGAGGGAGAAGCCGGCCCGGCGGAGGGCGGTGAGGGCGGGCAGGGTGTCCGGGTAGAGCTCCCAGGCGTCGGTTCGTCCGAACCGGTCGAAAAGCTCCGCGACCAGGAACGGGCTCGGGGCGGGCAGCCCGAGCAACTCGGCCACGCGGGCGATGAACCGACCCCACCAGCCCCGCGGGCCTCCGGGGTGGGCCGTGAAGCGGTCGTGGCTGCCGTCGGTGCGACAGGAGAGCTCTTGCCAGACCGCCCGGAAGGCCGGGGCGATCTGCTCCGGCGTCGCCTCCAGGCCGTGGCGGGTGAACGCCTCCGCGTAGATCGCCGCCAGCCGCGGTGCCCAGAACAACGTACCGGTGGCGTCGAAGGTGACGGCGCGGAGGGGCTCCGTCTCTCCGGTACGGGGCCGGTCGCCCCTGGGCCAGCGCTCCATGGCGGTTGAGGATAGCGTAGGGCTCGCTCCGGTGCCCGTCCGTCGCGCCGCGCATGCGGCTCTGGGGCCGCGGCCCGATCTCGACTAAACTAGCCGCCGTCGTGCGCCCCTCGGATCGATCCACCCTCCGCGCCGCCCTGGCGGTTGCCCTGCTTTCGGCATGGCTTGTGCTCCTGTTCGTCGGCTGGATCGCCGCAGGTGCCGTACACCTCTTGCTCGCTGCCGCGCTCGCCGCCTTTCCCTGGCGCGCCGCGGTGGCGTCGGACGGCCCGCCTGCGGCCTCTGTCCCGGACCCTGAACCGAACCCTGATGAAGAGGAGACCCCATGAAGCTTCGACAAGTGCTCGGCATCATCCTGCTGGCGGCCGGGATTCTGGCCCTGGTCTACGGCGGGTTCAGCTACACCAAGGACAGCCACCAGGCGAAGCTCGGCCCCCTCAAGATGCAGTACAACGAGAAGGACCACGTGAGCATCCCGCCGTGGGTCGGGGTGGCCGGCGTGGTCGGAGGGCTCGTGCTGCTGGTCTGGAAGAGGTAGACGAGATCACCCCTACGGCGCCCCGAATCCTCGCGGGGCTCCCATCGTCGAAGGGTCCTGCCTACCGCTTGTCCTCGGGGGGCCGACGCTCGATCGAGCGCGGTCCCTCGCGCCGGTAGGTCCGCCGCAGCCGCTGGCTCGTGCCGAGGGTGGTGTAGACCAGCGCGCCCACCGCCAGCGCGACCAGGGCCGCGTGCTGGATGAAGAAGTGCCGCCAGTACACCAGGGCGCCGAAGGTGGCCGCCGCGGCCAGCACCGCCAACACGGCCTTGATCCGCACGCTCACGCGCTGACCCTCCCGCACGGCCCTCTCATGCCAGGCTCTCCACCGGGTTGCGCAGCACGCCGACGCCACCGACCTCCACCTCGATGACGTCCCCGTCGGTCAATGGCCCGACCCCGGACGGGGTGCCGGTGAGGAGCACGTCCCCCGGCTCGAGCGTCATGTGCCGGCTGACGTAGGAGACGAGCTCGACGATCCCCCATTCCATCTGGGAGGTCCTGCCCCGCTGGCGCTCCTCGCCGTTGACCCGCGTGACCACCTCCAGGTCGTCCAGCGGGGCGCCGACGGCGATCGCCGGCCCCAAGGGGCAGAAGGTGTCGAACGACTTGCCCCGGGCGAAGGTGGCGTCCTTCCTCTGGATGTCGCGCGCGGTGACGTCGACCGCGCAGGTGACGCCCAGGACGGCCTCGGCGGCCGCCTCCGGTTCCGCCCGGGTGAGCCGTTGGCCGATGACCGCGGCGATCTCCCCCTCGAACTCGACCCGCTCGCTCTCCGGCGGCAGGACGATCGGCGCGCCGGGGCCGATGACCGAGGAGATCGCCTTCAAGAAGACGAGTGGCTCCGGCGGCATCGGGTTGCCCAGCTCGGCGGCGTGGGCGTGGTAGTTGCGGCCGATGCCGACGACCTTGCCGGGCCGCACGGGGACGAGCAGCCCCTCGGCCTCCAGGTCGACCGTCCGCCCGAGCTCCCAGGCGTCGGGCGGTGTTTCGAACGGGTCGGAGTAGACGATCCGGACGGTCCCGGTTGACCCATCAGGGATGGTGGCGGCGTAGAAGCCCTCGGGGGCGATGCGATAGAGCAGCACGGCGGAGGGATTCTACCTGGTCTCCGGCCCACCGGCCGGCCCCTTGTCGGACGCAGTGGCCGGGGCCGTGGCCGGGCTCGGAGCGCCGCGGCGGAGCGAGGCGGCGAACAGAATCGCCGGGATCAGCAGCCCGACCGCCAGCAGCGTCGCCCCGGCGGTCGAGAGCACCTGGTAGACCTGGAGCTCGCTCGGGTAGGACCACTGGCGGCGCGGCAGCCCGAGCACTCCCAGCCAGATCTGCGGCGCGAACGTCAGCACCACACCGGTGACGGCGAGGAGCGCGGCCGCCCGGCTCGAGGAGCCCGGCGCCTGCCGGCCGGTGAGCTCCGGCCACCAGAGGTGGAGCCCGGCCAAGAACGCCATTAGCACGCCGAGGGTGAGCAGGTGGAAGTGGCCGATGACGAAGAGCGTCCCGTGGAGGTGGACGTCGACCCCGAGCATCACCATGCCGACGCCGGAAAGACCACCGGCGACCAGCAGCACGAAGAAGCCGAGGGTCCAGGCCATCGGCGCGGTGAGGGTGAAGGTCCGTCCGCGGAGCGTCCGCAGCCAGTGGAGCAGCACCAGGCCGAAGGGCACGGTGAGAATCATCCCCATGAGGCTGGAGACGGCAGCCAGGAGCGGCGACTCGCCGCCGGTCGAAAGGTGCACACCCCAGGTGAAGAATCCGAGGACGGCGATGGCGCCGAAGCAGGCCGCGACCACCCGGCGCCCACGGACCGGGCGGCCCGCGGCGACGGCCACCACCTCGCTGGCCACGCCGAGGGCCGGCAGCACCATGGCGTAGAGCGCCGGGCGGGCGGCGAGCCAGAACAGGCGCCGGAAGAGCATGGGGTCGCCGCCCAGGGCCGGGTCGAACAGGCCGAGGCCGAGCGTGCGCTCGAGCACCAGCGCGACGAGCGCCGTGATCAGGAGCGGTGCGGAGAGCAGCAGGATCCAGGAGCTGGCGTAGAGCGACCAGGCGAACAACGGCAGCTTCGCCCAGGTCACCTGCGGCGCCCTCTCCCGGTGGATGGTGACCAGGAAGGTCAGGGCCAGGAGCAGCGACGCCAGGGTGGCCAGGACGATGCCGGCGACCGTGGCGACTACGGCGCCGCGGGCGAACTCGGCGGCGAAGGGCATGGCGAAGCTCCAGCCGGTGTCGACTCCGCCACGCACGGCCGCGAAGCCGAGGCAGGCGATGCCGGCCACGAACAGCAGCCAGCTCGTCCGCACCAGCCGGGGGAAGGCGAACGCCTCCGCACCGAGCATCCGCGGCAGGGCGAACGTGCCGAGCACCGCGGGGATCGCCGGCACCAGGAAGAACCAGACCATGGCGATGCCGTGGAGCGAGAAGGTGCGGTTGAAGGCGTCCGCCGACACCAGGTCGCCCGGCGGGGTCAGGAGCTCCAGGCGGAGCAGCCCGGCGGCGAGCGCTCCGGCGAGGAAGACGCCGGTCACCGTCGCCAGGTAGAGCAGGGCGATCCGTCGAGGTTCGGTGGTCAGCAGCCAGGCGCGGAGCGACGGGCTGCTGGCGGCGCGGGTGGGGCTGGCGCCCGGGGGCGCGACGGTCTCGGCGTGGTGCACGGCACAATCCTCCAGTCCACCCGCGGGACGTCGAGGTCCGTCCGGGGCGGTCGGTCGTGCCAGGGGAGCCCCTTATCTACCACAGCCGAGGTTACCGGGGGAACCGGCGCGGGGCGACGGCGATCGACGGGGCTTGACGGGGATGGGGGGGCGTTCAGCGCCGCCGGGAGAGCAGCAGCCAGAGGAAAAACGGACCGCCCAGGAGCGCCGTCAGCACTCCCACCGGCAGCTCGGCCGGTGCCATGACGGTACGCGCAACCAGGTCGCACAGGGCGAGAAAGATACCGCCGCCGAGCAGGCAGGCCGGCGTCAGGTAGAGGTGGTCAGAGCCGGCCCAGCGGCGCAGCATGTGGGGCACCATCAGGCCGACGAAGCCGATCGGGCCGGTCACCGCGACCAGCGCGCCGACCATCAGGGACGACGCGCCCAGGATCAGCAGGCGGAGCCGCGCCAGGTCCACTCCGCGGCTCGCGGCGAGCTCTTCGCCGGTGAGCAGCAGGTTGAGATCCCAGCGGAGCGCGCCGAGCACGCCGGCGCCGGCGAGGACCCAGGGGGCGAGCCAGAGCACCTCCCGGAAGCCGACCACCGCCAGGCCGCCCATCATCCAGCGCACCATGCGGAAGGTCTGGGTGGAGTCCGACAGGTACTGGATGAACAGGATGAGCGCCGAGCAGGAGAACGAAACCGCGATCCCCGCGAGCAGCAGGGTGGCGGTCTCGACCCCGCGGCGCCGGAGCGCCAGGCCGACGACCAGGGCGGTCGCCGCCAGGGCACCGGCGAAGGAGGCCGCTGCCACCACCGTGAAGCCGAAGAGGCCCGGATCCGCCGTCCAGCGGGCGGTGAGGTGGAGCGCCAGCACCGCGCCGAGCGCCGCGCCGCCGGCGACGCCCAAGGTGTAGGGCTCCGCCAGGTCGTTGCGGAACAGGGTCTGGAACCCCATGCCGGAGACGGCCAGAGCGCCGCCGGCCAGGAGCGCCAGGAGCACCCGGGGCAGGCGGAGCTGCCAGACGATGGTGCTCGCCGTCGTGCCGGGCTCGAACACCGCAGCCGGAGAGACCGAGGTGCTACCGATGAGCGGCGCCGCCACCAGGACGGTGAGCCAGAGCAGGGCGAGGACGACCAGGGTCCGGGCGCCGGTCGACCGGCGCCGGCCGGGGGTCATGGGCCGCCGTCCCCGGGAGGAGTGGACGGCTCCGCGGACCGGCCCATGCGCAGCAGGGTCACCGGCTGCTGCCCGGAGCGGACGATCTCGAACGGCGCGTCGAACAGTGCGCCGAGCGTCTTCGGCGTCAGCAGCTCGGCCGGCGTGCCGGAGGCCAGGATCCGCCCCCCACGGAGGGCGACGATCCGGCTCGCGGTGAGCGACGCGAAGTTCAGGTCGTGAGTGGCAAAGACCACGGTGCGGCCGGCGTCCCGCCGGAGCCGAGGGATGAGCGCGGCGATGTCCCGCTGATGGCGGGGGTCCAGGTGGGTCGTCGGCTCGTCCAGCACCAGTAGCTCCGCCTCCTGGGCGAGGGCGGCGGCGATGTAGACCGCCTGGCGCTCGCCGCCCGAAAGCTCGTCGACCGGCCGGCCCCGCAGGTGCTCGATGCCGACGACTGCCAGGGCGTCGTCGACCGCCCGGAAGTCGACCGCACCGGGCGCCACCTGGAGGCGCCGGAGGTGGGGGTAGCGGCCGAGCAGGACCACCTCCTCGACCGCCAGCGGCACGCGGATCGGCCGGAGCTGGGGCACGTAGGCGATCTGCCGGGCGAGCTCCTTGCGCTGGAAGTGGGTGAACGGCCGGCCGTCGAAGGCGAGGCTCCCCGTGTCCGGCACCAGCAGGCCGGTGAGCAGGCGGAGCAGGGAGGTCTTGCCGGCGCCGTTCGGGCCGACGACCGCCAGCGCTTCGCCCCGCCGGACCGTGAGGTCGAGCGGGCCGACCACCGTCCGCTCTGCGGGCCGCCAGGAGACACCGCGCGCGGTCAGCAGGTCGGCGGAGCCGGCGCGCCGGTCCGCCGAGGGCCCGGCCGCCGGGCCTGCGGCCACGGTTCCGTGGGCCGGCGTCTCGGGCGTCTGGGATGTCTCGGTCACGGGGTGATCTCTCCCGGTCCGGAGGCGGTGGCCGCTCCCGCGCGGGGCTCTGCCGCGGGTGCGCGGCGCGGTGGGTTCCCGCTGCCCTGGTCGATGCCCGGGCCGGCCTCCTCCGTGGCGCCCTGTTCCTGAGAGCGACGGAGCGCCTGGGCCAGGCGATTGTAGAGCAGCGGCAGGCGCGGTCCTGGGACCATGGTGTAGCTGCGGGCGATCAGGGTCAGGGCATCGTGTTGGACAGCCGGCAGGGTCGGGTAGCGGCGCCAGTCGTCGAGCAGTCGCTCGCCGGCATCAGGGGCGATCGGCTCGGCCCGAAGCTCCAGGATCACCTCCGGCGCCCGGTCCAGGATCTCCTCCATGCCGACCTGCGGATAGCGCACCGGGGCGTCGGCGAACACGTTCTCCGCCCCCAGGCGGGTCAAGAGCTCGTCCAGGTACGTCCCCGGGCCGGCGACCAGCAGGCTCTCGGTGCGGCCCGGTGCCCGGTCGATCGACAGCAACACCCGGAGCGGCCGCCCGGTCCGCGGCGACCGGCCGAGAGGGCGTGGAGCCAGCTCCTCATGGAGCCGTTCGGCGAGCTCGCGGCCCGCGGCCTCCGCGCCGCAGCGGCCACCGATCGTCCGGGCCGCCCGCGCCACGTCCTCCACGCTCTCGATTCCCACGGTCAGCGTGTCGATCCCGGCGTGCTCCAGGCGGGTCGCGACCTCGGACTGGCTGGGCAGGAGGATCGCCAGGTCCGGCTCCAGGCCGACGACCGTCTCCAGGCTCGGATCGAACAGCCCGCCCAGGCGAGGCCGCTTCGTCGCCTCCGGAGGCCAGGTCACGTAGTCGCTCACCCCGACCACCCGCGGCCCGAGCCCGAGGGCGAAGGCCAGCTCGGTCAGGTTGGGAGCCAGGGTGACGATGCGCTGGGGCGTTGCGGCGGTCCCGGCCGTGGCCTCGTCACCGCTCGCCCCCTCCCGGCCGCCGCAGCCCAAGAGACAGACTGCGACGACCAGGAGGACCAAAACCACTCCCGCCCGCACCGAAGAGGCGCGCGTGCGCTCAGAGCTTGAGATGCAGACCTCCGATCACTCTTCGGCCGAGGGCCGGGAAGCCCACCGCCTCCTCGTACTGCTCGTCGAGCACGTTCTCCACCCGGAGCGTCGGCTCGATTCGCTTCGTCCAGTGCCA
>Ga0210086_1000103_pt1 | contig 52280 bp, 62 predicted proteins | sample China_Galinas_PW_3_FD_184867 | JGI IMG/M metagenome (GOLD analysis project Ga0210086, IMG submission 184867) | Wetland microbial communities from San Francisco Bay, California, USA, that impact long-term carbon sequestration - China_Galinas_PWB_D2... | ecosystem: Environmental > Aquatic > Marine...
CGGGTGCCGCCCCACAAGCGCAACGTCAACACCGTGTTCCAGCAGTACGCACTGTTCCCGCACATGACCGTGTGGGACAACATCGCCTACGGGCCACGCAGCGCGAAGAAGGGCAAGGCCGAGGTACACCGGCGGGTCGACGCAATCATCGAGACCGTCCGGTTGACCGACCTCGCGAAGCGCAAGCCCGCCCAGTTGTCGGGCGGTCAGCAGCAGCGGGTCGCGCTGGCGCGGGCGCTGGTGAACTATCCCAGCGCCCTGTTGCTCGACGAACCGCTGGGCGCGCTGGACCTGCAGCTGCGCCACGCAATGCAGTTCGAGCTCAAGCGCATCCAGCGCGAGGTGGGCATCACGTTCGTCTACGTGACGCACGACCAAGAAGAAGCCCTGACGATGAGCGACCGGATCGCGGTGATGAACGCCGGCAGCGTCGAGCAGATCGGCACCCCGTCGGAGATCTACCACAGCCCCGCCACCGTGTTCGTCGCCAGCTTCATCGGCCAGGCCAACCTGTGGCCCGGTCGGCAGAACCGCATGGCCGGCGAATTCGCCGAACTGTCCGTGTTGGGCAGCACCGTGAAGGCGCGGCCCGGCGGCACCACGATCGAACCCGGCGGTCAGGCGACGTTGATGGTGCGTCCCGAACGCGTGCGGATCACCGTCGACCCACCCACCGCCGACGTCGTCACCGTCGGCGCCACTGTCACCGACCTGACCTTCCAGGGCGCCGTCGTCCGGCTCTCGCTGGTGGCCGCCGACCAGTCGCCGATCCTGGCCCACATCGGGCCCGACGACGACCTACCGATGCTGCGGCCAGGCGATCCGGTGCACGTGTCGTGGGCGCCCACCGCGTCGCTCGTCCTTCCGGCCGGTGACATCCCCACCACCGAGCATCTCGAAGAGATGCTCGACTCGTGAAAGGCAGTGCATGACAATGGGACACGAGGTTCGCACCACACGGCGGCGATTCCTGGGCGGCGGTGCCGCGGCCGCGGCGGCCGTTGCGCTCGGCCCGTCGTTCCTCGCGGCGTGCGGTTCGAAGAACGGCCCGTCGGGCGGACCGCCCTCCAGCGACCTGCGGATCTCGAACTGGCCGTACTACATGGTCGACGGATTCGTCGCCGAGTTCCAGAACAAAACCGGCATCCAGGTCGACTACCTGGAAGATTTCAACGACAACGAGGAGTGGTTCGCCAAAGTCAAGGAGCCGCTGTCGCGCAAGCAGGACATCGGCGCCGACCTGGTGGTGCCCACCTCGTTCATGGTCGGCCGCCTGCACAGCCTCGGCTGGCTGAACGACTTCAACGCCGCCAACATCCCCAACCTGAAGAACATGCGGCCCGACCTGTTCAACGCCAGCATCGACCCGGGCCGAAAGTTCAGCGCGCCCTACATGTCCGGGCTCGTGGGGTTGGCTTACAACAGGGCGGTCACCGGACGTGACATCACGTCCATCGACGACTTGTGGGACCCGGCGTTCAAGGGCAAGGTCAGCCTGTTCTCGGACCCGCAGGACGGCCTCGGAATGATCATGCTGTCGCAAGGGAATTCGCCGGAGAACCCGACCACCGAGGCCGTGCGCAAGGCCGTTGACCTCGTCAAGGAGCAGAAGGATAGAGGGCAGGTCCGCAAGTTCACCGGCAATGACTACACCAACGACCTGGCCGCCGGGAATGTTATTGTCGGACAGGCATATTCGGGTGATGTCGTGCAGCTGCAAGCCGACAACCCGGCCCTGCAGTTCGTGTTGCCCGAGACCGGCGGGACCACGTTCGTCGACACGATGGTGATTCCGTACACCACCCAGCATCAGGACTGGGCCGAGACCTGGATCAACTACGTCTACGACCGGGCCAACTACGCCAAACTCATCGCCCACACCAACTATGTGCCGGTGCTGTCGGACATGGCCGACGAGCTGAACAAGATCGACCCTGGTCTCGCGGCCAACCCGTTGATCAACCCGCCCCAGTCGGTGCTCGACAACGCGAAGTCCTGGCCGACGCTGACCGACCAGCAGACCCAGGAGTTCAACGGGCTTTATGGCGCGGTGACCGGCGCCTGACGATGACCGGGGTCGGCAGCGGTGCACGCCGGCGTAGCAGGCTGACGCCGTATCTGCTGATCGCGCCGGCGCTGGGGTATCTGGCCGTCTTCTTCGCCGTGCCGTTCTGGTCGCTGGTGCGCACGTCGCTGTCGACGGCCAGCGGCAACCTGTATCTGCCCACGCTCACGTTCAGTTGGGATGTCGGTAACTACGTGGACGTGTTCCGGCTCTACCACGACCAGATCTTCCGGTCCTTCGGCTACGCTGTCACCGCGACGGTGGTTTGCTTGGTGCTGGCCTATCCGCTTGCCTACGTGATCGCGTTCAAGTCGGGCCGCTACAAGACCCTGTTGCTGGGCATGGTGATCCTGCCATTCTTCGTGACCTTTCTGATCCGGACTTTGGCCTGGGTGACGATTCTGGCCGACGACGGGATCGTGGTCAGCGCGCTCAATCAGATCGGCCTGCTGCCCACCGAGGGCCGGCTGCTGTCGACCAGCTGGGCGGTGGTCGGAGGGCTCACCTACAACTGGATCATCTTCATGATCCTGCCGGTGTACGTCAGCCTGGAAAAGATCGACCCACGGTTGATCGAGGCCTCCAAGGACCTGTATGCGTCCAGTTTGGGGTCGTTCCGCAAGGTCATCCTGCCGCTGTCGATGCCCGGCGTGCTGGCGGGCAGCCTGCTGGTGTTCATTCCCGCCGCCGGCGATTTCATCAACGCCGAGTATCTGGGCAGCGCGCAGACCACGATGATCGGCAACGTGATTCAAAAGCAGTTCCTCGAGGTCAACGACTACCCGGTGGCGGCGGCGCTGTCGATGGTGCTGATGCTGTTGATCCTGGCCGGTGTGCTGTCCTACACCCGGGCGCTGGGCACGCAGGACCTGGTGTGACGATCCTGCTCCCCGATGAAGGCGCCGAGCCGAAGCGGGTGCGGCGCCCGGCGGGCCGGGTCGGCGACATCGCGTTGCGCGTCGTCGCCGGGCTGGTGCTGCTTTTTCTATTCCTGCCGATTTTCGTGATCATCCTGTTCTCGTTCAACCAGCCCGCCGGCAACTTCAACTACACGTGGCAGGGCTTCACGCTGGACAACTGGGCCAATCCGTTCAAGTACCCGAAGCTGACCGACGCACTGCTGCTCAGCCTCAACATCGCGGCCGTGTCCACGGCCATCGCCCTGGTCCTCGGGACGATGCTGGCAATTGCGTTGGTGCGACAACGGTTCCGCGGCAGCAAGGCCGTCGAGACCTTCATCGTTCTGCCGCTGACCGCGCCCGAGGTGGTGATGGGCGCCTCACTGTTGACGTTGTTTCTCGACCTCGGCTGGGCCACCGGTTATCCGACGATCGTGATCGCCCATGTTGCCTTCGAGGTCAGCTTCATCGCGATGACCGTCCGGGCGAGGGTGCGGGGGTTCGACTGGACGCTCGAGGACGCGTCGATGGATCTCGGCGCCGGCCCGCTGCGCACGTTCTTCCGCGTCACGCTGCCGCTGATCGTCCCGGGGATCGTGGCCGCGGGGATGCTGTCGTTCGCGCTGTCGCTCGACGACTTCATCATCACGTTGTTCGTCAGCGGGTCCACGGTGACCTATCCGCTTTTCGTCAATGCGGCATTCAAAGTGGCTGTGCCACCTCAGATCGACGTGCTCGCGACGGCGATCCTGGTGATCAGCTTGATGATGCTGGGGCTCGGCACGCTCTACCGCCGCAACCGGATCGCCGAATAAGCTCCCGGCGGACACTTCTGAGGGCGCGCCGCTTCTGATCGTCGGGGACGTCGAAGTGCACGCCTGAACCGGGTTCATGCGCACTTGTTCGAACGGAGGGCGCGATGCCAAGCAGTTCGCGGAAGGTCATCCTCAGAGAACCAGCGTCATACTCTTTGGTGCGCGTATGCGGGACCCATAGGTAGCAGATGCTTATCGACGAGTTTGTGCCACCGGCCCTGGCGGTACCGATAGATCGCTACTGCCGCTTTCGCCACTGCAGCGGTGAATACGCCGGCGTCGATGTCGACGGTGTCGCTGTAGCGGCACTGGTCCGCCGCGATCGGCTCGACGTGCAGCGTGTGATTCCACGTGCGCAGGAAACCGCCGCGTTCATGGGTGCGTACCGACCGGGTGTTCTGATCGATATCGATCACGTGGATCGTGTGATGCGACAGCGGGATCAGGTGGAACAGCCATACCCAGAACGTACCGATCCCGCCTTGCCGCATCGGTTCGGTCCGGCCGACCAATGCCGGGATACCGATGAGCCCGCGACAGACGTAGTTGAACGACGCCGGATGGCACATCGCTGCCCTGCACCACCAACCGGATCGCCGAACGGGCCGGCATGTCCATCGGATCGCTATATCAATACTTTCCCAACAAGGACGCGATCCTCGTCGAACTCATGACCGCGCACGTCCACACCGGCCTCGCCAGCATCCAACGACATCTCGCCGGCGGTCTGCCCGACTCCCTGGAGGACATCCTGCGGTTATTCGTTCGCGCCACGATCGACAATCACCACGACGCACGACAACTGCACCGCGTCTTGTTCGAAGAAGCACCCCGGCCTCCGGAGTTTCTCCGCATGTTTCACGAATCCGAGACCGACATCGTCGCGCGCACACAAGCTTTGCTGGTCGATCACCCTCAAGTTCAGGTAGACGACACCTACACCGCCGCAAGACTTGTCGTCGCCGCGATCGAGTCCCTGGTCCACCGCCTTATCGCATCACCCACACCCATCGACGTCACGTCATTCGAAAACGAGCTGACCGCGATGCTCACCAGATACCTGACCAGATGACCCGCCGGGTGACCGGCCGCCGTCCTGCCGCAAAGGCGTAGTACGTCACCGTCCCCTCCCGAATGTTCCCTGATCTGGTCATGGTCGGCCACGGTCAGCGCTCCCGCTCGAGAGATGCCGGTGCAAGGCGGGCAATACACAGATCCGGCTCAACGAACGGCTCGAGACGGTCGACAGTCACAGGTCCCCGCAGCGCCGACAGCGCACCCTGCATCAGGCCCAAGTGGACCGGACAGACCACCTCGCCGTACTGCTCGGCCACATCATGAAAGGGACAGTGCCGCAATCGGACTTCGCTGACCGTCCGGTTTGCCGGCGGCTCGGGCTTGAAGCCGAGTTCGTCGAGGATCGCCACCAACTCGATGACGGATCGGTACTTCGACGGTGTGCGCCCGTGCGCACGGTGTTCGATGAGCGACGACCCCCACGAGCGGCCGAGCTCTGTCCCGGTTGCTGCGGGATCGCGAGAATTCGCAGCGAGGTAGTCGGTCAGGACCGTAGCGAGCAACCGGTAATTGGTCGGTCCGGCGGGATCCATCCGGCGGCTTGCCCTAAATCGGCTCGGCGGCCGGCCGGTCCCCGACGAAGCCCCGTGGACCTGCTCCACACGGCCGGCGCGCACCAGCGTTTCGAGATGAAATCGGACCGTGTTCGGGTGGACTCCGATCTCTTCGGCCAAACTCGCGATACTGCGCGGCTCGGCCGAGTTGCGTAGCAGCTGCAGTACGACCTCTCGTCGTCCCGGCATCCCAGGCGCGGCCGCCGCCGCCGGATCAGTGGCCATCGACATCCTCGTATGTTACTACTAGCGGATCTTGTAGTAATCGAACAGTGCGCGGGTCATCGCTATGGCGAAGTCCAGCAGGTTGGCTATCCAGCCGGCGGATGTTCGGCCAGGTAGGCAGCCAACTCATCGGCGACCACAAGCTGATCGGCCGGCCAGGTCGGCTCGGTCAATATTTGGGACTGCCAGCCGCGGCCAGCGACCAGGTGGGCCTGCAGGTACAACGGTGCATCACCGGTGAGCAGGGTGCCGTACAGCACCGGCCGAAACGGTCCCGGGGCAGGCGCGGCGTCAGCCAGATGAGCGATACCGGCGGCGGCGATATCGGCTTGTTGGGCAGCCAGCCCGCCGTGCTTGACCGGAAGATCGGTGGCATCCCCGGCGGCGAAGACGCGTCCGTCGGCGCCGGGGACGCGGCAGCGATCATCAACGGGAATGAAGCGATCGCGTGCGTCGCCGGGCACGCCACGCACATTCGGTCCGGTAATCGTGGGCAAGGTGACGATTCGGTCCGGGCGAAGCTCCACGCCGGCCGGTGTGAGGTGGACCAGTCGCGGTCCGACGATGTGAGCACTGGTGCCGAGGTGCAGCGTGACGCCCGCAGCCTGCAGCAGGCGTTCCACCGTGGCACCGACCCTCTCTCCGAACGGGTACAGCGGGTGCGGGCGCGGGGTGATCAGTGTGATCTCCAGGCGTAACCCGTGATCGTGTGCGTGTTTAGCGGTAAGCAGTGCGAGTTCGTACAGCGGGACCGGCCACGACGGACCGCTCGGCTCGATCAGCGTCAGGCTGGTGATGGCGCCGGTGTCGATCTGTTCGACGATGCCACGGTAGGTCTGACCTTCGGTGCGATCGGTGAACAGCGCCACGTGCGGGCTCGGTTTGCGTTCCTGCGCGCCGAGGGCCAGCAGCACCGCGTCGTAGCGAAGCGACTGTCCGTTGGCCGTGTACAGGGTGTGGGAGCGAAGATCCATCGACGCCAGGCGGTCGCGGACCCACCGTGCGCTGGTGGCTGTCGCCAGGTCCCCGATCGGGTAACGCGCCACCGGGCTTCCCGTGAACGGGGTCAGCACGGTGCGCGGACGATAGTTCAGGTGCTCGCTGGGGGCGATCAGCGTCACGGCGACCCGCTCGCCGGCCAACCGGCGCAGACGCAACAACGCCTCTGCGGCGGCGAAACCGCCGCCGCAGACCACCACATTCAACGGCTGCACGATGGCCCCCCACCTCCCGGTTCGCGCCTGACGAAGACATCGAGGTCTTGCGAGTCTTTCCCAGTCAGGCGCCGGTGCATTGCCCAAGCGATTCGGCCGGCTTGGGCTTTGGCCTGCTCAGCGACCGGCCCCCGATACATCTGGTCGACGGTGCCATTCCAGAGTCTAAGCCAGCGCAGGAAATCCTTGGCGGCCAGTGAATTTCGATCATGAACCTTCCGATGCGCGCGGAGAGCGCTGCCCTGATAAAGCCCCGCGCGGAACAAGACGGTCTCCCAGAAGTCGCACATCACCGGAAGATGTGACTCGAGCCCCTTTACCCGGATCTGTTCGAACGGCTCCGCAAGAACGTCGTCGACGAGAACCCGGCCGTAGAAGCGGCGCAGCAAGGCCTCCACGTCGGCGCGGCTGGCCAAGTCGGCCATCACGGGCTCGGATGACACAACATTCACGTGACCCTCCTTCGAGTTGCCTCAGGCGGCCAGCAGCACGACGCCGCCGACAATCAGCGCGATCACCTTGACGACTTCCAGCGCGACGTAGACGTAGTGGACGCGGGATCGTCTTGTTGACCCTTCGGCGACGGCTGGGCCGGCCAGGACGACATCGGAGCGCCGGCTTAGCTTTGGCCTAATCGCCACCAACTGGACCATTAGGGCGGCCACAGCGACCGCTATCGCGACGGTCGCTCCCAGCGGAGGCGAATCCACCAGGGCGGCGGCAACAATGGTGACCGCGAGGATGACCTCGATGGTGTTGAGTACACGAAAAACCAGCCGGCCGATACCCAGGCCGATCGCCAGCGTCACGCCGGGAGCCCGGAACTTCAGCGGCGCTTCCACGAACGAGATCGCCACCACCATGCCCAGCCAAATGAACAAGGCGCCGACGGCGATTGCGCCACCACCGGTCACGGCACCGACCCGGGATGCACGCCGTGCCGACCGGCGACCTCAGTGCCCATTCCGGTCAACTGCCCTGGGGCGGTAGACCGGCCACCAGCGGCGTGTCAACTCCGACCGCACCGACTTTCGCGGCACCGCCCGGCGAGCCCAGGGGGTCGTCGCGGCCGGGCAGGGTCTGGCTGAAGAATGCGTCGTTATCGGCGAGATAAGGCTGAAGGTCCTCGGGCAGGTCGTCCTCGTAGTAGATGGCCTCGACCGGACACACCGGTTCACAGGCGCCGCAGTCCACGCACTCGTCGGGGTGAATGTAAAGACTGCGGCCCCCCTCATAAATGCAGTCAACTGGGCACTCCTCGACACATGCGCGATCCATCACGTCGACGCACGGTTTGCCGATCACGTAGGTCATGGCTCCGAGTTTACACAATGCGCGCATGTAAAAACTAGCTGACTGTTGTGCGTCCTGCGGCGCGAGCCGTCTACGGCGCCGACCGCGTCACCGTCGCAGGGTGAGTCGCAACGCGGCGATACAAGATGGGTTGAGCGGCAATGCCGTTGGCAGCAAAAGTTGCGAGCACGAACCGTCGGAACGACGGGCGCAGCGCGAGATGCGGCAGAAACGTCCGGAAATGAGGCCAACTGGCGTGATTGATGATGCCGTATTCGGCCGGTTGGCCGGGCAGCGGCTCAAACACCGTGGAGTCGGGCAGTGCCGTCTTGTCGACGAACCAACCAGCGGTGTGTTCCCAGACGGGTAACAGCTTCTCGGGATCGTCGGCATAGAAGTAGTTAAACAGGAACACCGACGGCCGACCGTGATCGACGTCGGCGATCCGGCGGACGTTGCGGGCGGCGACTTCGTAGGTGCGCCGCGAGGCCGCGGTCAGCCGTGCATGGATCGATTTGTAGGCGGCGAGGTCACGGAGAGCGATTGCTGCGGCGGGATCGGTGGTCTCAACCAGAAGTACCACGTCGAATCGAGCCGGAGTCACCGCGCCAGATCGCTGACGCAGCAGCCTACGGCCCATGCCCGGGGCGACCAGTTGAGCCTCGAACAGGTCGGCCTGCGTCACCTGGGAGAGCCGGGCCAGTTCGGCGACTTGGTCAGTGATCGACGCGAGGAATGCTCGTTTGCGTCGGCTACTCGGCAGGAAAGGCGGACGGGTATCCACCGTCGCGGCCAGCAGTAGGTAGCCATTGCGGTTGGGTGCCTTCAGCGGCGCCGTTCGAGTGTCCGACAGTGGTTGCTGGACATTCATTTTCCTCTCCGTCTCCATACGACCCGGTAGGTATTCATCATTGATGAATACCTACGGTAGTGCACTGCGGACTAGAATTCAACTGTGACGAATAAACCACTCGGGAGGCGACGCGCGGGACGTCGCGGCGGACAGTCGGGCACGCGGACAAAGATCCTCGACGCCGCACGATCGAGGTTCATTGAAGTGGGGTATCGCGCAGCGACGATGCGCATGATCGCCGCTGACGCGGGTGTTGATGCGGCGCTGATCAACTATTTCTTCGGGTCCAAGCAAGAGCTGTTCGGTGAAGTTTTTGCGCTGCGCGCTAACCCGGCCGTCCTCATCGGTGATCAACTCGACGGGCCCATCGACAAGCTTCCGCGACGATTGATGACGCTGCTACTTGACACGTGGGAGAACCCTGAGAATCGCCAAACGCTACTGGCGATCGCCCAAGCCGGCGGCGAGCCCGAAGGCTCCGCGCTTACCCGGGGCTTTGTGGAAGAGGTGCTGGCCGGCCCCTTCACACAGCGTCTGCGCGCCGAGAGAGTGCCGCACGATGACGCCGACCGTTGCAGCGCCCTGCTTGTGACCCAGCTAGTCGGTGTCATCTACGCGCGCTACGTGCTGGCCGTCGACGTGGTCGCGAGAATGCCAAAACAACAGTTCTTGGACGGCTTCGTTCCCGCCCTCAGCGCAGTTCTCGATCAAGCTCTGCACCGCCGCGGCAATCCGGCCGACTAAGAGCGTCGCCCAAACCGTTGTCCGCGATCCGTACCGGGGCCGATCCGCACCAGCGGCGCCGAGAACGTCACCTCGGCGTCAGGGCGACGGGTGCCTCGCGGCGAAGGGCTTTTCGTCTCAACTAATCAGACCAATTCGGCATCCAAGTCGATGGGCACACCCGTCAGTGCCTTGCTGACCGGGCAATTCTCTTTCGCGGCCTGGGCAGCCTTGACGAAGTCGTCGGCGTCGAGCCCATCGACCTCTCCGCGGACGGTAAGCTTGATGCCGGTCAGTTTGAATCCCGGCGTGTCAGGTCCGAGTGAGACGGCGGCCGTGACGTCCAACCTCTTTGGGGTTGCACTCATCTCCGCGATCTCAGCTGACAGCTGCATGGCGAAGCATGCCGAATGTGCCGCCGCAATCAGCTCTTCCGGGCTCGTGTGCCCGCCCGCTTTCTCTGCGGCGCGACTGGGAAACGACATGTTGAACGTCCCCAGGCCGGAGCTTGATAGCTCCACCTCACCGGAACCCTCTTGCAAAGTGCCAATCCATTCGGTACGCGCGCTACGACTTGGCATCGTGACTCCCGTTCTCTCTCAGTAATTTCATTGACTTGCGAGTGTGTCGCTCGACATTCGGATTCGGTTTCCGCGCCGCGAAAGAGCCGTGTCGGTTCCAAGCTTCCCGTCGAAACCGGCCCTGGATCTCGCGCAACCGAATTGCGCTCGTGGTCACTGAGCGCGCCGCACCTCCCGTTCTCCCACTGGCGCGCCGGGTCCACCGCGGTCACGTCCCCGTCTGCGTAGTGCGCCGCCCTCAGACTCCCAGCGTTGATGCGCAATCAACGCGGCACGACGATCCTCGGCTTCGCGTGCGTCGATCCCGAGCAGCTCGTCAGCCGTCGACGTGTCGTCCGGGCGCGCCGCGGTCGTCACGATCGCTTAGGCGCGTGTTGGGTCGGTGTATGGGGGGACAATCAGCAGGACCAGCCTTCCGAACTGCTCGCTGATCACCGATAGGGTGTCGATCGACTGGTCGCTGGAGCCGTCGAGGATCACCGATTGGCTCTCGAATTCCATCTCCAACGGTGTTGGTGCCCAGGTGTCCTCGTCGTAGATCACGCGATCAATGCCTGCTAGCCGCGACGAGAGGGCCGGGAGCAGGAGCCGAAGCCCGGCGACGAGGTCAGTTGAACGCGGCCACCACGCGCCCTGTACGACCCCGCGAGACCGATGCGCGGGCTTCAACCGCAGCCGCAGACCACGGGCGGCTGATCGGCGCGCTTGTGGGGCATCGACGTGAAGAGTTGGTGCGTACATCCGCGGCCTCCTGCCTCGACCAATTGAATGGATCGACATGTTGATGTATGTGCTGCGCTGCCAATGGCTTTGGGCACCGAATTGTCGTCGTGGCGTTGCGCTCCAACGGCATCGACAGCCTCATCCGACGTGGCTTCGGGCGCTGTCTCCCGTCGGGCGTGGACCGTCACAATCGGTACCTTTCCCCGGTTGAGCAACTGCTAATATAAAGGAACTATATCCGTTAAATACGGAAGAGGGAAGACGGCCAGATGGACGAGGAAACGGACTCCAGGGCTGTACGGTCACGCCGAAATCGTCTGCCGCACAACCTGCAACGTGAACGGATACTTCAGATGGTTCGCGAACACGACCATGCGATCGCTGCGGCGGAGATCGCCTCTCAGATCGGATTGCATGTGACCACCGTGCGTTTCCACTTGGACGCGCTGTGCGACGCGGGAGCGGTCGTGCGCACCAGACTCAATGGGCCGGGCCCTGGGAGGCCGCGCACAGGATATGTAGCGGTCAAGGACCGCCTGGACTATCAGACTCTCGCCGAGGTGCTCGCGATGGAGTTGGGTAAGAGTGCGAAAACGCGCGCTCGGCGCGCTCGGCATGCCGGACGACGATGGGCCGCGAGAATGTCCCCGGGAGTAAGCACCGATCATGCCGACGCCACGTCCGATGACGCGCTTGATCGAGCGGCCGTGCGCGCCACCGTCGCTTTTGCGGAGATGGGGTTCGCCCCTGAGCTGGCGACCCCGACAATTTCAACAACGACGTCGTCTGCTCACAGCGAGTCGACGTCCGTGAGAGAACGGCTCATTCGGTTGCACGCCTGCCCCGTCAGGGATTTCGCGCGATCTCACCCCGAGGTGGTCTGTGAGATACATCTGGGATTGCTGGCTGGCCTGCTCGCCGACCCGGCCGGTCGTGGGGGCCAGCGGAAGTACCGACGCCCGGCGATTTCGGGCCGCCTCGAGCCGTTCGTCGGACCCGAACTGTGTCTGGCCAGGATGCAAGAGGAAACAAGTGATGACCAAACAGCGAAAGATTCAGGCACGCCGGATCTATGACGATCCGATGGCAAGCGATGGCGCCCGAGTGCTGGTGGATCGAGTGTGGCCCCGGGGCGTGAGCAAAGCCAGAGCCCAACTGGATGAATGGTGCAAAGACGTCGCTCCGTCCACGGAATTGCGCAAGTGGTATGGCCACGACCCAGCGTTGTTCGACGAGTTCACTCATCGCTACGGCGTCGAGCTAAGCGAACCGGACCGCGCCGCCGCGGTTGTTCATCTACGCGATCTGGCGTCTGAACGCTCACTCACATTGCTGACCGCCACCAAGAATGTCGACATCAGCGAGGCCGCGGTACTCGTCGATCTGTTCGCGCGGCCCTGAGAGCCATTCCGGAGGCACCGCGCCGATCACAGCTGTCCGTCGGCCGGGGGCTTGATCGCTCTCGGCTTATTTGGCGGTGAGCTCCGCGTCGCGGCGGATGTGGGATTCGGTACGCATGCGGTCGATCATCCACGGATAGTGCAGCTCGAAAGCGGGCCGCTCCGACCGGATGCGTGGTAGTTCGGTGAAGTTGTGCCGCGGCGGCGGGCAGCTGGTCGCCCACTCCAGCGAACTGCCGTAACCCCACGGGTCGTCGACAGTCACCGGCTCGCCGAAACGCCAGCTGCGGAACACATTCCACACGAACGGCAGCATCGATGCCCCAAGGATGAACGCGCCGATCGTGGACACGATGTTCAAGCCCTGGAACCCGTCGGTGGGCAGGTAGTCGGCATAGCGGCGCGGCATGCCCTCGTTGCCTAGCCAGTGCTGCACCAAGAAGGTGGCGTGAAACCCGATCAGGGTCAGCCAGAAGTGCAGCTTGCCCAGCCGCTCGTCCAGCAGGCGCCCGGTCATTTTCGGGAACCAGAAATATATTCCGGCGAACGTGGCGAACACAATGGTGCCGAACAGCACATAGTGGAAATGCGCCACCAAAAAGTAGGTGTCGGTGACATGGAAGTCGATCGGCGGGCTGGCCAGCAGCACCCCCGACAGGCCGCCGAGCAGGAACGTGACCATGAAGCCCACCGCGAATAGCATTGGCGTTTCGAAGGTCAACTGGCCCTTCCACATGGTGCCAATCCAGTTGACGAACTTGATCCCGGTCGGCACGGCGATCAAATAGGACATGAACGAAAAGAACGGCAGCAGCACCGCGCCGGTGGCGAACATGTGATGAGCCCATACCGCCATCGACAGGGCCGCGATGCTCGTCGTGGCGTACACCATCGTGGTGTAGCCGAAGACCGGTTTGCGGGCAAACACCGGGATGACTTCGGTGATGATGCCGAAGAACGGCAACGCAACGATGTACACCTCGGGGTGGCCGAAGAACCAGAACAGGTGCTGCCACAAAATCGCCCCACCGTTGGCCGGGTCATAGATATGCGCACCGAGGTGGCGGTCGGCGGCCAGGCCGAACAGCGCCGCGGTGAGCAGCGGGAACACCAGCAGCGCCATGATGCTGGTGACCAGGATGTTCCAGGTGAAGATGGGCATCCGAAACATCGTCATGCCCGGCGCGCGCATGCAGACCACGGTGGTGATCATGTTGACCGCGCCCAGGATGGTGCCCAGCCCGCCCACGGCCAGGCCCAGGATCCACAGATCACCGCCGGCGCCGGGGCTGTGAACAGCATCGGAGAGTGGCGTGTAGGCGGTCCAGCCGAAGTCCGCCGCCCCGCTCGGGGTGATGAAGCCGCTCAACGCGATCAGCGCGCCCAACGCAAACAGCCAGAACGACAATGCATTCAACCGCGGGAACGCGACGTCGGGCGCACCGATCTGCAGTGGCAGCACCAGGTTGGCGAAGCCGAACACGATCGGAGTGGCGTAGAACAGCAGCATGATCGTGCCGTGCATGGTGAACAACTGGTTGTACTGCTCGTTGGACAAGAACTGCAGCCCGGGTGAGGCCAACTCGGCGCGCATCAACAGCGCCATCAACCCTCCGGTGAAAAAGAACGCGAAGCAGGCGACGATGTACATGACCCCGATCAGCTTGTGATCAGTGGTGGTCACCAGCTTGTAGACCAAGTTGCCCTTGGGGCCCATCCGTGCCGGGAACGGTCGGCGGGCCTCAAGTCCAGCGAGCGGGGGTGCTTCAGCGGTCATGAACGCCAGCCAGCCCGGTGGTAGCGGGGTTGGGTTTGCCGCCGATGATCGCGACGGCCTGCAAGGTGCTCGCGGTGCCTGCCCGAAGGTGCGGCGCATGGCGTATGCACGCTGGTTCCGCGGTGGGTAGCAATTCGGCGTACATCGTGAAGATCGTTGGGTGCTTCTCCGGCTTGCGAAGCTCTCGGATGTCCAGTTCGTGCTTTGCCACTCCGATCCCCCGTTCTATGCGCAACTTGATTTTACAAGTTGTAATTGTGTAAACGCTAGCCCCACCCTGACCGATCGGGAAGCCCCTGTGCCCCATGTATGGGATGCGGCCGGTTGCCCACCACCGGTCGTTGAACCTGACGGTATTGGCGGTGCGGCTGTTGACCGGGTTGCCGCAGGGCGGGTTGGCTGGCGTCGCGACCAACGTGCCCGGTCCGAGCATCCGCAGATGGCCACCCCGGATGAAGTTCACGTCCAGGCCGCAATGGGTACGGTGCGGCCATGACTGAAACCGACGGCAACGACGACGGGACCGTAAAGGCGGTCGGCGCCGTGTCAGAGGCGCTGGAGTGGGTGGAGCGGGCTCGCGGCCAGCTCTACGCGTTCCATCAGCTGATGGGCCGCGCCGACTTGATCCTCGGGGACGCCTGCGACAAGCTGCGCGACGCCGGGCACGACGCGGTCGCGGACCGGCTCGGAACCGAGCTCGTCGGCCGCAACGTGCTTTACGGGCGCTGGACGTTTCAGATCGTCGAGGAGTTCGACGACAATTACTGGTCGGTGTTCCGCGACCACGAGAAGCGGGTCCGCGACGAGTTGCAGGGCGGCAGGCGGCACGTGTTCGAGGCGCAGATGAAGGAGAAGCGCCGCACTCATGGCTGCGCGGGCCACGAAGGACGGCCGTAGCCGTCCCTCTTTGGGAATCATGCTACTGCGTTACGGGCCGATGCTGTAAGAATTGCCGCGTGGACGTCGACCATCCGGACCGTGACCAGCGGTCGGACGCCAACGCGCGCCATGAAAGCGAACCCGAACGGCTGGACCGCAATTGGAGCAGCCTTCTGCAGGAGCTGCGGGTGGTTCAGACCGGAGCCCAGCTGGTCACCGGTTTTCTGCTCACGCTTCCGTTTCAACAGCGGTTCACCACGCTGAGCGACGTCGTCAAGGGCGTGTACCTCCTGACGGTCGGCTGCTCCATCGGCGCCACCCTCTTGCTGGTTGCGCCCGTCCTGATGCATCGGGTGCTGTTCCGTCAGCGCCGCCTGCGGACGCTGGTGTCCGCTGCGCATCGCTGTGCGATCGCCGGCGTCGTGTTGCTGGGCATCGCGATGGTGGGCGTTACCGTCGTCATCTTCGACGCGGCGTCCGGCCCGGCGGCCGGGTGGGTCGCCGGTGCCTGTGCCGCAGTCGCGATGACGTTCTTGTGGATCGTGCTGCCGATGTTTCAGCGGGTGACCGACGACCACACGCCCGGGCAGCACTGACCTGGGGTTTGCAAACCGACAAGGAAGGTTATTCGGAGGCATGCTAGTTCGCCGAGTCGCGCGTCCGCTTCTGTCAGCTGTGTTCATCGGGCAAGGAGTCGAGTCGCTTCGGCGGCCCGAGGAGGCGGCCGAAACCGCGCGCCCGACCGCGGAGGGGCTGCAGAAGATTCCCCAGGCCGCATCCAGCAAGGTGGCCCAAGACCCGTTGACGCTGGCCCGGATCACCGCCGGTGTTCAGATCGGCGGCGGTCTGCTGCTGGCGAGCGGAAAGCTGCCGCGCATGGCGTCCGTTGCGCTCGCGGCCACCGTGGTGCCGGGAAGCCTTGGCGGACACCTGTTCTGGACCGAGACCGACCCGCAAGCAAAGGCGCAGCAGCGGCGCGACTTTCTCACCGACCTCAGCCTGCTCGGCGGCCTGATGATCGCGTCGGTGGACACGGAAGGCAAGCCGTCACTGGGCTGGCGCGGACGTCGCGCGGCCAAGCGTGCATCCGACGCGGTGTCCGCGTCGTTACCAGTCGGGGCGGCCTCAGGCGGCGCACTGTTGGGCACCGTCGGCGAAAAAGTCAGCCACGGGCTGCAGACCGGAGCCGAGCGCGGTCGCGAGCTGGCCGACGTCGCGGGCGAACGCGTTTCGCCGCTGCTCGACGTCGCCCGCGAGCGCGGCGCCGAGCTCGCCACGGTGGCGCGCGAACGAGGGTCCGAATTCGCCGATGTGGCCCGCGACCGCGGCGCCGAGCTGGCGAGCCTGGCACGGGAACGCGGGGCGGAACTCGCCGACACCGCCCGCGACCGTGGCGCCGGTTGGGCCGAAACCGCCCAGAAGCAGGGCAAGAAGGCCGCCAAGAAAGCACAGAAGCGCGCCGACAAGGCAAGCAAGCAGACCCAGAAGCGCGCCGATAAAGCGACCAAGCAGGCACAGAAGCGGTTCAGCGAGCAGTTCGGCTGATCCCCGCCTCGTCGGCTGATCCCGCCCCGGCCGAGTGTGGACTTGATGCACGTTGTGCCCGCGGTAGCGTGGCACAAGTCCGCATTCGGCGGCTCGCATCACTTAGATCACCAGGTCGAGCAACAGCAGCAGCACCAACCCGACCACCGACAGCACGGTTTCCATCACCGACCACGTCTTGATGGTCTGCCCGACGGTCATGCCGAAATACTCTTTGACGAGCCAGAATCCGGCGTCGTTGACGTGTGAGAAAAACAACGAGCCGGCCGGTGCACTTTGGCGACCGTGATCAGCAGGACGATCAGCGCGATGCCGGCCAGCGCCGCCAGGATCAGCTGCCACCACGCGGCGACCGGCTGCGGCTGATCGGCGGCGAGCAGTGTCAGCGTCATCCGGTCTCCTTCTGAACCTGCGCCAGATAGCGAGCGACGATCCAGTCGATGTCGTGGTCGACGTCGATGGTCACGCCGCGCTCGTCCGGTTGCAGCGGTTCGAGCGTCGCGAACTGCGACGCCATCAGCGACGCCGGCATGAAGTGCCCGGGCCTGCTTGCCTGCCGTGCGGCGATCACCTCCGGTGAGCCACTCAGGTGCACGAATTCAGTTTGTGCACAATGGGTTCGGAGCTGATCCCGATACTTGCGCTTGAGTGCGGAGCAACTCATCACCCCGCCCTCGGTGCTGCGTTCGGCCAGCCAACGGCCGATCGCCTCCAGCCACGGGTAGCGGTCGTCGTCATCGAGGGGACTGCCCACCGTCATCTTCGCGATGTTGGCCGGCGGGTGGAAGTCGTCGGCGTCGGCAAATGGCACACCGAGCCGTTGCGCCAACGCGGCGCCCACCGTCGACTTGCCCGAGCCGGACACGCCCATCACGACGATCGGCGACATGGTTGCGCGTACCCCGTTTCTGCACGTGTATGCAGGCTGAGGTTAACTCTGATGGTGGACCGACGACCCGAACTCGCCCGACGTTTCTTCAACCGCTTCGAGCCCGTTCACGCGGTGACGTACTTCGCCCCCGAGGCGCGCGCCGCGCTGGACGGGCTTGGGTACCGCGGCTTTTGGATGGGTTACTTCGCGGCACGCTCGGCGCCGCTGGGCCAGGTACCGGCCGAGGTCGTCACCGCCGTGTTCTACAACTTCGCGCCCGAACGGGTCGCCAAGGCGCTGCCCGGCGCGTGGGTGATCGCCGGACCGCAGGCGGCGCTGCAGGCGCGACACGAGTCTGCGGTCGCGGCCCTGCACCGATACGGCATCACGGGCGACGACGGCGTGCGGACCGCGGCGGGATTGGCCGGCCGAGCCGCGAAAGACACTGGCGCAGATGGACGTCCGCTGTTTGCGGCGAACCGTGCGCTGACGGCGGCGGGCGCGAAGCTGAAGGACCACATCGAGTCGGCCACCGACCGGCTGGCGCTGTCGGCGCTGGATGCGCTCACCGACGACGACGTCGAAAAATTGTTCGCCACGCTGACGCCGATCACGCGGCACGTGATCGCCGGCGGGGACATCCCCGCGATGACACCGATGGGGCTGGATCGCGACGACCTCGACGACCTCGACGACCTCGACGACCTCGACGACGGCAACGCCCGGTTGGGCTGACCTTCATTTCGTCGGGTCGTGGCCCCAGTTCATCAGCGAATAGCGCCATGGGGTGTCTTCGACCTCGCCCGACGGGCGTTGCGCCAGATGGCGTTTGATGTAGTTGACGACTTTGTGCATGTGCGCGTAGTCGGCGTCGGTGAGCTCTGACTTCTTGGACTTGAGGATCATCACGATCCGGCGGCCGCTTTCGTGCCCGGTGGACTCGCCGCCGCCGGCCTTCTGGCCAACGCCTTTCGACTCGTCGCTGTCAAGCCAGCGCTCGAGTTCCGAGGCCGTCATGTTCACGGAGTCGCGAAACTCTTTCCCGATGCGTTCGTCGTCGGCCATGTCACTTCGGTTTTCTGTGCAGCGCCTCGGGCTTGTGCACCGCGTCCTTGCCACTCTTGTCGCTGCGGACCCGGTATTGCGGCTCGTCCCGAGACGCCCGGACCGTGCGCTTGGCGGCCGTCGTGTCCGACGTGATCGTCTCCGCGACAGTGCCTTCAGCGGTGCTGCCGTGACTCTTCCAGGTGACCTTCTCGCCCTTGCGGAATTGTTGCTCGCTCATGGGATCGGCATACTCGCCGAGCGGAATTCGACGCTTACATCTTTGTGACGGGTCAATGCTCGGCGGGCGTCTTGGTGACGGAGCGCATGACGGCCGTCCGCACGATGTGCGCACCCACCGCGGCGAACAGCAGCATCACCCACACCTCCAGCGGCGGATGGGTGAGTTCGGCAGTGAACACCGCCGCGAACAGCGGTGCGTGCTGGGTGATCCCGAGCACCGCCGCACCGCCGATCAGCGCGAGGGTGGGAACGCTGGCCTCGCCGCCAAGGTGGTTGACGGCCAGCGCCACGAACGCGCCGGTGGCGACGCCGGTCGACAACGCCGGCGTGAGCATGCCGCCGACCGCGCCGGCGCGGAGGAACAACGCCGTCAGCAACGGCTTGAGGAACATCGCGATGGTGACCGCGATCAGCGTGTCACCTCCCGCGAGGCTTTCCAGCACAATGCTCTTGCCGTTGCCCGGCATCTGCGGCATCCAGATCGACGTGGTGCCGGTCGCCAACCCGGCCAAGCCGATCGCTGCGATGATGGTCCACGACTTCGGCGAAGCCTTCGACCTCGCACGCGCCATCAACCCGTTGAATGCCGTGCCGACGAGCGCAGCTAACGGCATCGCGGTGATCGCGAACAGGAAGGCCTTCCAGGTGAAGTGCGTGTCCGGCCAGAGAAACGTGGGCGCACCGTGGGTGATTGGCCACACCGTCACGGTCGCGATGCACGACGTGGCCACGGCCACCAGCACCGCCAGCGGTCGCCAACTGCGCAACACGATGCCCAACGCGAACAGCACTCCGGCCGCGGGCACGTTGTAGACGGCCGCCAGGCCGGCACCGGCGGCGCAGCCGAGCAGAATGCGGCGGTGTTCGGGTGCAATCGAACCGTAGCGAATCCACAGCTCGGTGAACGAGGCCGCGAACAGCCGGGGTGCTTGCTCCCGGCCGAGCGACGCGCCGGAGCCGACCGCCAGAACCTGCAGCAGTGCGTCGACTCCCATCGGACCGTGTGCGAATGGCCGGCCCGCCCGGATCTGCTCGGTCAGGTTCGGAATCGGCGCCCTGCGCCGCAGCAACCACCAGCCCGCACCCGCGAGCGCGCAACCGATGGCGGGGCCGGCCAGCCGCCTTTCGATCGAGGCGTCCTTGACGCCGGAGAGCAGCGGTCCTTGCGCGTAGCCGTACGTCACGTGCTCGATGGCCTTCACCACCAGCGTCGTGAAGCCGCCGGCGACACCGCTGAGCACGCCGGTGACCAGAATCGCGGCGGCGAAGGTCAAGTAGCGCTGGGTGCGGGTCATCGAACGGTCATTGAATGTTGTTGCGGTTCCACTCGATCCAGCCCACACCTGTGCGGCCGTCGGACGTGGTGACCGACGCCCAGGCCCGCGCGAGCCAGGCCACCCTGCCGTCGGGTGCCTCCAGTCGCAGCGGGGCGTGCCCGCGGATGTCGACTGCGGTTTCGAGGTCGTCGTACATGATCGCGGTGGTCAACGGTAATCCGTTGTCGCCGAAGGACGCTCGTGTGGTGACTGATTGAAGCTCGGACAGCGGTGCGCCAACGGTCTGAAGGTAGCCGACGCCGAGCGGCGGTGCGCCGGGCAACCGGATGTCGACGCCGTGCAGGTGCGTGCCGTCGTCGAGGTGCAGTGCGCTCCACACCCAGTCCACGCCCCACCAGTCGCGCACGCCCCAGGAGTGGTCACGCTGGCCGGGCACCCCCGCCAATCTCAACCGCCGGCCGTCGACGCTGACGCTTCCCGACACCGTGCAGGCGATTTCGTAGCGCGGTGTCAGCCGGTACTGGTACGGCGTGCCGGCGGTGGACCACTCCAGGTCCAGGCTGACATCGGTCTCGCGCCCGGGGTCGCCGCGCAGCAGTGCGGCGGGATCGTCGTGCGTCTCACCGCGTGCGCGCAGCACCACCCGGTACCGCTGCAGCGGTGACACGATCGCATGGGCGAAGTCGAATGCGTTGGTGTGCAGCGTGTACGGATCGTCCAGCGGTGCTGCGAAGTCGACCACCGCGACCGTCGGGTGATCCGGACCGCACAGCAGCGCGGTGAACCAGCCTCCATTGGGGGTCAGCCCGAGCCGGACGTACCCGCCGACGCGTTGCTGCGGATCGACGAAATCGCAATACCAGCTCTCGTTCCACATCGGCTCCGCGCCGGGCGGGTGTGCGAACTCGTCGGCGGGAATGGGCCGAAGTGGCTGCGGTGCAACATCTTCGGGCAGAAGCGCCAGCGCATCGGTTTCGAGAACCTGCTCACAGTGCCGCTCGATCATCGCCATGAACATGTCGTCGCCGCGTTCGGTGCGAGCCACCAGCATCGGCGACACGATGGCCATCATGACCCCGAAAAAGCTCTGGCGGCGCACGCCGTCGCGGATGTCGTCGAGCGTCAGCGTCGTCGCCGGACCCAATGCGGCGTGGTAGCCGGCGATCAGCTCGTCGGCGTGCGCGCGGCGATGCGGCACGGTGAGCGCGCACCCCATGAAGTAGGCGAGGTCGGTGGCCACCGGTCCCCAGGTGACGGTCTGCCAGTCCACGACGGTCAGCGGCCGGTCCGCCCCCTGGGTGCCGAACAACATGTTGTCGAGGCGGTAGTCGCCGTGGACGAGACCCTGCGGACCGCCCGCCGCGGCCGCGGCGTACCCGTCGAAGCTGGCGATCAGGCGATCGCAGACCTCGCGGTGCCGACGCGCGATCCGGTCTGCGTAGCGCTCGGTGAATCCCGCGTACAGCTGGGCCAGAAGCGGTTGGCTGATCGGAGACTCGCGGTTCAGCCACGACGCGCCCGCCAGCGTCGGATCGCCGATCGCGGGCCCGTGCAGCCGGCCGAGCTCCGAGACGGCCAGCCGGGCACGCTCCACCGAGGTGCCTTCGATCTCGTCGCCGACCTCCGCGGGCCCGGCGTCGCCGAGCAGCAACGCGAACGTGCCCGCCTCAGCGTCGAACGACGCGTGATAGCATGGCGCGATCGGGCCGACGAGTCGCGGGGCCACCTCGGCGTAGAACCTCACCTCGCGTTCGTAAAGCCCCATCGCGACGCCGGTTTGACGACTCACCGGGTCGGATGCGGCGACCTTCAGCACCACCGACCGCGGCGCGGCGGTCTCGCCGTCGTAAGCCACCGCGACGCGATAGCACTCGCTCATCTGGCCGGTGCCGATGCGCTGCGCCTCGAACGACGACACCGTTGCGTTCAGCGCAGCGCTCAACCACTGGGTGCTCAGATCGGCGCTTCGCATTGCTCGACCTTAGGCCGGTCGCCCGCGCAAGACCTCCCGATTCAGCGTGCGCGGTGAGGCGTGTCCCGAAAGTGCCAGTGTCAGATCGACTTCCGAAAGCAGATTGCGGACCACCTGCGTCACACCAACGGCGCCATGCAGTGCCATCCCCCACAGATAGGGGCGGCCCAGCAGGACGGCGCGGGCGCCCAGCGCAAGAGCCTTGACGACGTCGGAGCCCGACCGGATGCCACTGTCGAACAACACGGTGAGCTCGTTGCCGACGGCGTCGACCACGTCGGGCAGCGCGTCGAGCGCCGCGACCGCGCCGTCCACCTGCCGGCCACCGTGATTGGACACCAGCACCCCGGCCACGCCGTGGTCTCGGGCCAGCCGCGCGTCGTCGGGATGCACGATGCCCTTCAACACGATCGGCATGTCGGTGAGCTCCCGCAGCGCGGCCAAGTCGCCCCAGCTCATCGCCGGGTTGGAAAAGATGCCGACGAAGTGCAGCACCGCAGCGGTCGGATCGTCTTCCGGAGACTTGTCGAGCGCGGCGCGAAAAACGGGGTCCGACAAGTAGTTCGCGATTCCCACCGACTTCAGGAACGGCAGATACGCAGTCTGCAGATCCCGCGGCCGCCACGCCAGCAGGCCGGTGTCCAGCGTTACCACCAGCGCGTGATAGCCGGCCGCTTCGGCCCGCGACACGAAGCTCGCGGTGAGTTCGGGGTCCTTGGGCCAGTACAGCTGATACCAACGCGGCACGTCGCCGCCGGCCGCCGCGATGTCTTCCATCGGATACGACGACGCCGTGGACGCGACGAACCCGATGCCGGCTGCGGCGGCACCCCGGGCGGCGGCGAGCTCTCCGTCGGGATGCACGATCGACTGCACGCCCACCGGAGCCAGCAGCACCGGCGCCGCGTGCTGGACTCCGAAGATCTCGGTGCGCAAGTCGCGTGCCGACACGTCGCGCAGCATCCGCGGCACGATCCGGTGCCGCGTGAACGCCGCCCTGTTCTCGCGTTCGGTGTCCTCGGTGCCGGCGCTGCCGAAGACGTAGCCGTGCGCACCGGCGTCCATCGCGGCCGACGCTTGCACCTCGAGCTCGGTCCAGCTCATCGGGAAGTCCGGCGTCTGGCCGGTCATCCCCTTGAGGTAGACCTCGTACTGGTAGTTGCCGAAGGGGGCTTGGGGCGCGGCGTCAGGCATGTGATCAGACATTACGTTTTCGCACATCGATTTCGGCGCGCAAACCGGCGCTGAGCGTGTGTTTGCGCGCCGAAATCGTCTAAACCAGGCTGAAGTTCTCCCACGCTTCGCGGCGAGCCGGGTGCGGGTCGTATTCGACCCGGGAGTGCTTGTCGAACACCATGACGGCCCGGTCCTCGTCGTAGGCCGGCCATCCCGTGCCGGGCACACCGGTCCGGGAAAAGCGCCGCCACCGCGACTGGATGTTGTTGCTCACCCGCAGGGCCGATCGCTGATCGGCGGCCACGGTCAGCAGCGAGCCCAGCCGGGTGCGGTAGATGTCGAACACTGCGAGCAGCTCCATTGCGTGCGTGGCGCCCAGCCCGGTCCACGCCAGCGTGCGCGGCGCGTAGTCGTAGCGGTACATGTACGTCGGGGCGTGCCTGCTGTGCGCCTCGGCGATTCGCCACGCCGTCGATGCGAAGAACATGTCGGCGGAAAGCCGCATGCACTCGTCCGGATGCGGATATCCGGGATAGGCGATCTGGATGCGTTCGCGCGCGGCGGGATCGACGTCAGCGAGCAGCCGCTCCAGCATGTGCTCCGTCGTCGGCAGCAGCTTCAGCCATCTGGTGAACAGCCGCGACTCTTCGGCGTTGTGCCCGACGATCATCGGAACCCGGTGGGCTCCGCCGCGGGCCATCGCGACGAAGGGATCACACGGCAGATAGTCGCCGTCGACGGTGGGGCCGATCGCGAACGAGCCGGCGGACATCTCCTGCGACGCGTGGGTGAGCAGCCGGTCGAGGGCCTTGACCAGCCGACGGGGCTCGGCCCGCATCAGTGTCGCAGCGGCGTCGCGCCGGTCGAGGTCGAGGAATTCGAGGTACTGGTCGGCGAACCTCGGTGCCACCTCGCCGGGCACCACCATTCCGCTGGCCGGGCTTTCGGAGATCGCCCCCGCGAACAGGCCGCGCGCGGCAGGCGTGGCCACCAGGGTGGCGACCGCGTGGGCGCCGGCGCTCTCGCCGAAGATCGTCACCCGGTCCGGGTCGCCGCCGAAGGCCGCGACGTTGTCGCGCACCCAACCCAACGCGAGCACCAGGTCGCGCAGGAACAGATTGCTTTCGATCCGATGGTCCGGCGTCGAGAACGACGACAGATCCAGACAGCCGAGCGCACCGAGCCGATAGTTCGCCGACACGTAGACGCAGCCCCGGCGGGCCAGCGCGGCGCCGTCGTAAATCGGCGTCGCCGAACTGCCGAGCATGTATCCGCCGCCGTGGATGAAGAACATCACCGGCAGCGGCTCGTCGGTCGGTTCGGCTGGAGCCACCACGTTGACGGTCAGGCAGTCCTCGCTCATCGGCTGGTACTTGTTGACGCCGATCAGGGTGTACCTGCGGCGCTGAGGCGCGCAGAAGGCGAAGTCGTGGCAGTACCGCACGCCGCGCCACGGAACCGGCGGCTGCGGCGCGCGAAAGCGCAACCGGCCCACGGGCGGGCGGGCGTACGGGATCGAGCGCCATCTCGTCACGCCGCTATGGGTCAATCCCTCGACAATGCCGCTCGTGGTGGTGACACGGACTGCGCCTTCGGCCATTCTTCGACGGTAGCGAAGGCCTAGCCGTTCGGCAGGCCGAACTCGCCCACGAGCGTCGGCCGTCATCTCGGACTGTGCCGTTTTCCCGTGTCGCTGCGCTCTTGCCCGCCGGCCCGGATACGGTGGCAGCCATGCGTCGTTGGGCCCCGCTGCTGGCCGCGTTGGTGCTGGTCGCCGGATGCTCGGACACCGTCGGAGGGCAGTCCCAGCCGAGCAAGCTCACGCCACTGCCCAGCCCGCCCTCGAAGTCGTCGACAACCACTTCGTCGGCGCCGGTGCCCACCGCAGCGCCCGCACCGGGCACGCCGATCGCCGAGGTGACCGCCTGGATCGCGGCCGGCGAACCGGCCGACGCGTCCGCGTTTCACACCGCCAGCCGCGACGCCAGCGACACCGACCTGGGCGACGACATCGCGTTCACCACCCCGTCGGGCAAGACGAGATGCGCGACGATGTCGAGCTACACCAACGCGCTGATGTGCGTCGTCGAGCTGAAAAACCCGCCGCCCAAACCCGCCGACCTCGAGACTCATTGGGCCGGCGGCTGGGTGGACTTCGACGGCCGGTCGCTGTCGGTCGGCAGCCCGCACGGCGACCCGGGCCCGTTCGCCAACGGTGACGGTCCGCAACTGCCGTACGGGCAGTCGTTGAAATTCGGTGAGTACCAATGCCGTTCAGACGAGGCCGGGCTGTACTGCACCACCGACGCGCATGAGTCGGCGGCACGGTACAGCGACGCAGGCATCGAGGCGTTCGGCTGCCTGAAATCGGTTCCTGCCCCGGCAGATATTGGCATCCAGTTCAGCTGTTAAGGCGCGAGCTGCCCGCGCCAGCCGTCAGCGCCAGCCGTCGGCCGCCTTCGCGGCGTCCAGCAGCGTCCCGCACAGTTCCCGCAGTTCGGCCTTGGCGGCGCCCTCGTCGACCGCGGTCGCCACGTCTTCTGCCGCGCACCGCAGCTGGTACACCCGGTCGGACAGCCGCGTGGCCTCGTCGGCGGACAGCACCACGGCGTCGGTGGGCAGCGCCGTGCCCTTCACGGCGGCCCGGTGTTCGTATGCCCGTTGCCGACACGACTGGCGGCAGTACCGTCGCCTGCGCCCGATTCCGGCGTCGGCGACCTCTCGTCCGCACCATCGGCACGGTTGCGTGCGGCGGATCACGCCTGCTGACTTTAGACGGCCCAAACCGCAAAGCCCGGTATCCTGGAGGCCGCGTCGCCCAGCGCCTGGGAACTGCCGGTGCGCCGTTCGCGTTGCTTTACCTGGAGCTTCACCTGGACAATGGGCGCGGATATGCAGTGGATGGAGAGTGTTGACAATGGCTGATCGCGTCTTGAGAGGCAGCCGGCTCGGTGCCGTGAGCTACGAGACCGACCGCAATCACGACCTGGCTCCGCGTCAGGTCGCGCGGTACCGCACCGAGAACGGCGAGGAATTCGAAGTCCCGTTCGCCGACGAGGCGGAGATCCCCGGCACCTGGCTGTGCCGCAACGGCATGGAGGGCACGCTGATCGAAGGCGACCTACCCGAGCCGAAGAAGGTGAAGCCGCCCCGCACGCACTGGGACATGCTGCTGGAGCGCCGCTCGGTCGAGGAGCTCGACGAGCTGCTCAAGGAGCGGCTGGACGTCATCCGGCATCGCCGGCGCGGCGGCTGAGCCGCCCAAACTGATCCGGCGGCTGAGCCGCCCAAACTGATCCGGCGGCTGAGCCGCCCAAACTGATCCGGCGGCTCAGGGCTGCCAGCGTCAGCATCCGGTGCTGATGCGCAGTGTGCGGCAGGCTTGGTGGAGGCGGCCTGGGGACAAGCTGGTGATGCGGCACCGGAATGCGGTGCGCGGCAGCGTATGAATGTTGTCGAAGTTAACGACGCAGTCGCTCGGCACGCGGTCCTCGGCGGCGGTCAGTTCCAGCTCGGACACCAGGCCGCGGCGGGTACGGGTTAGCGCCGCCACGACGACTGCGCCAATCCGGTCTGCGACGGGATCTCTCGTGAGGACGAGGACGGGCCGGTCACCGCCAGGAGTGGCAGCGAACCACAGTTCACCGCGCCGCATCGGACCAGTCAGCCCAGTCCTCCGCGGGTCCCCACTCGGCGATTTCAGCGAATGCCTTCTCGTCGTCCGTCAACGGTTGCTGGGCGTAGGCCTGCACGTCTTGCTCCGAGGCGAGCGCAGCCAAGTGGCGGCGCAGCGCAGCTCGAAGCAGCTCGGAACGGTCGATGTGGAGCCGCCGCGCCCAGTCATCGGCGAGCTCGACATCGCTGTCGTCGGCGCGGAAACTTATCATTGTCATACGACAATTCTATTCCGTATGACACACCGTTTGGCCCGCGGTGCGCGACGGCCGCACTTGCTCGCGCACCTACCACCGCTCGGCCGGCGCGGAGTCGCGGCCGCGGTCCATGCGCCCGCGCACGCCCCACTGGGCCACCTTGACGATCGCCTCGCGGATATTGGACCCGCTCATCTTCGAGACGCCCAGCTCCCGCTCGACGAACGTGATAGGCACCTCAGCGACGGTGAAGCCGTTGTTGATCGTGCGCCACGTCAGGTCGATCTGGAAGCAGTAGCCCTTCGACTCGACCGCCGACAGGTCGATCTTCTCCAGCACCTCACTGCGGTAGGCGCGATAACCGGCCGTGATGTCGTTGACGCGGGTGCCCAACAACGTTCGTGAGTACCAGTTCGCGGTGCGCGACAAGACCAGCCGCCGCCGCGGCCAGTTGCGCACTTCGCCACCCTGGACGTAGCGCGAACCGATCGCCAGGTCGGCTCCGGCGTCGACGGCGTCGAGCAGCCGTGACAGCTGCTCGGGCGCATGGCTGCCGTCGGCGTCCATCTCGACCAGCACCGAATACCCGCGTCCCAGGCCCCACGCGAAGCCGGCCAGATAGGCCGCGCCGAGCCCGTCCTTGACGGTGCGGTGCATCACGTGGATGCGCTCAGGGTCGGCGGCGACGAGCTCGTCGGCGAGCTCTCCGGTGCCGTCGGGGCTGCCATCGTCGACGACGAGGATGTGCACGTCCGGTCGTGCCGTCTGCAGCCGCTGCACAATCAGCGGCAGGTTCTCCCGTTCGTTGTAGGTCGGGATGATCGCCAGCGTGCGCCGGCTTGGCTGGCCGCCGGGTGTTCCGGTGGTCATGAAGCTCCTTTGTCTGTGCCGCGCGGCCTGAGCCGACGGCTGAAGCATCCATTGTGCAGCATGGCGACGACCAGGGCTGCGCCGCCGATCCCGACCAGAACCCAGGCCACGACGGGCCCCCACCGTGTGGCCGGCGTCACAATTGTCTTCAGGTGCACCTGTTTATCGAGGTAGGCGGGCTCGAAGAAGTTGGTGCGGGCCACCTCGTGACCGTCGGGGGCGATGATCGCGCTGATCCCTGTGGTGCCCGCCACAACGGCGTAGCGATCGTGCTCGACCGCCCGCACTTTGGCATAGGCCAGTTGTTGCTCGCTCATCGACTGCCCGAACAACGCGTTGTTGGTCGGCACGGCCAGCAGCTGGGCGCCGTTGACGACGGATTCGCGGGCGGCGCGGTCGAAGATCACCTCCCAGCACGTCGTCACCCCGACCGGTATTCCCGCCGCGTGCACCACACCGTCTCCGTCGACCGGCACGAAATAGCCCGCCCGCTCGGCGTACGGCGATAGATGCGAGAACAGCGCGCGCCATGGCAGGTACTCGCCGAAGGGCTGCACGATCTGCTTGTCGTGGCGTTCACCGGGCCCGCGGGTGGGATCCCACACGATCATGGTGTTGGTGGCCGCCGGATCGTCCACGGAGTAGTCCGGGCGTTGCAGCACCGCGCCGACCAGGATCGGTGCGCGAACTGCCGCTGCGGCAATGGAAATCTGTTGCGCTGCATCGGGATTGCGGATCGGATCGATGTCCGACGAGTTCTCCGGCCAGATGACCAGCTGCGGCTGCGGGGCGCGTCCCGCCCGCACGTCCTCGGCAAGCTTCAGGGTCTCGCGGACGTGGTAGTCGAGCACCGCACGCCGCTGGGCATTGAAGTCCAGGCCCAGCCGAGGCACGTTGCCCTGGATCGCGGCGACGTTGACAGTGGGGTCGTCACCTGCCCCGGTGCCGGATTGGCGAACCGGCGGCCAGGCCACCGCGACACCGAACAGCACCACGGCGATGCACACGCCCGGCAGCAGGACGCGCGGAGGGGTGTCGCCGCGGTTGCCCCACCAGTGCCACACCTCCAAGACAAGCGCTGTCAGACTGAAGCCCAGCAGCGTCACCGCGAATGACAGCACAGGCACCCCGCCCAGCCGCACCAGCGGCAGCATCGGCCCACTGGTCTGACCGAACGCCAGCACACCCCAAGGGAATCCGCCGAACGGCACCGTGCATTTCAGCCATTCGGCGCCGACCCACAACGCGGCGAACCAGATCGGCCAGCCCCACAGCCGCCGGACGACGACGGCGGCGAAGCCGAACAGCCCGGGGAACACCGCTTGCACGGCGGACAGCGCCAGCCACGGCACGGCGCCGACGAGCTCGCCCGTCCACGGCAGCAGCGGGATGTAGAACGCAAGGCCGAACAAGAAGCCGTAGCCGAAGCCCCCGAGCAATTTCGTGGAATCCCGCAGCAGCACCCAGGCCAGCACCGCGAACGCAAGGATCGCGCAGTACCACCAGCCGAACGGCGGGAAGCTCACGCACAGCAGCAGTCCAGCGGCGATCGCCGCAGCCAGCTCGGGTATCCGGTCCACGACGGCGCGGCCCAGTCTCGGCAGCCGGCCCGGGGCGCCGCTGGTGGCTTCAGCCATGGACGACCTCGCCGCGGTGCACGGTGCGACGACGCCGCGACAACGGGTCGGGCATGGCCTGCGTCACCGAGGAAGGGCAGGCGGTTCGACGTCGACCACGTCGACGACCTCGCCGTCGACCTCGCCGTCCACCTCGCCGTCAACGTAGCCACGCCGACCGGTCACGATCAGCGGTACCCGCTTAGCCGCTAGCAGCGCGACGAGCGGGCGCGCGGCGGCACGCGTCGGCGGCAGCAGCAACAGCAGACCGAGCCCCGTGGTGACGATTCCGGGGATCACTACCAGCGCGGTGCCCGTCGCGATCAGCGCGCCGTCGGTGAGTGCGACCTGAGGGGCTGTCCCGCCCCCACGGAATAGGCGGATCTGCCGCTTGACCTGGGAACCGGCCAGCGCGATGCCGGCCACGAACGTCGCGAGCACCAGCAGCAGCGTCCAGCCGAGACCGACCGTCGATGCCAGGACGACGACTGCCGCAATTTCGACGGCGGCGTACAACAGGAACCAGCGCAACACCATATGAGGGAAACGTGCCATCGTCGACCAGGGTTCCTAGGCCGGCCCGACCTCGATGCCGATGTGCACTTTGTCGATGCCGCCGCGCAGCATCGTGTGCGGGTAGAAGTAGATGACGTGGTTCCAGTAGCGCTTGAGAATGGCGCTGTAGATGCTGCGTGTTTCCGACTTCGGCAGCACCCGCGCTACTGCCTCGACCGGCTCACTCTTGACCTTGCCGAACAGGCCGCACTTGGCGATCGTCACTCGCGGGGTGTTGCGGATCCGTTTGGTCTTCCACGACCCGTCGTCGGTGATGATGAGTAGCCGATCGCCGTCGGGCACCCCCCACACCGGTGTCGGCTTGGGTTTGCCGTCCTTGGTGAAGGTCGTGAGCAGCACGTATTTGGAATTGATGATGTCGTCGAACGTCGCGGCCATCAGGCGGCCTTGAGTTCTAGGCCGACGTTCTTGCGCATCCCGCCGCGGACGTGGTTGCTGAACAGGTTGAACACCTTGCCCACCAGCCCGTAGCGGTTGCCGATAGCGTCGTACACCAAGCCAGTCTGCGACTTGTCGAGAATCGTCGCGGTGGCGTCGACGGCCTCGCCCTTCGGATTGCCCCTGACGTCGCATGCCGCGAGCGTGACGCGCGCGGTGTTGCGAATCCGCTTGACCTTCCAGGAGTCTCCCTCGGTGATCACCAGCAATCGGTCGCCGTCGGGCGCCGCCCAGATCGGCGTTGGTTTGGGCCGCCCGTCCTTGGTGAACGTGGTCAGCAGGATGTACTTGGACTGGGCGACCTCAGCGAACGTCGTCGGCATCGTTCCAAACTAGCGGGCCCGTTGCGGCTTCACCGAATTCAACGTCACGCAGGCAGCGTGAATTCGACGCGGGACGGGCCGGGATGGGCTCAGCCTTCGAGGTCGCCCTCGGCCTGCAACAGCACACGCCTGAGTCCGTCGACAGTCTCGGGCTGCGGGTTCTCCCACATTCCCCGGCCCACCGCTTCGAGCAGCCGCTCGGCCATTCCGTGCAGCGCCCACGGGTTGGATTCGGCCATGAACTTGCGGTTCACGTCGTCGAACACGTACTGCTCGGTGAGCCGCTCGTACATCCAGTCGGCCACCACGCCTGCGGTGGCGTCGTAGCCGAACAGGTAGTCGACGGTCGCGGCCATCTCGAAAGCGCCCTTGTAGCCGTGCCGGCGCATCGCCGCCATCCAGCGCGGGTTGGTCACCCGGGCGCGAAACACTCGCGCCGTCTCCTCCGAAAGGCTGCGGGTACGTACCGATTCCGGGCGGGTGCTGTCGCCAATGTAGGCGGCGGGGTCGCGGCCGGTGAGTGCGCGGACCGTGGCTACCATGCCGCCGTGGTATTGGAAGTAGTCGTCGGAGTCGGCGATGTCGTGCTCGCGAGTGTCGGTGTTCTTGGCCGCCACCGCGATCCTCCGGTATTGGCGAGTCATGTCGTCCGACGCGGGCGCGCCGTCGAGGCCGCGGCCGTACGCGAAGCCGCCCCACGTAGTATACACCTGCGCCAGGTCGGCGTCGGTGCGCCACGCCCGACTGTCGATCAGCTGCAGTAGACCGGCGCCGTAGGTGCCCGGCTTGGAGCCGAAAACCCTTGTGGTTGATCGTCGTTCGTCGCCATGCTCGGCGATGTCCGCTTGCGCGTGCGCACGCACGTAGTTGTGTTCGTCCGGCTCGTGCAGGCTCGCGGCGAGCCGCACGGCGTCGTCGAGCATCGTGACGACGTGCGGGAACGCGTCCCGGAAGAAGCCGGAGATGCGGACGGTGACGTCGATGCGGGGCCGGCCGAGCTCTTGGAGCGTCATCGGCTCCAGCCCGGTGACTCGCCGTGAGGCATCGTCCCATTTCGGTCGAATACCAAGCAGTGCAAGCACTTCGGCGATGTCGTCGCCGGCAGTGCGCATCGCCGACGTGCCCCATACGGACAACCCGACCGACTTCGGCCAGTCGCCGGAGTCGTTCTTGTAGCGCGCCAGCAGCGAATCGGCTAACGCCGTTCCGGTTTCCCACGCCAGCCGCGACGGTACGGCCTTCGGGTCGACGGAGTAGAAGTTGCGGCCGGTCGGCAGCACGTTGACCAGCCCTCGTAGCGGCGACCCGGACGGCCCGGCCGCAATGAACCGGCCGTCCAGCGCACGCAGCACCTGGTCGATCTCGGCTGAGGTGCCGGCCAGGCGGGGCACCACCTCGGCCGCCGCGAACCGCAGGATCGCCGCGACCTGCGGGTCGTCGGTCAGCGCATCGACGGCTGCGGTGTCCCAATCGGCCTGTTGCAGCGCGGCAACCAGTCGGCGCGCCTCGCCCTCGGCGGCGTCGACGGCAGCGCGGTCTGCGGTGTCCTCGGCGAGCCCGAGCGCCTCCCGCAGCCCGGGGAGCGACTGGTCGCCGGCCCAGAGCTGGCGTGCCCGCAGGATCGCCAGCACCAGGTCGACCTGCTGCTCGCCTTCGGGCGTTCGGCCCAGAATGTGCAGACCGTCGCGGATCTGGACGTCCTTGATCTCGCACAGCCACCCGTCGACGTGCAACAGCACGTCGTCGAACTGCTCGTCCGCGGGCCGTTGGGCCAAGCCGAGGTCGTGGTCCAGCTTCGCGGCCTGCAGCAGCGTCCAGATCTGCTGACGGATGGCGGGCAGCTTCGCGGGGTCCAGCGCGGCGATGCTGGCGTGCTCATCGAGCAATTGCTCCAATCTTGCGATGTCCCCGTAGGTTTCGGCACGTGCCATCGGCGGGATGAGGTGGTCGACGAGCACCGCGTGCGCCCGGCGTTTGGCCTGCGTACCTTCGCCGGGGTCGTTCACGAGGAACGGATAGATCAGCGGCAGGTCGCCCAGCGCCGCATCGGGTCCGCAGCCCGAGGACATGCCGAGCGTTTTGCCGGGCAGCCACTCCAGGTTGCCGTGCTTGCCGAGGTGCACGACGGCGTCGGCTTGAAAGCCGTCGCGCAACCAGTAGTACGCGGCCAGGTAGTGGTGGCTCGGCGGCAGGTCGGGGTCGTGATAGATCGCCACCGGGTTGTCGCCGAATCCGCGCGGCGGCTGCACCATCAGCACGATGTTCTCGGATTCGATTGCGGCGATCACGATTTCGCCGTCCGTGTTCCGGCTGCGGTCGACGAACACCTCTCCCGGCGGCGGACCCCAGTGCTGCTGCACGTGCGTCGTGAAGTCGGCCGGTAGCGTCTCGAACCATTGGCGGTACTGCGCTGCGGGGACGCGGACCGGGTTGCCCTCGAGCTGGCCGGCGGTCAGCCAGTCCGGGTCCTGCCCCCCGCGGTCGATCAGCGCATGCATGAGCGCGTCACCATCCCCCGCGTCCAGACCTGGAATTTCGCCGAGCCGGTATTCACGCGCACGCATCGCCTCGAGGAGTGCGATCGCGCTGGCCGGCGTGTCCAGCCCGACGGCGTTGCCGATGCGGGCGTGCTTGGTCGGGTAGGCGGAGAACACGACGGCTACCTTTTTGTCTTCCGGCGCGATGTGGCGTAACCGGGCCTGCCGCAGCGCGATACCCGCTACCCGGGCACACCGTTCGGTGTCCGGCACGTAGGAGATCAGCCCTTCGGCGTCAATCTCCTTGAACGAGAACGGAACCGTGATGATGCGCCCGTCGAACTCGGGAACGGCCACCTGGGTCGCGACGTCGAGCGGGGAGAGCCCGTCGGCGTTGGCTTCCCATGAAGCGCGGGGGCTGGTCAGGCACAGACCCTGCAGGATCGGGATGTCGAGTGCGGCCAGGTGGGCGACGTTCCAGCTGTCGTCGTCGCCACCGGCTTGTGCGGTGGAGGCGGTCGCTCCGCCGGCGGCCAGCACCGTCACCACCATCGCGTCGGCGGCCCCGAGGAACTCGATCAGAGCCGGTTCGGCGGAGCGCAGCGACGCGCAGTACGCCGGCAGTGCACGCCCGCCGGCGTCTTCGATCGCCTGGCACAGTGCTTCGACGTATGCGGTGTTGCCGGCCAGGTGCTGGGCCCGGTAGTAGAGCACTGCGATCCCCGGGCGGCCGTCATCATTCGTTGACGCCCGCTCGAGCACACCCCAGTTGGGGGTGCTGACCGGCGGTCCGAACCCCAAGCCGGTCATCAGCAGCGTGTCGGACAGAAATGCATGCAGCTGACGAAGGTTCTCGACGCCGCCCTGCGCGAGATAGACGTGGGATTGCAGCGCCACGCCCGCGGGCGTCGTCGAATGTCCCATCAGCTCGGCGTCGGGCGCCTGCTCGCCGCTGACCAGCACTGTGGGTACCCCGCTGGCGGTCACCGCGTCGATGCCGTCCTGCCAGCAGCGGTAGCCGCCGAGGATGCGCACGACGGCGATATCGGCGCCGTCGAGCAACTCCGACAGCTCATCTAGGGCCAGCCGCGACGGGTTGGCCCACCGGTAGGTCGCGTCGCTGGAGCGCGCGGTAATCAGGTCGGTGTCAGACGTCGACAGCAGCAGGACGGTTGTCTGTTCTGCTCCTCGCGTCCGTGTGGGCTCTGGCACCTGTCATTCGTACCGTACGGCCTCGTGATCGCGTTCTTTGCCCGAGGATTCGGTCACCCGGTCGGTCCCAACACCGGGGCGACGACACTCGGCACGGCGGTGATGACGTCGGTAGGAATGCCATCGATTGGCCGCGGCGGTTTGACCCGCACCTTGGCCGGGTCGGTCCCCTCGTAGACACCGTCGAAGTAGACGTCGCACCACTTCTTGCCGTCGATGTCCTCGTAACAGCACTTCGAGATGCGCCCGCCCGGGCCATTGTCGGTAGTGGTGTACGTGCCATTAGCGGCGGCGCACTCGCTCTTGATCGTCGACTCCGAGAGCGCGAAGGCCGCCGGTGCGGTCACCACCATTGCGCCGGCCGCGCCGGCAGCGAGCAGCAATCCAATGCGGAATGGGTTCATGTTGTCATCTCCTTCGGTGTGGTGGCGGTTCCGGAATGAATCGCCGTCACAGGTAGGAGTGGCCGACGTCGACGCGGTGACAATTTTTCAGCCGGTCCGGCGGGCGTGCGCGAAATGCCGGTCCGCGCGGCACGTCACCGGCACGCCACGCACGCGCCAAGCGGACGCTAATTGGTGCGGCGCAGCGGCACCGCGGCCACTACGAAGATGGCCACGGCGGCGGCGGGCGCCACCAACGGCAGCCACGGCAGCGTCGGCACCGCGGTTGCCACCGCCCCGACGAGCGTGAAGCCGACCATTGAAAGCACCGTGGGCCGGGTGGTGGTGATCACGCCGAGCAACGCCGCGTGCCGCAGCACGAGGTAGGCGGCGGCACAGAGCCCCGACAGTGCCGCGTACAGCGCCGGCGGATTCGACAGCACGATCACGGCGACGACGAGCAGCACCGACAACGTTGCAGCAGCTCGGTATCGAAGGCCCGCCAGTAACGCGCCGACGGCGAGCGCGGCCGCCACAGCCGCTGCCATGTTAGGTTCGACTGCGGCGGCGGCCACCATCAGCAAGCCGAACACAGTCGAAAATGCCAGCGGCGCTGGTTGATTCGACGACGCCATCTCAGCGCCGCCGCGCCGAGCGAACGTGGTCGGGCACCAGTCGCAACGACTGGTCCAGCGTGACCTCATCCGGCCACGACACGACGTCCACACCTATCACGCCCATGTCGCGGTACATCGCGGACCGCTGCAGCGCCCACATCCGCGTGATGATCGGGTCCTGCTCCGTCTCGAATGGTGCGCCGTGCAGGACGTCGACCGCGACGACGCTGTGCCCGCGCTTGCGCAGGTCGATCAGTGCCAGCGCGAACTCGGTATCCAGCAGCGTGGAAAATGCGACGATGATCGCCCCCGGCGGCACGGCCGCCCGCGGTGCCAATGTCCCGGTGGTCACCTCGAATTCGCCGCCGGCGCCGAGCACCGCGTCGAGCACCCGGTAGAACTGGCGCCGCCCGATGTCGGCACCCAGCCACCGCGGACGCCGACCCCCGAGAGCGACGACCCCCGCGCGGTCGCCATTGCGCAACGCGGTCTGCACCACCTGCACGGCCCCACGAACGGCTCGCTCGGTGCACTCTGTCGCCGGCCCGGCGGCCTGCGCGCTGGTGTCGATCAGCACCACCACGTCGGCGGCGCGGTCGGTCAGCCGCTCGGTGACGTGCAGGCTGCCGCGCCGGGCGCTCACCGGCCAGTTGACCGTGCGCAGCTGATCCCCGGGCAGGTAGGCGCGCACGTCGGCGTACTCGACTCCGGGCCCGATGTGCCGGGTGAGGTGGGTGCCCAGCCGGTCGGGCAACTCCGTGCGCGGGATCGCCGTCGACTGCGGAGGCGCAACCGGGAACACGAAGATCTCGGCGGCCTCCACCGCCGCCGTCCCGGTCAGCAGGCCACCGGCGCACACCGCCTCAATAGTGGCCGTCAGCGGATACCTGCCCCACCGCTCAGCCTGTGCGGCAACGGTTTCCGACCGTGCAGACTCTCGGTCGACCACCTCCACGTCCATCCCCGGCGGAGCCGTGACGAAGAGCTGCACCGCGGTGTCGACGGATTCCACTGTCACCCAGGCGGTGACCTGCTCCTGTTCGGCCTCGAAGCAGCGCACCAACCCGGGCTTGGCGTGCACCTGCACCTTCGACGCCGGCCGTTGCCATGGGATCGAGCACAGCACCCCGACCAGCGGCGCCACGAATGCGATGAGCTGCCAGCGTGACCCGACGACCGCGGCGGCCAGGCCCATTGCCACGCAGGTGGCTATCGCTGAGGTCAACGGCGAAGCAGCCCAGCGGAATTCGACGTCGCTGCGGCGAATGGCGCCGCTTCGGGTTTCAGTCACGGCGGCCGCGCGCCCGCGGAACCGGCAGCCGCGCCAACAGCTGCTCGACGACATCTGAGCCGTGCACACTGCGCACCCACATCTCCGGCCGCAGGCTGATCCGGTGTGCGAACGCCGGAACGGCCAGCGTCTTGACGTCCTCAGGGATCACATAGTCGCGGCCCTCCAGCAGCGCGCGGGCCCGGGCGAGTTGCACGAGGTCGAGTTCGGCCCGAGGGCTGGCGCCGACGGCGACCTGCGGGTGGTTTCGCGTGGCCCCGGCCAGTGACACCACGTAGTGCAGGATGTCGTCGTGAACGGTGACCTGCTCGACGGATTCGCGCATCGCGAGCAGGTCGTTGCCGTCGACCACCTGGCTCACCGTCGGCTGCGCCGAACCTCTTTCGAGCCGCCGGCGCAGCATCGACGTCTCGTCGGGCGGCGACAGGTACTTCAGTTCGAGCTTGATCGCGAAACGGTCGAGCTGCGCCTCGGGCAGCGGATAGGTGCCCTCGTACTCGATCGGGTTGTCGGTGGCCAGCACGATGAACGGTGAAGGAAGGCGATGTGTTTCGCCGTCGATGCTCACTTGTTCCTCGGCCATGGCCTCCAGCAGCGCCGCCTGCGTCTTGGGTGGCGTGCGGTTGATCTCGTCGGCCAGCAGCAGATTCGTGAAGATCGGCCCGCGACGGAAGTCGAACCGCCCCGACTGCATGTCGTAGACCGTCGAGCCCAGCAAGTCGGCCGGCAGCAGGTCGGGGGTGAACTGGACGCGGGTGAAGTTCAGGCCCAACGCCGCGGCGAACGATCGCGCGATCAGCGTCTTTCCGAGGCCTGGGAGGTCCTCGATCAGCACGTGGCCGCCCGCGAGCACCGTGGTGAGAATCAGCCTGAGCGCGAAGCGCTTCCCCACCACCACGCGCTCGATCTCATCGAGTACCGCCTCGGAGTGGCCGGTGGTGACCGTCGCCGGCATCGTCATACCCGCTCCAATCTTCCGAGTATTTCGCTCAGCGTTCCGCGTCCCGGACCCGGCTCGTGGCGGCCGGCCCGTGCGACGTTGGACGGGTCGACCCACTGCCACAGTTCGTCGCCGAAGACGATGCGGCCGGTGGCCTGAAGCGATGCCTGATCCCTTCCCGTGCGCTGTCCGGTGGCAAGCATGAATTCCCTTGCCAGCCTTGGCCGTAAGTGCCTGTCCCAGTCGGCGCGGCTGGAGTCGGCCCAGCGGATCATCGACTCGGTGCGGGTGATCCAGCGCTGCATCGACTCGGCGGTGCCGACGGACGGGGCCCCGCCCTGTTCGGAAGCCGGTGGACGGTTGATCAGCCGGCGGCCTTCGAGCAGCACCAGTGCCGCTGCGGCCCCCGAAAGCGCAAGCACGAAGCGGTGATCCACCAGCATGAACGCCACCACCTCCACCGCGAGCACCAAGCAGAATCCCAGGACCACGAACCGGTTCATGCCACGCTCCGCAGTTCTGCGAGGACCAGCCGAAGCGCCCGCACCGCCGTCTCGCGATGTCCCTCGTTCATCACATGCGAGCTGAACCGCGCCTCGGCGAACAGCTCGACGAGGTCGGTGGCCGTGCCGGCACGAATGGCATGGTGGGCGACGGCACGGGCCAGCACCTCCGTCGGGGTGTCCGACTCCTGCGGCACCGCGCCCGGCGCTCCCGCCAGCGCGTCCTCCATCGCCGCGTAGCAGGCGATGATCGCCTCCCGTGGTTCGCGGCTGAGGTCACCCATCTCGGCCAGTCCGCGTTCGGCGGCCAGCGCGAGGGGCGGCGGCTCCGAGTCCGCGGCGTCGGGCTCGCCGGCCTCCTCGGCGACGGGGCGCGGCCGGTGCGGGCGGGGGTGCCGGGCCACGTTGATCACCACGCCGGCAACCACCAACACCAGCATGAAGACGGTCGTCGCGAAGAGGTACCAGAACAGGTCCGATTCGGTCTCCGTCGGCGCCGGCGGCACCGGCGGCGGGCCGGGCGCCGAGGTGGCTCCCGGCGCAGGGGCGGTCGGCGCGCTCTGCTGCGTGGGCATCTCGAGGCCCGCGGTCAGCTGCATCACCAGCACCACCACGAGCAGCCACGCCAGCAGCACACCGAGCGCGATCAACACCAGCCGCCACGACGGCCGCCAGCGCTCGCCACTGCGTCTGCGCGGAAGATGCTGGACCGTCGGCGCGGACGACAGGGGGCGGCGCAGCGTCGCGACGATCGCGATCATGATGATCACCACCGCCGCGCCGAGTAGCGTGATCACGGCGACCATGGCCGCTGTGTTGTCCACCGGCTGGTCGCTTCCCTGCTCATCGCCGGGCAGGTATCCGCGCAGCGCGATGCCGACGAGCAGCACCAGCGCGACCAGAGCGACCGCGCGTCCCGTGGCCCTATCGATACCAGGCACCATGACTCATCGTGGCACGTCAGCGTCGCCTACGGTGTGGGGATGGTCCGCACGCGCGACGTCGACGCCTGCCCTGGCGCGCTGTCGCTGCACCGCGCCGCCGACGGGTGGCTGGCCCGGGTCAGGCTGCCGGGCGGAATGATCACCGCGGCGCAGCTTCAGGCGCTGGCCCGGGCGGCGACGGAGTTCGGCTCCCCCGACATGGAGCTCACGTCGCGCGGCAACATCCAGATCCGCGCCATCACCGACGACGGGGCCGTCGCGCAGACGGTGGCCGAGGCCGGCCTGCTGCCGTCGGCCACGCACGAGAAGGTACGCAACATCGTCTGCTCCCCCCTGTCAGGCCGGGTCGGTGATCACCGTGACGTGCGCGGCTGGGTGACCGAACTGGACGCGGCCATCCGGGACGAGCCGCAGCTGGCCCAGTTGGGCGGCCGGTTCTGGTTCGGCATCGACGACGGGCGCGCCGACGTGTGCGGGCTGGGCGCCGACGTGGCCGTGCATGTGCTCGGCGATTCGGCGGCGCTGTTGCTGGCCGGGCGCGACACCGGCGTGCGAATACCCTGCGCCGACGCGGTGGCGACGTTGGTGTCGGTGGCCGGCCGCTTCGCGCAGACACGCGGAAAGTCTTGGCGGGTAGTCGAATTGGCGGATGTAAGCCCCCTGCTGGACGGGCTGACGGTATCGGCCGAACCGGGCGCGACATGGCCGCCGGTGACCGCGCCGCCGGTCGGCTGGCTGGCGCAGAACGACGGCCGAGTGACGTTGGCTGCGGCAGTTCCGCTGGGTGTGCTGCCGGCCCGCACCGCAAAGTTCCTCGCGGCGATCGACGCACCGATGGTGATCACGCCCTGGCGTTCGGTGCTGGTAGGCGACCTCGCGGACAAGGTCGCGGACACCGCGCTGCGGGTGCTGGCGCCGATGGGCCTGGTGTTCGACGAGAACTCGCCATGGCTTTCCGTCAGCGCGTGCACCGGCAGTCCCGGCTGCGAGCACTCTCGCGCCGACGTGCGCGCCGACGCTGCGGCGGCGCTCGGCCGGGACGGCGGCCACCGGCACTACGTGGGCTGCGAGCGGGCCTGCGGCAGTCGGCCGGGTGCCCAGGTGCTGGTGGCCACCGGTGACGGATACCGCCGCCTGCCTTCGTAGGGTGAGCGCGTGCTCGACTACATCCGCGACCCGGCCGAGATCTATCGGCAGTCGTTCGCGACCATTCGCACCGAGGCAGACCTGTCGCGGTTTCCCGACGACGTCGGGGACGCCGTGGTGCGGATGATCCACACCTGCGGGCAGGTCGACCTGGCGCAGCACATCGCATTCACCGACGACGTCGTCGCCCGGGTCCGCCGGGCGTTGGCCGCCGGCGCACCGGTGCTGTGCGACTCGTCGATGGTGGCCGCCGGTGTCACGCGGCTGGGCGGCGGGAACGACGTGGTCTCGCTGGTAGCCGACCCCCGGGCGGCTGACCTGGCCGCGCGGCGTGGCACCACCCGGTCGGCTGCGGCCGTAGAGCTGTGGGCCGTGCGGATGGGCGGCGCGGTGCTGGCGATCGGGAACGCCCCGACCGCGTTGTTCCGGCTGCTGGAACTGGTCGACGACGGGGTGCCCGCACCGGCCGCGGTGCTGGGTGGACCGGTGGGGTTCGTCGGCTCGGCGCAGTGCAAGCAGGAGCTGATCGCCCGCCCGCGAGGTATCGCCTACCTGCTGGTGACGGGGCGGCGCGGTGGCAGCGCGATGGCCGCCGCGGCGGTGAACGCGATGGCCGGCGGCCCGGCGTGACGCGTCGCGGCACGCTGTTCGGCGTCGGGCTGGGTCCGGGCGATCCCGAGCTCGTCACGGTCAAGGCCGCCCGCATCATCGGTGAGGCCGACGTGGTGGCGTATCACAGCGCGCGGCACGGCCGCAGCATCGCGCGCGGCATCGCCGAGCCCTACCTGCGGGTCGGCCAGGTCGAGGAGCACCTGGTCTACCCGGTAACCACCGAGACCGTCGATCACCCGGGCGGCTATGCCGGTGCGATCGAGGACTTCTACACCGAGTGCGCGCAGAAGATCGCCGCGCACCTGGAGGCCGGGCGCGACGTGGCGCTGCTCGCCGAGGGCGATCCGCTGTTCTACAGCTCCTACATGCACATGCACGCCCGGCTGACCGAGCGGTTCGACGCGGTGATCGTGCCCGGCGTGACGTCGGTGAGCGCCGCGTCGGCCGCGACCGCCACCCCGCTGGTGGCCGGCGACGAGGTGCTCGCCGTGCTGCCCGGCACCTTGCCGGTGGCCGAGCTGGCGGAGCGCCTCTGCGATGCCGACGCCGCTGTGGTGCTGAAGCTGGGCCGGTCGTATCCCTCTGTGCGGGAAGCGCTTTCGCTTGCCGGCCGACTCGGCGACGCTTTCTACGTCGAGCGGGCCAGCACACCGGCCGAGCGGGTGCTGCCGGCCGTGGCCGTCGACGACGGCACCGTGCCGTACTTCTCGCTCGCGTTGCTGCCGGGCGGCCGTCCTCGTCGTGAGGCGGTGGGCGGCGTCGCGGTGGTCGGCCTGGGCCCCGGCGCGCTGGACTGGATGACCCCGCAGAGCCGCCGCGAGCTGGCGGCGGCCACCGACCTGATCGGGTACGGGCGCTACCTCGACCGCGTGCCCGCCCGCGACGGGCAGGCCCGCCATCCCAGCGACAACACCGATGAGCCGGCCCGCGCGCGGCTGGCCTGCACGCTGGCCGAGCAGGGCCGCGCGGTGGCGGTGGTGTCGTCGGGCGATCCGGGTGTGTTCGCGATGGCGACCGCGGTGCTCGAGGAGGCCAAGCAGTGGCCCGGCGTGCGCGTGCGGGTGATCCCGGCGATGACGGCCGCTCAGGCGGTGGCCAGCCGGGTCGGCGCGCCGCTCGGCCATGACTACGCGGTGGTGTCACTGTCCGACCGGCTCAAGCCGTGGGGCGTGATCGAGGCGCGGCTCGCGGCGGCGGCGCAGGCCGACCTGGTGCTGGTGATCTACAACCCGGCCTCGAAGAGCCGCACATGGCAGGTGGCGGCGATGCGCGCGCTGCTGCTGGCGCACCGCGATCCGGGTACGCCGGTGGTGATCGGGCGCGACGTGTCCGGACCCGACGAAGACGTGCGGGTGGTGCGGCTGGCCGACCTCGATCCGGGCAGCGTCGACATGCGCTGCCTGCTGATCGTCGGGTCGTCGCAGACCCAGTGGTACGACGATCGCGTGTTCACGCCGCGCCGCTACCCCACCTAAGGGCGCCGAAATCTGGTTACCTGCACGCTTTTGGCCGATTAGCTTGCAGGTAACATTATTTCGCGGAGCCAGGCGACCGCTTCGTCGACGGTGGCAGCCGTCGTGACGCCGGGCGGCAGCGGCGGCCGCTCAATCATCACGACGGGAATGTAGAGCGCGGCCGCCGCGTCCAGCTTGGCGCGGGTGTAGCTGCCGCCGCTGTTCTTGGTGACGAGTGCGTGGACGCGGTGTTCGCGCATCAAGGCGAGTTCGTCCTGGTAGCGGTACGGCCCGCGGGACAACAACAGGGTGTGGTGCATGGGCAGCGTTTCGGGGTTGGGCGCGACGACGACACGGATCAGACACCAGGCGTTCGATCCGCTGAAGGCGCCGATGGTGGACCGTCCACTGGTGACGAATACCCGCGAATAGTGCTTGTGCTCAACGACGTCGGCGGCCTCAGCCGGCGACTCCACCGCAATGGCAGCGCTGGAATCCCACGGCGGACGCACGACGACAAGATGTGGAAGGTCCAGCTCACCACACACTCGGGCTGCCCGGGCGGTGATCGCCGCCGCAAACGGGTGCGTGGCGTCGACGACCGCGTCGACGTTCTGGTCGAGCAGCCACCGCCTCATCGGCTCTTCGCCGCCGAACCCGCCGACCCGCACTTCGCCGACGGGCACGGCAGGGTTGGGCACGCGTCCGGCCAGTGAGCTGACGACCCCGACATCGGGATGCACACGATCGGCGAGTTCGCGCGCCTCGGCCGTGCCTCCCAACACCAATACCCGCATCAGTGCCGCCCGCCGCGGCGTCGGGCGGACGAATACAGATAGCTGTCGGTGAACCCGTCGGCGGCGAGCACGTCGCCGACGACGATTACCGCGGTGCGGGTGATTCCGGCGGCATGCATCTGCTCGGCGATGTCGCCAAGTGTGCCGCGCAGCACCTGCTGCTGCGGCCATGTCGCGAATGCCACTACGGCGCAGGGTGTTTCGAGCCGGTAGCCGCCAACAACCAGTTCTGGCACGACCGCATCGATCTGCGCGGCGGCCAGGTGCAGCACGAGAGTCGCGCCCGAGCGCGACAGCGTGGCCAGGTCCTCCCCCGGCGGCATCGCCGTCGACAGCGTCGCCACCCGGCTCAGCGTGACGGTCTGCGCGACGCCGGGCACCGTCAGCTCACGGCGCAGCACGGCGGCGGCCGCAGCGAAAGCCGGCACACCGGGCACGATTTCGTAGCCGATGCCCAGCGCGTCGAGGCGCCGGCACTGCTCGGCGACCGCGCTGTAGAGCGACGGGTCCCCGGAGTGCAGCCGGGCGACGTCGTGGCCCGCGGCGTCGGCGGCGGCCAGTTCGGCGACGATCTGGTCCAGCGTCAGCGGACCGGTGTCGACCACGCGGGCACCGGACGGACACAGCGCGAGCAGGTCGTCGGGCATGATCGAGCCGGCGTACAGGCACACCGGGCACCGCTCCAGCAGCCGCTCCCCGCGTACGGTGATCAGGTCCGCCGCACCCGGCCCGGCGCCGATGAAGTAGACGGTCACGGCTTGGTCACCGCCCACTGGGTGACGGGCATCGCCGGGCGCCAACCGGTGAACTTCCCCAGCGCCTCGCCGGCATAGTGCTGGAACCGCCGCAGTTCGCCGCCCAACGACGAATTCCATTGCGCCAGAACCGCCTCTGACTCGACTGTCACCGCGTTCGCCACCAGCCTGCCGCGGGCCGGCAGCCGGTCGAAGCACGCCTGAAGCAGACCCGGTTGCGTGAGGCCGCCTCCGACGAAGATCGCCGACGGGTCGGCGGCCCCGTCGAACGCGTCCGGCGCGGCGCCGCGGACGTCGACGCCGACGCCGAACGCCGCGACATTGACCTCGATGTTCCTGCGGCGGCGCTCGTCGTGCTCGAACGCGACAGCGGTGCAGTCGGTTCCGGTACGTACCCACTCGACGGCGATGCTGCCCGAGCCCGCGCCGACGTCCCACAACACCTCTCCCGGCCGGGCGCCGAGCGCTGCCAGCGTCGCCGCCCTGACACCGTGCTTGGTGATCTGGTTGTCGTGCACGAACGCGTCGTCGCCCGGCGAAGCGGTCCGTTCGTCCGGGAGATACTGCACCGCAATGACATTCAGATCATTGACGTCGGGCGGGGAGTCGGTGGCCCAGGCCCGCGCGGAACTGTCGCGGCGGCGCTCGGCAGGGCCGCCGAGCTGCTCCAGAACGCTGAACTGCGAGTCGCCGCGGCCGTGCGCGTCCAGAAGCGCAGCGAGCGTGCACGGCGTGGCGCCGTCACGCGAGAGCACCACGGCGCGGCCGCCGCGGCGCACGGCGGTGTGCGGTTCGGCCGTCACCAGGCTGATCACCTCGGTGTCCTGCACGCTCCAGCCCATCCGGGCGCATGCCAACGCCACGCTGGACACGTGCGGCAGCACCCGCACCCGCTGCGGCCCGAACAATCCCATCAGCGTGCCGCCGACCCCGTACAGCAGCGGGTCCCCGCTGGCGAGCACGCGCACGTCGTCCGGCAGCGCACGCAGGGCCGGCAGCATCGGCGACGGCCATTCACACCGCCGCGCCGTCACCGAGTCGTCGAGCAGATCCAGCTGGCGGCGTGATCCGTAGACCGCCCCGGCGCGGCGCAACTCGGTGCGGGCGTCATCCGACAGCCCGGCCATGCCGTCCGCGCCGATGCCCACGACGACGATCACGGGCACGACCCTAGATTGCTTCTGCGGTGGGTAGCGACGCCGGTCACCGTGGCATTCTCCGCCACACCCAGCGCGGCAGTAGCCGCATGCCGAAGAACACCGGCCGCAGCACCCACGGCACCCAGATCTCGGCGCGGCCCTTCGCCAGCGCGCGGGCCGTCGCAGCGGCGACCTGCGCAGGAGTGCTGGAGAACGGCGCCGGGCTGATGCCCTGCGTCATCCGCCCGACCACGAAGCCGGGCCGCACCAGCAACAGGTGCACCCCGGAGCCGTGCAGCGCGTCGGCCAGCCCGGTGGCGAACCCGTCCAGCCCGGCCTTCGCGGAACCGTAGACGTAGTTGGCGCGGCGCACCCGCACCCCGGCCACCGACGAGAAGACAACCAGACGGCCGCGGCCGGCCGCCCGCATCGCCCGCGCCAGGTGTGTCAGCAGGCTCACCTGTGCGACATAGTCGGTGTGCACGATCTGGACCGCATGCGCGGCGTCCTTTTCGGCGCGGCTCTGGTCGCCGAGAATCCCGAACGCCAGCACTGCGGTGGTGATCGGGCCGTATTCGGCGACAAGCGAATCCACCATCGCGCCGTGCGCCGCAAGGTCGTCGGCGTCGAAGGCGGTGACACGCACGGCCCCCGCCCCGGCGGCGCTCAGCGCTTTCCGCTGGTCGTCGAGGCGCTGCGGGTCTCGGGCGGCGAGCACCACGGTCGCACCGGGCGCAAGGCGCGCGGCGAGTTCGGTGCCGATCTCGCTGCGGCCGCCGAAGATCACGACCACGTCCGTGTCGCCCACGCCAGGAGACTAACCCCTGCGCTAGCGTGGCCTTCATGGCAAACTCGGCGACCACCCGGCTGACCACCGAAGCGCTGGCCTTTTTGAGCGAGCGCCATCTCGCCATGCTGACCACGCTGCGCGCCGACAACTCCCCGCACGTCGTCGCGGTCGGGTTCACGTTCGACCCCAAGACGCATATCGCGCGCGTCATCACCTCCGGTGGTTCGCAGAAGGCGGTGAACGCGCAGCGAGGCGGGGTCGCGGTGCTCAGCCAGGTCGACGGCGCGCGGTGGCTGTCGCTGGAGGGCCGCGCCGGCGTCAACACCGACGCCGACGCTGTCCGCGACGCCGAATTGCGCTACGCCCAGCGTTACCGCACGCCGCGGGAGAACCCGAAGCGGGTGGTCATCGAGGTGACGGTGGAACGGGTGCTGGGCTCGTCGGACCTACTGGACCGCTCCTAAGAGTTGACCCGGTCGACCGGCACGACGGTCAGTTCATGCGGCCGGTGGTTGACCGGCTCTGCTCCGTAGGACGTCACGATCACGATGTCTTCGATGCGGGCGCCCCACCGGCCCGGGAAGTAGATGCCCGGTTCGACACTGAACGCCATGCCCGGGCGCAGCGGCAATCGGTTTCCGGCCACGATGTAGGGCTCCTCGTGAACCGACAGCCCGATGCCGTGCCCGGTGCGATGGACGAAGTTCTCGGCAAGGCCGGCCTGGGCCAGCACGCCCCGCGCGACCGTGTCGACCTGCTCGGCGGTGACACCTGGGCGCACCGCGGCGACGGCCGCCTGCTGCGCGCGCTGCAGAACCGAATAGTGTTGCGCCACTTGCGGGTCCGGTTCGCCGAGGCTGTACGTGCGGGTGGAGTCGGAGTGATACCCGGGTTCGTAGGCACCGCCGATGTCCACGACGACGACGTCGCCGGGCTCCAGAACGCGGTCCGAGCATTCGTGGTGCGGGTCGGCACCGTGCGGCCCGGAGCCGACGATGACGAACGCCACCTCGGAATGCCCTTCGGCCAGGATGGCTTCGGCGATGTCGGCGGCGGCGTCGGCTTCCGTGCGGCCGGGGACCAGAAACTGCGGCACCCGGGCGTGCACCCGGTCGATCGCCGCGCCGGCCTTGCGCAGTGCGTCGATCTCGCTGTGGTCCTTGATCATCCGCAGTTGCCGAAGCACGTCGGTGGCCAACGCTGGCGTGACGCCCAGCAGCTTGGCCAGCGGCAGCAGGTGCAGGGCCGGCATCGAATCGGTGACCGCGGTGGCAACGGGCAGGCCGCCGAACACGTCGGCCACCAGCGAATACGGATCCTGCCCGTCGACCCAATCACGTACCGCCAGCCCCAGTTCGGACACCGCGGAATCCTTCAGCGACGCCAGCTCGAGCCGTGGCACCACCACCGTCGCGGCGCCGGCGGCCGGCAGCACCAGCGCCGTGAGCCGCTCGAAGGTCTGCGCCCGGGAGCCGACCAGATACCTCAAGTCATAACCGGGGGTGACGATCATCCCGGCCAGCCCAGCCGCCACCGTCGCTTTCGTGGCCTCGTGCAGCCGGCGTGCGTAGACGTCGGAGCTGAATCGACTCATCGGAAAAGGCTAACGCCGGGCGTCCTCCAACTCCGTCAACGACAGGTCGAGTCCGTGGAGCAAGGTCCACACGTCCGGGACCTGGTCGCGGTCGGCGACGATGCCGATGTCGACCTGACCGTCGTAGCTCATCACGGTGATGTTCAGGCCCAAACCGTCCGCGATGGCCGACACCGGGTAGTTGGCCACCAGCCGCGCGCCGCCGCAGTACAACGGGAACTGCGGGCCCGGGATGTTGGAGACCACGACGTTCCACGTAGGCCGGCCCACCGACGACGTGGCCAACGCGAACGTCGCCCGTGCCGCGCGGGTGAAGAGCGCCGGCGGAATGAAATGGTTGATGTCGCTGAGCAGGTCGGCCGGCAGCGCACGGTGGCGTTCCTTCATCTGCCCGAGCCCGTCCGCTGTGGCCTTCAGGCGAGCCGCCGGATCGGCGATGTCGGTATGCAGCGGCGCGGACATCATCAGCACATGGTTGCCGTACGTGCCGGCTTGCTCGTCGGTGCGCACCGACACCGGAATCTGCGCCACCAGCGGCTGATCCGGCAGCTCTTTGTGGTCCAGCAGCCAGCGCCGCACCGCGCCCGCACATATCGTCACCACGACGTCGTTCACCGTCACCGCGAACGCGTTCTTCACGTTTTTGACCCGTTGCAGTTCCAGGCGACCGAACGCGAACCGCCGGTTGGGTGACACCCGCTGGTTGAACGACGTCTTGGGCGCCGGCAGCGGCGATCGGATGACCGGATGGCTCTCCGGGCGCGCCGCCCGCTGCAGTCGTCCGATTAGCCGGCCCGCCTGACTCACCCCCGGCACCGCCGCCAACGTCGTCTCTTCGAGATTGGGCAGCGCATGCGGGAGCGACCGCATCAGCCGCACGGGATAGCGCTGCACGCCCAGCATCGCGCGGCTCCACATCTGAAGGGCGCCGGGGCGCCGCCCGGGCGTCGTCGGCTCCGGCGGCGGGATCGGCCGCCCCTGCGGGGTCATGTCCAACAGCAATCCGGTGATCTCGGCACCCGACACACCGTCGATCAGCGCGTGGTGGATCTTGGTGTACACCGCGACGTAGTTGCCCTGCAGGCCACTGATGACGTACATCTCCCACAGCGGCCGGGCGCGGTCCAGCTGGCGGGCATGCAGCCTCGAAACCAGTTCGGCCAGTTGATGATCGGCGCCCGGCGATGGCAGCGCCGATTCCCGGACGTGGTAGGTCATGTCGAAGTCGTCGTCGTCGACCCAGTACGGGTAGTCCAGCCCGAACGGCACCTCGGCCAGCCGCCAGCGCAGCGGTGGCAGCAGATGCATCCGCTCGCCCAGCAGCGCCGTCATCGTCGCGCAGGTGAGCGTTCCGGTCGGGGCTGTGCTCGGGTCGTGGATGGCCAACGCCGCGACGTGACCTGTTCGCCGCCCGTCCTCGATCGCGAGGAACTGCGCGTCGAGACTGCTCAGCTGCTTCATGTCGGGCTCGCCTTCCCTTCGCGCTGCCGGGAGGATTCCGCGCTGCCCACCGCCGCCGCGACGTCAGAATTGTGCAGCAGCACGTCGTCCATCAGCGTCGTGGTGACGGTGCGCAGGAGCAGCATGGGCGTCACCCAGCCCGGAGCGCTGACGCGGCCGGCGCGCCGCGACACCCCGTCCAGCACCGCCGCGGCCGCATCGCTCGCCGGGATCGGCCTGGTCAAGAACGCGGGTGCCGCGTCGCGGATCTTCGCGGCGTTGACCTCCGCCAACGAGTCGGCAGCCAAGTCGGTGTCGATGAACCCGAGATATGCGATGCCCGCGGTCACGCCGTGTGATACGAGTTCGACGCGCATTGCCCTGCTGAGCTGCTCGAGACCGGCCTTGCTCATCGCGTAGGGCGCGGCCAGCACACCGTTGAAGAAGACATAGATCGATCCGACGAACATGATGTGCCCGCGGCGCTCGATCAGCGCGGGCAGCGTGGCGCGCGCAGTCCGCCACTGCCCGAGCAGATCCACTTCGACGGTGTGCTCGAAGGCGGCCGGGTCGATCGTGGCGACCGGCTCGGACGGCGGTGCGATCCCGGCGTTGGCGACCACCACGTCGATGCCGCCGAACGCGGCGATCGTGCCGTCGGCCGCCTGCTGCAGCGCATCGGCGTCGGTGACGTCGGCTTGAAAGGCGGCGGCGCGCTCGCCCAGCTGATCGGCCATCTGTTGCAGCGGCCCGAGGTGACGGCCGACCAGCGCCACGTGCGCGCCACCGGCATGAGCTTGACGGACGATTTCGGCGCCCAGCCCGCGGGCAGCCCCGGTGACGAAAACGACCCGCCCGTCGATGTCCAATTCCGGCCGGTGCCCGAACACCCCGCCGACCACCGGCAGGGACCGGCCCAGCCGGGATCCGGCACGCAGCAGCAAGCGGGCGGCGTCGTCGACGATCATGGTCCTCTGTGTTGCCGCCTTTCCGCCGTCATAACCAGGAGCCGGGACTATCGGTCCTCAAGTTAGGGCCTTTCGGCCCCTGACACGTCGTTATCTCGGCGCTAGCTTTCAAGCCACGCAAATGTTGCGGCGGGGCCGTTCATCGGAAGTGAAGCCACCATGGATTGGTCCATCGCCGCGATCGTGATCGCTGGAATCATCGCCGCGCTGGTCGCGCTGAGCGACCGCCTGAGCGCTCGGCTTCGCAAGGACTGAGGCCGGCCGCTGGCATGATGACCGCATGTCGGCTCCTCTACTGTTGCTCGACGGCGCGAGCATGTGGTTTCGCGCGTACTACGGTGCGCCGTCGTCGATCACCTCACCCGACGGCAGACCGGTCAATGCGCTGCGCGGGTTCCTCGACGCGGTCGCGACGCTGATCACCCGCGAGCGCCCGGCCCGTCTGGTGGTATGCGACGACTGGGACTGGCGGCCGCAGTGGCGGGTGGACCGGATTCCGTCGTACAAGGCGCATCGGGTCGCGGGGCTCAGCCCGGACCGCGAACCAGACGTCGAGGAGGTCCCCGACGAGCTGACTCCGCAAGTCGACTGGATCATCGAGATTCTCGACGCGTTCGGCATTCCCGTCGCCGGCGCGCCGGGTTACGAGGCCGACGACGTGCTGGGCACGCTGGCCGCCCGCGAGCGCAAAGATCCGGTGGTCGTCGTCAGCGGCGACCGCGATCTGCTGCAGGTGGTCGCCGACAAACCCGTCCCGGTCAGGGTGCTGTACCTGGGTCGGGGCCTTTCCAATGCGACGATGTTCGGCCCGGCCGAGGTAGCCGAGCGTTACGGGGTTCCGGCGGACCGGGCCGGACCCGCCTACGCCGAGCTCGCGCTACTGCGCGGCGACCCGTCCGACGGGCTGCCCGGCGCCGCCGGGATCGGGGAGAAAACCGCGACGACACTGCTGTCGCAGTACGGCTCGCTGGAGGCCGTCCTCGCCGCGGTCGACGATCCGAAGTCGAAGCTGCCCAAGGCGTTTCGCAAGAAACTGCTCTCCGCGCTGGACTACCTCGACGCTGCCGGCCCGGTGGTGCGGGTGGCCACCGACGCGCCGGTCACGTTGTCGACGAAGACGGACCAGCTTCCCCTCGCCGCCGTTCATCCACGCAAGGTCGCCAAGCTGGCCGAGCGGTACGGTGTCGGCTCGCCGATCGGCCGGCTACAGAAGGCTCTGGACGCGCTGCCGGCTACTTAGGCAAACGGCTACTTGGGCCGGCCGACCTCATACGTGCCGTTGTTGTCCTGGAACGTCACCGTCACCTGCTTGTGCGTGCCGTCCACGCTGGCGTCGCAGGTGAACGTGTCGCCCTTCTTGACGGTGGGGTTCTTGCCGCTGTTGCACTTGACGTCGGTGACGTTGTCGACGCCGTAACCGGTGGTCTGGTTCGTCAGGATGTCCTTGACACCCTGCTGAGCCTTGTTCACGTCCAGTTTCGTCGTCACGAAGAAGCCCGGCTTCCAAAACCCCATGACGAGCACAACGGCGACGATGATCGCCGCCAGCACGCCGATGACGGCGCCGAGCACCGCCAGCGAAGACTTCGACCCCTGCTGGGCGGTCGTAGCGTCACCGAACGACGGGGCCTGGCCGTACTGTCCGCCCGGCGGCGGGTACTGCCCCGGCTGCCCGTACCCCTCGGCGGTTGGGTACTGCTGGCCGTATTGGGGGGTTTGAGGCGCTTGATATGGCATCGGCTGGCCGTACTGCGTCGGCTGCGCAGCCGCGGCCTGGTCCTCCTGTGAATACGGCGGCTGGCTGTACTCCTGGCCCGGCTGCGGATACTGCGGGTATTGCGGCTGCGACTGCGGCGAATATGCAGGCTGCTGCTGCCAGCTGGCCTGCTGCGTCGGCTCCGACGGGCTCGGTTCCTGCCCCGGCTGGCCCGATGCCCATTGCTGGTTGGGGTCGTAACCCTCAGGTCCGCTCATCGTGCTTCCGTTCTCCTCACGCTGCCGTCGCTCTTCGCGCAAGCGGCTCATCGTCGGTCGATGCCACCGTAGCGTTCTCCTACCCTACCCGCCATCAACTGCGACGACGCCGCGCCGAATGTCGTCGATTGCGCGTTTGGCGGAGGTGCGCAGGCCCTTGTCGGCGGCGGCGATCCGGATCTGATCGAGCAGGTCGAGAACCTGGCGGCACCAGCGCACGAAATCACCGGCGGGCAGGGGCGTCCCGGTGCCGGTGACGTCGGAGGCGTCCAGGGCCGCGGTCAGGTCGCCGGTGGTGGCCCAGCGGTACACCGCGGTAACGAATCCTTCGTCGGGCTCGCGG
>Ga0210086_1000104_pt1 | contig 51522 bp, 48 predicted proteins | sample China_Galinas_PW_3_FD_184867 | JGI IMG/M metagenome (GOLD analysis project Ga0210086, IMG submission 184867) | Wetland microbial communities from San Francisco Bay, California, USA, that impact long-term carbon sequestration - China_Galinas_PWB_D2... | ecosystem: Environmental > Aquatic > Marine...
CCGCCACTCTGATTGCCGCGACCGGGATAGCCGCGGCGGACGCCACCGACGACTACCCGATACCCAACCGCATCCTGCGCACGTCCTGTACCGCCGAACAGATCATGGCGGCTGCGCGCGACGTCAGACCGATCTACTACTCCCGGTACATGATCGACTACAACAACAAAGCGCCCGGCCTGCAGCAGGCGGTCCAGGACCGGATCCACTGGTTCTTCTCCATGGACTACGCCGGTCGCCGGCAATACTCCGAGGACACCGCCACCAATGCGTTCTACGAACCATTGTCGTGGCAGTGGCCCAACTGGGCGAAACTGTTCTTCAACAACAAGGGCGTGGCCGCGCGCACCACCGACACGTGCGCACAGTACCCACCTGCCGACCCGGCCGTCTGGCACTGGTAAGGCATCGGCTCCGCGTCGAAGTACGCAGTGGCACAAGCTGGCCGGCGCGCAGTGGCGCGGTCGTCACAGACGTGGGCCCCGCGCACAGCCGCTGTGCCCGTATAGTCGACGGGGTTGGCTGACGATCCTCGTCGGGAGGCGATATGGCGGGTCGACCACTGCACACATTCCAGGTGGTCAGTACCGAGAAGCTGACACCGCACATGGTGCGGGTCGTGCTCGGCGGCAAGGGTTTCGACACCTTCACCCCGAGTGCGTTCACCGACTCCTATGTCAAGTTCGCCTTCATCCCCGCCGATGTCGACGTTGCCGCATTGCCGCAGCCGCTGACGCTGGATAGTTTCGCTGGATTGCCGGCCGAACAGCAGCCGACCGTGCGGACCTACACGATTCGCCGGGCCGACACCGAATCTCGGCAGATCGCAGTGGATTTCGTTGTACACGGCGAACAGGGGGTTGCCGGCCCCTGGGCCCTGGCCGCGCGGCCGGGCGACACCGTGCACCTGATGGGCCCGGGTGGGGCCTACGCGCCGGACCCGGCAGCCGACTGGCATCTGTTGGCCGGTGACGAGGCCGGACTCCCGGCGATCAGCGTGGCGCTGGAAGCCCTGCCACCCAACGCGATCGGTAAGGCGTTCATCGAAGTCGCCGATCCCGGGGACGAGGTCACTCTCGACGTCCCGGAAGGGGTCGCCGTCAACTGGATCTACCGCGGCGGCCGTGCCGACCTCGTCGGCGACGACCGGTGCGGTGACAACGCGCCGCTGATCGAGGCCGTCACCGGTACCCGGTGGCTGCCGGGCCAGGTGCAGGTTTTCATACACGGTGAAGCCCAAGCGGTCATGCACAACCTGCGGCCCTACATCCGCAAGCAACGCGGAGTCGACGCCAAGTGGGCGTCGATCTCGGGGTACTGGCGACGCGGACGGAGCGAGGAGACGTTCCGGCAGTGGAAGCGCGAACTCGCTGCCGCCGAAGGCGCCGAGAGACAAGGCTAGACACGCCCGGACCCGCATGGGCCGGCGAAGGCCGGGTGATCTGCGACGGTAGGGGAGTGCAAGACCCCAGCGAGCGCACCAGCAGCTACCCGGTGATTCTCGACGAGTACGCCGAGCACCTCGCGCTGGAACGGGGCCGCTCCGAACACACCCGGCGGGCCTACCTGGCCGACCTGCGCTCCCTGTTCGCCTTCCTCGACGAACGGGCCCCCGGTGCCGGCCTGGATGCGCTGAGCCTGCCGGTGCTGCGCTCATGGCTGGCAGCCCAGGCCGCCGCGGGCACGGCACGTACGACGCTGGCCCGGCGCACCTCGGCCGTCAAGACCTTCACCGCCTGGGCGACCCGCCATGGCCTGCTGGCCGACGACCCGGCGGCGCGGCTGCAACTGCCCAAGGCTCGCCGCACCCTGCCCGCCGTGCTACGTCAGGACCAGGCGGCGGCCGCGATGGCCGCCGCCGAGCTCGGCGCCGAGCAGGGTGACCCCCTGGCCCTGCGAGACCGCCTGATCGTCGAACTGCTCTATGCCACCGGCATCCGGGTCAGCGAGCTGTGCGGCCTCGACATCGACGACGTCGACACCAACCGTCGCGTGCTGCGGGTCCTGGGCAAGGGCAACAAACAGCGGACCGTGCCCTTCGGTGCGCCCGCGCAGACCGCGCTGACGGCGTGGCTGGCCGACGGCAGGCCCGCGCTGGCCACGCCGGATTCAGGCCCGGCGCTGCTGCTGGGCACCCGGGGCCGGCGGCTCGATCCCCGGCAGGCCCGCACCGTCGTACACCAGACCGTCGCCGCCGTCGACGGGGCACCCGACATCGGCCCGCACGGCTTGCGCCACAGCGCCGCCACCCATCTCCTCGAAGGCGGCGCCGACCTTCGCATCGTGCAGGAGCTGCTCGGCCATTCCACCCTGGCGACCACGCAGCTCTACACCCACGTCACGGTCGCGCGGCTGCGCGCGGTCCACGATCAGGCCCACCCCCGGGCCTGACCGCGGAGGCGCTCGCACGTCGTGGCGCGCCCCGGCGTCAACCCCGCAGCAGCGCGATCACCCGCGAGATATCGGGCACCGCGGAGGGGCGGCCGTGCCAGGCATCGAACACTGTCCAATAGCTGACCCCGAAGCGGCGTTGCCGCTCCGCAATGGCCTCGGCCATTTCCTCGTGCGTGCCGATCAGGACGAACGGTGAATCGAGCAGCCGCTCGGGGTGCGTCTCGCCGATCATCGCGGCCAGCTCGTCGGCGGCGACTTCCCGGTTTCGGGTGTGCACCACAGCCTGCACCAGGACATTGAGCTCGATGCGTTCGAAACGGTCGCCGGCGGCCCGGCGTACCACGTCGATACGGTTGGCCAGCCCGTCGGAGTCGAAATGGGTCAGCCGGACCCGGGTCGCGTCATGGGTGTGGCTGATGCCGGCGAACCCCACTATGTCGGCGATCTGGCCGCCCAATCGCAGGATGGCGCCACCATTCCCGCCGATCAGCAAGGGGACCGGGACTTCGGGCGGCGCCACCAATGCGCCGGCATCGGCGTGTACCCGGTAATGCTGCCCGTCGATGTCGACGCGGCGGCCGTCGAGCAGGGCGCGGATGACCTGAGCCGACTCGGCAAGCCTGCCCACCCGGATGGAACCGGCATCGAATGGGATGCCTGCCGCGTCGTACTCCGACTTCATGTGCCCGGCGCCGAGCCCCAGCTCGAACCGGCCCCCCGAGAGCATGGCCACGGTCGCGCTCTCGCGTGCGGTCTCCACGGGATGGCGCAGATCGTTGTTGAGCACCAAGGTGCCCGCGTGCAGCCGGTCCGTCGCGAGCGCCGCCGCGGTTGAGCCCGCGAACGGCGACATCGACGCGACCAGATGATCGGGGATCGTTAAGACATCGAATCCGGCTCGCTCAACCTGCCTGGCGAGGTCGGCGAACTCGGGGCCGGAACGGGGCAGCATCGTGGTCAGCCCGAACCGAAGCGGGCGGGTGCGCTGGGCGTCGGGCGCGGTGGTCATATCCACGACCGTAGGCTCGCCCACCCGCCCTGCGGCGTGAGTCCCGCAACGAGCATGCATTCACGGCGAGATTCCGGGCGTTTCTTCGCCCTGAGTGCACACTCGGCGTCTCGAAGGCCCGCATCACCGACCCGCCAGCGGTTTGAGCCGGATCGGTGTGCCGGCAAGCAGGCCGATCGGGTCGACGTAGTCGGCCCGGGCCGCCGGACCCCACATCGCGCCCCAGTGCAGGCATGCCGCGGCCGGACAGCCCGCATGACCGGCCGCAAGCCGGCCCAGCACCGTCGAGCCGTCGACGAGCTGACCCGCCCGGACCCGCGCCTCGACCGGCTCGTAGCTGGTCCGCAGTCCGCCCGGGTGGGCCACCGAGACCACCGGCCGGCCCGCCAGCACGCCGGCGAAAACCACGGTCCCGGTACCCGCGGCATACACCACCTGGCCTGGGGCTCCGGCCAGATCCACACCGCGATGCCCCCGCTGCCAGTCCGGTGACGGGGCGTCGAACGCCCGCGTCACCGCCGGGCGCGGGCGCAACGGCCACGCCATTCGAGCGTCGCCCGCGCCCGCCGGGCCCGCACCTGCCAGTGCGACGATGACCAGAACCGCCAGGACGCGCATATCTCCAGTTCAGAGCATGCAATCGTCGGGGGCTAGCGTCGATGCGCAGTTCTGTGGACGGGTCGCAAGGTGTGGATAGAGCATGTGCTACGACGGTGTAAACTGCTAGCTGCGGTCCGCTTCGGCGGGCTGACTTCGCGTGTCTGCGCTCGGCCTAATGATGAACACCCACATCGGCGGTCGTATCCGGATGCCGGCGGTCCCTACTCGGGTTTTCCCGCGCAGGGTCGGTACTCCAGCGGACACCAGGGCCCGACTTCACCCGAAGCCGGGCAACAACCGACAACGATAAGGAATGGCCTAGCCATGGCTGTTGTGACCATGAAGCAGCTGCTTGACAGCGGCGCTCACTTCGGGCATCAGACCCGTCGCTGGAATCCCAAGATGAAGCGGTTCATCTTCACCGACCGCAACGGTATCTACATCATCGACCTCCAGCAGACGCTGACCTACATCGACAAGGCATACGAGTTCGTCAAGGAGACCGTCGCCCACGGCGGCACGATCCTGTTCGTCGGCACCAAGAAGCAGGCCCAGGAGTCCATCGCCGACGAGGCCACCCGGGTCGGTATGCCATTCGTCAACCAGCGCTGGCTGGGCGGCATGCTCACCAACTTCTCCACCGTCCACAAGCGCCTGCAGCGCCTCAAGGAGCTCGAGGCCATGGAGCAGACCGGCGGGTTCGAAGGCCGGACCAAGAAGGAGATCCTGGGCCTGACCCGGGAGAAGAACAAGCTTGAGCGCAGCCTCGGCGGTATCAGGGACATGAACAAGGTGCCCTCGGCTATCTGGGTCGTCGACACCAACAAGGAGCACATCGCTGTCGGCGAGGCACGCAAGCTGGGTATCCCGGTCATCGCGATCCTCGACACCAACTGCGACCCGGATCTGGTCGACTACCCGATCCCGGGCAACGACGACGCCATCCGTTCGGCCGCGCTGCTGACCAAGGTCATCGCCTCGGCGGTCGCCGAGGGCTTGCAGGCCCGCTCCGGCGCCGGCAGTGCCGACAAGCCCGAGGCCGCGGCCGAGCCGCTGGCCGAGTGGGAGCAGGAGCTGCTGGCCTCGGCAACAACTGCAACCACCACCGGTGCCGACGCCGCCACCGAATCGACAACCGAAGTTTCCTAAGTTTTCAGGGGAAGGCTTACATGGCTAACTACACCGCTGCCGACGTCAAGCGGCTTCGGGAGCTGACCGGCGCAGGCATGCTCGACTGCAAGAACGCACTGGCCGAAAACGACGGCGATTTCGACAAGGCGGTCGAGGCGCTGCGTATCAAGGGCGCCAAGGACGTCGGCAAGCGTGCCGAACGCGCTACCGCGGAGGGCCTGGTCGCCGCCAAGAAGGGCGCGCTCATCGAGCTCAACTCGGAGACGGACTTCGTCGCCAAGAACGCCGAGTTCCAGGAGCTGGCCGACCAGATCGTCGACGCTGCCCTGGAGGCCAAGGCCACCGATGTCGACAGCCTCAAGGCCGTCACGATGGGTGGCAAGACCGTTGAGCAGGCCATTGCCGACCTGTCGGCCAAGATCGGCGAGAAGCTCGAACTGCGCCGTGTGCAGTACTTCGACGGCAACGTCGAGACCTACCTGCACAAGCGGGCGGCCGACCTGCCGCCCGCCGTGGGTGTGCTGGTCGAATTCGAGGGCACGGATAACGATGCGGCCCATTCGGCCGCTCTGCAGATCGCCGCGCTGAAGGCCAAGTACCTGACCCGCGACGGGGTTCCCGGGGATGTCGTCGCCAACGAGCGTCGCATCGCCGAGGAGACCGCCAAGGCCGAAGGCAAGCCCGAGCAGGCGCTGCCCAAGATCGTCGAGGGCCGCCTCAACGGCTTCTTCAAGGACGTCGTGCTGCTCGAGCAGCCCTCGGTGTCCGACAACAAGAAGACCGTCAAGGCACTGCTGGACGAGGCCGGCGTGACCGTGACGCGGTTCACCCGCTTCGAGGTTGGGCAGGCGTAACGACGATGCGGACCGTGTAGCGGTACCGAGGAACAAAGACCTGAGCGGCACACCAAGCCGCTCACCCGCAGAACCCCGCGCCATATCCGGCGATCCCGGACGCGCGGGGTTTTGCCGTCTTCGGTTCCAGGAGGCCCGGCCGGGCATGCGCTGTCCAGTCGTGGCCGGATTTCGGCCGGCCACGAATACGGGCCCGACGCAGGAGTGTCTTGCTAGCGTCGAACGAATGACCAGACACGTTCACGCCTTCGGTGACGATGCGCTCGGCGACCTGGATGCGGTCGCCCTTGTCGATGCGTTGCGCACGGCCAAGGTGTCGCGGACTGAACTCGTCGAGGCCGCAATTGCCAGGGTCGAGACGGTCAACCCCATCCTCAACGGCCTGGCGCACGAGACCTTCGAACAGGCACTGGCCCGAGCCCGCGCGGGCGGCCCCCACTCCGGTCGCTACTTCGACGGAGTGCCGACTTTCATCAAGGACAACGTCGACGTCGAGGGCATGCCGACCATGCAGGGCACCGACGCATGGGAGCCGCGCCCGCAACCCGGGCACGGCGAATTCGCTCGCTTCTTCCTGGCCACCGGGTTGATACCGCTGGGCAAGACACAGTTGTCGGAGTTCGGCTTCAGCGCATCGGCCGAACATCCGCGTCTCGGAGCGGTACGCAACCCGTGGGACACCGACTACACCGCAGGTGCGTCATCGTCGGGCTCGGGGGCGTTCGTCGCCGCAGGGGTGGTGCCCATTGCCCACGCCAACGACGGCGGGGGCTCGATCCGGATCCCGGCGTCGTGTGATGGCCTGGTGGGTCTCAAGCCCTCCCGGGGCCGGTTGCCGCTCGACAAGATGACCCGGCAGATGCCGGTGCGTCTCGTCAACGACGGTGTGCTCACCCGCTCCGTGCGCGACACTGCGGCGTTCTACCGTGAGGCCGAACGCATTTGGCGTAACCGCCGGTTGCCGCCGATCGGTGCGGTCACCGGTGCGGGCGCCGGGCGGTTGAAGATCGCCGTGGTCACCCGGTCGGTGAACCGGGACAGCAGCCCGGCCGTTTGTGACCTCACCCTCAAGACCGCTGAATTGCTGGCGGGCCTCGGCCATCACGTCGAATATCTCGACCACAACCCGATACCGCGGTACTTCGCCGACGACTTCCTCCTGTACTGGGCACTGCTCGCGATGACGCTGGTGCGCAGCGGGCAGCGGACCTTCGGTGATTCGTTTGACCGGACGCGTCTGGACAACCTCACCCTCGGGCTGGACCGCTACGCCACGCGCAATCTGCATCGGATGCCGATCGCCATCACCCGCCTGCACAGGCTGCGGCGCGTGACCGCGCGGTTCTTTCGCACCCACGACATCCTGCTGACACCCACCCTGGCCGACGAGACACCCCGGATCGGGCATCTGGATCCCACCGCGGACTATCAACAGATCATCGACCGGCTGATGGACTGGGTGGCGTTCACCCCGATGCAGAACGCGACGGGCGAGCCGGCGATCTCGCTGCCGCTCGCTCAATCAGCCGACGGCATGCCGGTGGGCATGATGCTGGGGGCAGCGATCGGCCACGAGCGCCGGCTGCTGGAACTGGCCTACGAACTCGAAGCGGCCAAGCCATGGCCGAGGATCCAGTCCTGAGAGTGAGCCGGACGGCGATTCCGCCGTCTGCGTCGCGCAATCCGCCTGCACGAAGACCGTAGCGTCGGGCGTGCCGACGGATTGCCCGTCGCCGGGCCGCTGTGGCGAATGCCGCCTGTGCGGCTGGAGGTGATGCCGACAGTCGGGCCGCCTCATTGTGATGTTTCAGCGGATGCATCGCGAACCTTGGGTGTTCGGCCGACGACCAACCGGCTCCACCGGGCCCAGCGGGCGGGCTGCGGATCCTTTCACATGTTGCGGACTTCGTGGTCCGCGCACCGGCGGTCGTGGTGTCCGGACGCACCCTTGCGCGACCAGTGCAGCCTGGCCGGACCGCCTCGAAGACCGATCCGGCCCAGCCGTGATCGCGGACCCCGGCGAACCGATGGGCCTCTCTTACGACGAAATCCGTTGTCGCGTATTAGTTCCTGTGGACATACCGATTTAACACCGGCGGGACCGAGTTAACTTGTTGGACATCCGCGGCAGCGGTTGGCGAAATAAGCGGGGTTGAACATTCTCGCCGTGGAGACTTCTGTGCCCACGACCATCTCGCGACCATCGCCGATCGCCACCTCATCCGGGAACAACACATTCGTGTGTTTGCTCCGGTTTGCGTGGGCGAACATTCGGCGACGGCCCGAACGGTTCGTGTTGTCTGTCCTCGGAATCGCGCTCGCTGTCGCGTGTGTGACTGTCGTGCGTACCATTTCGTCGAGTTTCGCCATCACCGGCGCTGATTCGGTCACCGACGTGCTCGGCGATGCCCAGCTGTGGGCGGTGCCTGCGGCGGGTGTGCACTACGACAGTGGCGCTGAGGCGCTCATCGCCGACGGGCCCGCGCCGACGATGCAGATCCCCGCGGGGTGGCGGGCCACCAAGACCCTCTCCGGGGTGACCGAGCTCGACGACACCACGGTGTCGTTGCGCGGTGATGATGAGATCGCATCGGGCACAGCGATTTTAGGTTCCGGACTGGCCGATCGCCTGGGTCTGAACAACGGTGACTCCATCGTCATCGGTGGCCGGCCCTTGGCAGCGACCGTGACGGGATCGGGTGAATCGGTGACCGTGTCGACACCGCTGGCCCGATCAGTCGTGGGGGAAAACGGGTGGTGGACCCTGTTCGCCCCACCGGGTCAGGAGAAGAACCGCGACCTCGGAAGGGCTTTCGGCGACACGGTCGGTCTGCCCTCCACGTCCGACCCCTCGGTGAAGCCCGAGCCGGCCGGCGCCGGCCTGATCTACGCCACCGTCGGTGGCAGCGGTCCGCTGACCTTCGACCAGAAGTTCTCGGCCCTGTTCTCCGGCAAGGTGACCGGGTCGAGCCTCGGGTTGATCTCGATCATCGGCCTGCTGCTCGGCTTCGTGATCGCGGTGTCGAGCTTCCTGGCCGCAGTCCAGGAACGGCGGCGTGAGTTCGGCATCATGTCCAGTATCGGCTTGGCCGACGAAGTGCTGTACTTCTTCCTCGTCGAATCCGCGGTGGTCTTCGTGGTCGCCTACATCCTCGGTGTCTTGGGCGCGGGAATTGCAGTAGCGCTGGTCATTCCGAGCATCGCGACACCGATCGCCTGGCTGCAGGCGGCCGGCATGGTGGCCGGTTTCGTACCGGCGATGGCGATCGTCGGCGCCCTGATCCCCGTCCACCGGCTACTGCAGCACCGGCCCGTCTCATTGTTGGGAGACCGCTGATGATCTCCAAGGGAATGACCTACGGATGGCTCGCCGCCCGGCGACGCATCGGCGAAATGGTGTTACCGGTCGTGACCACCGCCACCGGTGCCTTCCTCGTCGTCATCGTCTTCGGGATGTCGGCAGGGATCCGCGCGCAGTCCGCCTCGCTGGGGCATGCTGACGAGATCGGCCGGGCCGTGGTGCTGATCGCGGTCACGGTGCTGCTCGTCGGCGTGGTGGAGGTCGCCGTTGCCACCACCAGAACCGTTGCCCACCGCACCCGCGAGCTCGGCGTGCTGGGAGCCAACGGGGTGCCGCACAAACCCGTGATCGCCGCACTGCTGGTCGAACCGGTGGTCGCGGCGACCCTGGGGGCACTGCTAGGCGTCGTGCTGGCCGGTATCGCCGCAATCGCGTTCGCGGCACTGGGTTTCGTGCCGACGGGCCTGTCGTCTGCCGGGCTGGGGCTCGGCGCGGCGATTGCCGTCGGCGTGAGTATCGTCGCGGCCCTGGCTACCAGCATCGTCCCCACGTGGAACGCGGCCTCGCGTCCACCGATCCACTCCCTGACGTCCGGAGGTTAAGACATGACCGCAGTCGAAGACACCATGGCGGAGGCGTCCGGCGCCACCGAGCAAGAGCCGGTGATCGAGATCAGTGATGTGTGGAAGCTGCACAAGCTCGGCGAGGAGGTGGTCAAGGCGCTGGTCAACGTTGAGCTGAGCGTGATGCCGGGCGAATTCCTGTGCCTGATGGGCCCCAGCGGTAGCGGCAAGTCCACCCTGCTGAATATGATGGGCGGTCTGGACCGTCCGACCAAGGGCTCGATCAAGGTCGCCGGTCGTGATACCGCCAGGTTGACCGAGAGCCAGTTCGCTGCGCTACGCCACGACACGATCGGGTTCATCTTCCAGAGTTACAACCTGATTCCGTTCCTGTCTGCGGTGGAGAACGTCGAGCTTCCGTTGATGTTCGAGCCCTACGACCGAAAGTCCTTGCGCAAGCGGGCGTTGGAACTGCTCGACCTGGTCGGCCTGAGTCACCGGGTGGACCACCAGCCGACCAAGATGTCCGGGGGAGAACAGCAGCGCACCGCGATCGCCCGCTCGCTGATCAGCAGCCCGACACTGGTGCTCGCCGATGAGCCCACAGCCAACCTCGACCACCGTACCGGGGAGACGGTGGTGCGCATGCTGCGCGACCTGTGCTCGACGCTTGGCGTCACGGTCGTCGCCAGCACCCACGATCCCACGGTGGCCGACGAAGCGAGCCGTGTCGTCCGTATGAAAGACGGACAAATCATCAACTGACCCAGAGGGATTGGGAGTAAAACTGGTATGACCCAAGAACTTGAGGCTTCAGCGGCATCTGAGCGCGATAAGCTTCTGACCACCGAGCTGGTCCCTGAGCAGGTCCTACCCAAGGTGATGACCACATTCGGGCTCACGGCCACCTACGTGTTCATCATCTGCTGGATAACCGGCTCGTCGGTGATAGCGGCGGGCGGATGGACCGCGATCCCGATGTGGGTGCTGGGCATCCTCACCTTCTTGGTGCCCGCCGGCATGGCGGTCGCCGAGCTGGGCAACCTGTGGCCCGGGCAGGGCGGCGTCTATATCTGGGCGACCCGCACGATGGGCGAGACGTGGGGCTTCATCGGCGGCTATCTGTCGTGGATCCCGGTGGTACTCAACTCCGCAGCAGCCCCGGCGATCGTGCTGCAGTTCGTCCTGTTGGCCTTCCATGCGCAGCTTGGTCTGACCCTGAGCATCATCCTGCAACTGGCGATCCTGTGGGGGGTCGTCGGCCTGGCACTGGCGAAGCTGGCCGCCAATCAACGCATCATGAACACGGTCTTCGTCGTCTATGGGGTGCTGACGCTGGTCATCTTCATCTCTGGTCTGACCTACGCGTTCGGTCACGGTTCGGGCACCCCCTTCAGCATGCACGACGCGTTGGTGCCCAACTTCGCCGGTGCAGGCTTCCTGTACGGCACCGTGCTGCTCTACCTGCTGGGTGTGGAGACGCCGTACAACATGGGTGCGGAGTTCCTCTCGGTGCGCAAGAGCGGGCCGAAGATGGTCATCTGGGGTTCGGCGGCTCTCGTGGCCATCTACCTGCTGACCACGCTGGGCACCATGATGGTGCTGCCGTCCGACCAGATCGACCCGGTGACCGGCGTTGTCGGGATGCTCTCGACCGCCGCTCCCAAGGGAGTGATGGAAGTGAGCGCCGTCGTGCTGGCGGGCATCGTGTTCGTGGCACTGATGACCTACCAGGTCACCTACTCCAGGCTGATCTTCGTCTCCGGTCTGGAGCGACATCTGCCGCGGATCTTCACCCATCTGAACCCGCGGACCCGCAACCCGGTCACGGCGGTGCTGATTCAGGGCGTGCTGTCTTCGCTGATCCTGGTGGGGTTGTACTCGCAGAGCAGCATGGCCAACGTCACCGTCTTCATCCAGGGCGGTCTGTCCACGGTCTGGCTGATCTCCGGGTTCTTCTTCCTGTTCCCGGTCATCATCGCCCGCAAGAAGTACGCCGACCGGTACGCCAGCGAGAACTTCTGGCGCATCCCCGGCGGCATGGTCGGAGTCTGGATTGCCGTCATCGTCGGCACGCTGGGCACCGTCGGTGGCGTCTACTACTCGTTCGCCAAGTCGTGGATCCAGGATGTGCCGGATGGCACCTGGATGGCGTGGACGGGCAGCATCTCGGTGGGCATGTTCGTTCTCGGCGTGGCCGTCTACTTCTTCGGCCGGCGCTCCGCGCACAAGACGAACGCCGAGGACTCGCTGGCACATCTTGCGACGTTCGATCTCAAGAAGTCCGAATCAACAAGCCCTGAGGGAGTTTAGTCCGTTATGACGATGGACAGCACCGTGCTTGGCACGGAGGCAACCGATACTGCCAACTATCCGCTCGACCCGCTGACCGGTGCCGAGATCGAGGCGGCAGCGGCGGTCATCAACGACTCGGAGTACGCCACGCCGACTCTGAAGTTCGTGATGATCCAGCTTGCCGAACCGGACAAGACACCGGAACTGACCTTCGAGTCGATGCCGGACGTGCCGCGACGGGCGTTCGTCACGATGTATGACGCGACTGCCAAGCTGATCTACGAGGCGGTCGTCGACATCGGCGCGAGGGTCATCGAGTCGTGGACCTCGGTCCCGGGGCGGTTCCCGTCCTACCTGGTCGAGCACATGACCGGCGTCGAGGAGGTGGTGCGCGCGGATGCGCGATGGCAGGAGGCGATGCGCAGACGCGGTGTCACCGATTTCGACCTCGCGATGATCGACCCGTGGCCGGCCGGCTACTACGGCGCACAGGATCACTACGACAGCTCGGCGTTGATCTGCCGGCCGTTGACCTTCATGCGGGCGGCGCCGTCCGAGCATGGCTATGCCCGGCCGGTGGAAGGTCTGATCGTCACCGTGGACCTCGACGCGATGAAGGTCATCGACGTCGAGGACCACGGGGTGGTGCCGCTGCCGCCCAAGGCGGGCAACTACTCGGCGCAGTTCATGTTCGACGAGGACAACCGCCCGGCTTACACGCAGTTCCGCGACGACCTCAAGAACATCGAGATCACCCAGCCCGATGGGCCGAGTTTCACGGTGGACGGATGGAAGGTGCAGTGGCAGAAGTGGTCCCTGCGAGTGGGATTCAACCCCCGCGAGGGCCTGACGCTGCACGAGATCACCTACAACGACCGCGGCGAGGTCCGGCCCATCATGTACCGGGCCGCGCTCTCGGAAATGGTGGTGCCCTACGGCGACACGTCACCGACCCACTGGAACAAGAACGTGTTCGACATGGGTGAGGTGGGTATGGGTTTCTCGGCTAACCCGTTGACGCTCGGCTGCGACTGCCTGGGTGAGATCTACTACTTCGACGGGACGGTTCACGACTCGTCGGGCAACGCGGTCACCATCCCGAATGCGATCTGCATGCACGAGGAGGACTACGGAATCTCGTGGAAGCACACCGATTTCCGTACCGGTGAAGTCGAGGTGCGGCGGTCTCGCCGGCTGGTGATCTCGATGATCTGCACGGTGGGCAACTATGAGTATGGGTTCTTCTGGTACCTCTACAACGACGCGTCGATCGAGATGGAAGTCAAGCTGTCCGGCGTGCTCACCACCGGTTCGATTCCCGAAGGGGAGCTGCCGCGGTGGGGCAAGCTGGTCGCTCCGGGTATCTACGGGCCGAATCACCAGCACTTCTTCAACTTTCGGCTCGACATGAGCATCGACGGGCCGAACAACAGTGTGTACGAGGTTGATTCGACAGTCGAGCCCGAGCCGGAGCTCAACCCGCATCACAACGCGTGGATCGCCAAGGATACCCTGGTGTCCTCGGAAGCCGAGGGTGCCCGGGACTGGGACTGGTCCACGGGCAGGTACTGGAAGGTCGCCAACCCGTCGAAGATCAATGAGCTGGGCGCTGCGGTGGCCTACAAGCTCATGCCGCGTGATCCGGTGCCGGTGATGGTGCAGGAGGGCTCCTACATCTATGACCGGGCCCGGTTCGTCCAGCACAACCTTTGGGTGACCAAGTACGACCCGGCCGAGAAGTTCGCCGCCGGCAACTACATGTACCAATGCGCCGAGGCGCAGGGGCTACCACAGTACGTTGCCGACGACGCGCCGCTGGAGAACACCGATGTCGTGCTGTGGTACACCGTCGGCGCGCATCACATCGTGTGCCCGGAGGACTGGCCGGTGATGCCGTGCCACTACACCGGGTTCAAGCTCAAGCCGGTCGGCTTCTTCGACGGCAATCCAGCCCTGGACCTGCCGCCGTCAGAGCCGAAGTGCTGCCACTCCAATCGGGGGTGAGCGCGGCAGCGGTCGGCAGGCCACGGTGCGCGGGGAGACAACCGCGTAGGTGACCGATTGTCAGGAACCGGAGCCGAGAGCGGCGAGGATCCGTTTGAATTCTCGCCGCTGCTCGTCGGTGAGGTTGACCATGAGCCGCTGCTCTGCGGCGCGCACCCCGGTGTCAGTGCGAGCGAGCAGGTCGTGGCCCGCGCGGGTCAGCGCCGCGGGCAGTGAACGCCCGGACGACACGCTCGCTGGTCGTGTGACGAGTTCGCGCTCCTCGAGGCCGCGCACGACCATGTTCATCGCCTGGGGCGAGACGTTGGTGTCGCGTGCCAGCTCGGCGTTGGACCGGGCGGGGAACTTCGAGAGCACCCGCAGGCAGATGTACTGGGGGAATGTCAGTCCCAGGGGCTCCAGCACGGTGGAGCTGACCTCGGCGCGCAGCGCCGAGGCAACCCGATACAGCAGAAAGCCCAGCGGCTCGTCGTGCGCTCCAGTCATATCAAGCATGTTGACATATATCAATTAGATTGATACCCATGAAGGTATGAGCACACCCGAGGATCTGTTCGATGCCGCCTACCGCGGCGATGCCCCCGAGTTCGAGGGCGTCCGCCCGCCGTGGAGCATCGGCGAACCCCAACCCGAGATCGCGGCACTGATCGCACAGGGCAAGTTCCACGGCGACGTTCTCGACGCCGGTTGTGGCGAGGCCGCGGTGTCGCTGTACCTCGCAGAGCGCGGCTTCACCACTGTCGGGCTGGACATGTCACCGACCGCGATCGAACTGGCCCGCACCGAGGCGGCCAAACGCGGCCTGGCCAATGCCACGTTCGGCGTCGCCGACATCAGCTCCTTCGAGGGCTACGACGGACGATTCGGCACGATCGTCGACTCCACCCTGTTCCACTCGATGCCCGTCGAGGCGAGGGAGGGCTACCAGAGGTCGATCGTGCGTGCGGCTGCGCCAGGCGCCTCGTACTTCGTGCTGGCCTTCGACGCGGCTGGGATGCCGGCGAACGGCCCGGCGCATCCGGTGACCGCCGACGAGCTAGGTGAGGTCGTGTCGAAGTACTGGGTGATCGACGAGATCAGGTCGGCGCGCATCCACGCGAATGTTCCCGACAATGCTCCGATGCCGGGCAACTTCGCCGGTAGGGACCTCCGTGACGAGGGGGCGGGCCGCAAGTCGATGCCGGCCTGTCTGCTGTCGGCGCACCTGGGCTGACCGTCGCCGGCCGGTGGCGATGGTGCGGCCGGGCGCCTGGTGGCCGTTGAGCGGCAAGGCTGCCGTATGTTCATGTCCATGGAACTACTACGCAACGTAGTTGTCTTGGTGCACATCGTCGGGTTCGCGGTCACGTTCGGTGCGTGGGTAGCCGAGGCCGCATCCAGGAGGTTCCGCGTCAGCCGGGTCATGGACTACGGGTTGCTGGTCTCGTTGCTCACTGGGCTCGCCCTGGCTGCACCGTGGCCCCCGGGAATCGCGCTGAACTACCCCAAGATCGGCACCAAGCTCGTCATCCTCGTCGTTCTCGGCGCGCTGCTCGGCGTCGGCGGCGCCCAGCAGCGCCGTACAGGCAAGCCGGTGGCACGCCCACTGTTCCTGTCGGTCGGCGTGTTGTCCCTGGGTGCGGCGGCCATAGCCGTCCTGTGGTGACGGGCGTGGTGATCGCGCATCGTGTTCATGGCCCGTCCGATCGTCGCGGGGCCGGCCGGCGTCACGGCTCGCACCCGGCAACAACACCAGCCCGCTGATCCCGGCACCGCCACGGCCGCCGACTCGGCACAAGACGACGCCGCCGAAGTGGCCGGTAACCCCAGGAAACCCAGACTTCGACAATGAGGCAGGATGGAAGTGCCGTCCCGGATGTCGCTGGGATGGCACTCTCATGCCAGGAGCCCGAGAATTCCGAGGAGTCTGATGGGGGAGCCGACTGCCACCAACGGCGCTGAGCCGTTGTTGAATGATTCACAGGTGCTGCGGCCCAGATACTCGCGCGTGCTGCTCAAGCTCGGCGGCGAGATGTTCGGCGGCGGGGCGGTCGGTCTGGACCCCGACGTCGTGGCCCAGGTAGCGCGGCAGATCGCCGAGGTGGTGCGCAGCGGCGTGCAGGTCGCCGTCGTTATCGGTGGCGGCAACTTCTTCCGCGGCGCACAGCTACAGCAGCGCGGTATGGAGCGCACTCGCTCGGACTACATGGGCATGCTTGGCACGGTGATGAACAGCCTTGCGCTTCAAGACTTCTTGGAGAAGGAGGGCATTGTCACCCGGGTGCAGACGGCGATCACAATGGGGCAGGTCGCCGAGCCGTACATCCCGCTGCGTGCGCGGCGGCACCTGGAGAAGGGCCGCGTCGTCATCTTCGGCGCCGGCATGGGCCTGCCCTATTTCTCCACCGACACCACGGCCGCCCAGCGCGCCCTGGAGATCGGTGCCGATGTGGTTCTGATGGCCAAGGCGGTCGACGGCGTCTTCACCGACGACCCACGGGAGAACCCGAAGGCCGAATTGCTGGCCGAGATCAGCCACCGTGAGGTGATTGATCGCGGGCTGCGGGTTGCCGATGCCACCGCCTTCAGCCTGTGCATGGACAACGGCATGCCGATCATGGTGTTCAATCTGCTGGTCGATGGGAATATCGCCCGGGCGGTGGCGGGTGAGAAGATCGGAACACTGGTCACCACCTGAGGGGACCGACGCCGCGACCCCGGCGACGATGCAGAGCGAAGCGATGAGGAGGAGCGGCGCAGATGATTGAAGAGGCACTCTTCGATGCCGAAGAGAAGATGGAGAAGGCCGTGGCGGTTGCCCGCGATGATCTGTCGTCCATCCGCACCGGGCGGGCCAACCCCGGGATGTTTTCGCGCATCGCCATCGACTACTACGGCTCACCGACCCCGATCACCCAGCTGGCGAGCATCAACGTGCCCGAGGCGCGGCTGGTCGTCATCAAGCCCTATGAGGCCTCGCAGCTGCGCCCGATCGAAGACGCCATCAGGCACTCGGATCTCGGCCTCAACCCGACCAACGACGGCAACATCATCCGGGTGGCCATCCCGCAGCTGACTGAGGAGCGCAGGCGCGACCTCGTTAAACAGGCCAAGGCCAAAGGTGAAGACGCCAAGGTGTCGGTACGCAGCATCCGCCGTAAGGCGATGGAGGAGCTGACACGCATCAAGAAGGACGGCGAAACCGGCGAGGACGAGGTGACCCGGGCCGAGAAGGACCTCGACAAGACCACCCACCAGTACACCCACCAGATCGATGAACTCGTCAAGCACAAGGAAGGCGAGCTGCTGGAGGTCTGATGACCGCGCAGCAACCATCGCCCGTGGCAGACACTGAGTCAGGCGCGCCCGGCCCCGAAGCCTCGGCGTTGCCCGAGAAGAAGAAGTCACGAGCGGGGCGTAACCTACCCGCCGCGATCGCCGTCGGGGTCGCTTTGGGTGGTGGTGTGATCGCCACACTGGTGTTCGCCCCGCGCGTGTGGGTCGCGGTGGTGGCCGTGACGATCGCCGTGGCCACCCATGAGGTGATTCGGCGGTTGCGCGTCGGCGGGTTCGTCATCCCGGTCATCCCGCTGCTCATCGGTGGCCAGGCCATGATCTGGCTGACCTGGCCCTTCGGGGCCGCCGGCGCCCTGGGGGGGTATGGCGGGACCGTCGTGGTGTGTCTGATCTGGCGGTTGTTGGGCCAAGGGCTGAATGCCCATCCGGTCAACTACCTGCGCGATGTTTCGGTCACCATCTTTCTGGCGACCTGGATCCCGTTGTTCGGGGCGTTCGGCGTCCTGCTGGTCTACCCGGAGGACGGCTCGGGGCGGGTCTTCGCGCTCATGCTGGGCGTGGCGTTCTCCGACATCGGCGGCTACACGGCCGGCGTGCTGTTCGGCAAGCACCACATGGTGCCGGCGATCAGCCCGAAGAAGTCCTGGGAGGGTTTCACCGGTTCACTGATCTGCGGCACCACGGCCGCGGTGCTCGCGGTGGTCTTCCTGCTCCACAAACCGGCCTGGGTCGGTGTGCCGCTGGGCCTGATGCTGGTCATTACCGCAACCCTGGGAGACCTGGTGGAATCGCAGGTCAAGCGGGATCTGGGCATCAAGGACATGGGCACGTTGCTGCCCGGCCACGGCGGGATCATGGACCGCATCGACGGTGTGCTGCCCTCGGCGGTGGCGACCTGGATCGTGCTGACACTGCTGGCCTGAGCTATTCCGGCGGCGGGCCGGGATACTGGAGGCAATGAAACAAGAGCTGGTCTTCACCCCGCCGCGCCGCGCTTTGCCACCGCGCCACCTCGCCGACCTCGACGAGCAGGGCCGGGCCGCGGCGGTGGCCGAACTCGGCCTGCCCGGGTTCCGGGCCAAACAGCTGGCCGCGCAGTACTACGGGCGGCTGCTGGCCGACCCGCAACGGATGACCGATCTGCCCGCGGCCGTGCGCGACAAGGTCGCCGACGCGCTGTTCCCGAGGCTGCTCTCGGCTGTTCGGGAGATCGAATGCGACGCCGGGGAGACGCGTAAGACGTTGTGGCGCGCGCATGACGGCGCGACATTCGAGTCGGTGCTCATGCGATATCCGAACCGCAACACCGTGTGCATCTCGTCGCAGGCCGGCTGCGGTATGGCCTGCCCGTTCTGTGCTACCGGCCAGCGCGGGCTGACCCGCAACCTGTCCACGGCCGAGATCCTCGAGCAGGTCCGCGCCGCTGCCGTCACGCTGCGCGACGAGTTCGGTGCGTCGGCTGTCCAACGCCTGTCCAATATCGTCTTCATGGGCATGGGGGAGCCGCTGGCCAACTACGCCAGGGTGGTGGCCGCGGTACGGCGCATCACGGCGCCACCGCCGGACGGCTTCGGAATCTCCGCGCGATCGGTGACGGTGTCGACCGTTGGCCTGGCCCCGGCCATCCGCAGACTGGCAGACGAGCATCTCGGCGTCACCCTCGCGGTGTCGCTGCACACGCCCGACGACGAGCTGCGGGACACCCTGGTGCCGGTCAACAACCGCTGGAAGGTCACTGAGGTGCTCGACGCGGCCCGCTACTACGCCGATGCGACCGGCCGACGGGTGTCGATCGAATACGCCCTCATCCGCGACGTCAACGACCAGGGTTGGCGAGCCGATCTGCTGGGCAAGAAATTGCACCGCGCGCTCGGACCGCTTGCGCACGTCAACGTGATCCCGCTGAACCCGACACCGGGCAGTCAGTGGGACGCGAGCCCGAAGACGACCGAACGTGAATTCGTGCGGCGTGTGCGCGCGCAGGGGGTGTCGTGCACGGTGAGGGACACCCGCGGACGTGAGATCGCGGCCGCATGCGGACAGCTGGCCGCCGTGGGCGGGTAGCTGGAGCGCGTGCGAATTCAGCCCCCGCATGCGGACAGCTGGCCGCCGTGGGCGGGTAGCTGGAGCGCGTGCGAATTCAGCCCCCGCATGCGGACATCGAGTGCCCGCGGAGCCCCGCTATCGGATCCGGCCGCTACGGCGGCCCCACCAGTCGTGGACGACCACAGCCAGGGTGAGGATGGCGAAGATGATCAGGAACCAGTCCTCGACGTGGCCGACATGGTTACCCCGCAGCATCGCCAACAGGAACAGGGCGATGAACAGGCCGGTGAAGTGCCAGGTGCGGGGGTTGATCTTGCTCCAGCCCCATTCAGCCGAAGGTACGTCGGCGGTGTCGACATCTGTGTAGCGCTCCACCTCGGTACTGACCACTGCGGCTCCTCGGGTTCGGGTCGGCAACTGCCGACATTCTGGCACACCCGTGCCTGCCCGGCTCAGCCGATCCGCCGGTAGCGGCGCAGCGCCTCGGCTCGTTCGCCGGCGTGGTCGACCATTGGCGGGGGATAGCCGGCCGGCCGTGTCCCCTTGAGTTTGTGCACGTTGTCGGCGTCGGCGAGTTCGGGCACCCAGCGGCGCACGTAGTCACCGCGCGGGTCGAACTTCTCGCCCTGGGCGGTGGGGTTGAACACCCGGAAGTACGGCGCGGCGTCGGTGCCCGAGCCCGCACACCACTGCCAGCCGTGCTGGTTGCTGGCGATATCGCCGTCGACCAGCTGCTCGAGAAACCACCGGGCTCCCCACTGCCAGGGCAGATGCAGATCCTTCACCAGGAATGAGGCGACGATCATCCGGACCCGGTTCGGCACGAACCCGGTCGCGCCGAGCTGGCGCATGCCCGCGTCGACGATCGGATAGCCGGTGCGCCCCTGCTTCCAGGCCTCGAAGGCCTGCGCGGCCGTCGCATCGGTGTCGACCTCGATCGCATCGAACCTGCGGTTCCAGTTCCGCCAGGTGCTGTCGGGCCAGTGGTGCAGCACCGCGGCGTAGAAGTCGCGGAACGCGAGTTCGCGCAGATACGCGGCCGGCCCCGCCCGGCGGAAATCCAGATCGTCGGCCATCGTCCGGGGGTGGATCGTGCCGAACTTCAGGTGCGCCGACATCCGGCTGCTGCCCGCCGTGTCGGGGCGGTCGCGGCCGTCGGCATAGCAGGCGAGACCGTCGTCGACGAACTCGGCCCAGCGGCGCAGCGCGGCGGCCTCCCCGGCCTCGACACCCAGCACGACGCCGGGGTCGGGTGGGTCGGTGGGCTTCGACGTCGTCGGCAGGTCGGCGGGGTCGACCCAGCTGACCGTCAAGGCATCGGAGGAGGCAGGGGCGCACCAGCCGATCTCGCGCCAACGGGCGAAGAACGGCGTGAACACCCGGTAGGGGCTGCCGTCGTCCTTGGTGACCCGGCCGGGCGAGACCAGGTACGGCGAGTCCGTCGCCGTCAAGGCGATCCCGGCGTCTGCCAACGCCGCGGCCACGGCCTCGTCCCGGCGTGCGCCGAACGGGCTGAAGTCCGCCGATATGTGCACCGCCGCGGCGTCAACCGCCTTGCACAGCATCGGTATCCGCTCCTCGGGGCGGCCCCGGGTGACCAGCAGCCGCCCGTCGAGGGCCGCCGACAGCGCGCGCAGGCAATCACCGAGGAACTGCAGCCGGCGGGGACCCGAGGACTTCTCCAGCCGGGGATCGAGGACGAAGCACGCCAACACGTCGGTCCCGGCGGCGGCCTCCACCAGAGGCGGCAGGTCGGACAGCCGCAGATCGCGGCGAAACCACAGTAGCGCGGGCATGCCCCCATGCTGCCGGGTCTTCTCGGCGGGATACGTCAAGTCGTCCGGGTTAGCGTGGTGCCGGTGTGTGAGGACAGTGAACTCGTGCGCGGCGCTCGACGGGGAGGGTCTCGGTGACCGCCGACAACCGCCCGGGACTGAAGAAGACACTGCGGCTGCGGTCGGTCGTGCTGTTCGGTCTGGCCTACATGACACCGATCATCGTGCTCGGCATCTTCGGCGTGATCGCCGAGAAGTCCGACGGCGGCAGCGCCGGCTCGTACCTGCTGGCCACCGTCGCGATGTTGTTCACCGCGCTCAGCTATGGGCTGATGGCTCGCCACTACCCGGTCGCCGGGTCGGCGTACACCTATGTTCGTAGCGCCCTGGATCCGCGGGTGGGCTTCCTGGTGGGGTGGGCGATCCTGCTGGACTACTCTTCCTGCCGCTGGTGGTCTGGCTGATCGGAAGCACCTACCTCAAGGGAGAGTTCCCCGGCGTTCCGGTATGGGTGTGGGTGGTCGCGTTCGTCGTCGCCACCTCGGCGCTCAACATCGTGGGCCTCAAGGTCGCCGACCGCGCCAACCTGGTGTTGATGACGTTTCAGCTGCTCATCGTGACGACGTTCGTGACGTTGGCGATGGTGCACCTGGTATCTCATTCCCAGCCGCTGGCCTCGACGACCCCGTTCACCGGTCATAGCGGGTTCTCGGCGATCGCCGCCGGCGCCGCGGTCGCGGCCTACTCCTTTCTGGGCTTTGACGCGGTCAGCACACTGACCGAGGAAACCCATGATGCGCGCCGCAACATCCCCGCGGCGATCGTTCTCGTCGCGCTGATCGGCGGAGCGATTTTTGTGGTGGTGGCCTACTTCGTTACGCTGGTGCCCCCGGCAGCAGCTTTGCCCACCCGGGCTCGTTGGCGGAGGACATCGCCAGGACCATCGGGGGCACCCTGTTTGCGTCGATCTTCGTGGCGGCGTTGGTGATCGGCCAATTCACCTCGGGACTGGCCGCCCAGACGGCCGTGGCCCGGCTTCTCTACGCGATGGGCCGGGACGGGGTGTTGCCGCGCCGCGCGTTCGGGATGGTTGTGGAGCGCTTCCACACCCCGGTGTTCAACATCGCGCTGGCCGGGGTGATCGGGCTTGCCGCCATCTTCCTCAACGTCGCCACCTCCACGTCGTTCATCAACTTCGGTGCCTTCACCGCATTCACGATGGTGAACCTCGGTGTCATCGCCTATTTCGTGCGGCACCGCAGCGAAGCGTTGAGCCCCTGGCGCTACGTGGTGCTGCCACTGGTGGGGGCGGTCGTCGACCTCTACCTGCTCACCCATCTCGATTCGCGGGCGTTGATCCTGGGCCTGAGTTGGCTGAGCCTGGGCACCGTGTACCTGCTGGTCCTGACCCGTGGGTTGACCAGGGAGCCGCCGGAGTTGTCCGGCATCGGCGAAGCCGACTGAACCTTGGTGCGTCTGTCAGGCACGTGCCGACTGTCCGGCCCGTCAGGATCCGCACCTACGCGCGGATGCCGCCGAGAACGACATCGGCGAGGCCATTGCTAACATTGGCAACGGAGTCGCGCCCTCGCGGCGAGAACCACTCCGGGCACCAGTTGAGTATGCCCAGGATGGCCAATACTGCCGCGCTGGTATCGATGTCGCGTCGGAACTCGCCGGCCCGCACACCCTGCTCGATGATCGCGCGGATGCGATTTTCGTAGACGCGACGCTTCGCCAGGACCCGCTGGCGATCCTCACCTTCGATGTGCCGCCACTGGTGAAAAACCACCAGGGCCCGGTCGACGTTGGCTGCGATCACACCAACGTGGGCCGCGATGAGAGCGCGCAATTGACCTTCGGCGGTTCCGGCCAGGTTCTCCGTGGCCGCCAGGTACTCGTTGATGCCATGCTCAACGAGTTGGACCAGGACTGCGTGCTTGCCGTCGATGTGGGCATAAACGCTCCCCGGAAGGATGCCGACGGCATTGGCGAGATCGCGGATCGACGTGCCGGCGTATCCCTGTTTGTTGAACAGCTGAACTGCCTGTTCGAGCAGGCGCTCTTGGCGGGTTTTCTTCGCCGGCTTTGCCGCGCTCGCCGGTGGCGATGCTCCCATGCCCCTCCCGTATCGTCGGCCCACTCGAGGTTGGCGATGCAATCTTCTTGTTGGCAATCGTAGTCGCGCACAGATCTTGCTCCTGATGGCACGACGATGCTACGGTAGAAAACAAATGATTGTTTTACTGCTCTTGCAGTCAGACCGTGTTCTTGGTCCGCCACATAAGGCGTTGACTGCGGTCGATCTGGAGGCGGTCGAGAAGTGACGGTGCCGACCTCCGGAAGCTCTGCACATCAAGGCCCAAGTCTTGGCGGCGACCGCTGTTTCGAAGACTTCCCGGTCGGTCTGGTCAGTGTGACTGGCGGGCGAACCATCGATATTGGCGACATCTCGCTGTTCGCCGGGTTGACCGGCGACCACTACCCGCTGCACACCGACGAGCAGTACGCCAGCCAGACACAGTTCGGTGGTCGAATCGCGCACGGACCGTTGACATTTAGCATCGCCGTTGGTCTGGTCGCGCTGTCGGGGTTGCTCGGCGAAGCGATAGTTGCGTTGCGCGAAGTCGCGTCGATCCGTGCGCTGAAGCCGGTCCGACCGGGCGACACCGTGCACGTTCGAGTCGAGGTCGTAGGTGCAGAGCCTTCGCGCAGAGGCGACCAGGGCATCTTGTCCTTTGACTATCAGGTGATCAACCAACGCGACGAAACCGTGATGACCGCGCGGATGGTGATGCTGGCTAGGCGACGCGAGAAAGGTGGATCATGACCAACCCGATGGCCGAGAGTGAGCTGGAGGCCGCTTTCGTGGGGATCGCCGAAATCCCTTCGGGGCGTTACCCGGACCGCCCATTCATGGGCTCTCTGGTCCAGGTCGCAATCACGGCGATCCGGGATGCCGGGCTGCAGGTGTCGGATATCGATACCGTGCTGCTGATCCCGTGCCTACACTCCGCCGACGATCAGGCCGACCTTATCTTCTCCCGAGTCGTCGAAGAACTTGGTTTGCATGGTCGCGCCAAGGCCAGCGCGATGTTGCACTCCGGCGGCTCCTCCAGTGACAACATCACCCGCACTGCGGCGGGCCTCATCGCCAGCGGGCAGGCACGCAACGTGTTGATCGTCCAGGCCGAGAAATGGGGTTCGGCGCCGGTGAGCGATATGGTCGACATGCTCAGCGGCTATGGCATTCCGCGGGAATGGGAACGCCCCAGCGGCCTGACCTTCAATGCGGTAGGGGCGCTGATTACCCGGCGCTACATGGCGGCATCAGGTTCGACCGCAGAAGACATGGCGTCGGTATGTGTTGCCTTGCGGGAATGGGCCCGGTTGAATCCCAACGCCATGTACAAGGACAAAGAGCTATCCGTAGACAAGGTGCTCGGCTCCAAATTGGTGTGCGATCCGTTGCATGCCATGGAGTGTCCGATGTTGGCCGACGGTGCTGCGGCGTTGGTGATGACCAGCGCGCAACACGCCCGCACGTTCACCGACCGTTGGGTGCGCATCGCCGGTTCGGGTGGATGTGTGTCGCACTACAGCATTGGTCAGGAACGCGATCTGGCGACGCTTGGCTGGAAGGTCGCTGGTGAGCAAGCGTTCAATCAGGCCGGCTGGGGGCCTGAGGATGCGGACCTCGCCGAAGTCTACGACTCTTACGCCGCAGTGCTGGCCATCGGGCTCGAGGGTCTGGGGCTGTGCAAGCTGCACGAAGCCGGTCGGCTGTTCGCCGCCGGTGAGTTTTCGCCTGGCGGAAGGCTTCCGGTGAACACCAACGGTGGCCTGCTATCGGCCGGGCACACCGGGGTCGGCGGAGGGACCGCGTTGTTGGTCGAATGCGTGCGCCAGCTGCTCGGCCGCGCCGACGACGCGCGCCAGGTGCCGGATCCCCGCCGGGGTGTGGTGGGCGGTACAGGCGGCACGTATATGGACGGCCAGGTGCTGTTGCTGGAACGGGTTCAGAAGAACTGACGAGGAAGCGATGACTGACCACGCATCAACCCCATTGACCGGCCCCTTCTATGCCGCGTTGCAGCGCGGTGAGCTACTGATCCAGCAGTGCGGTGATTGTGGCGCGAAGACCATGTACCCGAAGTATGCGTGCCCGTCTTGCGGCAGCGCCGATCTCGGCTGGACGGCGTCGGCCGGACTCGGAACGCTACACAGCTTCGCCGTCCAGCAAGTCGGTGCGCCAACGGGATTCGAAGACGACTTGCCGTATGCGGTCGCGGTGATCAAACTCGATGATGGGGTGCAGCTGCTGGGGCGTCTGTGTCCGGACGCGCGGGACGGCTGGGACAGCTACTTCTGCGATATGCGAGTTCAGTTCGACGCGACGTCGGACGACGGCCGCCATATCGCCTGGTTCCGCGCACAGGAGCGGACATCGTCGTGAGTACCTGTCCCGAGATGAATATCGCCACGTTCCTGGCGAAATCGGCTACTCATGTGCCTGACCGCCCGGCAATAGTCCATGGTCGTCAGGTTTATACCTATCGCGACTTCTACCGCCGCGCTCGCAATCTCGGCGGCGAGTTGTTGCGGCGTGGTTTGCGCCATGGTGACCGCATCGCGTTTGCCTTGCACAATTGTCCGGCTGTGTTGGAGACCATCTACGGCTGCTTCGCGGCCGGACTGGTCGTCGTCCCACTCAATGCCCGGCTGCACCCCAAGGAAATGGGCTATATCGTCCGTACCTCGGGGGCGCGTGTGCTCATACACGGCTCACAGTTCACCGCCGGGATCGGGCAACACATCGCCGACTTTGGTGAGTTGGAATGGCGGTTCGAGGTAGGCGAGCGGTCGGGGCTGGATCCCTTCGACAGCCTGGTGGAATCGCCGTACGGTCTGGACACACCTGTTGAGATCGACGGCGAGGACCACAGCTGGCTGTTCTATACCTCCGGGACGACTGGGCGTCCCAAGGGTGCTGTCTGGACGCATCGCACCGGGCGCACCGTGGTGATGAACTACCTCGCCGATGTGTACAACATCACCAGCGCTGACGTGGTGCTACACGCTGCGCCGCTCTCCCATGGCAGCGGGATCGTTGCGTTGCCCACCGTGGCGCGGGGCGCGACCAATGTCATTCTCGACGCCACCAGTTTCTCGCCTGAGAAGCTGTTCGGCACGGTCGAACAGCACCGCGTATCTCATATCGCCTTTCTGGCGCCGACCCAGATCGTGGGCATGCTGGACGCGCATGACCCGACCCGCTTCGACCTGACCAGCTTGCGCGCGATTTGTTACGGGGGTGCCCCCATCTACCTCGAACACATCAAGGCGGCCCTGGCGGCGTTCGGTCCGATCTTCGCTCAGATCTACGGTCAGGGCGAGGCGCCGATCACGATCACCGGGCTCACCCGCGACATGCACGCGCGCTTCGCCGCGACCGACGACCCGAGGCTGGGCTCGGCGGGACTGGCCCGCACCGACGTGGAAGTCCGGGTCGTCGATGCCGACGGGACCCCCGTGCCCCCTGGCGAGCCCGGGGAGATTGTCGCCCGTGGCGACATCGTGATGCGAGGCTATTGGAACGATCCGGATGCCACCACGGCCTCGATCCGCGACGGCTGGCTCTACACCGGTGACGTCGGCACTTTCGATGAGCAGGGCTTCTTGTTCCTGCTCGACCGCACCAAAGACATGATCGTCAGCGGTGGCAACAACGTCTACCCTCGTGAGGTCGAAGAAGTCCTCATCGCGCATCCCGCAGTGGACAATGTCGTCGTCATCGGCATACCTGACGCGTATTGGGGGGAGGCTGTTCACGCGGTCGTCGTCCGGGAGCCGGGCCTCGATGTCACGGCCCGGGAGTTGATCGATTACTGCGCGCAGAGCCTGGCCGGGTACAAGAAGCCCAAGGCCATCGAGTTCGTCGATGAGCTGCCTGTGAGTGCGTACGGCAAGGTGCTGCGGCGCGAAGTACGCGATCGCTACTGGTCTGAGCACGACCGAAAGATAGGCGGGGGTACCGCCAGCGCAAGAGCGCAATAGTGCAACGGCAGAGGATATTTCGATTTCGACCCCGGTTGGCAACACACTCCACATTCCAGTGGAACGCTGAAAGGTCACGATGGCTAGGGTTTTCGTCAAGGGTGTCGGCATGACGCCTTTCGTCAGTCGCACGAGTTCCCCGGTGCGTGGGATGGTCGGCGAGGCTGTGGCTCAGGCACTGGCCGACGCCGATGTTTCTCCACCAGTCGTAGGCCGGGTGTACTTCGGGAACGGTGCCGACGGTCTGCTCACCGGCCAGGAGATGATCCGGGGCCAAGTTGCCTTGCGTTACGGTGATTTGGCCGGAACGCAGGTGGTGAACGTCGAGAATGCTTGTGCATCCGGAAGCAGCGCGGTGCTTGGCGCCGTGGATGCGGTCAAGGCCGGACGCTGCGACGTCGCCGTTGCGATCGGGGTGGAGAAGCTGTCGCACACCGACCGGCACCGCACATTCGCGGCGATTCGCGGCGCCACTGACATCACCGAGCTGAACTCCGACGAGTTCGAGAAGGTGATGACGAGTTCGGCCTTGCTTGATGTATATGCCGTCGAAGCGCGTGACTATCTCAAGAACCACCGTGATGCGACCGTCGCGGACTTCGCAACAGTGGCTGTGAAGAATCGTCAGCACGCAGCACTCAACCCGCTGGCACAGTTTCGGAGACCGCAGACGGTCGAGGATGTGTTGTCGGCCCGGATGATCAGCGATCCGCTGACCCTGCCAATGTGTGCGCCCACTACCGACGGCGCGGCGGCGGTGGCGGTGACTTCGGAGGAATTTTTGCGCCGCGTCGGGGGATGGGGCTGCGAGATCAAGGCGGTCGAACTCGCCGCTGGCCGGGGATGTGGCTCGGCTCCGGTGGCCCGGGCCGCCGTGGCTGCCTATGAAGCGGCTGGGTTGGGGCCCAAGGACCTTGACGTGATTGAATTGCACGACGCCTCGGCACCATCCGAGGTTCTGCAATACGCCGAAATCGGATTATGCGACGAGGGGGAGGGGCACCAGCTCATCCGCAAGGGTGATACGGCGCTGGGAGGCCGCATCCCGGTTAACGTCAGCGGCGGCTTGCTGTCACGCGGGCATCCCCTGGGAGCCACCGGCTGCGCGCAGATTGTCGAACTCGTTAACCAGCTGACGGGGCGGGCACAGGGGCGACAGGTCGAGGGCGCAAGGGCTGGGCTGGCGGTCAATGCCGGCGGGTGGCTGGGTGGCGCCTACGCGACGGCAGTCGCCACCGTCCTTACCGGGCCATGGCACGAGACGTAACATGGGGAAGCGGTGAACCAGATCCAGCAGACGCCTGAGGCCATGGCCACCAAACAGGCGATCCTGGATGCGGCGACCACGCTGCTTGGTGAGCGCGACTATCCGGCGACATCTATGCGCGATATCGCGCGGGCAGTCGGCCTGCTGCCAGGCAGCCTGTACGCCTTCGTCGAAAACAAAGAAGCTATCCTCTACGACATCGTCAGCGCCGGCATCGACCGGTTTGTGGCTGTGGTGGATGCCATTACCGACGAAGGGCAGCCCCCCGACGTCCAACTGCGCCGCGCGATCATTGAGCACGTCAAGCTCGTCTCGCGCAATCCTAATGGGGTGCTGGTTGTATTCCATCAGTGGCGTTATCTGGGAGCCGATCGCCAGCGCAGAGTGGTAGCGATGCGCCATCGCTATGAGCGGTTTTTTCGTGACACAGTCGAAGCGGGCGTGAACGAGGGACTGTTCCGTCAGGACCTGGACGTACGTTATGCCGTGTTCTCAATCCTGGGTGCGCTCAACTGGGTCCCGGAATGGCTGGGCCAAGACGACCCGAACACCGATTCGATAGCGGAGCGGCTAGCTGACGTTCTCCTGGGTGGTCTGTTGTCCGCGTCGACGGGGCAGTAGTGGCCGGTTGTCGGATTGATCTCTGGTGGCGCTGACCGATCAGACAGCGGTGTGGCCACTGAGATCGGGGTGGGCCCCGAGAGACTCTCGCAGCCGACCCCGATCTGAATCACACGACGGGAAAACACCTCTCAGGAGCACCGGGGGTACAGTCCGGCGTCGAGCATACGGTTGGCTGCAACGTGCGGCGGACGGTCGTGGCAGTCTGGTCCTCATCGCAATGGCAGTGTTGAGCCAAACCACTCGGCAGAGAGCTGACCTGCGATATTGGTGTCGCGACGCTCGGAGTACAGGCTCATGTGGCTGACCGCCGGCAGGATCTCCAGGCGCTTGTGAGGTGAAGGGATCTGGCGAAATGCTTCCATCTCGAGGTCCCACATGGTGAGGATGTCGCCTTCTGCCACAATCATCATTACCTTCTTGTCCAGGATCCTGGACAAGAATGGACTGACGTCGTAGTTCATCAAGAACTCGACGGATTCCACTGTGTTCCAGTGCTCGTGGCGGGGTGCCTCGGTCTCCTTCAGCTGATGGAAGACCTCAAATGTCCGGGGAAACGGCCAAACTGCGAGGTCTGCGAGCGGATCCATGGCCGTCATTGGGAATGCGCCGCCTTCACCGTCGTACCGCACCCGACGGTCTTCGAGGACCGCCTGTTCGAGTTCGCGAAAACGCGCCTCACCATGAGCTCTCTTCAGATTGTTGTAACCGTCAACCACCGGAACGATCGACACGACGGACTTGATGCGCGGATCCGTGGCCGCGAGGATCAGGACGTGGCCACCGCTGTACGAGATGCCGAAAGCGCCGATCCTGTCACCATCGACATCGGCACGTCGTTCCACATAGGTCACCGCGTTTCGGTAATCGGAGATCTGCTGCCAGGGATCGATGTGCTGTCGACGCTTCCCGCCGCTCTCGCCGAACCCCGCGTAGTCGAAACCGAGGAACTGCACATTTTGTTGAGCCACAATCCGAGCAATATGCGGGATCACGATCTCCTTCACGTACGCCCATCCGCCCGCGCCAACTACCGTGGGTAGGGGGCCCTCCACGCCGTCCGGGCGGAAGAGCGTCCCGACCAAAGTTTCGGTGTCACTCTGAAACTCGACACGCTGCTCCATCAGTCCTCCTCGGTTCCTCTGGTTCGATGGTTTACCTCGACGGATGTCCGTCAAGGGAGTTAGGAGGCCGAGCCTAAGGGCGGTTTGGGCCGCACCAGTGTCTCAATTGCGGAACAACCGACCCCGCTATCCCTGGCTCGCTCCCAGCCCAATCAACAGACATGGAGGGTGAGCAGATGTCTCGAAACTGAGACACACCAGCATGTCGGATGACTCGTAGGGTCCCTACCGTGACAGGCGCTGTGCACGACGGGGCATTCCCATCAAGTCGACCATGGCCAGCCCGCAAGTCGACCCGGTCCCCGGGTGTAGTCGGCGCAAACACCGCCGAGCTGCGGGCGATGACGGGGCGTAGCCAAACAACCAAGGGACCACACTCCAAGTATGGGGTTGATCGGGAGCTGCAATGACCGAGTGGAACATCAGCGCACTTTTCGAGTCCGCTGCCCGGAGGTATCCAGACCGGGAGGCAGTCGTCACTGCTGACCAGGGTGTGCGCACATTTCGTGAGCTCGAGTCGTCCTCGAACCGACTCGCAGGATACCTCTCGGCCCTCGACGTTGGTACCGACGACCACGTGGCGATCCTTGCCCAGAACTGTGTGGAGTGGATCGAAAGTGCGTTGGCTGCGTATCGGATTGGTGCCGCACCCGTCAACTTGAACTACCGCTACACCGAACGCGAGCTTTCCCAGATTCTCTCCGACAGCGAGCCAATGGCGGTGATTGCCAACCGCCAGTTCGGTTCGCGACTTGTCAACATGTCACTTCCACCGTCAGTCGTGTCTGGGGGTGTGGTGATGGTCGAAGATGGTACTGACGTTACTGTTCCGAAGGCCTCGGTCACCTACGCCGACTGCCTGCGTGCCAGGCCGGTCACCGACTCCGCCGCATCCCGCACCGGAGATGCACGCTATGTGATGTACACCGGAGGCACTACCGGGAGTCCAAAGGGGGTTATCTGGCGGCACGAAGACGTCTTGAAAGCCCATGGTATGCACCGTGATCTGGTTTCGGAAGCCGAAGTCGATTCGCCGGATTCAATCCTGGAACTGGCAGGCGAACGTGAGCCGGTCACCGTCATGGCGCTCGGGCAGATGATGCATGCCAACGGCCTGTGGACGACGCTCAAGACTCTCCTCTGGGGTGACCGGCTAGTCATTCAACGGCGCTTCGATCCGGTCGGCGTATGGGATACGGTGGCGGAGCGCGGAGTCAACGTGCTGAGCTTTGTCGGTGACGCGATGGCGCGACCGCTCGTGGACGAGCTCGAGCGGGATCCGCAGCGATGGGATCTCACGTCGCTGCAGGCGATAAACAGTGCCGCTGCGGTGCTTAGCTCGTCGGTGCAAGACCGGTTCTTCGAACTGCTTCCGGGTGTGAGCGTCGTCGAGGCGATCGGTACATCCGAGACGGGCATGGAAGGCGCCGCCCCCGTCACGCCGGGACTTCGCCGTGACCGCGGAGGCCCATCTGTGAAGATCGGGCCCGACATTGGGTTGGTTGACGACAACAACCGGCTCGTCCCGCTCCGGCCGGGGACATCTGGACGTATAGCCCGGACAGGGAACATCGCGCTCCGTTACCACCGAGATCCGGAGAAGACGCGCTCGACGTTCCTGCAGATCGATGGTCGTCGGTGGGCGGTGCCGGGCGATTACGGCATGGTGGTCGCCTCCGAGACCCTCGTGCTTAAGGGCCGCGGGTCAGCGTCGATCAACACCGGGGGTGAGAAGGTCTTTGCCGAAGAGGTTGAGAGCGCCCTCAAAGGGCATCCAGCGATACTCGACGCATTGGTCGTAGGTGTTCCCGACCAGCGATGGGGCAATGCCGTGGCCGCACTTGTACAGTTTCGGATCGGTGAGACAGCGTCGCTGGACGAGATCCGCGACTACTGCCGGGGCACCCTCGCGTCGTACAAACTTCCTCGCATCCTGGTGCCCACCGATCGGATCGCTCGCTCGCCGAGCGGCAAGCCGGACTACGGCTGGGCGCGGCTGCGTGTCCTGGAAAACCAAGCGTGTCAAGACGAGCCGGAAGTTGGTGTATCAGAATGAGGCCAAAGCTGTGGAGCGATCTGGGCTTGAGGGTCCCGGTCTTTGCCTTCTCGCATTGCCGCGATGTCGTCGCTGCAGTGACGAATGCCGGCGGCATCGGGGTGTATGGTGCCGCCCTGGCCTCCAGCGAGCAGATAGATGTCGATCTCGCCTGGATCGAGAATGCGACCTCTGGCCGGCCCTATGGTGTGGATCTTCTGATGCCCAGCAAGTACGTGGGTTCAGAGGAGGGGGAACTCTCCGAGGTGGCCGGTAGGGCACTGGTGCCTGACTCACATCAGGAATTTCTCGATGACATGATGATTCGATTCGGCGTACCGGAGTTCGCGGACGCTGAGGACGGTGACAAGGTTGTCGGTGGGACGCGATATACCGCCCAACAGGTTGAAGAGGCTCTGGAGATTGTGTTCCGGTACAACCCCAGGCTGCTGGTCAGCGCTCTGGGCACTCCGCCGAAGAGTCTGACTGGTCGCGCGCGGGAGCGGGGTATGCTGTTGGGTGCGCTGGCGGGAAAGGTCTCACATGCGTTGGCGCACAAGCGAGCTGGTGTGGACGTCGTCATCGCACAGTCGTACGAAGCCGGCGGGCACACGGGGGAGATTGGCGGGATGGTCTTGACCCCCGAGATCGTCGACGCAGTAGCTCCTACACCGGTACTCATGGCCGGCGGTATCGGGCGCGGCAGCCAGCTTGCCGCGGCGCTGGCGCTCGGCGCGACGGGGGTCTGGTGTGGGTCGGTATGGCTCACGACGGTTGAGTCGGACGTGCCACCACTAATGAAGGAGAAGCTGCTTCAGGGGAGGAGCGATGACACCAAACGTACACGGTCGTTCACCGGGAAGCCGGCGCGGTTTTTCCGAACCCCGTGGGTCGACGAGTGGGATTCTCCAGCGAACCCAGATCCCCTTCCGGTACCCGTTCACACCATCGCCGTCGATCCCTACCTGAAGCGAATCGAACGCGCAGCGGAGATACCTGGTTCCAGAATGGACCGAGGCGCGGGCCTGTTGGTGAGCAAGCCGGTCGGTCAGATTGTTGGCGCTATGAACAGGGAGACGACGTGCCGTCAGACCATTGCCGATTTCATGGAAGAATGCGTTGCGGCAACCGAACGTATGACCGCCCTTCTCGAGGAGGCCGAATGACGACTCGTATGGGGATGCCGCAGGGGTCGCTCATTCTGGTCGTCTGATGGTTCGGCAGCCGGTGAGAGGCCAGGTGCGATCGAGAACATGGCCGATTAGACATCGAGACCGAGGGCTTCGAGTTTGCGGTAGAGCGTAGAACGCGAGATCGCGAGCGCAGCGGCGGCCGCCCGTTTGTTGCCTCCGGCCGCGGCCAGCGCCGAGGCGATCGCGTCGCGTTCCACTCGTTCCAGCGGGGTCAGCCGCTTGAGTGCGGCGCTGGCAGGGAACAGATCAGGAATGTCTTTCTGCCGGATCGTGCGGCTTCCGCACTCGTCGCGCGCGGCTAGGATCACGCGGCGAAGCTGGCGTACGTTGGCTGGCCAATCTCGAGTCATCAGGTGGCGCAGCGCAGTCGGTTCGACCCGCACAGGGAGCCCCTGCCCGTCATCGAGGACCGCCGCGACGATGTTCGGGATGTCCTCGCGGCGATCATCGAGTGCGGGCATATTGACGATGTTCTCGAACTGCCCTAGGAGTTGTGGTGGTGGGTCAGCGTCCGCCTCGGTCGTGCGGTAGGTTGCGATCACCAGGCGTCCCGCCGCTGGCAACTCGTCCAACCGATGGCACAGAACTTCGAGGCCGTCGGGGTCGAGCTGGTCCAAGTGGGTCAACAGCCAAGCGCCGTCGCCGTCGCAACGTGTCTCCGCGTTTGACACCCAGCGACGGACGTTGCCCGGCAGCACATCTCGCCCATCGAACTCGACCATATTGCCCAGGTCCGCGCGGGCCTCGAGCAGCGCGGTAGCCAGTGCCGCTTTGCCGCACCCGGGCGGGCCCACCAGGAGGAGCCGTCCGTAGTTGGGTGCCACCGCGTTGCTGCTGCGCTGTATCACGGCCCGCCATGTATCGCTACGCCCGGGCAAGCGACCTAACAGCTCCTTCTGGATGTCTCCATCAGATGTCGACGACTGAGTACCCGCGGCCGCCGGCAGTCCGACCTCGGCAGTGTGCATTTGGACGACCGCGCCAACGAGTTCCTTGTCGACGCGCAACTCATGGACGAAACCCTGCAAGGGTCCGGGTTGTGCATCGGGGTCGATGACGATCGTGGTCTTGCCGTCTGCGAGGGCTCTGCGCACCTGTTCCCACAGGGTGGCGTGCCCGCCCACCCCATCACCCAGCAGATCCCCGGCAAGGGTGTTGGCCACCATGAGCCTGCTGTTGACCGCCAGCACGGGTCGCTTCCGTCCGCGCCGCTCGGTCCGCAGGAATCCATCGAGTAACGCTCGATCCGCGGCGGCGTGGCCGCTGAGCAGCCGCTGCTCGACTTCTCGGACGACCCGGGTGATGAGGGGCAACATGAAGGTCGATCCGGCCCCCACCGGACAGACGATATCCATGGCCCCTTCTATGCGACCGGTGGCGGGATGACGAATTGGTGACCCGACAGAGCACAGTCTGTCAAGTGAGCTGACGAAATGTTCCGTACCCAGAACTACCATCGGCTTGCCGATTTCGAGCGAGGTACCCAGTGCGCTGGTGCCGATGGTCGCCTCGTCGACGATGAATCCCGGGCTGGCCGAGATATGGTCAAGTCGTTCCAACAGACAGCCATGCGCCCACCGTCCCAAGACGCGCCCGTCGCGGTCGGCCAGGAACACGGCGACCTCTTCGCCACCGAGCTGTTCGGTGAGATAGCGAACGACCGGGCGTGCCGCGCGCAACAGTGCAATCTTGTGATCAACCTCTCCGGCATACCGTGGACTCAGCCGATCATCAGGGCGTAGTCCCGCCAATGCCGATCGCCTCCACGATTGGGCTGTTGCGCGGCGAACCCCCGGTGGGATTCGCCCGGAGGCAACAAACTCTTCGCGTGCACGGGCGATGGCGAGTTGCCTGTCCGAGACGATCATCGCGGTAATCCCTGTGCCTCCGCGGCTGACCGCACGGCGACAGCGAGCCAAGAGTTCGACAGCTTCACCGGTACAGCGGCCCGTCGTTGATCCAGGCCTACAATGACCTGTTGTTTCGGCCGCCCTTTCGGGGGCGATCCAGATCGAGCTCTGCGCGGATGTCCCGGCCCGGGTGTCCGTCGTCGCGATACCCGAAATCACCACTGAGTTGCCGGGAAACCAATTCATTGTAGACCTTTCGATAGCGCAGGCCCGCCGCGTCGAAGCGCGAGTTCATATCAGGGGCCGCCGACTGCTCGTATTGGTAGATCCGGTTCTGTGGCTTCTCGGCGTAGTTGTCCTGTGAGCCCACGAGATGTGCGGCCGTCGGAAACATGTACCGCGCCGCGGGGGCGCAGTGCTGCGGATTGAATGTGTAGGACGTGCGGGTGCGGTAGGGCGATTCCGGGGTGCACGGGTGCACCAGGTAGACATCCAGCCCGGGATCCCAGTCCGCATTGATTACGCAGACCCCGCTGCGAACATGCACGACCGTCGCGGCCACGAGATCCTGGCGCGCTTCGCGGACGAACCACTTCTGTCCCTTGGGGACGGGCCTGTTGGTGGCTCGCCGAACCTGTGTGACGGTCTCGGATGTGGACGACACGGTGATTTCGTCATCCTCGGAGAGCGCATCACCAGTGAGCATGGAGTGCAGGTAGTCCAGGTGAGTGAGATCGAGCAGGTTCTCATTGATCAGCTCGTAGGTGCAGTCGAAAACGATATTGCCGCCGAAATAGCGCGGCATTCCCTTCTCGGGGAGTATCGGCAGCTGCGGAACGAGGTCGACACTCGCGTTGTCGTTGTTGCCGTACCACACCCACACATAGCCGTAGCGTTCGAACGTGGGCCAGCGGCCGGTTCCCGCTGTGAATTCGCTGCGCCGGAATCGCCCCCGTTCCCTGTCGCGAGGGCTGTCCTCATAGGCGACGGCCACTCCCTGTTCGCGCATCAGATAGATCGGCTCGCCATGGATCGCTCGGCGTACCGGCCGCGACTTCAACAACTTCCCATGCATCACGGGGAACCAGGCATCGCGTAGCGCGAACCGACCCGGTGTGTAGCCCGCAGTAATGGCCTTTGACCGGCTACCACCCTTAGTGGTCACATCCGGCTTCGCCTCGTCGATAATCATGACTCCATCCCTTCCCTGATGAACCGCAACGCTGGGTCGTAAGTCATCGTTGCGTGATCGGTCACTGCCTCGAATGTCCTTGATGACCGGCCGACGCGTGAACGCAATGTACAATTCGCCATGGCCGCTGCGATCACGGCTGACGCCCCGGGGCCGTCCGCCGCGATGCGCCAACGAACCGCAGTGCGATACGGTCCGATTGGCGTGGCCCCAATCAGTACGCGCACTGCCCCGCCACGGGGAAGTTGGGCAGCGACGGATGTCAGTCCGGTGACAGGTTCGAGCTCGATTCTGGAACGGGCCGCGTGCTTGACAGGCGCATCAAATGTAGTCAGTCGAGGAAGATTGAGCGTAAGTCGTTCCCGCTCGATCACCACGTGGTGTGGTTCGAGAGTCATCCGCGGTCCGACAACCTCATCACCGGATCCCAGGAGGAATCCCAGACCGAGCGCCGCACCGGGATTGAACGCGAGTGCTTCGGCCACCGACGCATGCGGGGATCGCACCTCGATGAGAACCCCGTCACGCATCCCGGAGGTAGGCTCTAGGGTGAGCTGATCCGCCAGGGATGCTTGGGCGTCTCCGCGGCTGTGCACGAGGATGAAGCCGCCAACTTCCATTGTGGCGAAGGCATCGATGACGATTCGGCCCGATGGACGCTCACCGGGACGGAAGTTGGGTATCCGTTCGCAGACGCCCGATCCATTGAATGACCACCCGTGGTAACCACACTGGATCAGGCCGTCATCGGTGATCCGCCCGAGCGACAGAGGCATTCGTCGGTGTGGGCACCGATCGAGAACCGCACGGGCGGCACCGGATCCGTCGCGGTACAGTGCCAGGTTCGTGTCGGCCACTCGCACGCCGACCGGCTTGTCGCCGAGATCCGAGCTCATGGCGACCGGCCACCAACCGGGCCTGATCGATGGTAGCTCAGCGTATGTCGCAGTCCCGCGGCCTTGTTGGTCGGCAGCGGGCGACTCCGCGTGTTTGGTTGTCGGTGCCGCCATATTCCTCACCGCTCTCGCTTTCTGGATGTCGCTCATTGCTTCACGTGCAAGCGGGAATCCCCGCCCGCTCACGACGGCGTCAAGGTGAATCGACGGGGTGAACGGTGGAGGCACCCTTGTTCTCAACAACCTGATGGCCCCAGAGACTGAGTCGTGCCGCCTTGGTCTCGAAGAATTCGTCCTGTGGGTATTCAGCTCCGCCCCAGATGTATTCGATCTTTCCGCCAGTCGGGGTGTAGCTGTAGAACGAGATGCAGGGATCCTGGGTGTGCCGGCCCAGGGTCATGTGGACGTCCAGGCCGCGCTCTTGGACCAGGTCGTAGGCGATCCCGACGTCGTCGAGTTCCTTCACCTCGATGCCGATGTGGTCCATCCCGCGCATGCCCGGCACAGCGATGTAGGCAATGCTGTGTGTGCGCCGCTGCAGGTTCGGGCGGAAGAACTCCGCTCGTCCCCGAAGCATGCCGTATCCGAACCAGTCGAATCCGAGAACGTCGCGGTTGAACCGCGTGATTTCGTCGGTCAATTCAGGGACGATCAGTACGACGTGGCCCACCCCCGACCGCTCGGCGACGAATCCCGAGAACGGGCGGCCAGGACGAAACGAGTGGCTCATGAAGCCGTGGCCGTAATAGATCTCGTGGTTGAACCCGTCCGGGCCGACGAACTGAGCGACGCCGTGCACCGCCCGCTCGTTGGCCAGCGCCTCGTCACCGACGGTGACGTCGACTCCGGCCTTCTGCAGCTTCTCGATGCCGCTCTCGAACGAAAAGCGGTCCCTTGTCTCCCAGCCGAGGTAGGAGAGCCGGTCGGAATCGCCAGGGCGGACGGCGATTCTGTGGTGCCGGTCGTCCATCGTCAGCAGGACGGCATCACCATCAGGGTCGGTCTCGTTCAGCCCCATCCCCAACACCTCGGGGCCGTAGTCACGCCAGAGTTTGACGTTCGGTGATTCCAGCCCGATGTAGCCCAATCCAAGGATGTCCACGGTCTACCTCCCAGAGTTATGCAGTGCCGGCCGACAATTTCCGGTCGAGCAGTGATAGTGCGTTCCCAGATTTGATCTTGTCGACATCACCGGTGCTGAGCCCGAGGCCTGCGGTGAGGTCCTCACGGATTCCGTCGCTTCCCCCGAAATTGTCCCCGTAGACCAGGCGATTCACTCCAATGACCTCGACCACCGCCTTACGCATCGGTACCGAATGCACGAGAGGATCGAACCAGAAATTCGACAGATACTCACTGACGGGTAGCTTGTTCTTGCGATCGCCGAGCACCTCATTGGTGCTCTCGAGGCGACCCAGTTGGTAGGGCACGCAGCCGCCGCCGTGGGTGATGTAGATCTTGAGTTGGGGGAACCGATCCAGTACCCCACCGCAGATGAAGTTCCAGAAGAGCGCCGTCTCGTCGTACACGAAGCCGACGATCGAGGTGAGCTCATAGCGCTCGAGCGCTGCCTTGGCGCCCCACGAACACGATTGATTGTGGCCGTGAACGAACAGGGGGACCCCCAGTTCGCATGCCTTCTCCCATACGGGCCACATCGCCTCATCGTCGACCTCGAGGCCGCCGAAGTTCGCGCCTCCCATGCCGATACCCACAGCGCCCAGCTCGTTGACGGCACGTTCAAGCTCGACGACCGACGCGCCCGGATCCTGCAGGGGGAGATGGGCCCAGAAGTCGAGTCTGTCGGAGGTCGCACAGTAGGCGGCATTCGCGTCGTTGACCTTGCGGGCGTAGCTGATGTTGACTTCCGGGGCCGTCCAGTACATGTACATGTGGGCGGGCAGGGACAAGACCAGGCGGTCGACGCCCGCGGTGTCCATCGTCTCCAGCCTCGCCAACGGATCGCTGGGGACACCGGGAAGCCCGTCCTCTTTGGAGGGCTTCGGCCGGCTGGTGCCGGCATCTTGCTGCTTGTCCTCGGGTGTGACGAGGTCAAGCACCCAATCGCCGATCTTGATATTCCAGCGACCGTCGTCGCGGACGATGAAGAATGGACCCCAGTGCGGATCGTGGTCGAACATCGTGGGCAACAAGTTGTGGGCGTGCAAGTCGATCAGCATCGACGGTTTCTCCTTGGGCTCAGAGGAAGATGGCGACATTGTGCGAGGGCAGCACGGCGGAATCCAACAAGATCGTGCGACGCTTGAGTTTCAGGCCGTCTTCGTGCTCTCGCAGGACGTCTTCGCGCAGCGCGGCGATGAAGTGGAAGTTCGGCTCGTCACCACGGTTGCGCAGAACCAGAAGTGAGCTGGTCACAGCGTATTGGTTGTCGACGGCCGTTTCGTGGGCGCGAATGTTTGTGACCAGTCGGCGTGTTCGCGACGGGGGATCTTCTGCCCACGCATACTGCGTGCGCAGTCGTCGTATACGCTGCTTCAGGGTCAGGATGGTGTCTTCGAAATGCCCCATCGTCGTGTCGAACTCGTTTCCCTCGTGTCTCAGTCTGGTGCGGCGCACCGGCGCGAGGTAACGGATCTCGTCGTCGAGGAGCAGTAGCCAGTCCTCGAAAAGGCCTTTCTCCAGGAGGTAGGCCTCCTCGTAGAGGAAATCGGTCGCAGCGTTGTGGATAGGCTCGCCGACGCGAATGCGCCTGCCTACCTGGGTGAGTGCTCCGTTGCTGGTCATGGTCACGTTGAGGTCCTTTCGTCATTGAGGTCGCGTGGGGAGGTCACTCTTCGCCGAGGAGGAAGCGGAAGTAGCGCTGCCACCATTGCCACTGCCCGTCGTCGCTGGTGAACCCGAACCTCACCTCACCGGGGCCGGGCCATCCGTCCGGAGGGTTGTGTCCGCGTTGGGCTGGGTACTTGTAGGTGCCTTTGCGTGCGACATAGCCGCGGGCCGTCTTTGTCTGGGAAGGCCAGGCTTCGCCGTCATCCTGCTCGATTTGCCCACTGCTGCCGAAGGTCTGCACGGCCGCGGTCCGTCCGAGGTTCTTGAGTTCCTCCGGCGCCCCCTTCTCGACGAGCACCCAGGTGTAGATTTCGAAACACTCCGGTCCGCGTGGCACCCATGTGTGCAGAGCCAGGAAGGGCCCCACCGATCCGTCGGGGAGCGGTGCAGGAATCAGCAGGAACTCGAATGTGCAGAATGCCTGTCCCACCGAAGGCGGATAGCTCGAGATGATGTCGATTTGCCCTTCGGTGAGGTTGTTGTACAGCTGCGGAACCATATCGGGGCTCATCCCGAAGGGAGGCATGAGTGCGAGCCGCTCTTCGGTGGTTGTCGCGCCCGTGCCTTGTTTGACCTGGAAAAGCACGCCGAGGTCGATGCACCGCAATCCGCCGCCGTTGGCGCTGACGTCGACGCTGATCATTCCTGCGGTCTCGGAATTCTCCAGGGAGCCGAACATGCCGATCTCGAACATCGAGCGGTGCAACCCCAGTGTGTGGTATCCGTCGACACTGCCTTGCTCGGCGGGGCCCTTCCAGTTGGAGTTCATGATCGCGCGCTGGGGAGGCCCGACCACCTCCAGCCCGTCATCCGTGCGGCACAAGATGCACTCGAGATACCAGGTGAAGTCACCGAAGAACTCACGAAGCGTGGGCGCGTCCTCGTCGAAGTTGCCGAAGATGACGCCACCCAGCGTCTCAACCCGTGCCTTCCGCAGCGCGAGGGCGGGCTTGTCGAGGCAGTCGAAGTACATTTCCTTCTCGAACGGCGCGGCAAGGAACTGACCGTTCTGACCGAACACCCAACCGTGATAGGGGCATTTGAACTGGTTGGTGGAACCGTATTCGGTGCGGCACAGTTGCATGTTGCGATGCGTGCACGCGTTGAGCAGGATCTCGATGTCACCGGTGGCGGTCCGTACGACGATCACGCTGTCTTCGCCGATGTAGCGGGTCACGAAATCGCCGGGATTCGGGATCTCGGTCTCGTGGCCAACCATGACCCAAGTACGGGCGAACAGGCGTTCCATTTCGAGGTTGTAGATTTCGGGGTCGGACAACACCCGTAGGGAAACCTCGTGGCGACCGTGGTCGATCAACTCGCTCAGCAGCGTTCCATCGGCAAGCACAACATCCCTGCTGTGGATGCCCTTGCTGACTGCCGTTTCTTGATCTGTGCTCATACCTAGTCCCTCAGTTCGCTAGTTGGGCTGGGAGTTCTGGGCTGCTCATGGCCGTGAGATCGGGTGGTCGCGAGTCATACCGGGCCAGATGCATGCCGCCGTCGACGGGCAGCGTGGCCCCGGTGATGAAACGGGAATCGTCGCCGGCCAGAAAGAGGACTGCGCCTCCGATGTCACTTTGTGGATCGCCGACCCGCCCAAGCGGCGTTCGTTGGGCGACGGATTCGACGATCTCCGGGCCGTCCCGTTGCAGTTCGGCGAAGACGGTTCCGATCGCGAGCGGTGCGATGGCGTTGACGCGGATGTTGAAACGTCCCCACTCCGCGGCCGCGGAGCGGGTGAGGCCGCCGATGGCCTCCTTGGCGATGTTGTAGTCGGCATGTAGCCAGGCGCCCGCCTCGCCGTCGATGGATCGGAAGTTGACGATGCTCCCGCCGCCGGCGTCGCGCATGCTGGGGAAGACCGCTTTCATGCCCCACCATGTTGCCCAGAGTCCGACCAGCAACAGCTTGTCCAGCATGGCGTCTGTCTTGTCCTCCAACAGGACGTTGGGTGACAGCGAGATGGCGTTGTTGACGAGTATTGTCGGTGGCCCGAACGCGCTGCGGGTGGTCTCGACGAGGCGATTGATGTCGTCCTTGCAGCTGACGTCGGTGGGGACGTATAGCGCTTCGCCCAGTGCGGAGATCTCGGATGTGGTTTCGGCCCCGGCCGCGGCGTCGACGTCGGCGATCACGACCCGCGCACCCGCGCCCGCCAGCCGGGCTGCGACACCTCTTCCGATGCCCAGTGCGCCGCCCGTAACGATCGCCACACGCCCTTCGAGGCTGCTCACCGCCAATTCACGACTCCTGTTCTGCGTCATTGCTGAAGACCAGTCAAGGGCCCACGGCCGCCTCGACGTATGTGGATGTGCCCAAGGGTCGTGGGGACGGTTTCAATCGATTCACAAACCCGTGAGCCTCTGGCCGGCCCCGCTTTCCGGTGCCGATCCACCACGGTGTTGGGTGCCGCGGGAGGATCCCCGGTCACCGGCCGGGGACTTGGGAGAGGTGACACTGCGACTGGGATGGAGCCCATCCGGAGGCGGCCGTCATTCGACACATCCCGACACATCCCATGGAAGCGGTCGACGGTGGACCGCGGCGAGGGGTCTTACAAGTGGTTTCCCGGCCCGGAGCCTGGTGCTTGGATGAGGTCGCCGCCCAGTTCCTTGACGATTGAGTCTGCGGGCCCGAAGAACGCGTCGAGCGCGTAGCCACGGCGCAGGTATCGGTGCAGATCATGCTCCCACGTCATTCCTATGGCGCCGCAAACCTGCAAGCAGTGGGCGGTGACGGCACGGTGGGCTCGAGCGGCGTAGGCGAATGCGCCGGCCGTCGCGGCTGAGTCTCGGCAAGACCAGGCGGTATCGACCAGTTCCTGGCTAGCGGTCAGTGCAGTGTGGGCGTCGGCGAGCCGATGCCGAACTGCCTGGAAACTGCCGATGGGCCTGCCGAACTGAACACGGCTGGTGACATGGGCGACAGCCATAGCCAGCGTTCCACGCAGGAGTCCGACGATCTCGTACGCGGCCGCCCGTCGCGCGGAGTCAAGAGCGGCGCGCCAGAGGTTCCCGTCGCGGTCGGCGGTGATGTCAACAACGGAGCGCGGCAGGATTCCCTTGATTCGAACCCAGGAGCCCTGCACGTCGAAGGTGGGCACGCGCTGGACTTCGAGCCGGCGGGCAGCTCCGGTCGCGGTGATGGCAAGCGAGGGTGTACCCGTGTCCATCTCGGGGTAGGCGCTGAAGAGCAATCGGCAATTCTCGGTTGGTTCGCACACCATCCAGCCATCGATGACCACAGAGTCGTCTGCCAGTACCGCCGGGCGCCCGCGGGTGCGCGCTGGGCGTGGGTAGACGACTCGGTCACAGGTCTGGCCCAAGTCCGGTGGCAGTTCGCTGCGCACCAGTTCGTCGACCAGCCCGGTGGCGCAGGCGGCTCGGCCGAGCTCATCGTAGAGCAGGGCGAAGGCGGCGGGTGTCTCGGCGACGAGATCGTGCCAACCCAGATCGCGGAGGCGATCGCCGACGTCGGCGGCCGGCGGCTGAGCGATCACAGCGTGCAGGCTGTTTCGCAGGCTTTCTTCGAATTCTTGTTCCAAGACAGACATTTCACTCTCGGGGAAGGGCGAGGATGCGGTCGGCGATTATCGACCGCTGAATCTCCGCGGCACCGCCGTAGACCGAGGCCGCGCGACTGTACAACCACTCGGCGCGCCACTGCGCCACACCCGGTTCGGTCTCGTCCAGCTCGAACGCGGGTGACAGCACGTGCCGACCGGCGTCGAAGACCGCATGCTCGGCAGCGGCGAGGAGCAGTTTGTCGATGCTCGCGGCCGCGCCCACCATGCTGCCTTGTGCCAGCAGATCGACGGTCCGAGTCGACCTCGCGCGCACTGCCGCAACGGCGAGTCGTGCGGTGCCGAGCAGTTCCTGGGCCACTTCGTCGACCAGACCCGCAGACCTTGCGTACGAGCCGAGTCTGCGCAACCGGTTGGACAACAGGGCTTGGCGGATCCATGCGTACATGCCACGTTCGAACTGCAGAAGATGAGAAGCCACTGTCCAACCAGAGTCGACAGGACCGACGACGTGATCGGGCGGAACCCGCACACCGTCGAAGAAGACCTCAGCGAACTCGTTTCGACCATTGGCGAAAGTGATCGGCCTGGCCTCGACGCCGGGCGAACTCAGATCGGCGAACAGCATTGTCAGCCCGCGGCTTCGGCTCTCCCTGGCACCCGTGCGGCACAGGAGCAGAATATGGTCGGCGACGTGGCCGAACGAAGTCCATGTCTTCTGGCCATCGACGACGAGGTCGCCTCCCTCGGCCCGCTTTGCGCGACAGTGCAGTCCGGCCAGGTCGCTGCCGGATTCGGGCTCGCTGAAGCCCTGGCACCAGACATCGTCACCACGCAATGCGCGCGGCAGATAGCGCGCAGCCAATGCAGGAGCGAAGTGAACCAACGCCGGACCGACGACCTCGAGAATGATGTTCTGTTCGGGTGGATCGACGTTGGCAAGAGCGAGCTGCTCATACAGGGCGGCACGGTGGCGTACGTCGCCACCGAGACCGCCGACCTCCTTGGGCCAGCCGAAACGATTCCAGCCGCCCTCGTACAGCCTTGCCAACAAGGCCGCACCGTGCTCGACGGAATCCTCGAGCGAACCAGGCATGACGAGTGACTGATCGATCTGCTGCTCTCGGAGCCAGGTTCGGAGCTGTGAGCCGAATGCCTCGGGTGTGGGGACCTCCGCGGCGCCGGCAAACGGGGTGTCAGCGGTGGTGCTCATCGTCAATGGCTCACTCGCTGGAATGCAAATGCCGTCAAGCCGTTCGCAGGCTCGACAACCACCGGTAGGACAGTGTCACCCACCGCGGGCAACTTCTCCGCATCGAGCAGACCGATTACTCTGATTCCCTCGTCGAACTGTGCTACGCCAACACTGTAGGGCGCGGTGACCATACTGCCTGGGGCCTGCGCCAGTATCTGCGTGGCGAAGACCAGATGTGCGGGTCCGCCAAGCCACACCTCGTGGCTGGCGGCATCACAGGCCGGGCAATTGGCCAAACGGGGGAACTGAATCCGACCGCAAAGGTGGCACTTCGACGCGGCCAGACGCGTGCCGGCGCCTGTCGGGCCCGGCTCGAAAACCCTGCCGGATGCACTCATCGGGACAACACCGTGACACAGGCGTTGTGGCCTGCCCCCATCACATGGCTGAGCCCGACATTCGCATTCTCGACCTGGCGCGGTCCGGCCTGATTGCGGAGTTGCTGAACGAGTTCGTAGACCTGCCCGAGGCCCGATGCGCCGAGAGGCTCCCCCTTCGAGAGCAATCCACCCGACGGGTTCACGGGCAATCTGCCTCCCAGCGCTGTGTCGCCACTGCGTAGGAGTGCCGCCTCGTCGCCTAGCTTGCACAGCCCCAGGTCGCGATAGGCCAACAGCTCCGATGCCGCATCGGTGTCCTGGCACTCGATGACATCGACGTCCCGCGGTCCCAGGCCGGACGCCTCGTAAGCCACGGCGGCTGCCCGCGCAGTGATGCTGGTCCGTTCGATCGGATACGACGCGGCCGGCACGAACCAGTCATCGGGGCCACGGGAGACCAGTCCGATCCCCCGCAGCCGTATCGGAGCCCGCACGCCGCGGCGGCGGGCGGTCGTCGAAGACATCACCACGGCCGCGGCTGCGCCCTCGTTCGGCGCGCACAGCATGAGCAACGTCAGCGGGGCGCACACCATCTTGCTGTCGAGCACCTCTTCGCGGGTGAACTCTTTGCGATACATAGCGTTAGGGTTGTGAACCGAATGCCGGTGGTTCTTCACCGCAACGTCGGCGAGGTCTGTCGAGGCCGTATCGCCGTTGTCCAGTAACTCCTGGGCCTGAATCGCGAAGTAGAGGGGATTGACGCCGAGCCCGCCCTCGATCTGCCACTGTTCGTAGCCAGAACCGGCGATGAACCCGCGCGGAGCCTTCTCGACACCGACGCACAGGATGATCTCGGCCGCGCCTGCCGTGACGAGTCTGTCGGCCAAGTACAGCGCCGAGCCGCTCGACGCACACGCTGCCTCTACGTTGATGATCGGATTGCCGCCGCGGTGCACCTGGTCAAGAATGTTATGGCCCTTAGCCATCTCTGCGCCGACATTGGCCACCAACGTGATGTCGAGCTCAGATGGCGCTACCCCGGCGTCGGCCAGACACTGCCGTACTGCGTATGCGCCGAGCTCCCGGTATCCGGCAGCGAACCGACCGAACGGGTGGATTCCCACACCGGCGATGACGGCCGTCACCGCCTGGTCCCCGGGCCGGAGCGGGGTTGGCTGCGGTGCCTGCCACCTCGGTCGGCGAGCCCGGGGGACCGGTGGGTCTCCGAGCCCAGACATCGTGGAGAACCGGGTTTGCAGATCATTGGGGTTGGCCGTCCTCTCTGCAGAGTGAGGTCAAGTCCGCACACTGGCCGGATGTTGTTCGCCCCGACGAACATATCGGCAGGGCGACGATGAACCGTTGCCGAACGCACACGCATTCGGTCGGTCAAGTTTGTCTCGAATAACAATGCGTATGTTTCACATTCGGTGCCGCTGCCGGTGGCAGACCAGCTGCGTTCTCAAGGCGCCGCTGGAGGTAGCAGCATCGATTGCCATGTCTGCGCCGTGGATGCCACGCCGGCCAGATTGGTTTGGGTGTATCTGTGCCCGTCCGGGCCGACATATGTTCCTGTCGCCGGGTCGTATTCGGTGACCGTGACCGGTGGAGTGGCACCGTCCGTCGCCGACGTTGCGGCCGGGCCGGGCGACACCTGGGGAATCGGCTGCCCCGAGAGGGTGGCGTTGGGATCGCCCTTCCAGCTGTAGCCATCGTTGAGCGGGACGTAGTCTTGGTCGCTCTCGCACATCTTGGCCGTTGGAGCGCGTTTGCCGGGAGCAGTCGCACACGGGGTGTTGCGTGCCCCACGAACGTTGAAAGGCGAATCTTGTGGGACGCGGCAGTACAAGTCGCCCGCGGGGCGGTCGGGAGCGTCCACCTCGGTCGGCACCCGTATCTGTGTGGCGGGCAGGAAGCCGGTGGTGCAGGCCGGGGGGAGATTGAGGTTGAGGTTGAAGCTGATGTAGGCGCCCCGATAAGCCTGCTGGGTGTTCTTGTTCGCCACGCCTGTGGCCTGGATGGTGGCCGTACCCTCCGGAAGCAGCACCAAGAGCTGCTCGATGTTGTTGCGGTAGGCCACTGCGACCTGGCCGATGCTGACCAGGTTCGCCAGGAGCACGGGCAGTGTGGGCTTCAGCTGGTCGAGCAGTTGCCGCCCCTGGTCGGCGGCGGGACCGGCGTCCCGCAACACGCCCCTGAGGGCCGCGTCGTTGTCCTGAACCTGTTTTGTGACGTCAGCGAGGTTTGCGGTCCACAGCTGGATCGAATCGGAGGTCTGCGTCTGGGTGTCCAGTACCGGGGGAAGATTGTCGATGACATTGGTGATGTCGTCGAGATTGTTCCGGGCTGCCGATGCCAGCGCAGCGCCCCCCCTTATCGATCGTGCGATCTCAGGACCCAAACCCCCGACGGCGGTGTAGGACTCGTCGATCACGGTTTGAAGGTTGTCGGCGGGGATTGCGGCCAAACCCCGATCCGTAGCGTCCAACAGGGAGCTGATGTCGGGCGGCACGGTTGTTCGGTCGGCCGGGATCTGGTCGCCCGATTTCAAGGGCGGGGCGTGCGCGTGGCGGGGAATCAGGGCGATGTACTGTTCCCCGACCGCCGAGGTGCTGTGCACTTCGGCAGTGAGGTCTGACGGGATCTTCACATCGGACCGCAGCGACAGCACTGCTTTCACGCCGCTGGTCGTGAGCTGTACATCCTGAACCTCACCGACCTCGGTTCCGCGGTAGGTGACGTTAGCGCGTTCGTAGAGCCCGCCCGCCTCTTGCAGCTGAACCGTCACCGTGTAGTGGCCGACGCCGAAAAGCAAAGTCGGCAACTGCATGTAACCGACGGCCATGACGGCGATCGCGCTCAGCGACACGATCGTGAAGATGGCCAGTTGGATCCAGATTTGCCGCGTGATGTGCATTCTAGGGTCCTTGATCCCAGCGATAGGGGGCGACCAACGGGTTGCCCGAGGTGTAGGGGCTGGGAATCTGGCCGATCGTGCGGCCCCACTGCATTTCCAGCTTGGTCAAGCTGCCCTCGAAACGAGTACCGGTCAGGAACGAAGCGTCGAGCCGGCTCAAGGTCAGATCGATGATCGCCGTGAGGTTCGCGTAGTCCCCCCGGAAGGCTTTGTCGAGCGTCTCCTTGGGGAAAGGATAGGTGGCGAAGAAGCTCAGCGAGCGGGTCAGGGCCGGCCCGGCGTCTGCGAGCGACTGTAGAACCGGTCCAACATCTTTGAGTTCCTTGACCAGGTTCTCCTTGGTCTGGTTCACGGTGTCTGCCGCCAGGGCGCTGAATCGTCCGAGTGAATCCAGTGCCTGGGCAAGTGCGTCGCGCTGCTCTTTGAGTACGGCCAATGCTGCGGGGATGGTCTGCAGTGCTTTGTCGATGACCGGCTTCTGTTCGGCCAGCTGGCCGAACAGCCGATTCAGGCTGTCGGCGGCTGTGGTGATGTCATCGGTTTGATTGCTGAGGTGGCCGACGAACTCGTCCAGCTGTTCGATGAGGCTTCGCAGGTCGCCCTCACGGCTGGTGAAGGCCTCGTTCAGTGTCCTGGTGATGTCCTGGATCTGGCCGACGCCGCCGCCGTTGAGGAGTAGCGATACCGCCGCCAGTGTCTGTTCGGTCGACGGGTAGGCCGAACCCGATGTCAGGGGGATGACGGACCCATCGTGCAATCGACCTTCCGGGGCAACGTCTCTGGGTGGCGAGAGTTCGACGTGCAATGAGCCCAGCAGGCTCGTCTGACCGACTGTCGCAGTGGAGTTCGCGGGCAGACTCACGTCCGGGTTGATGGACATGGTGACCAACGCATGCCAGCCTTGGCGTTCGATGGCGGTGACGTTGCCGACCGTCACATCACCCACTCGAACCCTCGAGTTGCGTTCGATGTGATCGACGTCCGGTAGCTGCGCCTGGACTGTGTACGCTCCGGCCGCCCTTCCCTGCGTTCCAGGCAACGGCAAGGAGTTGATACCCTCCCAGTTCGCGCACCCGCCCGCTGTCACGACGGCCAGAAGGATGACGGGTTGTGCTAGCCGGGCGCCGACTCGGCCGATCCTCATGAGCCACCCCCCGGTGCGATCATCAGCCCGGGGAGTCCCTGAGCCGGGTCTGTCGGGCGAGGAGTCGCCATCGTTGTCGGGTCGGGTGCTGCTGTTGCACCGGGACTCTCGGCGGCAAGGGCCGGCGCCGGTCCCGTCTCGACCGGCGCGGGCGGGACATAGTCAGGCCGCATCCAGTCCTCTGAGTAGGTGACTTCGTTGGGGCGGGCTGTGGTGCCCACGAAGAGGTTCTCGCCGAGCGGCGGGAAGTTGTACTGGCGATTCTTCACGATCGGGGCCAGATACTGGGCACAGAGTTTCGCAGACTGCTCTGCTCCCAGCCGTGACGCCGCCTGAATGGCGCCGCACAGGAACGTGATCGGGTTGGCGAAGTTGGTGGCGGCCAGTACCCCGGTGAGCGTGGCCTGTGCAGGCTGGTAGATGTTCAGGAAGTTCTGAAATGTCCCGGGGGCGACGTGCAGCGTCTGCTTGATGTCGTCGAGACTCTGGGTGAGTGCCGATGTGACCGAGGCCAGCTTGTCCGAGGTCGTGCCCAGGGACTCCCGATTCTCGGCGAGGAAACTCCGCAGTTCACCGACGGCGGAATCGATGTCGGACACCGCGGACCCGACCTCGTCCGAATCGTTCGTGAGCAAGCCGGTGATCGATGCGAGATTCCGGTTGAGCTGACGCATGACATCGGTGCTGTCTTGTAGGGCCGACACCACGGTGGAGAGATTCTTCACGGTGCTGAAGATGTCGGTGCTCTTGTCACCCGCTATCGCAAGGGCCTGCGAGACTTCGATTATCGCCTTCCTGATGTTGGCTCCCTGGCCCCGAAGGTTGGCCGCCGCGGTGTCGACGAATGAACCGAGCGTGCTGGTACCGCCCGGCGCGGTCGGTTGGAGCAGGTCGGTGAGCCGCTGGAGTTGCCGACGGAAATCGTCGTATTCGACTGGAACCGCTGTGCGCGCCAGCGGAATGACGGAGTTGTCGGCTAGTTCGGGACCGCCGGTGTAGACCGGAGTCAGCTGGATGGCGCGGGCGGTCACCAGGGACGGTGAGAGGATCACCGCGTTGGCGTCTGCGGGTACCTTGACATTGCCGGCGTAGTGGAACGAGATCTTGACCTGCTCCGGCTGTGGCTCGATGCGATCGATCTTGCCCACGGGTACGCCGAGGACCCGAACTTCGTCACCGACGAAAAGACCATTGCTGTTCGCGAAGTAGCCAACCACTCGTGTGGTGTCCGTGTCGTGGTGCGGCATCGCGACAACCACGACTCCGCCGATCAGCAGGAGCGCAAGTGCGAGCGCGGTAACAATCTTGGCGGTGTCCTTGTTCACGGTCTGCCATCACTGATCTCGGGTGGTGGATAGGCGCCCGGTCCCGACGAGTCGGGTGCGGGAGGACCCGGAGGCGGTCCACCTGGGGGCGGTGCCGGCACCGGCTCGCGATAGGGATACCGGGCATCGCCGGGATTGCCGGTGATGGCGTCGGGCAGTGTCAACCTCGGTTCGCCGCCCTGCCCGGTACGCGGGTAGGGGACTGGCAGAGCCGGAGTGCCCGGTTGGCCGACCGGAGGATCGGAGAGCTGGGACGGCAACAGCACATTCGGATCGAGGCCGAGGTCCGAGAAAGCGGCATCGACGAATGGTTGTACGAATTGGCCGGGCAACAGATTTGCCAGGTAGACCTTGAAGAACGGGCCGGATGACACTGACTCTCCAAGCGACATGGCGTAATCGTTGAGGCGCTTGATGGCGTCCTGGATCTTCTCCTTGCGGTTGTCCACAATGGCCAGCACACCGTTGAGTTTGTCGACAGCGGGCTTCAGATTCTCGCGGTGCTCGGCGGTGAATGCCCGTATCTGTTCGAACACTGCGGACATGTTGGCCGAGATCTCATCCAGCGAAGAGCTCTGCTCCTGAAGCGCGGCGAGCAGGGCATTGGTGTTGGTCACGAGCCCGGCCAGTTGACTGCTGCGAGTGGCGAGTACGGCTGTCACTTTGTTGGCATCGGGCAGCAGGTCACGAAGTTGGGCGTCGCGGGCGTTCAGTGTGCGTGAGAACCGGGCGACACCGTCGACAGCGATCTTCAGATCGGCT